>Ga0209172_10000213_pt1 | contig 172689 bp, 155 predicted proteins | sample LarsenN4metaG_FD_184113 | JGI IMG/M metagenome (GOLD analysis project Ga0209172, IMG submission 184113) | Hot spring sediment bacterial and archeal communities from British Columbia, Canada, to study Microbial Dark Matter (Phase II) - Larsen... ... | reverse complement strand
TTCGTTTTCATCGCTTTACCCGGTTCCTGATCCGCTCTATCGAAGCTATTTATGGGGTCGTGATGGCTATCCCTACTCATCTCAACCCTCAATTCGTGATTTACTGAATTTACGTACCAGGTTTTGAAGAGAAACGTCGGTTTGTGTTACAATAGCCCCATCTTACTTTAAACTTGGGGGAAAACATGCGGACTTACCTACATATTAATCTCAATACAAAAACGGTGGAGAAGGAAGAACTGCACGGCGAAGCTATTGCCAAAGCCGGGCGCTACCTAATTGCTAAAACGTTGCTCGAAAAAGGCGTGGCCCAGGTCGAGCCGCTGTCGCCCGAAAACCCGCTCATTTTTTCAGCCGGGCCTTTGGCCGGAACCAGCTTTTCCAATGCCAACCGGACCAGCGTAGGCTGTAAAAGCCCGTTGACCGGCGGCATCAAAGAGTCAAACGGAGGTGGCACCTTTAGCTACGCACTGGGCCAACTCAACCTGGCCGGGTTTACTCTGTACGGCGCATCCGACGAGTGGGTTGTCATTCACCTGAAGAAAGACGGCGCCATCAGCTTTGACAACGCCACCCCCTATCTGCAAAAAGGCAATTTTGCCGCCGCCGATTTGCTGTACGAGCGCTACGGTAAAAAAGTGGCCCTGGGAATTTGTGGGCCGGTGGGCGAGTATCAAGGTTTGCTGGCCGGGATTGCCTTTAGCGACAGCGACGGGCGGCCTTCGCGGTTATCGGCGCGCGGCGGTGTGGGTGCAGTTATGGGCAGTAAGCGGGTCAAGGCCATTGTGGTAGACCTGGACAAAATCCCGATCCTGCACGACCGTAAAAAAAGTATGGGCAATATCCGTACCTATGCCCAAAAGCTGCAAGCCGACTCGATTGTGATGAATTTTTACAATGCCCTGGGCACGATGGGCATGGGCGACGTAACCAACTACATGGGCGGTCTGCCGGTGCGCAACTTTAGCGGCGGCCAGTTTGCCGATACCGGGGCCGGCGAGGCGTTCAAGATGGGGGCCGAATACATCGGCAATCTGAACAAGGCTCGCGGCGGCAGCCAGACCCACGCCTGCATGCCCGGCTGCGTTATCCAGTGCAGCAATGTTTATTTTGATGAGAACGGCAAAGAAGTGGTTTCGCCGGTGGAATACGAAACCCTGGGCCTGTTGGGTACTAACTGCGGCATCGGCGACCCCGACGATTTGGCTGCCCTGAACGCGATTGCCAACGATCTGGGAATTGATACCATCGAAACCGGGGCGACCCTGGCCGTTTTGATGGAAGCGGGTCTGGCCCCCTTTGGCGATGTGGCCTGGATGAAATCGGCCCTGAAAGAGATTGGTGCGGGGACACCCGAAGGTAAGCTGTGGGCGCAGGGCACGGCCAGAGTGGGCCAGCACTACGGCGTCAAGCGGGTGCCGGTGATCAAAAAGCAGGCCATCAGCGCCTACGACCCACGGGTGATCGAAGTGACCGGCATCAGTATGATGGTCACCGCCCAGGGGGCCGACCATACCACCGGCAACGCGCCCCGCCTAAAAACCCGCTCGATGACCCCGGACGAGATTATCAACGCCAGCCTGCGCGAGCAGATTCTTTCTGCCGCCACCGACTCGGTTGGACTGTGCATTTTTGGCCGGTCTGTGACCAACGCGCAGACAGAGTTTATTGCTAACGCCATCAATGACGCTCTGGGGACGCAACTTACCGGCGACTTCTTCTTTGAGCTGGGCCGGGAAACCTTGAAATTGGAATGGGAATTTAATCAGCAAGCCGGCTTCACCACCCAGGATGACGACCTGCCCAGCTTCTTTTACCAAGAACCGCTTCCGCCGACCGATCACGTCGCTCGTTTTCGGGGCCAGGATGTCAAGGAGTTGTTTGCCCGGTTGGAGACAGCAAAACAGTAAGTTCCCGACGCAACCCGTTAGGAAAATAATCTCTCGGAGGGCAAAAGCCAAGCTTTTGCCCTCCAAATTTTTTTAATATTCAGCGATGGGTAAATTATAGGGCGGGACATTGCTCCGCACATAATAGGCGTTCACCCAGCCTCGAAAGTTATACCCCGCTTCTACTTTAAACCAGGTCCCCGCATAGTTACGGCCCAACAGCCGAACCTGTTCGCCCCGATATAGCCAGCCCATCACCGGATAGTAGAGGCTGGGGCCGGAGCGGACATTGAGCTTATAAGCGGTTACAAGCCCATAGGCGTCAGTGGCCGGAGGCGGTGGGGGGGAAGGGGGCGGTTGGCTGCCGGAATTCCAGGCCAGTCGAGCCACCGCTCCGCCGGTGTTCTCATAATATTCCATTTGGACCGTAATTGAGCCGCCCGGCAGGTAAATATCGCCCACGTAATTGCGCGGCGATTGGTCTTTCCAGGCGTCAATCAACAGATGCCCGTTAACAAAGAGCCGCGCCCCATCGTCAACGGTGATGGTGAAGCGATAGTTGCCGGGAGGCAGGTTGAGCGACTGGCTCCAGCGGGCCGAGAAACCATCCGCGTCAATCACGCCCGGCGCGGGCGAGCCGCCGCCCCAGGAGAAATCCACCCTCGGTTCATCTCTGACCACCACCGGCGGGCCGCTGAGCGATTTGTTATTAAAATATTCACCCCGCCAATTATAGATCGGCTGGGGTTGGGGTGGAGGAGGGGGTTGGCTGCCCTGATTGTAAGAAACGCGAATCACCGCATCGCCAAAGCGGTCAAAATATTCGACGCGCACCAGATGATGGCCCGACCCCAAATAGGTTTGGGCGCTGTAGGTTGTGGCCGATTGTTCGCGCCACTGGTCAATCAGCAACTGTTCGTCAATCCAAAGCCGGACGCCGTCATCGGCGACGACGGTGATGGTGTAATTGCCCGGCGGCACATCAATGTAGCGCGTCCAGCGGGCCGAGAATTGGTCGGAATTGACGCCGGAGCCAGGGGAGCCGGTCCCCCAGTTAAAATCGAGATTGGTATCGGTGCGTTGCAGCGCCGGCGGCCCGCTGAGATTCATATTGTTCCAATAGGCCACCTGCCAACTGGGGTCGGTGTGCTGGGGGGTAATATCCTGGGCCAGGGCTGTGCCGGTTAGCGCCCAGGTGAGAACCAACCCAACAATGAAGAAACGACTGTGTTTGAGCATAGCTACCTCCTGCCTTATTTAACTGTTAATGAACAATAATTAATGTAGCTACAGACATGTCATTTCGAGGCCATAGGCCGAGAAATCTTCCCCGTTTGTAGGCTATTCAAGCACCGACCCGGAAGATTTCTTTTCGCAGGCTCGTCGAATGATATGATGCCTGAGCAGAATAACTAACAAATAACAAGGTAGCAGGTTATAAGCTTTGCTACCTACTACCCTGCTTTTGTTGAGAAAGAGTTTTTCCAGCTATCTATATTATACCCATTAAGGATGAAAACCATTGTTTTTGACTGTAGGCAGATGGCAGTCGTAGTCTCGGAACAATCTGGCCGTATTTCGACCTGCCTCGCCTCTCCTGGGATATCAATTTTCATCCTAAACAAGTATATGACGTTTGAGGTTAGAAAAAAGTTCCCTGTTTTGGGCCTAATTTTTCAATGAGACTGAGGCGTAACGTGGTTTTTATTTTTCCCCAACTAATTCCCATACTGTCACCCCCTCACCCCCGGTTGCAATACGTCGGCCATTATGACTGAACACAAGGACCGAACCCTGGTAAGTGGGGGGCATCTGGGCTACCAAAGTCCCACTCATCACATCCCACAGTTGGCCCGGGTAGGTGGGGAATTGTTCTGCTCCCAAGTTCTGCCCGAAGGTCAGCCAACGGCTACACGGGCCGGAGCAGGTGGGGCTAGGAACCAGGTTCCAGGTTACATTAGGTAAATCCATTTTCGAAACCAAGCGCCAGGTCGGTACTTCCCATATCCAAATCCGCCGGCGCTGATCGAACAACTCCAGCCCGGCCAGCAAACGCCCATCCGAACTGAACTCAAGTTGGTCAATAATCCCTCCCTCGACATCCAGCCGCGCCACTTCCGGCCAGGTTTGAGTTTGCCAGATAGCCACCACTCGCTCATCGCCGGCCAACCCTGCCGCCAGCCATTGGCCATCGGGGCTGAAGGCCACATTAGAGTAGGCCCACAATCGGAACTCGGCCAGGGAACGCTGCTCCTCGGTCAAAATATCCCGGACTATCACCTGGGCCGGCCCCCAATCTTGATTTAACATGACGGCCAGCCAGGGGCCGCTGGGGCTAAGGGCCAAATTCTGCACCCCCAAACCATGGTTGAACTCTTTGATCGGCTGGCCGTTAACGGCATCGGCTAAAATCACTTTACCGTTAAGGCTGCCGGTCGCCCAGAGACGGTTATCGGCGCTAAAATCAAGGCTCCATACCTGACGGTCGTAATCCAACTGGCTTAGCAGTTGGCCGGTGTTGGCCTCCCACAGATAGGCCCGACCGTTGGCATAACCCCCATCACCTATCAGGGCTAAACGTTGGCTATCGGGGCTAAAGGCAACCTGGGCCACACTTTCAAGGCCGTCGGCTAGGGGCGCGTTCCAGCCGAGTTGCCAGGTCTGGGTGTTCCAAACCTGAATTTCTTGCAAATTACCCAGCGCCAACAATTGGTCATCCTGGCTAAAAGCCAGAAAGGACGCGCCGGGGAAGTTCAATTCGGCTACCGGCATTAAAATTTCTTGGACTGGGGCAGGTAATCCAAAAATGGCGTCGTCAGCCGGGATCCACAGCTTTTGCCCTACTTCAATAAAATCGGGGTTGGTAATATAGGCAAAACTCGCATCCGAGTTGGCTTTGGTGTTGGTTGCCGCAATAATGGCCGGATAAGCCAGGATGTCGCCGTAATATTTCTCAGCAATTTTGCTTAACCAGTCCTCGGCCTGGACAATATACACGTCACCCTCGGATGCCTGGGAAGGGGGCGCAGCGGCGATGACTGTTCCCGTAAAACTTAACCAGACCAGGACGCTAACCAAACTTTGGATAACTTGGCGGATCATTTTGCATCTCCAGAACTGCTCAATTAATAGGCCGCTACCACATTGTGCCAACCCTCCGGCATGATCGCATCCGTCAAATCAGCCCCGCTGAGGTTAGCTCCGGCCAAATTAGCCCCGCTCAAATTGGCCCGGATTAGGTTGGCCCGGCGCAAATCCGCCCCGCTGAGGTTGGCATTACTCAAATTGGCATCCCACAGAATGGCGTTGACCAGCTTGGCTTCACTCAAATCAGCGCGCCTGAGATTGACCCCATAGAAACTGGCCCCGTTCAGAGCGGCCCCACTCAAATTGGCCCGGCGCAAGTCGGAGTGATCAAAGACGGCCTGATTCAGCACAGCCCCGCGCAAGTTGGCCGCAAACAATCGGACGCTGATGAGGGAAATGTTGGGCCAGTTTACCTCAGGCAGCTCGATTTCGCTCAAATCAGCGCCGTTGAAGTTAGCCAGGCGAATGTCAGCCCCGCGCAGGTTGGCCTTTTGCAGCTTCGCCTCGTACAGATTACTCTCACTTAGATTAGCGCTGCTCAGATCAGCTTCACGCAGGTCAGCCTGGCTCAAATCGGCCTGGCTCAAATCGGCGCCGCGCAGGTCTCGCTGCGCCGCCGGTTGGTTGAGAATTTCCCAAACCAGCCGCCATTTGTCATCGAGAATAGTCTGCTCGTCAACGATGGCGCCTTGCAGTGAAACGTTTCTCCATCGAACGCTCCCCAAATTAGCGCCTCGTAAATCCGCGCCGGTCAGGATGGTGTATTCAAGGGTGCTGCCGGATAGGTCAGCCCCGCGCAAATCGGCCTCATGCAGATAAACTCCGCCCAGCAATCTGGCCTGGCTCAAGTTGGCGTCTTGCAGATTGGCCCGCTCCAGGTTTGTTCCACTCAGTTTGGCCCCACTCAGGTTAGCCCCGCGCAGGTCGGCTCGCGGAAGTTGGGCGCCTTCCAGTCTGGCTTGTTGCAGGTCGGCTTGCTGTAAATTAGCTTCTTCCAAACTGGCATAATCCAGATTGAGACCATACAGGTTGGCCCCTTGCAGATTAGCTCGATCTAGGGTCGCTCCTAACAGATTAACTTGGCGTAGGTTGGCCTCGCGCAGGTCTGCTTTGGTCAAATCAGTGGTAGCCAGATAAGCTTTGCTGAGATTAGCCTGAAACAGGTTGATCCCGGCAAGATTGGCCCCATGAATGTTCGAGCCGCTCAGGTCTACGCCGCTTAAATCAGCCCCTGCCAGATTAGTATAACTCAAATTGACGTGGCTCAAATCCAGCCCGCGCAAATTACGCCCCGGCGCACCCTGCTGGAGAATCTCCCAAACCAGCCGCCATTTGGGCGCGAGTTGAGTCCCCTCGTCAATGATGACCTCGTGCAGTGTGGCGTCTTGCAGCTCGGTTTGTCGCAGATCGGTCTGGCTCAGGTTGGTTTCGCGTAAATTAGCTCCGCTCAAGTCGGTTTCAGTTAGATTGGCCCCGCTCAGGTCGGCTTGCCGTAAATCAGCCGTTTGCAAATTGGCCTGGAAAAAGTTAGCTCCGGCCCCATGCGCCTCAATAAGATCAACCCTCAATAAATCCGCGCCGGTCAAATCCGCGCTGCGCAGGTTAACTTCAAACAGGTTGGCATCCATTAAAAACGCGCCGCTCAAATCGGCCAGGCCGAGTTCGGCGGCCTGCAAATTGGCTTTGTGCAAATCCGCCTGCTTAAGCGATACCTCGGCCAGATGGGCCGCATGAAGATTAGCCCCGCTCAACTGCGCCCCGACCAGGCTGGCCTCCTCAAAGTTGGCCCCCACCAAATCCGCCTCGCCCAAATCCGCTCCATCCAGATTGGCCCCAACCAAATCGGCCCCCCGTAAATTCCAACCTTGAGCCAGGCCGTTGACTGCCGCCCAGACCACATACCATTTGTAATCAAAGCGGGTGGTTTCATTAATCTTGATCGCCAGTCCTTTCAGGCTAACCCCGGCCAGGTTGACATTCAACACGTTAGCCCCGCGCCAATCCGAGTGGGCCAGGATCGCTTGGCGCAGGTCAGCGCCGCGAGCATCCGCATCTACCAGGATAGCCTCGGTCAAGTTAGCGCCACTCAAATTGGCCTGTTGCAGATAAGCACCCGATAGGTCAGCCCCGCGTAAGTCGGCCCCGGCCAGATTGGCCTGACGCAGGTCGTGTCCGCGCAGGTCGGCTCCGGCGCAGTCCGGTGGGCAGTGGGCCGGGGCGAGTTCTGCCGGAGGTGTTGGGCTGACAGCGGCAGCCGGCGTTGGGACCCGGCAGCTTAGCAAAAGCGCCAGCAGAGCGATTAAACTCAGTAGATCCAAATTTGAGGAACCTGCACGCCTACGTGCCGGCTGCGAAGCGTGCCGCACGTAGGCGTGCCCCACTCCTCGAAATTTGGGTCCGCTGAAATTGCCAAGCCGAAGTGGGGTAATCATTTCGTGCCCCCCGGATTCCGGCAGTCCCACTGACAGGTCCAGTCGGCATTGATGACCATCTCAGCCGGGTAGACCACTTCCACCTTGACGCTTTCCGAAAGCCGGGTCACATCCTGGCACTGCGGCTCAAACTCTGCTCCGCCGGCCACACAGTCATCCCGGACAACGGTCAGCCACCACCAGCCGGTTTTAGCCTGCTCCGGCGGGAGTGCGATTTCCCACTGGCCGGCCTGGGCCGAGGACTGCCAGCGATTGGGGCCGCTCGGCGCGGACAGCCTTTGCAGCGAGCCGTTATCGGCCTGGATACTGACCCCGTTGACCGGCTGGCCGGCCCCATCCACGATCCGGCCCCGGAAATGAACAGCCTCAGCCTGGCCAACTACGTACCAGCCGCCGGGGGTAAATTGAAAACCGGGCGATTCCCCTGCGCTCAAATTCCGTGTTTCTGGCGGCGTGTCTGCTGGAGACACAGGTGTTTTTTGCACCGCGTAAAGGTCTCCTTTGCCGCTGACAAAATAGATGGTTTCGTCGAGAGCAGCCGGGGCGGTATAAATCTGGCTGTCTATGCCATAGTGGGCTATTTCCAGGCCGGTGCGAGCCTCTATCTCGTACAAATAACCGTCGCCGCTGCCGATATAAACTATGCCCCCCACCACCAGTGGGGCGGAGCGGGTCTGTTTGCCCAGGCTGAAACGCCACTTTTCTTCACCTGTCGTCCCCTCGACGGCGTGGAGATAGCCGTCATAGCTGCCAAAATAGATCACCCCCTCGGCCAGCGTGGCCGAAGTGCGTACGGCCAGGCCCAGCGGGTAGCGCCGCAGTTCCCGGCCCGTAGCGGCATCGAGAACGTACAGATTTTCACTGTGACTGCCTACGTAAACCATTCCGGCTACTTCAACCGGCGGGCTGGAGAGCCAGTTGCCGGCGTCGAAGCGCCACTTTTCCCGGCCGGTTTCCACGTCGAGCGCATACAGAAAATGATCCTGGCTGCCCACATAGAGCGTTTCCCCGGCCACCGTTGCTTGCGGCAAAATGACATTCCCTGCCTTGAATTGCCATTTTTCCTGGGCAGTCTCGGCTTCGAGGGCATAAAGGGAACCATCCTCAGCGCCAACCAGCACCAGGCCGGCGTTGAGAACCGGCCCGAAGGAAAAGCGGCTGTCCTTTTGCGTCCGCCATAGCTCCAACCCGCTGCGGCGATCCAGGGCGTACAAAAAGCCGTCATCACTGACGACATAAACCATCGCTTCGCTTACAGCCGGGGCCAGGCTGATCTCCCCCCCTGTTTTGAAGCGCCACACTTCCTGGCCGGTGTGGGCGTCCAGCGCGTACAAATCGCCGTTATTACTGCCGGCATAAATCAGGCCGCCGGCGGCTACCGGCGGCGTGCTGATGCCGCCCTCACCCCGGAACTGCCAGCGCGGCGTCAGGAGATGAGATGAAACTTCTCCCTCAAAAGGCAGATAAGCCAGCACCTGCGCCAGTACCTCCATCATTTTCTGGCGCAGGGGCAGCCCCGACAGCGAAAGCAAGACGATCAAGCCGCAGACAAGCGCCAGACTCGTCAACGCGGCCCGGACAAATTTGGGGTTGAAAGGCTGGAAGGAACTTTGTCCCGCTTTGAAAAGTTGTTTGATTCGACCCCACGGGCCGGGTATTTCCACCGATGTGACCGGGCTGGAGTCGATCCGGCTCAACAGCCGCCGCCGCAGGGAATGTCGAATTTTACTCTGCTGGCTAAAATCGGCGGCTACCAGCTTGTGGGCCAGATCGAGGGCTGCTTCATACTCCGCCGAGTCGGGTTTTGGCTCGGATAGGCCGTTTTCGCGTAATAAATTATCTACATCACTGCTAAACCGATTAGCTAAATCTCGTTGGTTCATCGCTCTACTCCTTGCGCTTCCAATTCAGCCCGTAATCGCCGCACGGTGCGAAATAAAATAATTCCGACGTTGCTCTCGCTCAGGCCGGTCAACTCGGCAATGGCTCGATTGGTCAGGCCGGCGGCAAATTTAAGGCCGATCAAATCGCGCTCCCGGTTGCCCAGGCAGGCTACCGCCGCCAGTAAATTGTCTTGCAGGTCGTTGTCGGCTATTACGTCGCCGGGCTGGGGGTCGTTGCTGCTCCATTCGCGCAGGAGGTCCAGCGACAGCCAGCGCCGGCGTTTTTGTGCCCGGAAATGATCGTTGACAGCGTTGCGGGCGATGGTAAACAGCCAGGCCGCCAGCGGCGCTTTATCCTGCTGGTATTGGCCGATATGCAGCAGCGCCCGCTCAAACACCTGGGCGGTCAGATCATCGCTAAGATCGGCGTCCTGCACCCGATAGCGAATATAGTTGTAAACGCGGGCAAAATAGTGGTCATAGATGGCGGCAAACGCCGCCGCGTCGGTGCTTGATTGGGTCGCCAAGATGGCCTCGTTTGGCAAAGCCAGAGTTTGATTCATGAAGACAATCCCTGCAAAGAAGTAAGTCTATAGTTTGTAGTGGCGACTTCAGTCGCTTGGCCTGCCCAAAACGACTAAAGTCGTTACTACGATCTATAGAGTCGTTTATGCCCCGAATGTACTAATAATTACGCCACCACCGGGAAAGTATTACAGGAATTTGCCCAAATTATACGCTGAACTAAAATTTTTTGTACTCTGCTTATAACCCATTTGGTACGGTTGACATTTATAATATTCTCGAATACAGTTTAAGGTAGTACTCCAGAAAAGTTTTCGCTGTTAAAACAGGTAGCAAGTAGCAGGGTTGCAAAGTAGCAGGTAGCAAGGTAGCAAAGTAGCAAACCTGCTACCTTGCTACCTGCGACCTTTATCTCCAAACAAGGATTTTCGTATGTTGTGCCCTTTCTGTCTCGCCGACGTAAAATTCAAACAAACCAAGCCGAGCGGCAGCCTGGCCTCAATTTATCTTTGCTCTGATTGTAAAGAGCCGGCCCCAGCCTTATATGTGCAGGATTACCGGCAGTACCCGCCGGTGGTCATCAGCGCCACCGGCTTTCGCCAGCACGGTAAAACCGTTTATTTTGCTGCCCTCTTTTACACTCTGAAAAAGCTCAGCCTGGCCCGCGATTGGCCCGACTTTTTTACCATGGGCCTGAACGAAGACAGCCTGGATACCGTTTACGGCAACGTCCGGCTGCTGGAAGGCGGCGCGCTGCCCGATTCGACGCCCAAAAACTTCCCCCGCCCGACCATGATTCGGGTGGACGGCGTGCCTATCCAGCCGGATTGCACCCTGCTCTTTTTTGATACCGGCGGCGAGTGTTTTGAAAAGCCGACCCAGCTGGTCCAATTTGCCGGGTTTGTGCGCCGGGCCAAAGCCGCCATGCTGCTGGTCAGCATCCCCGACCTGGAAGACCCGCGCTCCGGCATGCAAAAACTGCTCAATACCTACATTGTCGGCATGCGCGAGTTGGGCGGCCAGACCGAGGAGCAGGATTTGGTGGTGGTCTACACCAAAGCCGACCAGTTGGCGGCCCGCTTTAGCCCCAATTGGGATGATTTGCGCTCGTATCTGGTCAAAGGCTCGATTGAGGACCTGGTGCGGACCAAAAACTATATCGAGCGCATGCACACGGTTTCGGAGCGGCTGTTGGCCTTTACCGAGCAGGAGTTGCACGCCCACGAATTTGTCAATGCTGCCGAGGCCAATTTCAAAAGCGTCAACTTCTCGATTATTTCTGCCCTGGGTAGCGGGACCAGTGACGGCCGCCTGCCCGTCGCCGTCGCCCCCCGCCGCATTCTCGACCCGCTGCTGTGGGGTATGGAAAAATCCTTCTCCGGCTCGGAGCGGCTGTGGCAGCGCTGGTTGAATTGGCTGGGCGGGACGGATTAGGGTTCTCTTCAGACCCTACAGGTCTTTTAGACCTGTAGGGTCTTTGTGGTAAAGGAACAGCGCACCATGGCTGAACTTGAACAGCCTGCTGCCCTGATTGCGGCCTTACAAAGCCGCAATTGGGCCGATTACTTTACCGCCCGGCAGAGGTTGGTCGCCCTCGGTGGAGAAGCCACAGGGTCATTAAGTCGCATTGCCGCCGATGAGGCCCACCCTTTGCGCTCCATCGCCCTGGAGTTACTGACCTATATCGAGCAGGAAACAACTATCCGTTTCGCCGGGCGTCTGGCTCAACTTTTATGTCCTCGCTGTTTAACGCGCTTTGGCGCTCACTCGGTCAACTTACCCTGGGGCGTCGCTTTTACGTACTACGGCTGCCGTGCTTGCAGTCAGAGCCGGGAGTTTTTGGAGGGGGTCAAGCGGGTGGTCGCTATTTTGGATACAACCTGGCCAGAGCGGCAACTTCGGCAGAAGGGCACGCTGCGGGTCAACTGGCTGACACGTCATACCCTATTTGATTTCGACCGGGTCGAGATTATCCAGGCTACCGATCAAGACGTAGAGCGATTTGCCGTACAGGTGGGCAATGACACCGACCCGTACCGCAAGCCGCATTATTCGCAAATGACCTGTATAATTGGGCCGGAGTGCCGGTTATCAGAGAATACGCTGCGGATTTTGGGACGGATGTTTGGACAGGTAAAGCAAGCCGCAGGAGTAATCCATGGCTGAAACTCAGCCTGTTCGGGCGAATAACTCATCTTCACCAAAGGACGCCCCCCAAAACTGGCAGGACATCCTCTGGCGGGAATGGTATCACTGCCATGACCAGGATTATGCCCGGCGGCTGTATCAGGCGGTTCCGCATGGGCTGCTCAGTTGGTTCAAGCGTTTGGGCCTGAGGCGTTTGCCCCGCCCTTATGCCGCCGAGGTGGAAACAGCGCTGCGTCAAGCCTGTCTGGTCCGGCGAGGGGCCAGGGATGTCTGGCAGCGCCGGTTGGAGCGGCTGGATGAGAGCAAAGAGAAGCCTATTTCGCTGGAAAAATGGGTGGCGAACTTGCAGGATCATCATTGGCTGGAGCGATTTGTCGCCCGGCACGCGCTGCTGGACCGAGGCGGCGAAGCGGTTGACTCTTTACGTGCCTTAACCCTGAATAGCTCTGAACTCGACCAGGCGGAGGCTGTTTGGTTATTGCAGAGCATTGCCGCCGACACCACCGCCCGGCTGGCCCAGGCCGCCGATACGCTGCTGTGCCTGCGCTGCCTGGTCTACTGCGGCGCGCACCCCATTGACCTGCCCTGGCAGTCTGATCTGACCTTTTATGGCTGCCGCCTCTGCCGGCAGAGCCGGGACCTCCAACCCCGGCCAGACCTCCTGATCGCCGTTCTCGACCAAAACATGGCGGTCGAGCGTAAGAGCGAAAATCAGACTCTTCGGGTCAACTGGCTCCAACGCCGGAGCTTGTTTGATTTTGATCGGGTTGAAATCGTCCAGGCCAGCGATGAAGAGGTCGAACGTTTCGCGGTGCAGGTCGGCAATGATACCGATCCCGTGCGTGAGCCTCGTTACCGGGGGATGATTTGTAAAATTGGACCGGAGTGCCGGTTGTCGAAGAATACCATGCGAATTTTGGAGCACACATTTGGCGAGGTAATACCCCATGCTCCTCACCTTTGACCGTACCAACTGCCCCCTCATTGCCGTGGAAGAAGTGGGGCTGGAAGTCCACCTGCTGCCGGTGGCCAAGCCGCAGTTTGAACAGTTCGTGGCCGTATCCGGCCCGCTGGAAGAAGCCCGCTATCAAAAGCTGCTGGCTTTGAACCCGGCCGTTCCCCCGGCTGAATTTTTAACCGCCGAGCCGGAACGGCTTTTTGTAAGCGGGATTTTGCCTAAAGAAGCCCAGGCGTTTGCGGCCTGGCTGGGCGAAGGGTTGGACCTGCCCACCGTCAAGGAGTGGCGGGCCATCTATAACGCTTTCAAAAGGATGTCCCTGCCCCGGCACGATTTGGGGGCGGAGTTGGCCGGCACTCCCCTCGGCGCTTTTGTGGCCCACCAGATCAGGCAGATGCCCGGCAACCTCATGCTCGACCTGTCGCTCATGCGCGGCGGGCTGGTCGAGTGGGTGCGGCAGGGCCGGGGCTGGGTCGGGCTGGGGTCGCCGCGCCCGCACTTTCAGCCCAATTTGTGGGACCCCCTGGCCGACGAAGTCAAACCCCTCCGCCCCGACGAGCGCCTGCCCTACTTTGGTTTTCGCCTCATCCGGCGAGGGGAGTGGTATTTGGCGGATAGAGAGACGGTTCGTTATCTTGAGTGAGACTCGTAGGACGTGGTGCGTAGTGCGTGGTGCGTAAGTCCCCACGCACCACGCACCACGCACCACGAATTTACTTAATTCACCCTTATGGAGCCATCATTATGCCCACCATCCAAGCCTGGCAGCACATTTACAGCAACGTCGAGAAAGAGCAGTCGCCCCACCGGCAAGGCGGGTTTCAAACCCTTTTTTACTCCAAAGCCGGTTTGACCTCCGCCGAGGTCGAGGAGATGGAAAGCCGCCTGCTTTATTTTCCCTCGCAAGTGGAGCCGGTCAAACATCTCTTTTTTAGCACCTCCAGCGGCAAAGGGGTCATCGCCCAAATTGTGGCCCTGCCCGATCCCGACCAGTTTGGGCGGAAGGGGCGCTACCTGGCCCACAGTCTGATTTTTTCCCCGGAAAGCCTGGCCCAGTTTGAAGCCGACCCATTCCGGGTTTTTCAGCATTTCCACTTCATTACCAGCGTCAAAGAAGCCTTGAGCCGGGGCAACTTTCAAAGCGGCGACATCCCACCCGTCAGTCTATCCCTACCAGCCGATTCGGCGGCGCAGCTTGAAGCCGCCCGAACTTGGTCGCCGGCCGAATTGACCAAGCTGGCCCTGCTGGCCCTGCGGGTTGACCGGCAAACCCAGAACCGGGAGGCCATTACCCTTACCGGCCAACCGGCCGAGATTGAAAGCGCACTGGCCGCCTCTTTTCTGGCCGCGCCGACGATCCTGCGTCCGCGCTGCGTGTTTGATACCTACTTTTATCGCTGCAACCTGGTGGCTACCTATTTCTGGGCCGTCGGCCTGCCGGAGCCGCCGGCCAGCGCCAGATTTGCCCTGGTGGATGGCGGGGCACGGCAGGTGCGCTGGGAAGAGCCGGGGCAGCCGGAAACAGCCTACGAGCGCTGGGCGGTGGCGTATATCTCAGCCGGCCGTTTGGATCAATTGGCCCGGCAGCGTGATCGGGCTTTTGCTCTGGCCGAGTGGTTGGATGGGCGCGACTATGAGGAATCGCTGGTGGCAACTGCCCCCGGTGAGGTTATAGAAGCGGTGTTGGAGGTCAACCCGGCGGCAGTGCAGGCCCGCCTGCGGCGCGAGGTTGGGGTACAACTGCCGCCGGCTTTGGTCCAGCGGGCGGCCGATCAACTTTACCGGCAGATGCCCGGACTGACGCTTTACAATTACCTGCGCCAGGGTTTTACTTCAGCCCAGCTCCTGGATGCGCTTTATAACAGCTACGCCGAGACTGCTTTCAAAGAACCACCCGGCGACGAACTCAAGGCCCTGGAACAAGTGTTGGCTGAAACCAAACACCCGCTGCTGCCTCTTTTTCTGGCCTATTGGCGCAACCCGCGCCAGCGTTTGCCGCAGGCTTTAGAAGATGCCGATGAAGCCGCCTATCGCCAGTTTGCCGAAACCGCGCTCACCCTAAAGCTGCTCGACCCGGTGAGTTTGCTCAGCCGGAGCAAAGCGGACATCTTTCTGGAGCTATATCTGGCTGCCGGCGTTGAAAATATGACCGAACTGGTTGAAGCCTTGCTGGAGTTGGATGTCCCCGCCAGCCTGGCTCATCTGAATGATCAGGTGGCTAAATTACCGGCCAAAGAGTTAAAACGCCTGGCCGACCTGGTTGAAGACCGGCCCGATATTCCCGCTTCCTTCCAAACGGCGCTGAAAAAAGCAATTGTCGCCCTGCCCCCGGAGAGCGGTTTAACCGATAAATTACAGGCCTTGTGGCGGAGAGTTTCGAGAAGGGAAGATTAGATGCAGCTACTCAGCCTATGTCATTGCGAGGCTGTAAGCCGAAGTAATCCCCCACCCCAGCCTGGGGATGGGGATTGCTTCGCTTCGCTCGCAATGACACCTGAGTAGTTAAGATCAGGTCTCTTTTTCGGCCAGATATTGGCGCAGCAGGCCCATCATTGCCTTCTCTTCGGGGTTGAGGCTGCCGTTGGACTCGGCGGCGGCCTCAAGCTGCTGCTCAAGCCGGTCGAGTAGGCTGCCGTCCAGGTAGGTATCGAGCACGGCGGGATGGACGTAATATTTGCGACAGGTCGCCGGCCGGTTGCCCAAACAGTGGGCCACTTCTTTAACCGCCTGAACCAGGTTCTTTTTACTCCCGCTTTCCGAGTCGCCAATCCCCATCTCTCGTAACACCCATACTGCCAGCACCGTGCCGCCCCAGGTGCGAAAATCTTTGGCGCTGAAATCCTGCCCGGTAATCTCGCGCAGATAAGTATTAACATCTCCTGACTCAACTGTTTGGCGCTGCCCGTTTTCGTCAAGATATTGAAAGAGTTCGTAGCCGGGAATATCGCGGCAGCGCCTGACAATTTTTGCCAGGCGGCGGTCTTTGACATCAATCAAATGCTCCTGGCCGCTTTTACCCCGAAATTTAAACTGAATGGTCGAGCCTGAAATAGTCACATGGCGGTCGCGCATGGTGGTCAGGCCAAAAGAGCCGTTGGCGCGGGCATATTCTTTGTTGCCGATGCGAATAAAGGTAGTTTCCAGCAGGCGGACAATTGTGGCCAGCACTTTCTGGCGAGGCAAGCCCGGCAGGGACAAATCGCGGTTGACCTGGGCGCGAATATGGGGCAAGGCTTCGCCAAAAAGGAGCAGCCGGTCATACTTGGTTTGGCTGCGCGTCTCGCTCCACAGCGGATGGTAACGGTACTGCTTGCGACCTTTGGCATCCCGGCCTGTAGCCTGGAGATGGCCGTTGGGCAGAGGGCAAATCCAGACATCGGTCCAGGCTGGGGGAATAGCCAGGCTCTCAATGCGCTGCCGCTCGGACGGATCACAGATAACCCGGCCCTCCGGTCCAACATAGCTGAAACCCTGGCCCCGACGCTGGCGGGTAATTCCAGGGCCGGTATCATTGACGTAGCGCAGGCCGGCCATTTTGGCCGACTTTAGCGGATCAACAATGGGGGCGGTGGGAACTTTCAGGAGAGTATTTTCCATCGCCATTGTTTTAGACAATCTTCTGGGAAACCCGTGTTTCATCTTTTTTGTTGTGCATACGCTCAAGGATCAGCCCCGTAATCAGGCTGAACAGAAAAGCCGCCGGTTTGGGCCGCCTTTCCGGCGTAAGTTTCACTTGGGGCCGGGTGCGGGCAGGAGTCCTGGGTTGCTCTGTGGCAGTGGCGCTAGTGGGCGCTTCTTTACCGTTACGCGGCATCCCCTGTTGGGCGCGGGCTTCTTCGGTCACGGGCATAGCGTCTTCGGCGGGCTTGATTTGCGAGCCAAATCGCTTGGCGTAAACCTGGGTAAATTCCGCCCCAAAAAAGAGAATCTGGGCCGAGTAATAAATCCAGACCAAAATGACCACCAACGCTCCCGCCGCGCCATAAGACGAGGAGATGGCGCTCTGGCCCAGGTAGAGGCCAATTAGAAATTTGCCAATGGTAAAGAGAAGGGCCGTCACGGCGGCTCCGATCCAAACGTCACTCCAGGCAATCTCCACGTCGGGTAGAATTTTGTAAATCATGGCAAAAAGCAGGGTGATCACGCCAAACGAGACGATAAAATTAATCACCTGTCCTACGTAAGCTACGTTGTCTAAAGCGCCGCTCATAAACTCGTTGACGGCAGCTAACCCAGCGCTCAACACCAGCGAAACCATCAGCAAAAAACCGACCCCCAGGACCATCGTAAAGGAAATGAAGCGGTCCTTAATAATGCCCCAGATGCCTCGACCCTGCTTGGGCGTGACCTCCCAAATGGTGTTGAGTGCATCTTGAAGCTGGCCAAAAACGCCGGTGGCCCCAAATAGCAAGGTTGCTACGCCGACGATGGTGGCAATGATGCTGCCGGATTGATTGCTGGCCCCTTGAATCATCTCTTGAATCAGGCCGGCACCTTCATCCCCGACAAGGCCCTGGATTTGTCCCTCAATCTGGCCCTGCACGGCCTCACGCCCAAAAATTAAGCTGGCTACAGCGATCACAATAATAATGAGCGGAGCAATCGAGAAGATAGTGTAGTAGGCCAACGACGCGGCCAGGCGAGAGGCTTTATCCTCGCTCCAGTCAGAAAAAGTCTCTTTGAGCAGTTCCCAAATCGTCTTGAAATTCATAATCACTGTTCCTTGGGGCAAACAAAGCTTTAACTTGTTTGAATAGGGTTGTCAACCTGATTATATCTATTTTTCGGCTGACCCACCTATACCTACTTGAGCGATTTTTGATTTTGTAAAAGGACTATCTTTACTTATCCCAAATAGCTATCCTGATTAGCTCACAAAAAATAACCCTTTTCAATAAAAAATCACCCCATAATCCACTGAAGGCGAATCTGGGGTGATTTCTGTTGCGTTAAGGCCGGGTTTTAAAGTGGCCTCATAGTTTTGTATCACTAAGTTGGGTAACTCTTTTTCTCACTCTTTCGGATAGGCAAAAATAACCCCTCCGATGGATGTATCAGGGACTAGGCTGTGCTATGATAGGAATGCTAAAAAAGAACTTTTACCCGCTTGATCAGAGAAGTGGAGACGAAGACAAAGAGTCATCAGCTTTTGTTAGCGGTTGAAGTGGAAGAAGACCCTCTTGTTGCAGCAGGGCGCGTGTTTGTTGACTGTGCATTTCGGGAACTGTAAACATCAGTAAATCCCCGCTCAGATTCAACATCAGCCCCCACACCCGGATGTCATGTTTTTTGAGCAGCCGTTTGATGTCGCCTCTACCCCAGCCGGCTGCCGCTGGAATGCCAAAATCGCTGGTCGGGCCGTTCACAATATCTTGAATATAAGCGACGGTGGGAGTAATCCAATCAAAGGCGCTGGCGCCGGTCAAAAATTTATCCATTGAGTATCTCCTGTACAAGAACGGATGTTCTAATTATAACTGATAAAACAAGTGGAGTCAAAGTAAGATGGAAGGCATAAGTGGTGGTAGCTTCTGTTTTGGAACCTTATATGGATTTATGGCGGCGGGTATTATTGCGATGATGGCCAACCGTATGCGCGAGGCGCGGCTAAAAATGGAATACAAAGATCGCAGTTATGATAGGTTTCCGCCCAATTTACGAGCGAACTTGACGGCCTCTGGGGTTATTCGCACCAGTTGGCAAGAGTGGGGAGTCTATACTTCGTTGATGGTCGCCCTGATTATTTTTGTCGGTTTAGCCTTAATCGGTCTCTTTTTCATAGTCCTGTAGCAGAAAACCTGGGTCGCCAGAATGAAGAATATCAAGATAGCGCGTCGTCCGAGTCAACCGGCGATATTATAACATATTTCTTCTTCACTGCCCAATCCCCTTATCAAAACAGATGTCTGTCGTAATTTCTGGTCCATCTCTGCACCAGGTGGGTGATATGAGCTGACCAGAAATAGCCCGACTTTGCGCTTAACATCGCTCAAATTAGTGTAGCGGAATCTCTTAGGGTACGTTAAAATCTGCCGCAGACTTTTAGAAAAGTGAACATTAAGGAAAGCGATGAATTCATCTCTGCCCTGCTTGATTGATGTTTTTACCGAACTGAAGATTGTGGTGGTGGGCGATGCCATGCTTGATACCTACTTGGAAGGTTCGACCGACCGCCTCTGCCGTGAAGCCCCGGTGCCAGTAGTCACCCTTTTTAACCAGAAGTGTGCCCCCGGTGGAGCCGCTAATACGGCCCTCAATGTCAGCGACCTGGGAGGACAAACCACGTTCCTTTCGGTTATCGGCGATGATTTGGAAGGTCAGCGCTTGGCCCAGCTTTTGCAGGAACGAGGCGTCAACACCGACTTTTTGCTGACGCACCCGGCTCGCCGGACGCTGGCTAAAAATCGGATTTTAGCCGGCTCGCAAATGATGCTGCGTTTTGATCAGGGCAGCACCGAACCTATAGATTCTGTCGTTGAACAGACTCTTATCAACCGTCTGACCGATCTTTTTCCCTATTGTGACGCGCTCATTATTTCTGATTATGGCTACGGTATCCTCACCCCGCGTCTTATCGAAGCGATTGGTCAACTGCAGGCTCAGACTCCCTGGCTGTTAGCGGCTGACTCCAAGCACTTAGAGGCTTACCAGCGGTTGGGGGTGACAGTGGTCAAGCCCAATTATCAGGAAGTGGTCAAGCTGCTGGGGATCAATCCCCTGGAAGGCAGCGCCGCCCGCGCGAGCAGATGACAGCTTATGAACAGCAAATTCTTGAATGTATTAACCGCCTTGAGTTGTGTGGATCATCTTATCTCCTTTGCCGAGGATAACCTGATCCATCTGATCGAGGCCATCCGCCCCGATGTTTATGTTAAGGGCGGCCATTACACCAGAGAAACCTTAGCGGAAGCGGCGGCGGTTAAAAAATTAGGGGGTGAGGCTCATTTTCTGCCTCATCTGCAAGATTTTTCCACCACCAGTATCATTCAACGTATCCGTGAGGTTTATGCCTGGCCTGCTAAAAATCAACTGGCTCTGGTAGAAAGTTTAGGCAGCTAACCTGACTACCCTACTGGATATTCTCATCCCAACCTATGGCCGTCCGGCGGCCCTGGCCGTTACCTTAACCAGCCTCTGCGCTCAAACCTACCGGAATTTCCGGGTTATCATCTCCGATCAAACCATCGAGCGTCCGGCCTGGCATACGGGCGAAGTCCGGGCTGCGCTCCACGTACTTCAGGCGCACGGCCACGCCATCGAGACCCACCGCCATCTTCCTCGCCGTGGCCTGGCCGAGCAGCGCCAATTTTTGCTCGATCGAGCCACCGCCCCCTATGCCCTTTTTCTGGATGATGATTTGATTCTTGAACCCTATGTGGTTCAACAAATGCTGCAAGCTATTCTCGAAGAGGATTGCGGTTTTGTAGGCTGCGCGGTAATTGGCCTCAGCTTTGTTAACGATGTCCGGCCTTACCAACAGGCCATTGAATTTTGGGACGGCCCTGTTCAGCCCGAAGAGGTACTGCCTAATACCCTCCCATGGGAGCGGCATCATCTGCACAGCGCCGCTAATCTCTACCATGTCCAGCAGCGCCTGGACCTGAGGCCCGAATGTTCACGTAAATATCGCGTGGCCTGGGTAGGCGGCTGCGTTATGTACCAAACGGCCAAACTACGCCAGGCCGGGGGATTTACTTTTTGGCGTGATCTGCCCCGCGAACACTGTGGTGAAGATGTATTGGCCCAACTGCGGGTGATGGAACGTTACGGCGGCTGCGGCCTGATTCCTTCCGGGGTTTATCACCAGGAGTTGCCCACCACCGTGCCTGATCGCCAGGTGGATGCCCCCCGGGTGCCCGGTCTGTGGTTGCCGGAATTTCAACTAACGGGGTCGTTATGATTTTGTGGTACATCCCTGATGATGAAAATGAGGCGAGGAAGCGAGGAGATTCTTTCTGTCCTCGCCTCCTCGCCTCACGTGTCATCGCATCTTTATTTCCAAAGGAGAAACCTCCATGCCTTTAGTTTCGGTCCTAATGCCCACCTTTGAGCACGCGTCCTTTATCCGGCGCGCCATTGACAGCCTGCGTGCCCAAACCCTGACGGATTGGGAACTGATCATTATTGATGACGCCTCGCCGGATGAAACAGGGGTGATTATTCAGCCCTACCTGGCCGAACTGCCCGCCGCCGTGCTGGCCTACAGCGGCGTGCGCCATCACTACAATCAGGCGGCCCTAGGTCAGATCGAGGAGTATCCCCTGCAACTGGTCCAGGTGATGCACCGTCGCACTGCCGACTATTGGCTGGAGCGGGTTGAACTGGTTACCGATGACCTGGAGTGGATGTTCTGGTCAAAATTACGTCCCCAGGGCGATTTTGTGGGGACAGGCCAGGTGTCGTGCGAGTGGGTGGACCACCCCGACCAGCGCCATAAATTATTACGCGAGCCGGTCGGCGGGATCAATCCTTATCGCGCCCGCTTCAACCTCAAGCAGCCGCTGCGCTTTCATACCAGTGTCGGTAATTACATAGACGAAGTGGAGCATTACCGCCGCTTCTGTGAGCGGCCCGATACCCGGCCAGATCCCGAGGGACTCAAAATCTTGCTGGTGGGCGAGTTGGCCTATAACGCCGAACGAGTGCTGGCGTTGGAAGAGCGCGGCCACCGGCTTTACGGCCTGTGGCTGCCTGACCCCTACTGGTACAACACCGTTGGGCCGCTGCCCTTCGGCCATCCGGAAATGCGCGATTGGTTTGAAACGGTGGTTCCCGGTCTATCTGATCCTAACCGCTCTCTGGTGCTGGATGGCGACCTGCCCAAGCGGGACTGGTTTTGCGGCGAGCGCTCGCCGCGCCTCTCCCAGTCCAACGAGGGGTGTCATACTGTTGTGCCGGGCCGGCCTATTGGTTTGCATCCTCACACTGTCGCCGAGCTGGCCGAGCAGGACATTCATCTCCATTTCTATGGGGATTTTACGCATGGACAGTGGCTTACCTGGATTGAGAAAGCCAAAAAGCTGGCCCCCCATCATCTTCATCTCCACCACCAGGTTGACCAGGAGAATTGGCTGAAGGAGTTCTCGCAGTACGACGCCGGCTGGCTGCATTTTTTCCAGAGTGAAAACGAAGGCGAATTGCACCGCGCTAACTGGGATGATCTGAACTATCCCGCTCGTCTGGCAACGTTGGCCGTGGCCGGGCTGCCGGTGTTGCAGCGCGATAACCGGGATGCCATCGTAGCGACTCAAACCCTGGCCCGGCAGCTTGACCTGGGTCTTTTCTTTACCACGATGGCTGAACTGCGCGAGCAGTTGGCCGATGAAATCCGAATGGCCCAGGTGCGCGAGAATGTCTGGCGGCAGCGGGAACTGTTTACCTTTGATTATCACGCCGATAGGCTGATCAACTTCTTCCGTCACATTGCCAACCTGCGGCGAAAGCCCATTCGCAAAAAAGTGACTCAGGTACAGACTCGCCGCCTCACCGCCGCCCCGCTGATCAAAAATATCGGTAACTTGCCTTGAGGATCCTTGTTAAATAAGTTTTTGCGTTGGCCGTCAGGCGCTAAGACTGAGTTGCCCGGCGGCCAGGTCCATTTTGGTAATCTGCGGCGAGTCACGCCGGTGACTCGCTCGTTTGGGTTTGAGCGCGGGCAACCGGTTGACCGTTACTACATCGAGCGTTTTTTGGCCCAGTACCAGGTAGATATCTGCGGGCGGGTGCTGGAAATCGGCGACAACCATTATACCTGCCGCTTTAGCGGAGCAGCCGTGAGGCAGTCTGATATTCTCAGCCTGACCCCCGATAATCCCAACGCCACCTTTATCGGCGATCTGACCGACGCCGCCCATATTCCCTCGGCCACGTTTGACTGTATCATTTTCACCCAGACCTTACAGTTTATCTACGATGTCAGAGCAGCAGTGCAAACGCTTCAACGTATTCTTAAACCGGGAGGAGTTATTCTGGGTACTTTTCCCGCGCTCAGCCAGATTTGCCGCTACGATATGGATCGCTGGGGCGATTATTGGCGTTTCACCAGCGCCTCAATCCGCCGTTTGTTCGGCGACGCCTTTGGCCCGGAGGCGATAACCATTGAGGCTTACGGCAACGTCCTGGCTGCCATTGCCTTTTTGCAAGGCTTGTCGGCCCACGAATTAAAAGCGGATGAGCTTGATTTTGTTGATCCCGATTACCAACTACTGATTACTGTTCGAGCGGTGAAAGTTCGGAGTGCAAGAGCTTAGCTTTTGCGCTCCAAGAAAGCTATTTTCTGAGAAGGAAAACCAATCCTGAACCTCATCTCACCCCAACTCAGTTTTTTTGTCATCTTAATTGTGGCCCTGGGATTGCTGATCAGCGAGCGGCTTCGCAATGATATCGTTGCTCTGCTTATCATCCTGGCACTCTATCTCACCGGCCTTTTGAGTCCGGAGGAAGCGCTCTCAGGCTTTGGCAGCGAGCCGGCGATTATTGTAGCGGCCATTTTTGTGCTGAGCGGCGCGCTCCATCAAACAGGGTTGTCGGAAACGATGGGGGCCTGGGTTGGCCGCCTGGCCGGCAGCAGTTACAACCAGGCTTTGGTGGTCATTATGCCGGCCGTGGCCTTGCTGTCGGCCTTTACCCATCACTTGACTACTACGGCGGTCATGCTGCCGGTGACACTCAATTTATCGCGAGAACGAAACATTCCAGCCTCAAAGCTGCTTATGCCTCTTTCGTTTGCTGCCTCTCTGGGCACGACTATTACGATTATTGGCGCGCCAGCTTTTCTCATTGCCAGCGATACGCTACGTCAGGTCGGTCAGCCGGGCCTGGGTATCTTTTCAATTGCGCCAATTGGCTTGAGCCTGTCGTTGGTAGGTACGCTGTTTATGCTGCTGGTGGGTCGTTTTTTGCTGCCCGCCCGTGAGGGGAGCGACGACCAGGCTAACCGCTTCCGCCTGGATGCTTACTTTACCGAACTGACAATTTTGCCCGACTCTCCCTTTCTGGATAAGACGGTGCCGGAGGTTGAGGCCGACGACCGTTATTCTTTCAAAGTAACCGGCTGGTTTCGCAACCACCGGGCCATGACCCGCCCTTTTAAGGACCAGCGCCTACAGGAAAATGATGTCCTCCTGGTTCGAGCCACCCCGGAAGCGGTGGTCGCCATCCGGCAGGAACCGGGCGTAGAGTTACACCCCATCCAGCAGTACGGCGCGCCGGCTCAAAGCGCCAACAGCGAGGACAGAGATATTGCCGATATGCTGGTCCAGGCCATTGTTGCGCCGAACTCGGATTTGGTCAATCGCACTATCGGCGAGGTGGACTTTCGGGAGCGTTTTGGGGTGATTGTGGTCGGCTTATGGCGGCAGCGAGGCTGGCTACAGCAGGAGTTGGCCCGAACCCGGCTGCGTCCGGGCGACGTGTTGGTGCTGCAAGGCGATGAGGAATCGCTGAACCGGGTGGCTAATGACCGCGCCTTTTTGATGATGGTTCCGTTCCAGGGTGAAACCCGGTTGAAGCGAAAAGCGCCGCTGGCCGGTGGGATCATGTTGCTCACTATTCTGGCTGCCGCGTTTAACTTCATGACCATCGAAATGGCTGCTCTGGGCGGTGCGGTGGCGATGGTGTTGACCGGCTGTATCACGCCGCGCCAGGCTTATCGAGCCATTGATACCCGCATCTATGTTTTTATCGCCGGAGCAGTGCCGCTGGGCCTGGCCATGCAGAAGAGCGGCGCCTCAGAGCTTTTGGCGGGCTGGCTGCAAAACGTGGTGGGGGAGTGGTCGCAAACGGTGATTCTACTGGTCATTTTTGCCATCGTTTCCATTCTGACCCAATTTATGTCCGACGCCGCCACCACTGCTGTTTTTGCGCCGGTGGCCGCACTGCTGGCCCGCACTTTGGGCCACCCGCCCGAACCCTACGTGGTTACAGTAGCCATGGCAGCAGTGGCCTCGTTTTTAACGCCGATTGGACATCACGGCAACCTGCTGGTCTATGGCCCTGGTCGCTACCGCTTTATGGACTTTATTTACGTCGGTACGCCGCTGACAATTCTGGTTGCCCTGGTGGTAGTTTTGCTGGCTCCGCTGTTGTGGCCGGGTTGAGCAAGGAAGATGTGATGAAACTTGAGGGGATTCGCAAAATCGCGGTGCTGCGGGCCAACGCGCTGGGCGATTTTATCTTTATCCTGCCGGCGCTGGCGGCGCTGGCGGCAGCCTATTCGGGGGCCGAAATTGTTCTGCTTGGCCTTGACTGGCATGCCCAATTTCTGGCCGGCCGGCCCGGCCCGATTGACCGGGTCATTGTGATTCCACCCAGCCGGGGAGTCGGCCGGGGAAATGATTTTGAGGAGAATCCGGCCGAACTGGACCCTTTTTTTGAAGCGATGGCGGCCGAGCAGTTTGATCTGGCTGTTCAACTTCATGGCGGCGGGCGCTACTCAAACCCTTTTGTGACTCGCCTGGGCGCTCGGCACACTGTAGGAATGCGCGCCCAGGATGCGCCGCCGCTGGAGCGTTGGACGCCGTATACCCTTTATCAACCGGAAATTTTACGCTTCCTGGAGGTGGTGGGTTTGGTCGGAGCCGCGCCGGTAAGTTTAGAGCCTCAATTAACCGTGACCGCCGAAGATTTAGCTGAAGCTTACCAGGTTGTGCCGCAGTTAGCCAGCGGTCCTGTCGTCGCCCTCCATCCGGGGGCTACCGACCTCCGGCGCTGCTGGCCGGTCGAAAAGTTTGCGGCGGTGGGGCAGAGATTGCAGGCGGCCGGGGCGGATGTTGTCGTCACAGGAGTGGGGTCAGAAGGCGCCCTCGTCGAGGCGCTGGTTGAGGCGTTGGCAGGTCAGGCTCAGAATTTGTGTCAACGTCTCTCGCTGGGTGGTCTGGCCGGGCTGTTTTCCCGCTGCCGGGTAGTGGTCTCGAATGACTCGGATCCGGTTCACCTGGCCGGGGCAGTGGGCGCAGCAACGGTGGGCATCTACTGGATTGGCAATTTGATTAATACAGGTCCGTTAATTCGCCTCCGCCAGCGCCCGTTGGCTTCGTGGCGACTGACCTGTCCCGTCTGCGGCCGCAACTGCCTGGACGATAACTGCGAGCATACCGCCTCTTTTGTAGCCGATGTGCCGGTCGAGGATGTGTCTGCGGCAGCGCTGGAACTGCTTGCTGAGTCGTGGAGGACCGAATAAAAACTGAACTCTGGCGAATTGAGGAGTGACCAAACTGGGCGTCGAGAGCCGTACGGAGCTTATTTTGCTGGTGCTCAAGGAGCAGCTTATCAAACTGAATTAACACCCTGTACCAAAGGACTAAAAATATATGGGTAAAAAGGCCGATAACTCTATCGGTCTTTTTTTATGTATAAAAATCTCCTGTTAGAGCGATGACGAGGATAGCTCTAATGGGTTATGATAGTCTGGTCTACATCACCCGTTTAGAGCCTGTCTGAATAACCCCGTAGTGACGCATCCCTATGCGTCACCGGCTGGCATAGGGATGCCAACCTACCCTTTTTCAGATAGGCTCTTAGTTGAAGAATCATGACGCGCCATTTAAAGACCCGTTATCGCCTCTTGCTTTGGTTACTCCCGCTGCTCTTAGTTGCTTTAACTTATTCTATAGCTGCTCCCTCTGCCCTCCGGGCCGTTACGCCTGAACCTGCTCCTGAGACTGCTACTCCCCTACCCTCCCCACCGGCGGCTGTCGAAACCGCTCTTGATACGATGGCAACTTTTGTTCCCCTGGATGACTATTTAGCCAACCCGGGAATGGGCTGGCAAGAGACCCAAACGCTTGATAATCCCTCGCTGCCTGAAACAACCGTCTATCGCCGATCTCAATATAGTTGGCAGGATCAAAACCCGGCTGAAAACAGCTTTAACTGGTCGGCGGTGGACGCCGATATCCAGAAAATGGCAAGCCAGGGTAAACAACTTTCTTTTCGTATCTATACCATGCGCGGTGAACAATGGGGAGGGCATCAGACGCCGCAGTGGGTGCTAAGCAAAGGCGCGGTTATTCTGCCCAGCGGCGAGCCGGATTATAGTAACTGTGTTTACCAGGCTCAATGGGCTAAATTTGTTGAAGCCATGCGTAAAAAGTACGATGGTAACCCGACCCTTGCTTTCATAGATATTTCCGGCTACGGAAACTTCAACGAGTGGAGCTGGCAGGAACAAACCAATGTCGAAGAGGGCAGCCTCGACTCCCAGGCTCGCCGCCGCCTGGCCGATATGTTTATTGGCGACTCCGGTTCGGTGCAATGCCGGAATGCCAGCAGCCAGACTCAATCAGTTTCCTACAACTATCCGGGTTTCCAAAAGACCCAACTGCTGATGCCTTATGCCGGTATCCAACAATCCCTGCGCTATGTGGCTGGTCGGCGTGCTGATGTTATCCGGGATTGGCCGATCAACGCCAATATTGCCGCCTGGATGCCGGCTGATCCTTTACCCGGTTCGCCCCCCCAACAGGCGGTTAACCAGACGCTCCAGCTTCCCTCGACTGTGCGCTCCGGTGCTTATACCATTCGAGTGGCTATTATCAACCGGCGCACCGGCCAGCCTATTAATCTGGCCTTCCCCAACCGAGACGCGCAGGGACGTTATCTGGTCGGCACGACAAATGTACTGCCCTCGTCGAGTTCTAATAATTCGACCACCTTTTTGCCCCTTATTTCAAAGGGATAAGTCCAATTAAGCCAATCCGGTGTCCCCTTGAAGACCTACAAAGTAAGAGTTTTCCGGAGTTAACTGGCGGGCAAGCTGAGGGCTGGCTTTTAAGTATTCATTCCGCTCAAACTTAGTTTGGAACAAGCCTAACCGGCTCAGGTATTGATCGAGAGGGGTGTTGAAGTGGGGAAAAGAGACCAACTCTATGGCATGCTTTCGGGCGTAGTTAAGGGCAGCCTCGACCAGGGCCTCAACAACCCTACTCTCGGCAGGATCAATCCATAAATCAAGACATTCCAAAATATTAAGCTGGTGGCGGTTACTAAACTTGGTTTCAAAAAGAGCGTAGCCAAAGAGTTGGTCGTTTTTATAGCAGCCGAGGGCTGTTTTCTCAAGATTTTTATTCTTGAAACAGTACCAGTTGATGATGTCGGCGGTGCGCAGGTTGGTGTTAGGGTACAAATCCCTGGTTCTTAACCAGAGTTGGTCGAAAGTTGTGTCCGCTTGAGTGATTTGCTGCACCCGGAGAGGATTAGAATTTGCCAAATTTCTAAGCCGAAACTGCTGGAGAAGGTGCAGGAGTGGCCCGGAAGTTTTGGCCAGAATTTTCCAGGGCAGACGGCGGCCCAGTTTTGAGAGAAAAACTTTTTCAAAGTTGATAATCGCTATACTCCGGTGGTCTTCTGCTAAACCGGGAATGGGATGGAATTTGAGGGCTTTGAGAATTTTGGTCACCTCCTCATTGGGGGTCGTGTTGAAGACGATTGAATGTTTAGCCGCGCTTAACAACCGGGAAAGCAGATTCATACTTTGCTGCCTGGCCTGAGGCAAAACGCGCCAGGTGGTAGAGTTGAAAACCGTCAAACTCTGGCCGCCGAGTTGAAAGCAGGTAGGAATACTGCCCAAAAACCCCACTATTTGACCCTCTTCGCGTAACAGCCAGCCTCGTTCAACACCATTTGAAAAAGCGGGATTGTCATCCCACCAAAATTGAAAGTGACTCAGCCAAAGCGCCTGGCTCTCCGTCTCGGTCTGAAAACCGGCCAAAAAGGAAGCGGCTGCGTGATAATCTGCCGGCGTAACGGTGAAAAGTTCAGCCATGCCGTTCCATCTCCACAATTTCAACCAGCCCATAGACGCGGCTAAAAAGCCAGGCGATGCGCCGGCAGCCAAAGGCAACGGCCGGCACGGGCCGGGCAATACAGTGAAATCCATGCTCTCGTCCCTTTTCAATGGCCGCTTCGATGTCTGGCACACGAAAACAGAGATGAACCAACTGCTGGCCCTTTTTTAGACTTAACGCAACCGGCGTTTTCTCGCCCAGGGGTTCAATCAGCTCTACTTTTATACCGTTCATACGGATAAAAGCCACCGAAACTTTTTGAATGTTATCATCAAAAATTGTTGCCTCATCGTTTCCGTCAAGCGTAGCTTCGATAGATCGAACAGCCAGGCCCACGTGATCAAAAACGGCGCCATCGCCAAACATGTTGAGTTCAAGCATAATATTTTTCTCCTACAGCGCGTTAATCTTAACGGGCGCGGGTGCGGGGTATTCTCTCCTCAGTTCCCAGGTAAAAAGGTTATCCCCGTTCGCCGCCCCAGCCGCACGCTCAAAAAAGCTCAGGCAGGGTTTATTTTTGGGAGTGGGAATGTACCGGGCATAAACTTCGGTCAGGCCCGCTGTTTGAGCATGGTTAAGAATGATGTAAAGTATCGTCTCCTCGACTTGGCGACCCATGACCCGGCAGCTTAAGACAAAATCCACAATCCGGCCGCTGTCGCCCTCCACTTCCAGGCTGGCGATCCCGGTTAGCCCGGCGTCGCCAAATTTATCGGCCACGCGAAAGGTCCACAAGCGATGATGGGGCTGGCTGGCCCACTCGGCCAGTTCTGACTCGGTCATACGCCGGGTGGTCAGGTTCATCTGGTTGGTTTTGTTGAGCAGTTGGGCCGCGCGGGGCAGGTTGAGTTCATTGAGCGTTTCGACCGTCACGACCAGATTCAAGCTCGTCAACCATTCATCCAGCGAGCCAATGGTCTGTTTCATTTGCTGTCGTTGCCGTTCAGAGACATAGAGTTGGGTCTTGACCAGGTCTTCCTGGCTCACGGTGGGGTTGTCGAAGCAGCGGAGGCAAAGCAACGCGCTTTTGTAGTTCATTTTGTCCGGCGGCCAATCGGGGACCAGCACTTCGGGCAGAGCTGCTTTGACCCGATCTCGCTCAACCGGGTTGTCGTCAATAAAGACCACCGCTTGCAAACCCAAGTTTAACTCTGCCGCTAACTCTACGATATTTTGGGCTTTGTCCTGCCAGTTTATTTTCCAGCCGGCAAAATCCTCCAATTTGAGGGCCATTTCGGGGTGGCGCTGGATCGCTTCCAGGGCGACGGCTGCCTCATTTTTGCTGACAATCCCCAGCAAAATGCCGCGCCGGGTGAGCGCCTTCAGCGCCGCCTGAAAATCGGCGTAAGCCTCGCCCAGCGGGTCGTGCCCGCCCAGGCGCAGATTCTCCCAGTCGGTATCTCCCACAATACCGCCCCACAAGGTATCGTCCAAATCAAGCACAATCAGCTTTCGCGCCTGGCCGTCTATGCCTCGCAAGGCTGATTTGATATCCGCCGCCGCTTCGCTGAAAACTTCATTGCTAAAAGGGATTTTACCCATGTACCATAACTTGGGGTTAAAGGCGTTTTTACCGGCTAGACTCACCCATCGCTGGGCGTCCAAAAGGTAAATATCCGCCGCTTGGGCCAGATTTTCGGCCAGGCGGAGGTTCATACGCAGCAAGGTTTGGGCCAACCCGAAGCTAACTTTCATATCGAGCAGGCCCCAACCGCGCTGATAACCAGGCAGGACCCAGGTGGGCACAAAAACAGATTTTACCCGGCGGCGAAGGTCCAGCAGCAGGGCACAGTAAGCATCTACTTCCGCCAGAATAGCCTCAAGGGAACTACTTTCGTAGGCCAGCAGGGACGCAAAAGACTCGCTGATTTGTTCCGGCTGGGTCCAAATCAAAGCGAAATCAGGCTGGCCCTGCCCATATTCCAGGTCCGATTGCATTAACACCGGCATCACCTGGCCAAACGGGGCAACCGTAATTTCGAGGCCAGGCGGGTCGCTCTCATGCCGTAGATATCCGGCCAGGTTACTGATATTAAAATTTGAGATAAGTAAACCTCTAGGGCGTTGTTTATCCATGAGCGCCGTTCTCTACTAAAGTAGCCAGGTAATTCACCAGTTTATCCACGCTGGTAAAGGGACTGATTTCCTCCGGTAAAGCCATGCTGTCGGCCAGTGAAATAGCCGCGCCGTTAAATTGTTCTTCTATTTTTTCTTCGGTCATCACTATAAAATTGACCAGTCCCAGCGAGTCCAGTTGGCTTGCCGGTCCAAATAAAGCGGTTTCGGGTGATTTTTCAAGCTGCTCTGCCGGCGGCAAAAGTTGATTGAGTTCGTCAATAACCTCAAAAACGGTTTGGGTAATTTTTTCGTGTGTTGTCATTTTTTCTCCTGGTAATTTTTAGGGTAGTGCTTCACGCCGTCGCGCCCGCTGCCACAGCGAGGTTTGGCCTTTCGTCAGGCTGCGGTACAAGCCAATAAGCCCGGCCAGATTACTGTTGACCAGAAAAGTGGGCAGGTAAAGTAATTTGCCCCATGCGCCTTTTCGTTCAAGGGAGTTGCCCAGCCAGGCCAGCCCATAAAAGAGAAACTGCAAGCTGAGACCAATCCAGTTAAAGGGTGTGGCCAGACGCAGTAGAGCCTGCGGCCCAGCTTTGGGAGGTCGGAAGAGGGCAACCAGGTTGGCCAACAGTGCGCCGACCATCGCCAGTGGTACCAGCGGGCGCAGAAACTTGTGCGAGACTACCTGCCAGACCAACAACGGGCGGCGCAGCGGCAGCAGCCGAGGGGCCAGGCTGATGGCCTGATAGCGCCCGGCCACAATCCGTGCCCGTCGCGTCAACTCATCGCTTGCCGAAAGCGACACTCGCTCCCAAGATCGAGCCTGGGGGGTGTAAACAACCCGATAGCCATGTTGGATGAGGCGCAGCGCCAGATAAAAATCGTCGTTGATGATGTTGTCCGGCGGCGGCTCAAAAAGTTCACGCCGGACGGCTAAAATCTCGCCGGCCACGCCCGTGCAGCAGCCCAGCCGGGTTTCCTGTTTTTTGATGAACGACTCGTAACGCCAATAGAGACCTTCTGACTCGCCCAGCGCGCCATCACCCGGCAAAATAGATTTAGCCCCGGTGACTGCGCCGACAGTTTTATCGGCAAAGGGCGCAACCAATTCACGCAGGGTGCAATGTTCATACATATTGTTGGCATCGGAGAATACCACAAGCTCGCCCCACGCCTGGGCCATCGCTCGATTGATGGCTGCCATTTTGCCCCGCCGGGGAGGGCCAAAGCTTAACTCGACCCCCTGCCTGGCATAAGCTCGCACGATTTCGGGGGTTTGGTCATCGGACCCATCAGCGGCTACCAGAATTTGCAGCCGCTCGCGGGGATAATCCAGGGCCAGGCTGTTCTCCAACTTCCCGGCAATGACGGCCTGCTCGTTGTGGGCTGCAATCAGCAGGGTGACTGTCGGCACAGCGGCCGGGTAAGTGGGCGGCTTGGGCCGGGTTCGGGCGAGCAAAGCCAGCAGGATAGGATAACCGGCATAAGTATAGATAATGCTACCAACACACAACCAGAATAATTTACCTATCACACTTCATTCCCTGCGAGATTTTTTAACATTGCAATGACCCATTTTCTACCTATAAACTGCTAAGGTTTTGCGCAGCATTTCGGTGAGATTAAAGCATTGTTGTAGATAGGTTGAAGCGGTTTCCCCCATACACCTGGCTGCTTGGGGGTAATCCATCAGCCAGCTTAACCCTCTGGCCAACGCCGCCGGGTCGGCGGGGGGGACCAAAAAGGCGGTGTGTCCATGCCTCAAAAGTTCGGCCATGCCGCCCACCTGGGTCACCAGCAGTGGCAAACGCTGCATGCCCGCTTCCAGCAAGGCAAAGGGTAATCCCTCGGACAGAGAAGGCAGGCAGAAAGCGTCACTGGCGCCCAACAGGGCCGGAATATCATCCCGAAAACCGGTAAAATGGACCTGCTCTTGCAGGCGGGCTTCTTGCACCTGGCTTTCCAGGGCGGCTCGCGTCCGGCCTTCGCCGACAATGAGGCAGCGCAGTTGAGGCCGCTCCGGGGTAATCCGGCTTAACGCTTCCAGCAAAAAAGTGTGCCCTTTGACCGGCTCGAGCCGGGCCACCACAATCACCATATAAACATCTTTCTCCCAGCCCAATGATTGCAACAGAGATAGGGCGGTTGATGGCAAGGACCGCGCCGGGGGCGAAACACTGTTGTGAATGAGCGAGATTTTGTCCGGGGCAATGCCCAGCCCTTGAATATAACTCTCAACCGTTTTGGAAACAGCCACAAAGTGGGTTCCCCAACCGGCATTGAGCCGCAGCACCTGCTCGTACAATCGGCCCTTGAGCGAGCCATGATGCTCAAATCTGTAGGCGCTGTGAACCGTTGAGACTTTTACAAGAACACCCGCCGCTAATGCGGCTAGATGTCCCCAAAATTGGGATTGAACATTGTGCGCGTCTACCACCTGAAAACCCGCCCGGCGGATAGCGCGGGCCAGAAAAAATACCAGCCGCCCATCCGCCCGGCCAAAAGGAACCGGCAGGGAGGTTAAGCCAGCCCTTTCAAGCCGCTGGTGCAAAGGAGAACCAGTCAGCGTGGCGACTGCATAAGGGTGCTGCCCGTGCAGCGATTTGGCCGTGGCTAAAACGCGCACCTCTGCGCCGCCATAACTCTTGGCCAGGTCAACAAGAAGTACAGGCCGGACCGGCTGGGTCATTGTTGCCTCTCCGAAATGGTCGCTGGGGTTGTCAGGGCAATTTCCTGCTGGGTCAAACGCCAATGCTCTCCGTTAGGAAGCCAATCCCTGGGCAGGCTCAGATTAAACTCCTTGCTATTATTTGCGGCCTGGGCTACCCAACAAAATTGCCGGCTTATCCCCAGCAGTTGGTAAGGCAGAGAAATTTGAACATTTTGTTCTCCAACCTGGCTGTCCAGCCGGGTTGGCCCATCCCAGTTCCAATCCTGTTGCGCCGCATCCCAGGCGACAACACTGGCCCGGCCTGCTTCGTGGTTATACCTCAGGCGATACTCTGCGCCCCGAAATTTTACCTTTTCACCCGTTTCGCTGTAACAGTCACTATCAATAAAGAGGGTATACTGAACCGGTTGGCCGGTTGGTCCTATGGGTCCAGCCGTATTAAAAATGATATTAAGCATGGCCCTATTGGCCTGGAAAACCAGGCTGGTGATGTCGTAATTGGGCAAAGGGACATCGTTTTGGGGATCAAGCAGCGCTTGTTGGGGAAGCTGGGGTTGAACTATCAGGTCATCGGTGAGCAGTGTTTCTTCTGCCGGAATGACAGCCCCGGCATCATGGCTTGAATTTTTCCAGGTGGCCTGGGCGCGGGTCACTACAGGGAGTTGGTCGGCATCGGTCAGGGAAACTTTTAGGATCAGCGGCTCGACCTCGGTCTGCCGGGCCAACTCCAGGATGAAGAAAGAAGCTTCTTGCCCATCAAAACCGGCAGTAAAAGGCGGCGCTGCTTCTGCCGCCACAAAGGTGGTCCCAGCCGGCAGCGGGATATTAATTCTTAAATCCCACATACGAGGCCGTCCTATTGCTCTGGGATAGAGGGCATAGGTAATAACATTACCGGCTACGGTTGCGCTCAGGCCCAATTGCAGGCGGGAGTCGAGCGACGGCTGCCAGTTTAAAACGGGCTTGGTCGTGTCGAATGAAACGGATTCGGCCAGATAGCCTCCCGGTTGTTCTCCCTGCCAGGTGATTTGAGCTTGGGTGGTAAAGACGGTCAGCCTGGGATCTATCACCTCAACCGTGAATGACGCGCCCTCAAGGTAGCGGTCGAAGGCAGGAGCGGAGAATATTACCGCTTGCCCGTCAAACTTGGCCTCCACGCCGGCAGGGATGTTATCTGCCACAAAACGGGTTCCCTCCGGCAAGGGGATGTTGATGGTTAATCCTGGCAGCGGCCATTCCACCCGGCGATACACGTTTATGCTGTAGGTTAATCGGCCTCCGGCATAGGTAGGAATGAGATCAAACCAGAAAGGAGGCCACCCCTCGTCCTGAGCCGAAACTGACCCCACCGGAAAGGTTAAGGCAAGCAGCAGGACAAGACTTCTTAAAAATGGCGTCAGTTTAGGCCAGATTTTGCTGATCATCATTGGGGCGGTCCTCCTCGTAAATAGACCGACTGGAGTGCAAAGCTTGCTTTGCCAAATCGCAAGGCAAGCCTTGCACTCCAACTTTTCATCATCGGGGATGTGTCCCCGGCTCGTGTTATGGTCCCCAGGAAATTCGTTCATTGATCCAGCTTCGGTCGCCGTTGCCCCAGGGAGTATCGGTTGGTAAATCAAACAGCTTTTGAACGGAACCCCCGGCTAGCGGCGCGGCCCAGACTGCCCACGAACCTGCGCGATCCGAAACAAAGGCCACCCATTGACCATTGGGCGAGATGGTGGGGAGGCCATCATGAGAAACGGGGCTATTCGAGAAATTGCGCAGGGCCGTTCCATCTTCGTTAATGAGATAGGCTTCCCAATTCCCATCGCGCTGCGACATAAAAGCTATCATGTTAAATTTGGCATCGGCGGGCAGGTCGGTGGGGTTTTCGGTCAATTGGCTGGGCACAGCACTGCCCTCGATAGCTTGGGTTCCTACCGCACTGACCAGGTGAATACCGCAGGCGACTGCCTCAGTCGAACCGGAACAGGTTTGATAAGCAATCCTGTTGGTAGGGGTCCAGACCGGGTAATTGATAGCAGCGGGCGTTGCTTCACCATCCAGGATTAGCAAGCTCAAGTCGGCCAAGTTTTGGCATTGCCCCTCTCTTTCCTGGTGAGGCGGCAGCAAACTACACTGGACAAAAAGGTGAAAAGCTGGCGGAGTATCAGCTTTTGCGGCTGGAGAGACGTTTCCATACACTAGCTGCTCACCTTGAGGGCTATAAAATGGATAAGCGTCGCGCGAGCCATCGCTCACCTGTGTTTCAAGCCCGGTGGTTAGATCATACTCGTAGATGTTTTCAGTGGCGCTATAATTTTTGAAGAGATAAAAAATAGTGCGATAATTGTTCACCTCTTCTTCGTACAAATTTTCCGGGCCAACGCTCTCGTGGTTGATTAGCAACTTCTGACCATCATAGCGAAAATTTGGCTGGCGGGCATTAGGGATTCTGGCTATCTCCCGACCGGCCGGCAGACTAAAAATGGAGACATCGTAAAAACCTTGCCCGTTATTAAGGGGGACAGCCAGGTTTCCAACGATGGGATTCGGCGCAATCGAACTGATTTCGTGCCGGGTTAAGGCTAAAAAAGGTTCATTAGGCAGCCAATCCGCAGGTAAGTCACCCGTTTTTGGCCGGGTTTGAGCTACCCAGCAAAATTGATGATTTAAGCCGATTAAATGATAAGGCAGCGCCAGGCCGATTTTTTTGCCTTCAAGGGCAGCTTCTAAGCGGGTCGTCTCGTCCCATCGCCAATCCTTTATCGCTGCATCCCAAGTTGTAAGAGTGGCCCGACCAGCCTCAAGGTTGTAATTAACCCGGTACTCAACCCCTCGTTGTTGTTGGTGTTCACCCGTAGCAATGTTGCAGTCGCCGTCAATAAACAGAGTGTATTGTAAGAGTTGACCGGCTTTGCCAATCTCTCCTGCCAGATTAAAAATGATGCCCAGGGTAGCCCCATTTTCCTGAAAAGCAAGGCTGGTCAAATCATAATTTGCTTGGGGCACATCCCCGGTCAGATCAAACACCAGGTGTTGAGGAAGCTGGGGCTGCGCTATAATGATACTGTCGCTCGATAGTTGCTCTTGGGCCGGAATGGTAACCCCTACCTGAAAACCGGCGTTCTTCCAAGTGGCCCAGGCGTGGGTAATAATCAGCGAGTTGGTCAACCCCTCCACCGAGACTTTAAAGATGAGAGGTTCGATTTCGACTTGGGGGGCCAATTCCAAAGCAAAAAAAGACACCTCTCGCCCGTCAAAGTTACTGGTGAAAGTAGGGGGTACTTCCGCCGACAAAAAGGTGACACCTGCCGGCAGCGGCACGTTAATGCGTACATCCCACATCCGTTGCTGGTCTACCGCTTTGGGGTAAAGAGCATAAGTGATGACATCCTGGCTCACCGTTGTGCTAATCCCCAGCTGTAAGCGGGAGTAAACAAATGTGCCCGTGTCTAATAAGGGTGATGGCTCTTGAGCCTGGGTAGAGCCTGACCAAGTGAATGGGATTAGAAGCAAGATTATCGTGCTTATTCGCTTCAACCAAAAACCCAGTATTATTGAGCTAGGGGGAATCTTAATTTTCATACTCACCTCGACAGATTGAGTAGGCGTGGCCCGCCCATCACTTTGGCGGCAAAGTGCGGGAGAGTATCGCGGTGGTGGATTAGAATACGCCGGATGGCGAAAGGCGCACTCCGCACTTCCGCCGGACGAGTCGGTCCCGGCAGTAGCGTAAAGGCAATCTCAAAACCTGCCTGGCCCAAGAAAGACTGAAGGGCCGGGCTAAAATCTGCCGGCAACCCGTTGGGGTAAGCAAAGGCTGTTACCGGCCGATTTATTTCTGCCTCAATCCGGCTTTTTGAGCCGGCCACTTCGCGCCGGGCCTGTTCCGGGGAAATCCGGGTGAGAATAGGGTGGCTCTGTGTATGGGCCCCAATCTCAATACCGGCCTCCATCATGAAGCGAACCTGCTCCCAGGTTAAATGCAGTCCGGCAAAAGCATCTTCGGGTACGGTCACGTCGAGCGCTCGCGGCAGTCGGCGGACCGCCTCCCACTTTTCAGCATCCGGCAGCCTTTTGAGCAGTGGAAGCCAGTTTGCTATCACGGCAGCCCGGCTTTTTTCATCACCCTGCCAGCGGCGCCGGCCAAGCAGAGGCAAATGGACTTCCTTTTGGCGGGTATGGTAAAAGCAATAGGCAATCAAATCCCAGTAGAAGGGCAAGTTCTGGCCGGTGTAGTCGGTGGCTAAAAAGATGACGGCGGGTAGGTGGCGCGCTTGCAAAATGGGCAGCGCGTAATCCAAATTATCGCGGTAGCCGTCGTCAAAGGTAATCAAGAGCGGGTTGGTGGGCAGCGGTATTTGGCCGCGCAGCCAGGCCAGAACATCGCTTATTGCGACCACGTTAAAGCGCTGCCGTACAAAATCCATTTGGGCGGCAAAAGCGGCCGGCGTGGCGCTGACATTGGCCTTGAAGGTGTCGAAGGTTGGGGGGTGAGGGTCAACGATGCGGTGATAAGCCAGCACTGTTAACCGTTCCGGCCAGAAGGTATGCATGGTATCGAATAAACCTGCGCGAAAGCATGTCTCCAGCATCCAACGAGCAGGCCGGGGGCGACTAAGGGATTGGTTAAGATAGTTTTTCACCAGACACTTGCCTCCTTCGCAACTACCCGCCGTGTCATTCCGACCGCAGGGAGAAATCTCCGAGGCCGGTGTCGGCATGACAGCTATTTCACAAGAGCGGGTCACAGCGAATATACTTTCTGGCCCAAGAGTTCCCGATACACGCTCAAAACCTGGCTGGCGATGGGCTTCCAGGAATAACGGGTTTCGGACAGGTGGCGGGCATAGGCGCTCATCTCGGCAGCCAGGGCCGGATTGTTGATAATTTGTAGAACCGCCTTAGCCAGAGCTTCGGGTGAGTCTGGCGGGACCAAAAAACCGCTGCGCCCATTCTCAACTGCATCCGGCAATCCCCCCACCGTAGTGGCGACCACAGGCCGGCCAAAGGCATAAGCCACCTGTAAGGCCCCGCTTTGGGTGCTGCTCCGGTAAGGATAGACCACTACCGTCGCCAGGCTCATTAATGGACCTACTTCCTCAAAAGGAATGTAGCGAGTATCAAAGATGACCGCCTTGGCCAAGTCAAGTTCGACGGCCAGTTGATGTAAATCGTTGATGTTTACAAATTTCGAGGGAAAGCCGGCGATTACCAGCTTAGCCCCGCCGGCCCGATGGATGAGGGCAAAAGCTTTGAGCAGCTCCGGCAGGCCCTTGCTGGGGGTCAGCGTGCCAAAAAAGAGAACCACCGGTTCGGTTGGGGCCAGGCCGTAACGCCGCCGTAAATCGCCGGCGGTGACGGTTCCATTGGCCGCTGCTAAAAAAAGGCTTTCATTGCCGTGTGGGATCGCGTGAGTCCGTTCCGGCGGTACCGGAAAGAGCGACAAAAAACGCTGTCGGTTGCTCTCGGTGTGGAGAAAAATGGCCGAGAAATGGTTGAAAACATTGGTATAAAGCGGGCTGACCAGGCCGGTCAGCAACCCGTCGCCCTTTTCCCTTAATTCGAACTCGTGGCAAATCTGGGTTAAAACCAGGCCGCGACGTTGCAGCCGGGCCAAAAAGAAGGCTTCAAAGGGAAAGCCAATACTGCCAAATTGAACCAGGTCGGGCTGCTGGTCTAACAAGTAGTTCATCAGGTGGACCCACTGATGAATCAAGCGGGCGGCGCGTCCACCCCGGCGCACAGTGCGATAGGCTTTCCACCAGGCCAGCTTTAGCCGGTCAAGAGGGGGAGCGACAGTTTGGACATTCCGCGACCATAACTGTAACTGCGGCTCAACCCTAAAGTTATGCGGAAAGCCCACTAATTCATAATCGCGGGCCGTGACCAACGTTACCTCGGCCCCTTGATTAGCCAGGGCTGTACAAAGCTGATAAGCGTAATGGATCATGCCGCCGGTGGCACGGGGTTCGACAATAAATAAACGCATCGGTTAGCCCTCGCCTTTGATCAAAAGTTCTTGATAGAGATGGCCCAGCACGTGAGCCTGCTGCTGAATATTGAAGCGCCGCTGTACGATTTGCCAACCCGTGTCAGCCATAGCCTGAGCCTGGGAAGGATTTTGCAGCAATTGAATGCAGGCTTCGGCCAGGCGAGCGGGGTCGGCAGGTGGAATCAGAAAGCCATTAGCGCCATGCTCGATCATCTCCGGGACGCCGCCGACCTTGCTGGCGACGATGGGTTTTCGAGCGGCCATGGCCTCGGCCAGGACTGTCGGCAGGGCTTCGGTCAGGGTAGGTAAAACGAATAGATCACTCATCGCCAGCAGATCGGGAATATCTTGACGCGCTCCGCTAAAAATTACACGTTCGGCCACGCCGTAAGTTTGGGCCAACCGCTTTAGCTCAGCTTCATGCGGGCCGCTGCCCACCACCAGATAACGGGCTGTAGGGACCGTTTGTAAGATAGCCGGCATTGCTTCAATCAAATATTGGATACCTTTGAGGGAACGCAAAACAGCGACCGTGATTATGAGTGGCGCATCCGCCGGAATCTCGAAATCTTGCCGTTTGGCTGCTCGCTCCGCCTGGCCCTGGGGTGTAAAGCAAGAAAGGTCAATCCCATTGTAAAGCGTGGTGACCTTCTCCGGGGTCAGCCGGCCCAGCCGAATGTAATGCTGTCGTGCACCCTCTGAGACGGCAATGACTCGATCACAGCAATGCCGGAGTGACCACCACTTTAAGCGGTCGCGCCAATAGCTGCGAGTACCTTTAGGGGGATTATGGAGTGTATGCAGGGTAGCCACAGCGGGAATCCCCCGGATTTTAGCGGCTATGCTACCCATGGTATCGGCAAACTCTAACTGGGTGTGGAGCAAATCGGCTTGCTGCTGCCGTAGGTAACGGACCAGGCGGGGCAAGCCCGCTACATCGCGCAGGTGACGTAAAGGGATAAAATCTACGGGAACCCCTAAGCGCCGGATTTCCGCGGCTATGGGATTTCCATTCCGAATTTGCAGGGCGCACACGCGCAAGTCAAAGCTTGTTAGAGTGAGATGCTGCAAATAAGTGACCAACAATCGTTCAGCGCCTCCCAAACCTAATGAATCAATCAGCCAGATAATTCGATGCGGATGGGTCATGGGTACTTCACCTCGAGGCTGTGGTCTTCCTGAAGCCGATAGAAACCGGCCTGAGCTGAAGCCGCCTGGTTTACTGTTTGCAGCCATTGGCTCACAATTCGCTGAAAGGAGGAATTGACCAAGACGCGGACAGCCGCCCCCATAGGAGCTGAGCGCCCGTAGAACTTCTGGTCAATGACGGTCAGGCTTTGCACCCACTTTTCCAGAATAAATCGTCCTTCGTAGAGAGCCAGGGGCAGCACAGCCAGCGGCTCTCCCGCCAGATAACCCGACAGAAACGCTTTAATTAATGATTGCGTGACCGCCAGTGGGGGGAACAGACCCCGACTTAAAATCACCCCGCGCCGGGTCTTTAAATCGGCGATAAACTTGCCCAGGTCAAAATAGGGACTGTCCACCCTTTCCAGGGCGGTGTCAAGCCCCAGGACGCCATCGTGGGGGTAATAAAACACAAAGACGTTGCGTAAGTGAAAATCGCCGTGGGTCCAGACAACCTCGGGGGGATTTACTTGCCGCAGGAAGGCCAATGTTTCATTCCAGTGCGGCCAGGCCGTCGGATTTATTCCCAGGGTACTGAGTGTGTCTACAACCGCCAGAATCGCTTCGAAGGTCTCGCCGGGGTGGTGCAGGCGTTTTGGCGGAACGTTTTCCAGGGGGAGATGGTGGAAGTGGCGCAGCCAGCAGCCGGTCCGGTGCATGATTTTTTCAGCCCGGCGGCGTCCCCGGTTTGTCAAGACCCCTTGTCCGGTAAAGCACTCATCATATAAGGGCTGCCCTTTCACAAAGTCCATGACAATGGCATTAATCTCAGGCAGATAGGCCCGAGGCTGGAGCGCCGATAGCAGTGGATCGGGCTGCTGAGTAAAGTGGCTGGCGATGCGCTCCATTGTTTCGAACTCCCGCTGACCTCGCCTGAGAAGCTCCTCTGACTGCCAGGACGGTTCGGGTGTGGTTTGATCGGGAAAATGGGCAATTTTAACCACCAGGTCCTGGCGTTCTCCGGCATTGCTGACCGGCAGAAAATAAAGGGTGCTCCACAGTTTTGATAGTAGTTGGGGTGTTCCGCTGAGGCGAGTGGAGGAAAGGTCCGCAGCCGGTTGCCCCCATAAGGCGGTTAGCACGGCTTTAGCCACTATTTCGACTGCCAGGTAGGGGGTAGCTCCCTTTTTCATTCTGTTACTCTTGATGACGATAGGACATTGACCTGCCCTATCAGATAGCGTCCTTGCTCATCGCGGCCCACAATGGCCAGCGCCAGCGCCGGCTGCTGCGTGACCGGATCAACAAAAGCCAATCTTAAATCGTATTTGCCTGTCGGAAAGTCGCTGGGCAGCGGCAGTTGTGTCTGCAAAGGGAAACTCTGGCCGGGCAGCCATTCCCGGATATCGGGCTGAAGCTGCTGCTCCAGTCTGGATTCTCCCCCGGCACCGGTGAGGGAGATAACCAGAGGGTAGGTTTTATAATAAGGGGGGGCCACGCCGCTGTTTTGCCAGCGCATGTCAATTAAGAGTGTTTCGCCGGGCGCAAGCTCGGCCGTGTAGCTGATTTCCTGAAGAACAAGGCGATACCCCACCCTGACTAAAACCTCCTCAATGAGTGTATCGTCTCCCAGCCCGGTGAAGTTTTCGTGGATAAAAGAGGCATGCATTTCCTGGGCAAATTCTTGAGCCAGGCGCAGGGTGTCCGGTTTGTAAGCGGTTGTCATAAACTCAAAAACGATGGGAGCATGGGGCCACCTTTGGGCTACCCAGTTGCCAATCTCTTCTCGGTAGCGCTGCTGATGTTTTTCAGAACCCAGCGCGTCGTGACGAATGCCTACATCTGAGCGCCGGGTGAGGGCATAAACGAGCGAATCGGCAAACCAAGGGGTATAGGGCATAATCAGTTGGGTTTGTTGAAACCCTTTATAGGTGTAGGTAGCTTGAGCAATTTGACCATCGGCTTCAAGGCAAGGCCGGGTTCCCCGGCCGCCCAGGTACATATCAATAATGCGTCGCCGGGCATGCCAGTCGAGCGAGTCAGGTTCTTCGTCATATTGCTCCGAGTCCCATTCGCCGTAAGCGCCGTAGGAACCAATATCCAAATAGGCCAGATCGGAATCGCCATCGTAACGCTCGCGCAGCGCTTCGATAAAGCGGCCGTGCGCCTCCAGGAACAGGCAGTCGGTGTAGAGTGGTTCGCTGCTTCTGAGTTGGTCTACCTCACTATGACCTTCCGTAATCGCTGCGCCTTGCTCTTTTAACCAGGCCGGCAGCGCCTCGCCCTCGCCCCAGGGGGGGGGGTGAGCGGTACGAATGCGGAAACTCATCAGACTGCCCTGGCGAACCATGTCAGCCCGGAATGCTTCAATCACACTCCAGTCATAAGCTTCTTCCGCCGGGTTAAGGACGTTCCAATTGATCCGTTTATAGCCAACCCTTTCCGTAAAACGTTTGTGAGAGCGTTGGGTATCTTGCCAGCCCATATAGGGATTCGGGACATAGCCGGTCAGTTGTTCCGGGGTGATAGTGCGTTTGGGCCGGACAGACGCCTCTGACGGCATTGAGTCGGCCAGAGTTGTCGGTTCAGGCAGGGTGGTTGGCCCGGTTATTGGCGAACTGGGTGTTGCTACAATTTTATTACCCTCGGTTTCCGGCAACTGATTACAACCGGTTATAAGCAGGGTTATAAGAAACTGTCTGAAAAGCCGTGGGGCGGGCTTTCTGGCCTGCTGGAGCAGCCTGGAAAGGCTGCTCCACAGCCCGTGTTTCAGATAACCTCTAAAGAAAATGCTCACGGGATTTACTCGTTTTTTCACCAAAAATTATCCCAAAAGTTAGCGAGACCTGGCCCGGCGCTGATTGAGGGTGCTGCCGATTATGGCCACAACCACGCCCGCACCAATCAAACCAAAGACAAGCCCTCGGACCATTATTGAGGAGGAGAGAGGATTGGCAGGGATATAATTTTCAGGGAGTGTAGCCTGGGTTTCTTTATCCGGCGGGTTGACGGCCAGGACCGCCGACAGCGTTGTGGTGGGGGTAATTTCGGTGGGAGTGACTTGTAAAGCAACCTCTTCGCCTGCGGTGATGGCTTCGATGGCAGCAGGTAGGGGGCCGCGAATGAATTTGGCGGAATTGAACGACTCAATCCGGTTTCCGCGAATAAAGGCCAAATCGCCCTCCAGTTGGTAATAGGTGTCCTCATTTGTCAGGGTTTCTATGGCCCAGGCGACGCCTTCTGGGGTGGTGCCCGTAGCTACTAACATCACTTTTTTGCCACGGTTCCAGGGGGCGGGTAGGGCTTGCAGGAGACCCAGGCTAAACTGGTCGGGCAGGCGGTAGACCACATTGCCCACCTGCTGGCTTAAATTATCTTCGTTGGCTATAAAGGGCTGAGGCAGTGCGTCGTTGAGGTGGGCGATGATAGGATTGGTTGTTGGCCGGCCAAAGGCGATGACGTGGTAATCCTCAAGTTTGGCCGTATCACCGATAGCTCCTTGTGAAACTCGGGGGGCAAAACCGGGACCATCGCTGAGGTTTCCCAACCAGGCCGCTACCCGGACCAGTCCCATCAACTCATCAGCCTTGGGATTTTCAGAGAGCGAGAACCAGACGTCACTCAAATCCTGGCGCGCGGCAAAGGGTGTGAGCGGATTATTCAGCGAGGCGACGACATTCTCCGCTTCTTTTTCGGTGTGAGGCAGCCGGAGTTGGCTGGTCTCGTTGAGCCGAACCCAGGTGGACTCCAGCTCAGGCAGGGCGCATTGAGGGAGTTGGATGTTGAGGTTGGCCTCAAAACTAAGACGGTTATTGACGCCAGGCCGAATATCGGCGGCGGGTAACTCGATAACCGCCTGGCGTTCTCCCAGTTGGGTCGGATCAAGGGCTACGCTGCCGGCCGGTTTGCCGTTCAAATTAACGGTAACGCTGGAACCAAGCGCCTGCAACTCGCCCGAGTGAACGTAGGATAGGGTTAGGGTAGGTTTATCGGTTAACTGCCAGTTGGCCGGAACAAAAAAGCGGGCCGAACTGCTGCCAGTCTGAAGGCCATACATGGTGGTATCACGAAAACCCAAGTCGGCCAGGCTGAAAGTGTCTACGGGTTGGCCTTCAGCGGCTTCGATTTCGTGAAATTCAGAAATCACCACCAGATTACCATCAAACCCATAACGAGGGGCCAACACCGACAAGGCCCGCGCGGCCTGGGTTACAGCCGCATCGCTGGTCCCGGTGACAATGAGATAAACGTGATCAGGGCTGAAGGTGGAAACAACCTCTTGCAGAACCCCGTCATCGGGCGAAATGGGCTGGGTGGCCGAATTAGCAATTAATGAGCCATCAGCCGTAAGCAGGGTGGGTAGGAGATTCTGTTGATAAAGTGTTTGCAAAAACGTGTTGGCCTTTGGCTGGCCAATGATCACGGCGCTGGTTTGGGCCAGCCGTTCCGGGGTGGCCTGGCTGGCGGTAATAATGTCGAGGGTTATTTGATAAAAGGCGCGATGGCCCAGAGTTGCGGCAACTGAAGCTGCGGCGGCCAGGTCGGCGTCACTGTAATCATCGGGAATGACTAATAGGATCGCCTCGCTGGTAAAAAGATTTTGAACCAACGGGCGCGGGAAGTTGGCGAGATTAATTTCAAGGGGTAAAGTTTGATAGTCAAAGTGGATAAACGAGTCATCGTGAACTATAAACACAGCCCGCTCAAAATAGTCTTGGCAATCGCCGCTGAGATGAACAAAACGCAGCCGGTGTTGGGTTTGGCCGGTTTCTCCGAACGCGGCAGGCGGAAGCGGGACGCGGAAAGTTTGGTCGGAACCTTCGGTGGGGATAAAAGTGGTCAATAGGGTATCATTGAAGTAGATACTAATAGCGACGTTGGTTGTTTCTGGTACAGTCTCCGGTTCATCGGTTTCATACTGCATATCATAATGCAGTTCGATGTAGTCATTACCGCCGGTAAGCGCCCAGCGGTAGGGGGACTCAAAGAGGAAGGTTCGTTGGTCAATCGGCGAGCGCAGCTCAAATGTAGACTGATCAAGCTGAGCAAAAGTTACTTCGGCAACTTCCGGCTGGCTCTGAGTTAGTGGTACGGCGGTGGCTTGAGGCGCTGGCGGCAGTGTTACTGTCTCGGTAGTGGTTATGATCGAGGTTGTGGCTTCGGGCGTTTGGGCAAAGCCCGGCTGCGCGTCCGAAAATATCCCCCCGATCAAGAGCAAGCTAATACACCCTATCAATTTGAGCAGGCAGTGTTGTTTATCCATCATTTGTAACTCCCCTAAAAATAGTTGTTTAACCGGCCTCGCCATCAGAGGCAGGGCTAGGGACCAGGGCCGAAGTTAAGGATTTTCGACCCAAACCCGGCAGGCCAATGGTGCGAGCGGCCCGCAGCAGTGTTTCTCGTTCCAGTAGCCACAAGACGCTTAAGTAACCCACTGCACCGGCGATCATGACGGCCGGTAAACGGATCAGTGGTATTGTCTCAGTGGTCAGATACAGAGTGGGCCAGGCCAGCAGGAGCAGCGCCAGGCCACTCAAGCCGGATGGTCTAAGCTGGAGCAAGAACTCGCTCCAACCCACTTTGAGGATGCGGGTCGCCATCCATAAACTCAGCCCGGTGTACCAGAGGCCGGCCAATAGATGGCCTAATGCGACGCCGACTAATCCAAAGTAGGTTCCACACCAGAGGGCCGGAATCATCAAGGCAAGGCGCAGCAGGCTCAACTTTATCAGAATATTGGCCTGTCCCACCGCTTTGTAAACATCGCCCACATTAAAGCCAATGGACGTCACCAGCATCAGGAGGGCCAAAATACGCAGCACCGGAATGGCAGCTAACCACTGCTCGCCGAAGAAGACCCGAACTAGGGGTTCGGCGGCCAAAGCCATACCCAGGGTGATGGGGATGGTCAACATCGCGGTGAAGCGCAGACTCACTAAAAAACCTTGCCGCAGCAGGCCGGGCTGGTGCTGCACCGAGGCATAAGCCGGAAAAAGGGCGGCAGCAATGACCCATAACGTATTTTGGCCCAACAGTTCGGGCAGGCGGTAGGCCATGGTGTAAATCCCTAAAGTGGCGTTCCCAAAGATACGGCCCACAAGCAAGTAGTCAAGGTTATTTTCTAACACGGCCAATAGGTCCAGGCCCATTAAAGATAGGCCGTACTTAGACATCTCACGGGCCAGGCCGAGGTTTATGGATAAGCGAGGCCGCCAGGGCAGCACCAGCCAGGCCAGAAGAGCCGCCGTAGCGACGCCGGCCAATTGCCCGATTACCAGCGACCAGACTCCAAACCCGGCCAGGGCCAGGCCAATGGAGACAAGACCTTTTAATACCGAGCGACCTATATCGGGAATAAGTTTGCGCCGAAAGTCCAACTCGCGTTTAAGCCGCACGATATGAACGGAACCGAGCGCCTCCAGTACAAAAGACAAGCTTAACCAGCGCAAAACGGGTGTAACCAGAGGCTCCTGAAAAAAGACGGCCACAAAAGGAGCCAGGGCGATAGTGGTTAAGGTTAAACTCAGGCCGAGGAGCAAATTGAGAGTGAAGATGGTCTGGGCCGCCTCTTCCACATCCTGACGGCGCTGGATGAGGGCTGCGCCCAGGCCAAAGTCTTTGAGCACGCCTAGATAATTGACCGCCAGCATGGCCAGGGCTACCAGCCCGAAATGAGCCGGGGTCAACAGGCGGGCCAGGATCACGACGGTTAAGAAAACCAGACCTTTGCCCAAACCAAAGGAAACATAGTTCCAAAAGATACCGTGGGCGGTTTTACGAGCAACCTGTTGGCCGGTTAGAGGGGGTGAAGGGATCAAGGGTTCACTCCTGAAGCTAATTGAGACGGCGCTGGTTTTGTTAAATAATTGGCCAGGTGGATCATCGCTACACCTAAGGCCACAAATAACCAGAGATAGCGAAGATAATCACCGTGCAGAAAAACGCTCGATACCAGGTAAGCGATAACGCTCATCTGCAAAGAGACAATCCAGGTAGCCCAATAACCCTGGCCGGGCAAGGTGTTTAATTTGCGCCGGGCTTGAGCCAGTTCAGACAGCAGTGAAACGATCAGTCCGCCAAAGGTGAGCAGGCCCAACAGGCCGGTTTCAGCGGCAATTTCTAAATATAAAGAGTGGGCTTGTCTGGGTTCAGTACGCCGTTCTAAGCCTAAGCGGCCGGCGTAATCCTGGTAATGATGGGTATAATTACCTACCCCCACCCCCAGCACAGGATGCTCAGCAAAAATATTCAAGCTGGTTAACATTTCACTGCTGCGCCCTCGAAAAGAAACGTCTTCATGCACGCTGGCCTCTTTATTGGTAAAAATGGACAGAGTTTCCAGCCGCTCGGCAAACCCTGTGGGCAGCACCTGGCGCATGATCAGGGTGATCAAAACAATCAGCACCAGAAGCGACAAATTGACGCGCCGCTCAACGGCAATCAGGGATAAAATGAGCAGCATGGTCAAAAATGCGCCTCGGCTGTAAGTGTTGAAGATAGCAAAAACAAGCAGCAAGGTGGCTAGGCCGGCGCTGAGCTTTAACCCAAAGCGCCGCTCGCCTAAAATACGGTAGACGGCTAAGGGTAAAACAGCTACCAGGATTTGCCCGTAAAAATTGGGATCATCCAGCGGGCCACTCAGTCGCCCCTGATCCTCCATGCCCTCGGCAATTTGGCCCTGGACAAATTTTGAAAAATTGAAAAAAGTTTGAGCGGTGTTTCCACTCAGAACTTGATAAGCGCCCAAGCCGGCCAAAACAGCAGCGGCAATAATAACAAGCCACACAGCCTGTCGCCAGGCATGAGGTCGAGAGGCCAGCGGATAAACAACGCACAGCAGCAAGATAAAGTCTTTGCCAAAATCGAAGACCCGGCCAACAACAGTAACCCGATCCAGCGCTACAAAAAGAGAAATCAGCCAGACGCCGCCATAGGCCAGCATAAATAATTCGGTTCGCTTGAGAGGCAGGAGCGGCGCTTGATAGAAAAAGTGATGCGCTACAATGCTGATAAATACCAGGGCAATCAACGGCTTATTGAGGCTGGGCCAGCCCTGATCGGTGAGCAGGCTGGACGCATTGGTAAAAACGCTGACAACTAAAATATAGGCCCCCAATTGGGGCCGGATCAACCCTACCACACCCAATCCGATGGCCGACAGGCCGGCTAAGACCAAGATGCCCAGACTGGTTTGGCGGTAGCCAATGCTCAATACCAGCAGAGCGGCCATAAACGCGCCGACCGCCACCAGGCTAATCAAGTTGGCCTGGAAGGATGAAAATCTAAAAGGTGGTTTTGCTTGCAGCATTTTTCACTTTTTATTTGGAGGGATCAATTTCAGCTCTTAATGGAGCCGGTTTTAAAGGGAGAGGTGGTAGACTGACCAAAGGCTCCCTTAAGAATCGGCGCAGGATGACAAAAGCCAGGCCACCCAGCAGACCAATCATGGCCGCCAGCAGCACGTCAATGGACCGGTTGGGGGCAATGGCTTCTGGAACGGTAATGGCCGGATCAAGCCGGCGCAGCTCATAAACTTCTTGGAGGCCGGTGATATATTCCAGGCCCGCTGTGCCGATAGCATTGGCCAGGTCAGCGGTTAAATCGGGTGAAGGCCCCTGGACCTGTAACAGCAAAACGTTGGAATCGGGTAAAACAACAGAGTTAACTTCGTAGCTGGCTACGATCTCCGGCGGTAAGTTAAGCGTGTTCACCGCCGCTTCGACAATAATGCGACTCTCTAATACATTGGAGTACGTCGTTGCCAGGCTGGTCCGGGCCGTGAGGGTATTGATGCTGTAGACCTGGTCATACGTCTCGGCAATGCGGACGCTGGGGTTAACCACAAAGGTGGCTGTGGCTTCGTAGGTAGGCGTTTGAGTATAGCTATAGCCCAAACCCAAGCCCGTGACAATGAGCAAGATTGCCATGATGATCCACCAATCTTGCTGAATAATTTGGAGATACTGATTGAGTTTCATATTAATGCGCTCCTCGTTGACTCAGGACGGCCAAAACTGTTCTGGCTAAAATCTGGATATCGAGCCAGAGGCTGCGGTGCTCAATATAGAGCACATCCAGATAAACCCGGTCTTCAAATTCCATTGAACCTCGGCCCATAATTTGCCACAGGCCAGTCAAACCGGGGATCACATCCAGGCGTTCTGTTTGCCACAAGGCATAGGTTTGCGAGCTAAACGAAGTGGGTCGCGGACCCACCAGGGTCATTTCCCCTTTTAAAACATTGATGAGCTGGGGTAGTTCATCGAGGCTGGTTTTACGCAAAAAATGGCCCATTTTGGTCACGCGGGGATCATGGGTGATTTTAAAGTCGGGCCATTGCAGTTCATTCAGATGGGCCAGGGTAGCTTTTAACTCCTCGGCGTTCGCCACCATCGTCCGAAATTTATACATCCCAAAACGCCGCCCGCCCTTGCCGGTTCGTTGTTGGATAAAGAGAACAGGACCGTGCGGGTCTTCGAGTTTAATCAGAATGGCGCATAATGTGAACACAACCGTAGCCAGCGGCAAGACAGCCAAGACCACCAGTAAATCCAGGCAGCGTTTGGCAATCAAGTATGACTGATTTGGCAGGAAACCGGGTTTGGAAGTGATTTGATCAAGCCATTGGTATTGGCTAAAAATATATTCCTTAAATGTAAAGACTGACATAGACGGAATTCTCTTTTCTTATAAAATTATTTGATTTTGCCGTTGTTGCCATGGGTGTGGTGCGCCAAATGTTCTACCTGGGGCAACCCTTCATCGCCGGGGTGGTTATGGCCGTTAGCTTGCCGTAAATGTGTCTCCGCTTGTTGCACCAGTTCTTCAAAAGTAAGCGCTTCGTCGGGGAAGGTGGCCACTCCGCAAGCTACCGCCGTACCAAGCTGCTTTTTGGCAATGGTCTGGATGTATTCGACAAGCAGTTTTAACTCACGGGCATTTGTTTCCGGGCAGAGAATAATAAAACGGCCCTGGTCCCGCTGTTCCAAAATAAGATCGGTTCGGCGCAAATATTTGCCAATCGTTTGGGCCATACTATTGATAACATAGTTGCGTAGCATCGTCTGCTGTACTTCCTGTACGGCCCGATGAAGGGTGGATTGAATAGATTCAGGTTTAGGTTCAATAACAACTACGCTCAAGGGGTGATGATGATGCCGGCTGCGAAACATCTCTATCTGTATATCCTCAGCTGCATCATTGATCTGGCGAATGCGCCGGCTTGGGCTGCGTAAAGTAATATTCTCAACCGCTTTTTCAAAGTCGCGAATAGCGCGGGCAAGAATATGGGCAAACCAGATAGAGATGGTTAGGAGCGTGATTTCGGTAATAGAAAGGTAGGTGTAAAGACCACCCAGCAGAGGACGTTGATTAAAGATGAACAGCTTGCATAGAAAGTAAACGCCAATCCAGAAGGTGATAACCATAGAGATAGGGGAGCGCCAAAAGAGGGGCAAGATAATGATAGCCAGAGCCGCCAGAAAACCCAGTACATAAACAAAAGAGTCAATATCTATAATATTCTCTTTGCCAAAATCCAGGCGTTCGATATTAAATAGTAAGGTTAATCCTATTAGCGACGCAATGACCAATTGACGCAAGTGCCTCATCCCCAATTCTCCTCATCAATTACCCATCCTCTGTCTTTTTGAAAACATATGAAAAAAGTTAAAAAATAGTTAAAAAAGGCCCAAAAATTTGTAGACCGGTTGCTGATGACCAAACTTACAAAGTTTGGAGTCATCGGCTAACCGGTCTACTGGCTTAGAGCAAAAGCTGCTCTTCCTTATCAATCAAAGCAATTATTTCACGTTTTTATCTCATTTTGATGGAAGAAATAATGTCAATATTATTAACTTTTGCCTTTCTAATCTACACTAAAGTGGATAATCTTTTTAAGAAATAAGAGCTATATTTTTGTCTGGGTTTAATAACTCTTTTGGTTTTGCTCTATCCAACTTTTACTACAGCGTGAGTGGGGATGCCGTTACTTGACCATAGCCAAGTCATCAACGAGGTCAGGGTAAACCTTTTGGTAGAGTTGTGACAGCCAGGTGATAGTGAAAAAGAAACGGCCTTGGGGTGGTTATTAAAAATGGGGCCACTTCAAGGAATCAGGGGAGTAAGCAACAAAAAAAGAGTTGTATCTTCGGTCAGATGCTTCTTTTTTGCCGGATGAGGAAGAATACTTTACTTTTTACATGAAGTCAGTCGGCTTGGCGGCGGCCACCATCTCGACCAGCTCATCTATGGAGGTGAGGGTATGGCGTTGCATGAGCCAGGATTGGGCTACATTGAGGGCTAGGCTTTCGGCGGCGGCGCGGGTAGCATCATCGGGAATCGTCCAGAAATCGTGGACGTGAGCCAGACCAATCAGCCGGCGCATCATCTCCACCGCGCCGAACCCGGCCGTGTCTTGCAGCAGTTGGCGCATGTATTTGCGGCGGAACAGCGGCGAGGGCCAATCACCGTTGCCTTCGTTTTCCCACAAGGTGAGAAACTCCGTTTCAAAAGTGTTCCAGGTGTCGCGGATGAGCGTGAGCAGCCAGCGGCGGTAGTCGGCCCGCTCGGCCGAGTCTTGAGCGTGGTGTTCCTGGGCGGCATAGCCCAGCACCAGGTTCGACAGGTAGGAGCCAACATCGTGACCCATAGGGCCGAAGAAGCCAAATTCGGGGTCAATCACCTTTGTTTCCGTTTCGTTGAGCATAATCGAGCCGGTGTGCAGATCGTTGTGGATGAGGGCCTGGGCGTGGGTCATGTAGGCTTCTTTCAACATGAACACTTCGCTGCGTAGCTCGTCGTCGGCGTGGATTTGGGCCACCTGCGGGTCGAGCAGCTTGGTCCAGCGGTTGTTGGGATGATCCAAATACGGCTCGGTAAAAACCAAATCCTCCTGTACTTTACACAAGACAGGGTTGATAAACTGAGGGACCATCGCCTTTTTATCAGCAGATGATAAGTACAGGTCCGAGGTGTAAAAAAGCGTCCGGGCCATAAACAGACCCAGATGTTGGGCCACAAGCGGGTAACGTTTTTGCTGCATCAGCCCTTCGCGCATTACCAGGTGCCGGTTCAAATCCTCGATGACCAGGACATGCTTCTCCGAGTCATACAGATAAACCTGGGGAACCTGATCAGGGCAGTAGCGGGCTTCGACCTCCAGAATACCGTGCTCAATCCGCTGGCGATCCACCGGCATCTTGAAATCCGGGTAGCGCCAGGCGTAGGGCAACGCCTGCTTGACCAACACCGACTTGCCGGGGTCGCGCTCGCTGAACACCCGGAACAGCAGGTTGACGTTGCCTTCGGCAATAGGCGTGCTGCGCAGCGTCGCCTCATCGAAAAAAATTGTCGTTAGTAAATCGGTCTGGCGAATATAATCAACCACACTTTGTTCGTTAAATGGTTGAGACATAGAAATTCCCCCTAAGCTTATCCCTGAACGTCTTTGGTTTCTTCTCGAACGATGCCAATTAAATCGTCAATACTGTTGACCTGGCGGCGTTCCAGCACCCAACGTGTGCCGATGCGAATGGCGAGCCGCTCGGCCACGGCCCGTTTCTCAGGGGCGGCAATGCTGGAAATATCCCAGACGGTGACAATGCCCATCATCCGCCGCAGGAACTTGGTGCCGCCGTGCCCCGCCGTTTCTTGCAGCAGCCGCGCCAGATAGCGGCGGCGGTATTCGGCAAAGGCGTCAGCGCCGCCGGGGAAATCCCAATATTGGGTGGGGACCAGTTCACCCCGGTTATTTTCGGCCCAGGTCTGGTCAAATTTGCGGGCAAATTCATTCCAGATGTCGCGGACCATCTCCAGCAGGTAAGCCTGATAGCTTTCTCGTTCCGCCCGATCGGGGGTGTGGGCGAAGTGGGAAAGGTAATTGAGAATCAGGTTTTGCAAGACCGCACCGACGTCGTAGGCCATCGGCCCATAGAAGCCAAATTCCGGGTCAATGACCTTCGTTTCTTCTTCGTTGAGCATGATCGAGCCGGTGTGCAGGTCGCTGTGGATCAGGGCTTCGGCGTGGGTCATGTAGGCTTCTTTCATTTCGGCTATGGCCAGTTTTAGGGTAGCGTTGGCCCGTACCGCCTGCACTTCTCGGTCCAGCAGCGGATTCCACTTGTTTTCCGGCGACTCCATGTAGGGGTTGGTGTAAACAAAATCTTCCTGAATTTTGCACAGGTGCGGGTTGATGAACTGCTTTTGCAGTTCCTTTTTTTCCAGGCCGGTCAGATAGAGGTCAGACGTGTAGAAGAGGGAATTGACCAGGAAAGTCGTGATGTGGTCAACAAACTTGGGGAAGCGCTTACGCGCCACCAAAGGTTTACGCATAATCTCGTGCCGGCCCAGGTACTCCATAATTACCAGCGACATCTCGTCGTCCGAGTCGTATACCAGGGGGACCAGGCCGGGGGCCAGTTCGTTGTATTTGAGCAGGGCCTGGGTTTCAAACCGCATCCGTTCACGGGTGAGCGGCCAGGAGTCGCCAGCCACCCGCAGATAGGGCAGCGCCTGCTTAACTACTGCCGCGTGCTGTGAATTATTTTGATCCTGGATGATAAAAACCAGATTTAAGTTGCCGTCGCCGACTTCTTTGGCCGAAAGCAGCGCCTCTTTCGGAAAGATTTGTTCCATTGACAGGCGGTTTTTGACATAGTCAATGACACTGTGTACGTCCAGAGGTTGGTAGGCCATCGTAGCTCCTAAAAATAGTAGACGGTAGACGGTAGACAGTAGACAGGGAAATCATACGACACTGCTACTTTGCTACCTTGCTACCTTTTCACTGCTTCTTTTCGGGATACAAGCCCAATATTCCTTCTTCGGAGGCCGCGCAGATGCCGCGTTCGGTGATGAGGCCGGTGACCAGGCGGGCCGGGGTGACATCAAAGGCGTAGTTGGCGGCGGGACTATCGGCCGGCGTCAACAGCACCGATTTGATCTCGCCCTCGTGCAAGCCGCCCATATATTTCACTTCCGTTGCGTCGCGCTGCTCGATGGGGATTTCCTTGACCCCGTCCCGCATCTTCCAATCAAAGGTGGACGAGGGCAAGGCCACGTAAAAGGGAACATCATTGTCTTTGGCCGCCAGAGCTTTGAGATACGTGCCGATTTTGTTGGCCACATCGCCCGTGTAGAGGGTGCGATCGGTGCCGGTGATGACCATATCTACCAGGCCGTGCTGCATCAGATGGCCGCCCACATTATCGGCAATGACAGTGTGGGGCACGCCATGCTGGTTCAGTTCCCAGGCGGTCAGGCGAGCGCCCTGGTTCTGCGGGCGGGTTTCATCTACCCAGACGTGGACTTTGATACCCTCATTGAAGGCGGCGTAGATGGGCGCGGTGGCTGTGCCGTAATCTACAAAGGCCAGCCAGCCGGCGTTGCAATGGGTGAGAATATTGACGGTTTCGCCCTGCTTACGCCGGCTGATTTCCTGGATAATAGCTTTACCGTGCTCGCCAATGCGCCGGCAAAATTCGGCATCCTCGTCGGCAATAGTTTGGGCCATCTGTAAAGCTGTTTCAATTTTCTCTTCAATATCGTCGCCGGCAGCTTCAATAGCTTCAAGCTGGCGCTCCACCGCCCACTCCAAGTTGACGGCGGTAGGCCGGGTGGCTTTCAACTTTTGACCGGCGGCGGTCAGGCTGGTCATAAAAGCGGCAGCCGAGGCACGGGGCGCATGTAAGGCAGCAATGTACATGCCATAGCCGGCCGTCGCGCCGATCAAGCCCGCGCCGCGCACGTGCATCTCTTTAATGGCTCGGGCCACTTCGTCTACCGTAGTCAGGTCTTCAATAACAAATTGGTGGGGCAGCAGGCGCTGCTCAATAATTTGGACGGTTTGGGGGTCATCTTCCTTGAGCCAAATAGTGCGATAATGTTTGCCATAAACGTTCATGAGGAATTATTCCTTTTAAGGTTTTGCGGATACGCATGAGCGTATTAATGCTGGGAATGTTTTGATTGGGTGGGGATATATCTGTAGCCTGGCTACGCAGCACTGCGTCACCTGATGCGGGCGGCATAGGGATGCCACCCTACCGATACTACCAATAAGTAGTATGAATGTTATATTACCATCTTCATAGTATTACAACCTGGTTTTTTCGTCAAATACTTATGAAATCTGCCACAGCAGCCGTTTTGATTTAAGGAGTGGACGTCGTCGTTGGAATATCCGTTGTTGGGGTAGCTGTATCCACCGGGGTATTGGTTGCTGTAGCGGTCGGCGTGTTTGTCGGGGTATCGGTTGCCGTTGGTGTGGGGGTGCTGACCGGCGTGGGGGTATTGGTTACGGTTGGGGTCGGCGTGTTTGTCGGGGTATCGGTTGCGGTTGGTGTAGGCGTGTCTTCTGGCAGCATAGTACCGGTTACGGTTGGAGTTAGGGTAGCGGTCGCGGTCAGGCTGGCCAGATCGGTTGCTGTGGGAGTAGCGGTGGCTCCTGAGATGGGTGTCTCCGTTACAGTCGGGGATGGCGTGCCGGTTGCAGTGGCAGTGGGAGATGGTGCTCTTGTCAGCGTTGCAGTTGGCGTTTCTATCAATAAGGGTGTACCTGTTGGCGTCGTGGTGTCCACCGGCAGAGATGTTTCTGTTACGGTTGGTGTGGGGGTATTCACCGTCAAGGGTGTACCCGTTGTCGTTGGGGTTATGGTGTCCTCCGCCACAGGGGTGCGAGTAGGGGTGGGAGTTCGGGAGGGTATTTTTGTCGGGGTTACGGTTGGGGTGCTTGGCAATAAAGGTGTATTTGTCGGGGTTGCGGTGGGGGTGGCTACCGCGAGAGATGGAGTGGGTGGTAGCGGCGACGGAGTATTGGTCAAGGTAGGTGGTATGAGCATGTCTGTTAACAGGGTAATGAAGTTGTCTGAAGGGGTGACCGTAGGAGTGGGCAATGGAGGCGGAGGTTCGAATATTTCCTGCTCTTGTCTAACCACTTCGATTACTTTGGGTTTAAGGGGGGCCAAACGCGGCCGGCTGGCATTAATAACACTGTAATCAGCCTTGGCCTGGGATATCAACCCTACACGCAGCCATTTTTGCTCATTGGGTTGTAATCCCCAGGTAGCCGCCGAAAAAATAAGCGACCAACCGACCAACAAATAGGTCAATAACAGGCCATCAAAGTGGAAAAGAGTTTGGCAAGGCGGCGGCCTCTTGTTTAATGGGTTTTGCTGGACGCTCATAGCTCCTAGCTCCAATACTTTTCAAATAACGTAGTTTAGCCCCTTGTGGGCGGGCACAAGGCCCTATGCTACGGCCTTATTTGAAAGGTATTGCTCCTAGCTCTCAATCTCCTGCTGCCTCAGTATTATAGTGAGGCTGGTTGAAAAATAAAAATAGTGTCGCAGGTAAGAACCGCCCCCCGTTTTAACCTCACTTCAACTTATCTTTAACCTTGATTAAAATTTGAGATGACACTTGCCTGCTTTTCTGGTGATATTTGTCACTAGGCGCAGGTTAATTTGTGTGCCATAATGCGCAATAAGGTTTCCCTTATTATATAAAGCGATTTTGTTATGGCGCACCATAACTTAGACGACAAAACTATGAGTGAAAGCATCGAGATGTACCTGCTCCGAATCGCCTTGCTGCGAAGGGAGGGACAGCCTGTGCCTATCCCCGTACTGGCTCAAGAGATGGCTGTTTCGCCGGTCTCGGCCAACGAGATGTGCCGGCGGCTGGTGGATAAGGGGTTGATTGAGTATGAACCGTACCGGGGGGTCAGTCTGACGGCCAAGGCCGAGGCTCTGACTCGCCGGGTTTTGCGCAACCGGCGGCTATGGGAAGTTTTTTTTGCTGAGAAGTTAGGTATTGACCCCCTCGAAGCCGATGAAATCGCCTGCCGTTTTGAGCACGTCACCCCCGATGACCTGGCCGAAAGGCTGGCTGACTTTCTGGGTCATCCAACGTGCACCCCTCAGAATCAATTTATTCCCTACGATGACCGGCCTCTCCCGGAGCGCTCAGTGCGGCCGCTGACGACCTTAGCGGCCGGCGAGAAGGGCCAAGTCAGCCGCATTGGGGCGGCTGAGCCGGTCAAAAACTTTCTGCGCGGTTATGGCTTGTGCCCCGGCGTTGCCGTGACCACGCTGGCGGTAGCGGCTGACGGCGCTTTGCTGCTCGACATTGCCGGTCAGGCCCTATCCTTATCCAAACCGATAGCCGCAGCGATTGATATAACCGTGATAGATTAATTACCAGATATGGAGAATTTAACCATGGATCAAATCCCATCTCAGGCCAACCATCAACCCACCACCCCCCTGAACACCCTAACCCCTGGCCAATCCGGCGTCATTGTTCGTGTTGGCGGACGGACGGCTGCACGCCGCCGCCTGTTGGAACTGGGGCTGGTGCGCGGAGAGACCATTATGGTTGAACGGGTCGCGCCGTTGGGCGACCCGGTGGAATTTACCATCAAAGGGTACCACCTCTCGCTGCGCCGGTGCGACGCCGCTAATATCGAGGTTCACCCCCACGCTTAACCGAAAGGCTTCAAACAATGACCGACTTAACCATAGCTCTGGCCGGCAACCCCAACGCCGGCAAAACCAGCCTCTTCAACGCGCTGACCGGCGCTCGTCAACATGTCGGCAATTGGCCGGGCAAAACGGTGGAAAAAAAAGAGGGCGTCTTTCGCTACCAGGGGTTGACCTGTCACGTGGTTGACCTGCCCGGCACGTACAGCCTCAGCGCCTACTCGCCCGAAGAAGTCATTACCCGCGATTACATTGTATACGAACGGCCCGACGTGGTCATCAACGTGGTTGACGCCAGCAACCTGGAACGCAACCTTTATCTGACCACGCAACTGTTGGAATTGGGTGCGCCGCTCATCATTGCTCTGAACGTGGTAGATATTGCCCGCACTCGCGGCATTCGGATTGACCAGGAGCAGTTGTCGGCCTTACTGGGTCACATCCCGGTGGTGGAGACGGTGGGTAATAAGGGCCTGGGCATTGATAAGCTGTTGGAAACGATGGTTGGTCTGGCCAAGCCCCACCGGCCCAAACTAAAACTGGCCGCCTGAATAGGAGAGAAATCATGTCCGTTAACCCTCTGGTCTTAAAGCCGGTTGATTTCAAAATCAACTATGGTAAAGAACTCGAAGCTGAAATTGAACATTTAACCCTGTTGGTCCAACAGCAGGCCAACCTGACCCGCACCTTCAATGCGCGCTGGCTGGCCTTGAAGCTGCTGGAAGGCGAGGCTGATTTAGTGACCCAGGTCGAGCGCACGCCAGGCGGCGCGCAGCTTATCACCCAGGCCCGCCAGAGCAGCGCTCGTATCGAGAATATCTACGGCGACAGTGTGGATATTGCCCTGGCCGACGCTCGCTACGGTTTTATTCACGGGCTGACCCGCCAGGTGGTGGACAAATCACAGGCCAACCGCTACACTTTGACCGACCGGATTGACCGGGTTGTGACCAACCGGGTCCTGGGGCTGCCCCTGTTCCTGCTGGTCATGTATGTCATGTTCAAGCTGGTCGTGGATGTGTCGGCCCCTTACCTGGATTGGGTGGACGGGGTTATCGCCGGGCCGGTGAGCCGCTGGATTGAAGGAATTTTGACCCTGCTCCTGGCCCCGGACTGGCTGCAGTCATTGGTGCTGGATGGGGTGGTGGCCGGGGTGGGCGGGGTGCTGGTCTTTTTGCCCGGCCTGTTTGTGCTTTACTTCTTCCTGACCCTGCTCGAAGACTCCGGCTACCTGGCGCGGGTGGCCTTTGTGATGGACAAATTGATGAGCTTCACCGGGCTGCATGGTAAAAGCTTTATCCCCTTGATCTTGGGGTTTGGCTGCGCCGTGCCGGCCATCTATGCCACCCGTACCCTGGAAAACGAGCGTGATCGGATCGCCACCGGCCTGCTGGTGCCGCTGATGTCCTGTTCGGCCCGCCTGCCGGTGTACGTGGTCTTTGGCATGGCCTTCTTTCCGCAGCAGGGTGGCCTGCTGATTACCGGCCTTTATGTGGCCGGGATTGTGCTGGCGGCGGTTGTCGGTTGGGCCTTCAGCCGGACGATTCTCAAAAACAGCCCGGATAATATGTTTGCTCTTGAGCTGCCCCCCTACCGCATGCCTACCCTCAAAGGGTTGTTGATCCATACCTGGGAAAAGAGCAAAGAGTTCGTCACCAAGGCCGGCACGGTTATCCTGAGCGTGTCGGTGGTGCTCTGGTTTTTGATGAACCTGCCCTGGGGTGTTGACAACCCCCGCGACAGCCTGTTTGGGCATGTCAGCGCCGCCGCCGCGCCCATTTTTGCCCCGGCCGGCTTTGATAAATGGGAAGCGGCCGGGGCGCTGATGAGCGGCTTCATTGCCAAAGAAGTGGTAGTGAGCACGATGGCCCAGATTTATGTAGGCGAGGCAGAAGCCGAAGAAGAAGCACTGCCGACTACTTTTGGCGAAGATATTGGCGACATTATCGTTGGTTTTGGCTCGGCTACCGTTGACGCCGGCAAAACCTTGCTCAGCCTCATTCCCGGCGTCAACTTGGTCGAAGCCGAGCCGGAAGAAGCCGATACAGCCCTGGGGGCGGCGCTGACAACCAGTTTTAGCCCCCTGGCGGCCCTAGCCTTCCTGGTCTTTGTGCTGGTCTATACCCCGTGCGTGGCTACCTTGGGGGCTATCAAGGCTGAATTTGGCTGGAAATGGATGTGGGTCTCCGGTTTGTACCAGTTTGGCCTGGCCTGGCTGCTGGCGGTGCTGCTTTATCAGGGCGGCCGCTTTCTGGGGTGGGGCTGATGCTGCGGCAAATCCTGGCCGAGTTCCAACAGGCGGCCGGTCCTCTCTGTGTAGACGAGTTGAGCCGCAAGCTGGAAGTTGAAGCCAGCGCCCTGGACGGCATGCTGCAAACCCTGGTGCGAAGCCAGCGCCTTTTAGAAATTAACCCGACCGCCTCTGGTTGCGTCGCTTGCCCGGCTAAAGGCGGCTGCATCATCATGACCAACGGCGTGCAGAAGAGTTATTTTCTGCCGCCCAAAAACAGTTAAATATCGAGGAACGTTATGCATATTCACACCCTTCACCAGTGGCAGCACTCCCACCATTTTAGCGTTGACCAGGGGCACGGCGAAAAGAATACCCGTCTGGTTGTTATGTTGACGGCGCTGATGATGGGGGTCGAAATAGCGGCAGGGCTAAGCTTTGGCTCCATGGCCCTCCTGGCCGATGGTTGGCACATGGGCACGCACGTGGCTGCGCTGGGCATTACCCTGCTGGCTTACCGTTACGCCCGCCGCCACGCCGATAATCCTCGCTACAGCTTTGGCACCGGCAAAGTAGGCGCGCTGGGCGGTTTTGCCAGCGCCGTAGCCCTGGCAGTGGTCGCTGTTTTGATGGGGATGGAATCGATTCAAAGTGTGTTTATTCCGCACACCATCCAATTCACCGAGGCGATGGGCGTGGCTGTGGTCGGTTTGCTGGTCAACCTGGGCAGCGCCTATCTTTTGCGCGACCACAACCATCACCATCATCACGACCATCATTCGGCAGACCATCATCACGACCACAATCTGCGGGCGGCCTATTTGCACGTGCTGGCCGATGCCATGACTTCGCTCCTGGCTATCTTTGCCCTGCTGGTCGGCCAGTCGTTGGGCTGGATTTGGTTGGACTCGGTGATGGGCATCGTGGGGGCGGTTGTGATTAGCCGTTGGTCTTACGATCTGCTGCGCGACACCGGCAAAATTCTGCTCGACAGCGATGTCAGCGAGGAAACAATTTCGGCCATCCGCAGTTCCATCGAGGCGGATGCCGATAACCGGGTAGCCGATTTGCACGTCTGGCAGCTTGCGCCCGACCATATCGCCGCCATCATTTCAATTGTCACCCACTACCCCCGGCCCACCGAACATTACAAAAAGCTGCTGCAAGGGTTTGAAGACCTCACCCATCTCACCATCGAGATCCATCATTGCACCAGCGAGCCTTGTCTGCCGCTGAAGGCGGGATAAAGAAGAGGGGAAGAGATAATAATATGCGAACCGTTAACTGGGTCGTACCCGACTTTCACTGCCACCACTGCTTGAGCCGCATCACCGAGGCGCTGCGAGACATTAAAGGCGTGCGCCTGTTACGCAGCGACCCCACGACTCACACGTTGACGATTGAGGGCAGCGGTCCTGAAGTGCTGGCTTTTGCCAAACGCCACCTGGCGCAAGCCGGTTATCCCGTCCAGTCTAACCACAATTTTGAGTAAAATTCAATTATCAGGCAGAAACCGATCCCACCTCGAGGGAGTATGAGGGGTTGGTTTATCTAGGAATTAGTGTAAAATTTCTCAATCTGTACGAGTTTTGTATGGCTTTTGTATCTGCTGAAAAGGAGTTTTGTTTGATATACTGTAAGGGCACTAAAGTACCTTAGCACCCCACACAGGCTAAAATAGAAATGAGTCTCGCCTCTACAAATCGGTTAATGACCCGGCTGACACGAGAACTTGACAGTGTTTGGTTATTAGAGTTGGCTAACCCGGCGCTAAAAGATGCCAGCTATGTAGAGGGAGACGAACATCCCCTGATTCTACAAATATTGACCAAAATTGATGGTCACAAGTTGATTATTGACTTAACCTCCATTCAAGACCTCGACTTGTATGGAATAGATTTTCTTTGCCTGATCTATAAAAATTTCATCGGGCGAGATATCGAAATCAAGTTGCGTAACCCCGATTCTCATTTGCGAGAGATGCTACATAGAACTCAGCTAGATGGAGTCTTTGAGGTTGAATACACTTCAGACCATTAATCATCCCGCTGCCAACGTTGGCGGATGATGCGGTCGCCCTCATATACTGTCGAGGCGGCGCTGTCAAGGCTGAACTCGAACAAAATATAGCGCTCAGCCGGCGAGTAGGGTGCCAATTGCACGGCCAGAGCACGTACTTCGGGGTTGTCAATCAATTGAGCCTGCCCACTGATGCTAAACTCACCGCTGGCCCCGCTGGTGTCACTCACAGCACAGTGCAAGGCGTAGCGTCCATCTCGACGCAGGTCATGGCCTTTGGGCGAAGTTGGCTCCATAAACACAAACAAATGACCTTGCCCAATAATCGGGGTCAGGGGATGGACCCGAGGTGAGCCATCCTTACACACAGTAGCCAGATAGGCCACTTGACCATGCAGCCGTGCGGCCCCAAAGGCTGCGAGTTCAGGGTTTTTCTTTTCAAGCGTACTCCAACTCATTTGTACTCTCCTTGGAAAAATAGCCGCGCAGCATTCCACCCTGGAGACTGGAACGACTCATCTCGACCAACGATCTCGCCCTACAGCGGGCCGCAGTGGCAAGCTCAGTCCTCAGCTCACCGCTTTCTTCACAAGCGTGGCGATCCTTGCCTCTTCGACGGCGGTCAACTCCTTCAGCGCGAAGGCGGTCGGCCACATGGCGCCTTCGTCGAGGTTTGCCTCGTCGCTGAAGCCGAGCGTCGCGTATCTCGTGTTGAACTTCTGCGCGCTTTGGAAGAAGCAGACAACCTTGCCGTCCTTGGCATACGCAGGCATCCCGTACCAGGTTTTCGGCGAGAGGGCTGGCGCGCTGTCTTTGATGATCTCATGGAGCCGCTGGGCCATGGTGCGCTCCGGTTCTGGCATCTCGGCGATCTTCGCCAGCACGGCGCTTTCCCCGGCTGCCCTGTCTTTATTCGCGCGGGCTTCCGCCTTCATCTCTTGGGCGCGCTCCTTCATCGCAGCTCGTTCCTCGTCCGTGAACCCCTTAACCCTCTTGCCGCTCACGGTGGTGCTCTGTGCAACTTTTTTTACTTTTTCCATATTATTTTCTCCCTCTGTTCTCCTTACCAAACGCTGATCTCTCTAACTTCCACGCTTCCACCCACGGTTAGTATTGGACAACCTGTCGCCAATTCGGCCGCCTCTTCGATCGTCTCTGCCTTAATCGTGCAATAGCTGATGAGCGTTTCTTTGATTTCGGTGTACGGCCCGTCGGTGATAACCCGGTTTGTCTTCACAACTTTACCACCAGGGCTTAATCGTTGCCCGGCAGCCACCCATCTGTTTTGCGCGGCGATGCCCCCAATCCAGTCCTGCCATTTTTTCGCGGCGGCCTGCCATTCTTCTGGATTATCTCTCTGGGGCATCGCCTCGTAATCGCTTCTGAAAAGTAATAAGAATTCTTTCATTTTGGTCTCCTTCGTTCGAAGTATTATTGAATAGTTGACTTACACTAATATAACAAATGAGCCAGCAAAAATTGGACACGTTCAGAAAAGTTTACGCTTTATCTCGCTGTTGCCGTCCACGGGAAGATGAAAGTAGACCCAACGCATTTCAAAATTTCCGTAGCTGACGCATCCCCATACGTCAGCGGACGGCATAGGGATACCGTCCTACAGAAATTTTAGCGTGCGCTTAGTATAGAATAAGGTCAAAGCCTGGCAATTTTCTGTTGGATAGCTTGCTTGTCGGTCTGGGTTTTGGCGAGGGAAAAAGCTTTTTGAAAATTTTGTCTGGCTTTGTCGTTATCAATATCGGTGTAAAGCTCGCCGAGCAAGGTAAAGTAAAAGTGGTTATCGTTTAATTTTAATTTTTCAGCTTCGATGATGGCTTCTTCTTTGCCGTTTGCTTTGGCCAGGGCATAGGTTCGGTTGAGCGCGGCAATGGGTGAATATTCTAGCTGCAATAACTGGTTGTAAAGCTGCAAAATATTTTCCCACTTTTCCGGGGTGTCTTTTTGGTGAGTGTGCCAATAAGCAATCGCCGCTTCCAGATGATACTTTGAAAGTTTATTGCCGCTGGCCGAGCAATTTAAAAAGTATTCTCCCCGGCGCATCAAATCGGTATCCCACAGGCTGGTATCCTGGTCGGCGTACAAAATAGGTTCGCCGCTTTCAGTATGTCGCGCTTCAAACCGGGAAGCCTGAAAGCACATCAGCGACAGCAGCGCATTCACCTGCGGCTTGTTGGTCTCTTTATTTTCGACCAGCATATAACACAGCCGCATGGCTTCAAAGCACAGCTCTTTCCGCAGCACTTTGTTTTGACTGGCCGAATAATAACCCTCGTTGAACAGCAAATAAAGGGTGGTTAAGACCGTTTCCAGACGGTTTTCAATTTCAGAGGCTTCGGGCAGCTCAATTTTAATTTGTTCCTGCCGGAGTTTTTCTTTGGCCCGGTATAAACGCTTATTGATGGTTTCTTTGTTGGTTAAAAAAGCAGTAGCAATTTCCTCGATGCCGAAACCGCACAGAATCCGCAGCGATAAGCCGATTTGGGCCTCTGCCGAAATGGCCGGATGGCAAACGGCAAACATCATCTGCAACTGGCTGTCGTTGATATTTTGAGGGGATAGATCAATTTCTTCTTCGTGAAATTCAGAAGTGGAATGGGTTAAGGCGGGCATGATTTTGTTTTCAAAAATCGAACCACGCTGCAAATAATTCTTGGCTTTATTCTTGGCTACATGGTAAAGCCACGCCGTCGGATTGGGGGGAATCCCCTGTAACCCCCACGTTTCCGAGGCTGTCAGAAAGGTGTCGCCGGCAATATCTTCCGCCGTTTCGATCTGGTCAAAACCAAAATGGCGGCACAGAACCGACACAATTTTCCGGTATTCGGTTCTAAACAGATGAGGAATGAGTTCTTGTTGTTGGGTCATAAGATAAAGGCTCCCGCCAGTCCGGGAGCCTATTTTAGCATATTCTTTCTTTTACGATGGATCTATGGCTCTAATTTCGACATTGCCGCCGAGCAATAAAATGGGACAGCCTTGGGCTAATTCAATCGCCTCCTCTGAAGATTCAGCTTTGACAAACATATAGCCGCCGATTGATTCTTTAACTTCGGTGTACGGGCCGTCGGTAACAACCCCATTGGGCCGGACCACTTTACCGTCGAAGCTTAACCGTTTTCCGGTTTGAACCAATTTGTTTTGCGCGGCGATGCCGCCGATCCAGTCCTGCCATTTTTTGGTCATGGCCTGCATTTCTTCCGGCGAATCCATCGGCAGAGTTTTGTAATCTGTTCTGAATACCAATAAAAATTCTTTCATTTTGATCTCCTTTGGTTTTAATTGTTATTGAATGTTTGACTTACACTCTTATAACAATTGACCCAGTCAAAATTGGACACTTTCAGGAATATTCTGATTAATCTTCACTAACTCTTCACTTCAAGATCCATCGTGTCCATATCGTCGTCAAAAGCTTCCGGCTTACCCCGTAGTTTCAGCCACAGGAAACCGATGACGCCGGCGGTTAACGAAGCGAGCAAAATTGCCATTTTTGAGGCGTTGATGACATTGGCCCCGCCGGCAAAGGCCAAATTCGCAATAAAAATGGACATCGTGAACCCGATGCCGCCCAGGAGACCCGCGCCAAAAACGTGCTTCCAATTCAAATCAAGCGGCAGGCGACAAATGCCCAGTGACACGGCAATGAAGCTCAACAAAGTGATGCCCAGTGGTTTACCGATTAAGAGGCCCGAAAATATGCCTAAACTATTGGCTGTCGTCAAATTTTGTAAAGCATCCGCGCCAATGACAATGCCGGTATTAGCCAGCGCGAAAATAGGCAATACTATAAAGGCACTGGGTTTATGCAAAAAATGTTCGAGCTTGTGCGATGGCGATTGTTCATCATCCTCCTTGCCCGTAAAAGGAATGGTAAAAGCCAGGAGAACTCCGGCAATAGTTGCATGAACCCCCGATTTCAACATCAAAAACCACATCAAAACACCGCCGATAAGATAGGGGAGCAAACGCATGACTCGAAGACGATTAAGCCCAACGAGCAAACCAAAAACAATCAGCGCGCCCAGTAAGTACGCTATTGAAAGTTTGCTTGTGTAAAAAACTGCAATGATGATGATAGCCCCAAGATCGTCTATTACGGCCAGGGCGGTCAAAAACACCTTCAAAGAAGCAGGCACACGACTCCCCAAAAGCGCGAGAACGCCCAAAGCAAAAGCAATATCGGTTGCCATCGGAATGCCTATCCCTGCCTGGGTGGGTGTTCCAAAATTAAGCGCAAAGTGGAACAAGGCTGGCAAAGCCATCCCGCCAACCGCGGCAAAAATCGGCAAAAGCGCATTTCTAAAATCGGATAATTCGCCGACATACAATTCACGTTCCAGTTCCAGGCCAATCAGCAGAAAGAAAAGGGCCATCAGGCCGTCGTTTATCCAATGTTCAAGGCTTAACCCCCCAAGATACACCTGCCACAAACTTAAGTAATTCTCGCCGATAACCGAATTTGTGATCCCTAATGAAAAGATTGTGCCAATAATGAGCAATACGCCGCTCGACTTTTCCGAGTCGAAAAAGTTTTTGAAGGTCTGGGATAAATTTCTTTTGGCAACTTTTATCATCATTCACACGCCTGCCCTGGTGACCATAGGGATTAGCCCGGCTTCTCGTAGCATTTTGAACTGATGGGACCCCGTTGATTTGGACATCTAGTTCTCACGCTTGACATTCTACCATAGCTTCCAACTACCTGGCATTTTTAATCACGAATAATACAAATGGACAAATAACACGAATTTTTACTGACCCAGACTATTGACAAACTCTTTGAACTCAGTATTATGGGAAAAATATGTAAGCAAAGAAGGAATCTTCTGATGAAAGCCTTAGTCTATGAAGGTCCGCGCCGGTTAAATATGCGCGAGATGCCGGAACCGGTGCCAGGACCGGATGAAGTTGTGATCAAAGTAGCCTACTCCGGCATTTGTGGCTCGGAGCTGGGCGGTTACCTGGGCGAAAACAGTCTGCGCAAGCCGCCCCTGGTGATGGGGCACGAGTTTTCGGGCGAAATTGTCGGCCTGGGTTCAAATGTGGCTCAGCATAAGCCGGGGCTGGCGGTCGGCCAGCCGGTCACGGTTAATCCCTTAATTCACTGCGGCTGGTGTCGAGCCTGCCTGGCCGGCCGCTTCAATCTGTGCCGCAGCCGGGAAATTCTGGGCATTCACCGGCCCGGCAGCTATGCCGATCTGGTCAAGGCTCCGGCAGCCTTGGTCTATGCTCTGCCTCCTTCCATGAGCCTCGAACATGCGGCTTTAGCCGAACCCGTAGGCTGCGCCGTCAGAGCGGCTAGGCTGGCCGGCTGCGCGCCAGGAACTACACTCCTGGTTACGGGTCTTGGCCCGATTGGGCTGTTGGTGGCGCAGGTAGCCCAGACCTTTGGGGTGGCCCAAATCTTTGCCACCGATACCGACCCGGACCGGCGGGCTATTGCCGAGCAGGTCGGGCTGCGGGTGCTGAACCCGTTAACGGATGATGTTGTTGCCATCACCCAGGCGGCTACGGACGGCTATGGCGTTGATGCGGCCATTGATGCTGTCGGCTTGACCGTCACCCGGCGGCAGTGTATTGATGCCGTAGCCCGAGGGGGGCGAGTCATCCTGGTCGGCCTGCACGCGGCCGACAGCGAGGTCCAGGGCAATGATATTATTCGTAAGGAAGTGCGGATCGAGGGTAGCTTTGCCTATGCCCCGCTGGATTTTGACGAAGCGTTCAAATGGTTGGCCACCGGTCATGTCCAGATTGATCCCTGGCTTATGAAAGCCCCACTCAGCGAGGGGCAAGCGTGTTTTGAAAGATTGTTAAGCCAGCCTGGTCCTGTAGCTAAAATCCTGCTATATTCCCACTAATAAGAATATTTTGCCAATGATGACCGGAGACTGATGACCGGCTGCTTATTACCCTTCGCCGGTCTCCGATCTACTTTTATGAGGAGGCTATCCATGCCCAAACAACAAATCTCAACTAAAAAAGGCGCGTCCCCTGCAGGCGCTTACTCGCAAGGGCTGAAGGCGGGGGATTTTGTTTTTGTCTCTGGCCAGGGACCGTTTGATCCTGAAACCGGTCAGATTGTCGGAGAGACAATTGAGGAGCAGACCGCTCGAACCCTGGAGAATATCAAGGCGATTTTGGAGGCAGCCGGGGCGACAATGGCCGATGTGGTCAAAGTGTCGGCTCATCTGAGCGACCTGGGTATGTTTGACCGCTACAACAAAGTTTACGCCACCTACTTTCCCGACCCCAAACCTACCCGTACCACCGTTGGCAGCCAGTTGCCGCAGACGATGCTGGTAGAGATTGACGCGATTGCGTATATTGGCGAAAAGTAGGAAGACAGACAAGGTGAGGGTAGCCCTCGGTCTACCCTCTTTCTAACTTGCATTACCACAAAAATTGGCAAAAATTAGTTGTGCAAGTATCAGCAGATCCAATTTTTCGCCGTAGCTGGCGCATCCCTATGCGTCAGCGGACGGCATAAGGTACTGCTGGATGTGGAAGCCGGCAAGGCGGCAAGGTTGCATGCCGCATAAATTCCCTGTTTACTGGCTACTATTTTTAGGAGTAAGCTATGAGTGAAGTTGTTGCTGCCGTTCCGCCTCGGCTGCAAGAAATTGTTGCAGAGTTTGGTGAAGCAGAAGGTCAGGAAAAATTAGAATTATTGCTGGAATATTCGGAAAAAATGCCGCCGCTGCCCGACTGGCTCAACAAAGAGACCAACATGGACCAGGTCCACGAGTGTATGACCCCGGTGTTTGTCCACGCCGAACAGGAGAATGGCGGGATGGCTTTTTATTTTGATGTCCCACCCGAATCGCCCACCGTCCGCGGTTACGCCGCTATTTTGGGCGAAGGGCTGCACGGCGTACCGCCCGAACAAATTATCACCATCCCCAGCGATTTTTACCTGCAAATGGGGCTGCATAAAGTGCTGTCGCAGCAGCGTCTACGCGGCATCACCGCCATTCTGGCCTACCTCAAGCGCCTGGCGAGAGAGAGAATCGAGGGGAACTGAGGGAACTCATAGGAACTAAGGTAACTTATTTTTTTTCAGTTCCCTCAGTTCCCTCAGTTCCCTCAGTTCCTTTTTGAACGTAAAGTTCCTCTATGACCCAACAAACCTCAACCCAGATTCTTTATCCTTTTTCCGCTGTAGTAGGGCAAGAAGCGATGCAGTTGGCCCTGCTGCTGAATGCGCTCAACCCGGCCATTGGCGGGGTGCTCATTCGCGGGCAAAAAGGCACAGCCAAGTCAACGGCGGCCCGCTCCCTGGCTGCCCTGCTTCCACCCGCTGATACAAACGGCCTGGTCATCCAGGTGCGGACAAACGACGGCTATGAAGCCATACCCTTTTCCCGCCCCGCTACCACATCCCTCTTTGTGGAATTGCCGGTTGGAGCCAGCGATGACCGGGTGGTGGGGACGCTGGACATCGAGCACGCTCTGCGGGCCGGCCAGCGCCGTTTTGAGCCGGGGCTGCTGGCCCAGGCTCACGGCGGCATTTTGTATGTAGATGAGGTCAATCTGCTGGCAGACCACATCGTGGATGTCCTGCTCGACGCGGCAGCATCGGGCGTCAATACGGTGGAGCGAGAAGGCATCAGCGTCAGCCATCCGGCCCGGTTTATTCTGGTCGGCACGATGAACCCCGAAGAGGGTGATTTGCGCCCGCAGTTATTGGATCGCTTTGGCCTGGCCGTCGAAGTGGCCGGTCAACCGGAACCTGCCATACGGGCCGAGATTGTCCGCCGCCGAATTGCCTTTGAGGCCAACCCGGCCGCTTTCTACGCCCGCTTTGCCGAAGCGGAAGCGGACCTGCGCCGGCGCATTATTGCCGGCAGAGCCTTGCTCTCCCAAGTAACCCTGAGCGACGGTCTGCTGGAGTTGATCACTCACATCTGCGCCGGCAGCGGCGTGGATGGTCTGCGGGCCGATATTACCATCTACAAAACTGCCCTCACCTTGGCCGCCTGGGAAGGTCGCCGCCAGGTTACGGTCGAAGATGTTCGCCGCTCCGCCGAATTGGCTTTGCTCCATCGTCGTCGTCGCCAGCCGTTTGAAGAACCGGGTTTGGACCAGCAGCAGTTGGATGAATTGATCCAGCAGCACCAGCAGGGGAGCAGGGGAGCAGGGGAGCAAGGGGGCAGAGGAGAGAAAGAAAATATCTCAAGTGATGACTTGGAGGATGAGTGAGTCTGACAACTCAACAGACTCTCAGCAGTCCCCGGTCTCTGGTCCCCGGTCGGCGCAGCCTGATCAAACCTTCACCCCCGGCGACTCCTTTGCCGTGCGCAAAATAGTGCCACTGAGTCAGCGGCGGCAGCCTCAGCCCGGCCGGGGCCGGCGCAGCCCAACGACAGCGGTCAATCAAGGGGGACATTATATTCGCGCCGTTGCGCCACAGGGCAGTGTGCGTGATGTGGCCGTAGATGCGACGTTACGGGCGGCTGCGCTCCGTCTTGCGCAGGGGAGCAGGGGAGCGGAGGAGCAAGAGGGAATAAAGAAAACCTCCCCCCTGCCCCCCTGCCCCCCTGCCCCCCTGCGTATCTCACCCGCCGATCTCCGCGTCAAAATCCGCCGCGCTCGCACCGGCAACCTGATTCTCTTTGTCGTGGATGCTTCAGGTTCGATGGGTGCGCGGCAGCGCATGGTAGCGGTCAAAGGGGCGGTGTTGAGCCTGCTGCTGGATGCTTACCAAAAGCGTGACCGGGTTGGTTTGATTGCCTTTCGCGGCCAGGGGGCCGAACTGCTGGTCCCGCCGACCAACTCAGTGGAGTTGGCCGAGCAGCGCTTACGCCAGATGCCTACCGGCGGGCGTACACCCCTTGCTGCCGGGCTGCAACTGGCGGAACGGGTCCTGACCAGTCATCTCCAGCGGGATGCAGCCCTGACCCCGCTGCTAGTGTTGGTCACGGATGGCCGTTCTAATGTCGGTTCTCCGGCTCACCTTCGCCACGCGGCGCTGACCCTGGCCCAAAAGCGGCTGGCGGCGTTGGTGCTGGACAGCGAGCAGGGGTTTGTCCGTTTGGGTGCAGCCAAAGAGATCGCCGCCTGGCTGGAAGCAGAGTATTTGTCGCTGGAAGCGCTGCGGGCGGGCGTCATCGCCGGACGGGTTCGACAAAAGCTGCACAGTTGACTTGATTTGCTTTTCTGTCTCAAGCTTATATAATTCAGTCACCATCAATCAAGTAGACTCAACTGAGGCGCTCGCTGCCCCGGATGGCGCGAGCGGTAACGGCGAAGCCGGTGCAAGTCCGGCGCTGTCCCGTAACTGTAAAGCCAGTAGTCAGTAGTCAGTAGTCAGTAGTCAGTAGTCAGTAGTCAGAAAAAATATTCTGATTACTCCCTACTCCTTACTCCTTACTCCCTACTCCTTATCTGACTGAGCCAGGTCGCCCGCCTCTGTTGGCTTGTTACAACCTCGCGGAAGGGAGTAAAAGCATGGCTTACCGTCAAGTATCTCCCCATTTACCTCTCCATTCTAGTTTTGAAGCTACCCGACCCAGTAGTTATTTCAGGTCGGGCTTTTTGTTTTCCATTGGCCGGCCCGGAAATGTTTTGCCGGTTATCCACTCTAGTTTTTGGTTCATCAAAGCAAGGGGGTAATTATGAAATTCAATGGGTTCAACTCAATTCAGTGGCCCAGAACAGGATGGGCCTTTCTTGCCCTAATGCTGTTAGGCGGGCAGGTCGCCTGGGCCAAACCGCAGGCTATGCACATTATGGAAGGCTTTCTACCGCCGGTCTGGTGCGTGATCTGGTTTGCCGTAGCCATCCCCTTTTGGATAATGGGCTTCCGCCATATCAGCCAACTGGTTGCGGCCAAGCCGGAAACACGGTTGCTGCTGGGCCTGGCCGGAGCCTTTGCCTTTGTGCTGAGCGCCCTCAAAATTCCCAGCGTCACCGGCTCTAGCAGCCACCCGACCGGCACCGGTTTGGGGGCGATCCTGTTTGGACCGGCGGTGATGAGTGTGCTGGGCGGAATTGTTCTGCTGTTTCAGGCCTTGCTGCTGGCGCATGGCGGTTTGACCACCCTCGGCGCCAATGCTGTTAGTATGGCCATTGCCGGGCCGCTGGTAGCCTGGGTAATCTGGCAAGTGCTAAAAAATCGAGCACCGCTGTGGCTAACCGTGTTTCTGGCGGCCGCCCTGGCCGATTTGGCCACCTACGGAGTAACTTCGCTGCAACTGGCCTTGTCCTACCCCGATCCGGTGGGTGGGGTAATGGCTTCACTGCTTAAATTTGGAGCAATTTTTGCTGTGACTCAGATTCCCCTGGCCATCAGTGAAGGTATCCTGACCGTCATCATCTTTAATGCCCTGCGTAGTAATGCGCCGGTGGAGTTGCAAACTCTGGGCGTCAAAGCGGCTTAAAAGGATATAACCATGACACAAAATATTTCAACCTCAACCAAAAGTAGCCAAATCAATACTTGGTTGTTAATTGCCGTAGTTGTACTTTTAGCCGTGGTGCCTCTGTTTCTTCACCCGGACTCCGAGTTTGGCGGGGCAGATGGTGCTGCCGAAGAGGTTATTACCGAAGTTGCCCCAGGAACCGAACCTTGGTTTGAACCCTTCTGGTCGCCTCCCGGCGGTGAAACTGAAAGTTTGCTTTTTGCCTTGCAAGCGGCGCTAGGGGCGGGGTTTGTCGGCTACTTTTTTGGCCTCAAGCGAGGTGAAAAGCAAGCCACCCGCAAAGCCACCCTGGTAGATCCAAAAGTGTAAGCCAGAATTGCATGCACATTATTGACCAGTACGCCTACGCCAATCGCATCCGCACGGTTGACCCCGGACAGAAGGCAGCCATCGCCGGTCTGGCCCTGCTGTTATGCCTGGCCTTGAACCGGCCGGTGGTCGGTCTGTTGGCCCTGCTGTGGATGTGGGGACTGACCACATTTTGGGCGGGGTTACCGCCGCGCACCTTTGGCCGAGTAATTTTGGCCGAAGGCTTTTTTCTACTGCTGTCGGTGTTGGGCATTTTGGTCAGCTTCAGCCTCAGCCCGCCGGTGACAAGCTGGCGCTGGCAGGTGGGCGAATTATGGCTCAGCAGCAGCCCGGCGGCAGTGAACACAGCCCTGCATCTGGTCACGCGTTCGCTGGGAGCAGCGGCGGCAATGAACTTTCTGGCGTTGACCACCCCGCTGGTTGATTTGGTGGACCTGCTGCGCCGGCTGCGCTGTCCGCTGCTGCTAATTGATCTGATGACTCTGATCTATCGTTTTATTTTTGTGCTGCTGGAAAGCCTCAACGAGATGTATACGGCCCAGGCCAGCCGGCTGGGCTATGTTAATTTTCGGCGGGGCATTATAAGCGCCGGGTTGTTGGGGAGTCAACTTTTTATTGATGCCTATCGCCGCAGCCAGCGCCTACAGGTCGCCCTGGAAAGTCGGGGCTACGCCGGCGATTTGAAGGTGCTGCCGACCTCGTATCAGTTTGACCGGCGACTGTGGGGCTTGGGGATGGGGATGACGGCCAGCCTGCTGCTGGTTTGGGGGTGGTTTCGATGAGTCTGCTTGAATTGGACGATCTGCACTATGGCTATCCGGGCCAGCCGCGTCTGGCTCTGCAAGGGGTCAATTTAAGCCTGCCAGCCGGGGTAAAAGTAGCTTTGTTGGGGCGAAACGGTTCCGGCAAATCTACCTTGATTCTGCATTGTAACGGAATTTTACAGCCCAATCGGGGCGTGGTGCGGTTTGCCGGGCGCACGGTGACGTATCAACGGGCCGCGCTGCTGGAACTGCGCCGTCAGGTGGGGGTTATTTTTCAAAACCCGGACGACCAACTTTTTAGCGCCAGTGTGGCCCAGGATATTAGTTTTGGACCGCTCAACCTGGGGCTGAACCAAACCGACACTCGGCGGCGCGTTCAGGCGGTGGCCGAACTGTGCGAGATTACCGACCTGCTGGAGCGGCCCACCCATGCTTTGAGCGGCGGCGAGAAAGCGCGGGTAGCCCTGGCCGGAGTGCTGGCCATGGAACCGGCGCTGCTGATTGCCGATGAAGTGACCGCCAATCTCGATCCCTGGATGCGCCGCCAGCTTTTTACCATTTTTCAGCGGTTGGTGGCTCAGGGCAAAACGATTGTTTTAGCCACCCACGATGTTGAATTTGCCCGCTATTGGGCCGATATGGTGGTGGTGATGGAGGCCGGGCGGGTGATTGCCGCCGATACCCCAGAACGTATTTTTGCTAACCAGTCCTTGATGGTGCAGACGGGCTTGGGCCAACCCTGGTATTTACCCTTTGCCCATGCTTAAAAATTTAGCCGGAGGAGCGTGACCGGGTATGGCCGAACACTCACACGAGGGACACGACCACCAACACCCTGATCCTCATGCGGATGAGCACGATCATGGAGGCGGCGTTCACGGACATACCCATGGCATCGTTGACCCCTCAATCATCTCCACCGAGCGCGGCATCTGGGCCATCAAATGGTCCTTTATTGGCCTGTTTATCACCGCCTTGCTTCAGGTTGGGGTGGTTTTCTTCACCGGGAGCGTGGCCCTGCTGGCCGATACCATCCACAACCTGGGCGACGCAGCTACCGCTGTGCCGCTGTGGATTGCCTTTAGCCTGGCCAAACGTCCGCCCAGCCGCCGTTTTACCTATGGCTACGGCCGGGTCGAGGACCTGGCCGGGGTGGTCATTGTCGCCATTATTTTGTTTAGCGCAGGGGTGGCCGGTTATGAGTCTATCCAGCGCTTTTTTAACCCGCAGCCGGTCCAGTATCTGTGGGCGGTCATCGTGGCCTCGTTGATCGGATGTGCCGGTAACGAAGCGGTAGCCTTTTTCCGCATCAAGGTGGGCAAAGACATTGGCAGCGCAGCCCTTATCGCCGATGGCTACCACGCCCGCACCGATGGTTTGACCAGCCTGGCAGTGCTGTTGGGGGCAGTCGGGGTGTGGCTGGGCTATCCTCTAGCTGATCCGATTATTGGGCTGCTCATCACGGGGGCGATTCTGCAAATTGTGTGGCAGTCGAGCCAGGCAATTTTTACCCGGCTGCTGGATGGTGTTGAGCCAGAAGTGGTGGCTGAGATCAGGCACGCAGCGGGTCACGTGGCTGGAGTCGAAGATGTAACGGAGGTGCGGGTCAGATGGCTGGGCCACCGGCTGCATGCGGAGATTAATATCGCGGTCGGGCCGGAGCTTTCCGTAGAGGCGGGGCACAAAATCGCCCTGGCTACCCGGCACGAACTGCTCCACCATTTAAAGTATCTCTCCGGCGTCACCATTCACGTAGACCCGGCCAACGCTTCGGGTGAAACGCATCACCGCGTTGACGAGCACACCCACGATGATTTGCCGCTCCATTCGCACTAGTGGTCAGTCAATGTTAATTTGATGGGTTGTAGTAGCGACTTCAGTCGCTTAACCAGGCTAAAAAACGACTAAAGTCGTCACTACGAACTTATCATTTTTACATAGACAAAGCACTAGGCTAAAAATCTCATTGCGAGAGGCACAGCCTCGAAGCAATCCCCGACCTGGCCGTGGAAATGGAGTGCAAGGCTTGCCTTGCGACTTGGCAAAGCAAGCTTTGCGCTCCAGCAATCTATTTTCGCAGGAGATTGTTTTAGCTTTTTGACAACCCCTGATAACTTGACTATACTCCGATTAACTTTGGGAGAAAAAGGTCGTTCACCAATGGTTCAAACCAATCTTAACCTCAATATGTGTTGTTGTTCCTGTCTGTTGCGGAGGTGGGGGATACACCAGTAACGCAGGGATAACCTGCGAACCAATGCCCGCCACACTCCGCTTGATTAATCGGTTGGGTGGGCAAAGATTGCGTTACCTGTACGCTACAGCGCCACCGGGCCATTACCAGTGACGCTGTTTTTATTTTACAAAACACGAAGGGATAAATCTAAAGAAAAATGAAGATTGCAAATGATGTCACCGAATTGGTCGGTAATACACCGTTGGTGCGGATTCGCAAATTGACCGCCGGGGCTGTGGCTGATGTCGTGGCCAAGCTGGAATTTTATAATCCCGCCCACAGCGTCAAAGACCGGATTGGCCTCTCGATGATCGAGGCGGCGGAGCAGGCCGGCTTGATCAAGCCGGACACGATTATTCTGGAGCCGACCAGCGGCAACACCGGCATCGGTCTGGCCTTTGTCTGCGCGGCGCGAGGCTACAAATGCACCCTGGTCATGCCGGAGACTATGAGCAAGGAGCGGCGCGCCCTGCTGCGGGCCTACGGGGCTGAGTTGATCTTGACCCCCGGCAGTGAAGGTATGGGCGGTGCAATCCGCACCGCCGAGGAGATGGCCGCCGCCGACTCGCGCTATTTTATTCCGCAGCAGTTCAAAAACCCGGCCAACCCCGAAATCCACCGCAAAACCACCGCCGAAGAAATCTGGCGCGACACCGACGGCAAAGTTGACATCCTGGTGTCGGGTATTGGCACCGGCGGCACCATCACCGGCGTGGGCGAGGTGATCAAAAGCCGCAAGCCGTCGTTTCAGGCCATTGCGGTGGAACCAGACGCCTCACCGGTGCTGTCGGGCGGGCAAAAAGGGCCACATCCCATTCAGGGCATTGGGGCCGGCTTTGTGCCGGATGTGCTCAATACCAAAATTTACGATGAGATTATTCGGGTTAAAAACGACGATGCTTTTGACATCGCCCGGCGTTTGGCCCGTGAAGAAGGGCTACTGGTCGGCATCTCTTCCGGCGCAGCCACCTGGGCCGCGTTGCAGGTAGCTCGCCGGCCCGAAAACGAGGGCAAGCTCATTGTGGTAATTATCCCATCCTTTGGGGAGCGCTACCTGAGCACCCCCTTGTTTGCCGGCCTGGCTGATTAAGAAGAGGGAGATTGGAGATTAATTAATCTCTAATCTCCAATCTCTATTCTCAGGAGTCCAAAGCTTGCTTTGGCCAAGGTTTACACTCCTGTCTGGAGGTGGAACGATGTTCAAAACCATCCGCAACGATATTCAATCCGTCTTTGACCGTGACCCGGCGGCGCGCAGCTCGCTGGAAATTTTGCTGTGTTATCCGGGACTGCATGCGGTCTGGGGCCACCGGCTGACCCATTGGCTGTGGATGAGGGGGGCCAAACTACTGGCTCGCTGGCTGTCACAAATTATGCGCAGCCTGACCGGCATCGAAATCCACCCCGGCGCTACCATCGGCCCGCGCCTTTTTATAGATCACGGCATGGGTATTGTTATCGGTGAAACCGCCGAAATCGGCGCTGATGTGACCCTATACCACGGGGTGACGTTGGGCGGCACAAGCTGGCAAAAGGGCAAACGCCACCCCACTCTGGGCAATGGCGTCGTGGTTGGGGCAGGGGCTAAAATCCTGGGGCCGATCACGGTGGGCGACAACAGCCGAATTGGGGCCAATGCGGTGGTAGTCAAGCCGGTGCCGCCCGACTCGCTGGTGGTCGGCGTGCCGGGTGAAATTGTCAAGCGCAGCAAGCCGCGCCCGGCCCAACTCAAGCCGGACCTGGAGCACGGCGCGCTGCCGGATGTCATCGGCGATTCACTGGTGGCGTTAATGGCGCGGGTCGAGCAGTTGGAGCGCCATCTGTCAAACGGTCACGGTCTGACGCCTGCGCCTTACACCCAGGATCATGGCATCTGGCGCGGTGAGGATTTTTCGATTTGAGGCGAATTAAAAAATCTCACCTCCTGGTTCTAATTTTTTAAAGGCTAAGGCTAAGGCTGAGGCTAAGAATAAGATTATGCTTAGTTGTCTTTCTTATAGACAAATCACTTAAAAGTCATACTATCATTGTAGCAGCGACGGCTCCCACGCCGTCGCTTGGCCGGGCGTGGGAGCCCGGCCCGCTAAAAGATTGTACGATGTTTATCTGCTTTGTCTATTAGCTTTAGACTCAGCCTCAGCCTCGAAAGAGAATTATTCTGGGGGCGAGTAGAAATCAAAAACTTTTTCAATCAAAAGGGAGATCACATTCATGTCAAGCAACGGAACTGAAGAACGTAAATTGGGCTTTGCCACCCGCCAGCTTCATGCGGGCCAGCAGCCGGACCCGACCACCGGCTCACGGGCGGTGCCCATTTATCAAACCACCTCGTATGTCTTCAAAGATACGGAGCATGCCGCCCGGTTGTTCGCCTTGCAGGAGTTTGGCAATATCTACACCCGTATTATGAACCCCACCAGCGATGTGTTTGAGCAGCGAGTGGCCAGTCTGGAAGGCGGCGTCGGGGCGCTGGCGGCCAGTTCCGGTCACGCCGCGCAGACCATGGCTATTCTGGCCTTGTGCAATGCCGGAGACCACATTGTCTCAGCCTCGACGCTGTACGGGGGCACCTTTAACCAGTTCAATTACACCTTCCCGCGCCTGGGCATCGAAGTGACCTTTGTGGACCCCAAAGACCCGGAGAATTTCCGCAAGGCCATCCGTGATAATACCAAAATTCTTTACGGTGAAACGCTAGGCAATCCGCTGATTAATGTTTTCCCGTTTGAAGAAGTGGCCGCCATTGGCCGCGAGTACGGCATCCCGATTATGATAGATAACACCTTTGCCACGCCGTATCTGTGCCGGCCTTTCGAGTGGGGGGCGAACATTGTGGTCCACTCGACCACTAAGTTTATCGGCGGCCACGGCACGGCCATCGGCGGGATGATTGTGGATGGCGGCAATTTTGAATGGGCCAATAACCCCCGCTTCCCTAACTTTAACACCCCAGATGACAGCTACCACGGCCTGGTTTATTCCAACCTGGGCGCCCTGGCCTTTATCCTCAAAACGCGGGTGCAAATTTTGCGCGACATCGGCGCCTGCCAGACCCCGATGAACTCGTTTCTCTTCTTGCAAGGGCTGGAAACCCTGAATCTACGGATGGAACGCCACAACAAAAATACTCAGGCTGTGGCCGAATTTTTAGAGGGTCATAAGCGAGTCAAATGGGTTACTTATCCCGGCCTGGAAAGTCACCCGGATTACGCGGCGGCTAAAAAATATATGCCGTTGGGCGCAGGCGCAATTCTGGGCTTTGGCATTGAGGGTGGCCTGGAAGCCGGACGCAACTTTATCAATAACCTCAAGCTCTTTAGCCACTTGGCTAACGTCGGCGACGCCAAGAGCTTGGCTATTCACCCGGCCAGCACCACCCACAGCCAGCTCAACCCGGATGAGCAAGAAATCGCCGGGGTAACGCCCGATTTTGTGCGCCTCAGCGTTGGCCTGGAGGATATCGAAGATATTCTGTGGGATTTGGACCAGGCCCTGGCCAAAGCCTAAATAAAACGCAAGCCATAATTGTCCTGTGACGACTTAAGGGGCATAATATCGTGATGGGTAAAACGTAATGGTTCTGTGGGGAAAGCATTTTCGCCTTGAATCATTACGTTTTACGTTTTACGCTAAATTATGTTTCAACGGGGTCAAACGATGGATTTAGCCAATTCAGTCGGTTTGGTTGAACGCAAATATTTTACCTTTGCCCAGGATGTACCGATGCGGCTCGACAGCGGCGAAACGCTCGGCCCGATTACCCTGGCTTACGAAACCTATGGCCGGCTCAACAGCGACCGCAGCAACGCCATCCTGATTCTGCATGCGTTGTCGGGCGACGCCCATGCCGCCGGTTATCACTCGCTGGCAAATTATAAAGCCGGCTGGTGGGACGATTGCATCGGGCCGGGTAAAGCCTTTGATACCAACAAATATTTCGTCGTCTGTTCCAACGTGATTGGCGGCTGCCAGGGTTCGACCGGCCCCAGCTCTCTGAATCCGGCCACCGGCAAACCCTACGGCTTGAGCTTCCCGGTGGTAACGATTGCCGATATGGTCCGCGCCCAGCGCCACCTGATGGATTACCTGGGCATCGAAAAGTGGCTGGCCGTGGCCGGCGGCAGCATGGGCGGCATGCAAGTGCTGCAATGGACCGTCAGCTACCCGGAGCGGGTTCGGGCGGCGCTGCCCCTGGCAACGACGGCGCGTCACTCGCCCATGCTCATTGCCTTCAGCGAGGTGGGGCGGCAGGCCATTTACGCCGACCCCAACTGGAACGGCGGTGACTACTATGATAACGTCCGGCCTAACGCCGGCCTGGCCGTAGCCCGCATGGTCGGTCACATCACCTATCTCAGCGAAGAATCCATGCACCACAAATTTGGCCGGCGGCTGCAAGAACGCGAGCGCTTTGGCTATGATTTTAACACCGATTTTGCGGTCGAGGGCTATCTTCGCTACAATGGCAACCGTTTTACCGAGCGGTTTGATGCCAACAGCTATCTGTACGTCACCAAAGCGATGGACTACTTTGACCTGAGCAATGATTACGGCAGCTTGACCGACGCTTTTGCCAAAAGCGCCGATGTAACCTATCTGGTAGTCTCTTTTACATCGGATTGGCTCTACCCGACCTATCATTCTAAGGAGTTGGTCAGCGCTCTTACTGCTGTGGGGGCAGATGTGACCTACTGTAATCTCAAATCCACCTGGGGCCACGATGCTTTTCTGCTGGAAGTTGAAACCATGACCGGCCTGATTTCCGATTTCCTGGAACGCATCGTTCGAGAGCATAAAATCCAGCTACCACCCGAAGTCACCCCGGCGGTTAAACCGGCGCTCGATTTTTCGATTTAACAGATTTAATCTCCAATCCCAAAGGGACGCTTCGCAGTCTCTGATCTCCTTTTACCCGCAGGAGTAGCGACTCACCACCGTGAAGACAACAACTATTGAAACATCTACCCTGACCCACCGCCCTGACCTGTTGGCAATTGCCGAACTGATTCAACCCAAAGAAAAAGTGCTCGATTTGGGCTGCGGCGATGGCACCCTGCTCCGCTATTTGTTGGATACCTATCAGATTACCGGCCGCGGGGTTGAGTTATCCGAGGAAGGTGTGTTGGCCTGTGTGAGCAAGGGCTTGAGCGTGCGCCAGGGCAATCTCCAGGAAGGATTGGGCGATTATCCCAATCAGTCCTTCAACACCGTCATTCTAAGTCAAACGCTGCCCTATCTGGACGACCCGGCTTTTATTATCGGTGAAATGCTGCGTGTGGGTCAGCGGGTCATCATCAGCTTTCCTAACTGGGGCCATTGGCGCTGCCGCCTGAGCTTGCTGTTGACGGGCCGCACCCCCGTTGCGCCGGGTCTACCCCAAAGCTGGGATGCCCCGCCCCGCGCCCGTCCGCTGACGGTGCGTGATTTTGGTGAATTTTGTACAAACCATAACATTCGCATTACCACCGAAATATACCTTCAAGGCCCGCATCGAATTCCCGTCCGCTTTGACAAAAACCTGCGGGCCACAACGGCTATTTTTGAGTTGAAATAATTTGACATTTTCGTGTTTATCGCCATACTTTATCCATCAATAATATAGCCAGTGAAGTTGCGCCCCTCGGCGCAATGGGGGAAGTCCGGTGCAAATCCGGCGCTGTCCCGCAACGGTAAGGAGCAGGCAGTAGGTAGTAGGGAGTAGGTAGTAAGGGGAATTTCCCTTACTTCTTACTCCTTACTCCCTACTCCTTAGCCCAAGCCCGATTACCCAGCTTCACCTTTGCTTGTGTTCTACCTTCGCGGACAGGAGGCCGAGCGTGAAATATTTTACATCAAACGCTCCCCGCCCGCCGGCGGGTTTTTTATGCCCGGCTGGGCTGGCAAAAGAACAAGAAACGCATGAAATTAGCAGTTTTAGCCGATATTCACGGCAATTTCCAGGCTTTGCAGGCGGTGACCACCCATGTGGAACAGTGGCAGCCCGATCAGGTAATAGTGGCCGGCGATATTGTCAATCGTGGGCCGCGCTCGCGCGACTGCTTGCATTTTGTGCAAAACAAACAGAAGACCCAGGGCTGGCTAACCGTGCGAGGCAATCATGAAGATTACATTATCGGCCAGGCCCAACCCGACTGCCCCCGTAGCGGTGTGCTTTTTGAAATGCACCGCAATACCTACTGGACCTACCAGCAGCTTAACGGCGATGTGGCGGCGCTGATGGCCATGCCTTTTCAGCTCGATTTAGCCGCGCCGGATGGCAGCAAGATTACCGTTACCCACGCCTCCACGCAAGGTACTCGTAATGGTATTTTCATGAATACTTCCGACGAGGAACTACGCCAAAAAATTGTCACTACTTCAGCCCTGTTTTGTGTTGGGCACACCCATCTGCCCCTGGTCCGACGCCTCGATCAGACTCTGGTGGTCAATGCCGGGGCAGTCGGGCTGCCCTTTGACGGCGACCCACGCGCCGGTTATGCCCAGGTAGAGTGGCAGTCCGGTAGCTGGTCAGCCGAAATTATCCGGCTCGATTACGACCGCCGCCAGGCCGAACAGGATTTTTTTGAAAGCGGCTTTATGCGTGACAGCGGCCCCCTGGCCCCGGTCATTTTGGATGAATTTCGCCGCGCCCGTTCCCATCTCTATCAATGGACAGCATGGTATCAAGCCCGAATTCTGGCCGGCGAGATGAGCGTGGAAGATTCAACCCTGGAGTATATGGCCAGGGTCAATGGGAAAAAATAAAGAAAAAAAATGACAACACCTTCTCCAACTGACGCCTTGCTCTTGATCGGTCACGGCAGCCGCGACGCCGAAGCCATCACCGAATATCAGCAATTTGCCGAAAAGCTGGCCGGCGCCCTCGGCCTGCCGGTCTACCCCTGCTTTCTGGAGTTTGCCGACCCGCCGATTGTGGATGGGATTCGCGCCTGCATCGAGGCCGGAGCGCGGCAGGTGGTCGCCCTGCCGCTTTTTCTGGGGCCGGCCGGACACCAAAAAAATGACGTGCCGGCCATTCTCAACTGGGCCAAAACCCAGTGGCCCGAAGTCGGGTTTAAATACGGTGTGCCGCTGGGAGCGCAGCCGCAGATTATCTCCGTTCTGGCTCAGCGCGCCGCCGAAGCCATCGCCGCCAGCCCGGCCGCTATTCCCGCCGCCGAGACGGCCCTATTGCTGGTCGGGCGGGGCAGCCGCGACCCTGACAGCAACTCTGAGGTGTATAAAATTGCTCGCATGCTCTGGGAAGGCCGGAGCTACGGTTGGGTGGAAAGCGCTTTTTACAGCCTGACCCAACCCGATATTCCAGCCGCCCTGGAACGCTGCATCCGTTTGGGGGTGCGGCGGGTGGTGGTGCTGCCTTATTTGCTCTTCACCGGCGCCATTTGCCGGCGTACCGGCGATCGGGCGCGAGCCGTCCAGACCCGTCACCCCGACGTCGAAATTCTGGTGGCCGAACACCTGAGTCTTCATCCTGAAGTCATCGAGGCAGTCCGCTACCGCTACCAGGAAGTGGTCGAAGGCACGGCCACGATGACCTGCGACCTGTGCAAGTATCGGCACCGTTTTGCCGGCTTTGAAGACGAGCATGGCCTGCCCCAAACCTCCGATCATCACCACGGCCTGCGCGGTGTGCCGCATACGCACGGCCCGCACGGTTACAGTTATGAGCAAGCTTTGGAAACTCTCTTACCACCCCGTTATCAAAACGGCCAGAAAGCCAGTCCTGTGCCAATGGCTGCCGCTCCGCTGAAATATGACGCCGCAGGGCAGGTCGCCTGGGACGAAATCTGGGCCGATTTTTGCGACCTGGCTCTGGCCGGCGGCCCGCCCCATCGTGGAGAGCTGCTGGAGCCGGTTTTGCCCGAAGTTGTCGCGGCCAATCCGCAGGGGTACGAAAAAGTTCTGGCAGAACTGGAACGGGGTCTGCGTTTGGTCACGGGATTGGCAGTTGTACCCAGCAAATCCCCTGGTTGGATTGGTTTGCAATGCGCCAGTGAAGCGATGGCGCTGTGGCTGCTGCGAGCTATCGTCGTCGAAAATATCTGTGTGCGCCGGGAAGGGCAAACGCTCTTTTTGCCCGCCGGGCCGGATTTTCGGCTGGAATATGAAATCAAAAATGTGATTACTGTTGCCGCCAAAACCCACCATTACTGGTCGGAGCATATTATGGCAGGCGGCGCATGACTGATTATATCCAATCGCCCGCCGCCATTGCCGCCGATTCTTTTGCCATCATCCGGGCGGAGCTGCGGGCCGCAGGGTATCAACTCGAGCCTCCTTTGCGTGATGTGATTGAACGCATCATTCACAGCACGGCCGACTTTGATTTTGCCGAAATCACCCAGGCCAGCCCTGGCGCAGTAGAGGCTGGATTACGGGCGCTGCGCTCCGGCTGCTCCGTCATCAGCGATGTGCGCATGGTGCAAGTGGGGATTAGTACGGCTCGACTGGCGGCCCTGGGCGGAAACTTGCACTGCTTTGTCGCCGACGACCTGACCCGCCAGCGCGCTGAAGCCGCCGGAGTGACCCGCAGCGCTATGGGTATCCGCCTGGCTGCCGAACGGGGTCTTCTGGAAAATAGTATTGTTGCCATCGGCAACGCGCCGACCGCTTTGTACGAGGTTATCCACTGTATCGAGGCAGGATTTCGGCCGGCTCTGGTGATTGGCGCGCCGGTTGGTTTTGTTAGCACTGTTGAAAGCAAGGAAGCGTTGCAGCAAGTAACGGCTGTCCCCTGGCTTGTCACAACGGGCCGCAAAGGCGGCTCAACCGTGGCCGTAGCAATTGTCAATGCGCTCCTACGTTTGGCGGCCGGTGGGTCCAATCTGGACGTAGATTGAAGTTTAGGAGGCGGGGATGCGAGGAGGCGAGGACGCGGGAGAAGAAGAGATTAATCCTCGCCTTCTCGCCTCACGCGCCATCACGTCATCGAAGCATCGAGCGTTAATGTCAATCGTAAATCGTAAATCGGAAATCGTAAATCGAAAATATTCTGTTCCGCCGCGCCGCCGCGACGGCCAGCGGGTCGGCTATACCACCGGCAGCAACGCCGCCGCTGCCGCTAAAGCGGCCACCTTGGCCTTGCTGACCGGCCGCTGGCCGGAAACTGTCACCATTACCCTGCCCATTGGCGAAACGACGACGATGACGCCGGTCGAACAGGAATTGATGATAAATGACCGGAGACCGGGGACGGGAGACCGGGAAAGAGCGCTGGTCCCCGGTCTTCCGTCTCCGATCGGCGAAGCCTACTGCTGCATGGTCAAAGACGCCGGCGACGACCCTGATGTGACCCATGGGGCGCTGATTTGCGCCCGCGTGCGTTGGTCGGAAAAGCCAGGCTTGAGTCTCGAAGGGGGCGAGGGGGTGGGCCGGGTCACTTTACCCGGTCTCGGGCTGGAGGTCGGCGGGCCGGCCATCAATCCGACGCCGCGCCGCCAGATTCGAGAGAACGTGGCCGACGCGGTACGCGAAGCCCGCCCGGATGAGCCGGATTTTTGGGACAGGTATGGCCTGGAAATCACCATCAGTGTGCCGGAAGGAGCCGAATTGGCGAAAAAGACGCTTAACGCCCGGCTGGGGATTGTGGGTGGGATCAGTATTTTGGGCACCACCGGCAAGGTTTTTCCCTACAGCACCGCGGCCTGGCGGGCCAGCGTCATCCAGGCGGTAGAGGTGGCAGCCAAGAACAGCGTGGAAAAAGTGGTCCTGGCAACCGGCAACCGTTCCGAAAGTTATGCTATGCAGATTTTTCCCGAACTGCCCGAAGTCGCTTTTGTCGAGTTGAGCGTTTTCACCGGGGATGCCCTGAAAACTTGTGTGGCCCATGGGGTCAAATCGGTGGTGTTTGTGGGCATGATGGGCAAGATGGTCAAGACCGCCCAGGGCCACATGACCACCCACGTGGCCGGCAACCAGGTGGACTTCAATTTTCTGGCCCAGGTCTGCCGTGACAGTGGCGCGCCTCCCGAACTAATTGAGGCCGTCGCATCGGCGAATACGGGCCGTCATTTTTTAGAGTTGTGCCAGCAGTGGAATTTTTATACCCCAGTGCAGCGAGTCGTAGATTTGGCCCTGGCCAGTTGCCAAAAATTCATCGCTGATAGCGGTGGACAAATGGCCCTGGAAGTCATCCTGGTAGATTTTGACGGGACCATACTGGCCCGCGCCGCTGGCGGTCAAGCCGGTCCCACCGAATCCCCAGCGACCGATGCTACTCCCCTTGTTCAGCGCCTCAGCGCCGATCCGATCCACTCGTACGATGATGAATCATTAATGGGGAAAAGAGGCGGGGGAGAGTGAGGCGAGGAGGCGTGACGCGAAGAGGCGAAGAAGAGGAGGGGAGGAAGATGACTTTTCGGTATGAATCGTTGGAGGTGTGGCCTTTGGCTTTGGAATATGTAGATGCCTGTTTTATCGTGGCTGATGCTTTGCCGCAGCGGGTTCAGTTTTCGATAGGAGAACAGTTGCGCCGCGCCGCCACTTCGATTGTAGCTAACATTGCCGAAGGCTCCGGCAAAGCAACCTCACGCTCTGAGCGCAATTTTTATGATATGGCGCGTGGCTCTGTAGCTGAAACTGTGGGGCTTCTGGCTTTGTGCCAGCGGCGAAATTATCTGTTATCTGATCGGCATCAGCGAATGTATAATCGAGCCAATGTCGTCTCGGCTATGCTCTGGGGTTTAATCAAGGCTAACGATCATCAAATTGGCGAAATTCAGGTCTTGTATCAAGCCGACAATCATTCTTTGGATGATATTCTGAATTCTTCATCCTCTTCGCCTCTCCTCGCCTCCTCGCCCCCCGCGTCCTCGCGCCCTCGCCTCCTTGTCGTTGGTTTGACCGGCGGCGCAGGCAGCCTGCCCCCGGCGGTTGTCGCTCGGATTGCGGCGGCTGATCTGCTGGCGGGCGGGCAGCGGCATCTGAGCTACTTTCCCAATTTTGCGGGCGAAAAGTTGGCGATTGCCGCCGATATGGAAGCGATAGCACAGCGGCTGCAGCAGGCTTTGGCGGCAGGACAGCAAGCGGTGGTTCTGGCTTCCGGCGACCCGTTGTGCTACGGCATCGGCGCGACGCTGCGGCGTTACTTTCCGGCTGAAGCCCTGGAAATTATTCCCGCGCCGACAGCTTTCCAGCTTGCCTTTGCCGCCCTGGCCGAACCCTGGGCCGGGGCCGCGCTGTTGAGCGCCCACGCCCGGCCGCTGGCAGCGGTAGTCGGCGGAGTGTTGACTGCGCCCAAAGCCGCCATCCTGACCGACCCCCAGCAGCACACTCCGGCAGTGGTTGCCGAGGCTTTATTAGCCGCAGGATTGCCACCCGACACCCCATGCGCCATCTGCGAAAATTTGGGCAGTCCCGCCCAGCGCATTGTCCGTACCGTGTTAGGCCGCGTGAGCGAGGAAATGTATGCGCCGCTCAATGTGTTGGTGGTGTGGAATACAGCAGGGGAGCAGGAAGCTAAAATAAGGATGAAGGATGAAGGCGGAAGGATGAAATTCCCATCTTCATCCTTCATCCCTCATCCTTCATCCTTTCCTCCCGGCTTACCCGACGACGCCTTCTCAACCTCGGCCGGGCAGATGACCAAGCGAGAAATCCGACTGCTGGCATTGGCCGAATTAGCGTTGGGGCCAGGGGAAGTTTTGTGGGATATCGGCGCAGGGAGTGGAGCGGTCAGCATCGAAGCCGCCCGCTCACAGCCGGAGGCGGCTGTTTATGCCGTCGAGAAGCGGGCCGAGATGAATCAGCATTTTCAGGAAAATTTGCGCCGTTTTCCGGCGGCCAATATTTATTGGGTCGAAGGGATAGCCCCGGAGTCTACTTGTGATTGGCCCAACCCGCACGCTGTTTTTATCGGCGGCAGCGATAAAAAATTACCCGAAATTATTGAAACAGCCCGGCAGCGGCTGCATCGCGGCGGGCGGCTGGTGATTAACCTGGCGACCCTGGAAAATCTACATACCGCCCGCGCCTGCTTGCCCGCCGCCCGCGTCACTCAAGTGCAAATCAGCCGAGGAACGTCCATCCTGGACATGCTTCGCTTTGAAGCGCTCAACCCGGTCTTTATGGTCACATGGCAAAAGGGAGGCGATGACTCGTAAGGCGAGGACGCGCTGCGAAGATAGTAGATATAGTTTTTTAGATAATCTTTTTGGATCCCCCTAGCAGCGGCATCCCCATGCCGCCACTATATCGGGGCGGCATAGGGATGCCACCCCTACCGATCGACAAAAGATCCAAAATCTTTTTCTGAAGAACTATAGCAGATAGAAGATAGTCATAGGATCACCCTCTATCTTCTATCTTCTATCTTCTATCTTCTATCCTCGCCTCATCGCCTCACCCCAAGAAAGGATACCACATTGATTACTTCCCACCTCACCGCCGTTGGCCTCGGCCCCGGCGACCCCGAACTGATTACCCTCAAAGGGCTGCGGGCGATTGAAGCCGCCAGCCTGATTTTTACGCCGCGCAGTCAGGATGGCGAGCAGAGTTTGGCCTTGCGAATTGCCCAACCCTGGCTGCGCCCGGAGCGCCAGCAGGTGGTCGAACTGGCGCTGCCAATGACCCGCAATCCGGCCCAACTGGTGGCAGCCTGGCAGGCCGCGGCTGACCAAATTGCCCACAGCCTGGCTGCTTCGGGCCAGGAAAACCCGCGTGGGGTTTATCTCTTGTTGGGCGACCCGCTGCTCTACGGCACGTTCACCTATATCTGGGGTGAGTTGGCCGCCCGCCATCCATACATTGGGATCGAAATTGTCCCCGGCGTCACCTCGTTTGCCGCTGCTGCTGCTCGCGCCCAATTTCTGCTCAGCGCCACCTCCGACCGGGTGGCGATTCTGCCGGCCAGCTACGAAACGGATGTGGCTGAACTCCGCCGGCTGCTGGCCGACTATGAAACGGTCATCCTGCTCAAAGTCGGCCCGGTGCTGCCGCAGATGTTGGCGGCGGTTGAGGAGTTGGGTCTGCTGGACTCGACCCTCTACGCCGAGCGAGTCGGCATGCCGGAGGAACTGATCGTTGTCGGGCCAGAAGTTCGGGCGCTGCACAACCAGCGGCGGCCATATTTATCCCTGCTGATTGTGCGGCGCAGGAGCGATGAGGCGATGAGGCAATGAGGCGAAGAAAAATGACCCAAACCCATGGGGAACCTCTAGCCCCTGACCTCCCCGCGTCCTCGCGTCCTCGCGTCCTCGCCTTACCCGGCACGGTGTATTTCATCGGCGCGGGGCCAGGTGCGCCTGACCTGATTACCGTGCGTGGGCGCGATTTGATTGCCCAGGCGGATTTGATCCTCTACGCCGATAGTCTGGTGGAGGAAAGTGTGGCTGGCCTGGCCCGCAAACCGGAGGCTCAGATTGTTGGCTCCTCCGGTCTGCACCTGGACCAGATTTTGACTTTGATGGTCGAAACGGCTCAGCGCGGCGGCGTGGTCGCCCGTGTTCACAGCGGCGACCCGGCCCTATACGGCGCGACGCACGAACAGATGGCTCACCTGGAAGATCATCACATCCCTTATGAAGTGGTGCCAGGTGTGACCGCCGCCTTTGCCGCCGCAGCCCGGCTCAAGGTCGAACTGACCATCCCTGATCTGGTCCAGACGATTATTCTGACCCGCACCGCCGGGCGGACCACTATGCCGGCTAAAGAGGATTTACGCACCCTGGCCGCGTCCGGGGCTTCGCTGGCGATTTATCTGAGCATCAGTCGCATCCGTCACGTGGTGGACGATTTGCTGGCCAGCGGCGGCTATCAGCCGGAAACGCCGGTGGCTGTGTTCCACAAAGTGACCTGGCCCGACGAAAGTTATCTGCTCGGCACATTGGCCGATATTGCCGAAAAGGTCCGCGCGGCGGGCTATACCAAACATGCTCTGATTTTGGTCAGCCCGGCTTTGGAAGCCAGCCTGAAAGGGGCTGAGCGCCGCACCAGCAGCCATCTCTACGACAAGAGTTACACTCACCGCTTTCGCCGGGCCGAAGATTTCAAGCGGGGCAAGGAACGCCAGGAAGCCGAGTTCTTGCCCACAGGTGTGGTGGCCGGGGAGAAACATCTCGGCAGCGACCCCTCTCGCAGTGGGGCCGTAGTGATCGCCGTGACCCGCCGGGGGAGTCAACTGGCGGTCAAACTGGCGGCGGATTTGGAAGCTGATCTGTCTGTACCGGCTAAGCACGTTGGAAGGTTGGAAGGTTGGAAGGTTGGTGACGGTAATTCAACTTACAGTGATTCTGCTTTGGGGGAAGTGCGGCGCTGCTGGCCTCGGTACAATCACCTGATTCTGGTGATGCCGACCGGTGTCGCTGTCCGGGCTGTTGCCCCCTTGTTAGGCCATAAAGCCAGCGACCCGGCGGTAGTCTGCCTGGATGAAGCCGGGCAGTCAGTCATTCCCTTGTTGGGGGGACATCAGGCCGGCGCCAACGAACTGGCCCGGCAGATTGCAACCCTCACCGGCGGTTATGCCGCTATCACTACCGCCAGCGAGGTGCAGGGCAAACCCGCGCTCGATCTCCCTCCTCAGCTAGAGGGGAGGCGCTGGCAGATTGACCCCGCCAGCGCCCTGACCCACGCCAGCGCCTGCCTGGTTAACGATGAAGCCGTAGGCGTCTACCTTGATCCCGCCCTCGCGTCCCTGCGCCCGCAACTGACCGAGTGGCTGGGCAAAGCTGACAACCTGACCTGGGTTGAAACGCTGGATGAGTTGGATGTGGATACTTATACCGCCGGACTCATCATCAGCCACCGAGTTCTGGCCGACCATTACCAGCATTTACAGCGTAAATGCGTGCTCTATCGGCCTCCGGTTTTAGTGATGGGTTTAGGTTGTAAACGAGGTGTACCGGGGACCGAACTGCGCGAGGCGTTGGAAACAACGCTAATCGAAGCAAATCTGGCGCTCGAAGCGGCGGCGGCGCTGGCAACGGTTGATCTTAAGGCCGACGAGCCGGGCTTGCAAGACCTGGCTCGTCAATTGGATTTACCCCTACGCCTTGTGGAAAGCGCCCGCTTGAGTGTGCTGGAACCGGCTCAGTTTAGCCCCAGCGCGGCCCAGGCCAAATTTGACCTGCCCGGCGTGGCCGAACCCTGCGCCTTACTGGTCGCCGGGGGCACATTGATTGTACCCAAACGCAGTTTTGCCCGCTGCACTGTCGCGATCGCTTTGAAAGGATGAAGGCTGAAGGATGAAGGATGAAAAAATTACTCTCGTAGACGCAAGACGTAAGACGCAAGACGCTTCACGTCCCACATCCCACGCCCTCCTCTCCCTCATCGGCATTGGCCCCGGCGATTTGCAGCAGATGACCCTGACAGCCCAGACTGCTCTGCGCGCCGCCGAAATTGTCATCGGCTACGAGGTTTACATCGAGCTGGTGCGCCCCATGCTGCGACCGGAGCAACAAATCGTCATTAGCCCCATCGGCAGCGAAATGGAACGGGCGCAACAGGCTGTGGATTTGGCAGTTTCAGGTCAGCACGTCGCCCTGATAAGCAGCGGCGACATTGGTATTTACGCTATGGCCAGTCCGGTGTTCGAGGTTCTGCGCCAGCGAGGCTGGTCGGGGCAGGAACCGGAGGTGGAGGTCTTCCCCGGCATCAGCGCGGTACAGGCTGCCGCCGCCCGGTTGGGCGCGCCGTTGGGGCACGATTTTTGTACCATCAGCCTGAGCGATCTTCTGACGCCCTGGCCGGTCATCGAGCGGCGGCTGCAAGCGGCCGCCTGGGGTGATTTTGTGGTGGCCTTTTATAATCCCCGCAGTCAGAAGCGGGATTGGCAGCTAGCGCGGGCTATCGAAATTCTGTTAGCTTATCGCCCGGCAACCACGCCGGTGGCAGTGGTTCACCACGTGACCCGGCCCGAAGAACGGATTGACCTCACCACGCTGGCCGAGTTGCAGCTAACCCAGGTGGACATGTTTACCCTGGTTTTAGTCGGCAACAGCCAGAGCTACGTTTGGGCCGAGCGGATGGTGACGCCACGCGGCTACGAGATCAGCGGGGGAGCGGGGGAGCAGGAGAGTAGGGGAGCGGAGGAGAAAATTCACCCCTGCACCCCTGCACCCTTGCACCCCTGTACGGATGTTTATCCAGTATCCCTGATTAATATGACTGGTCAGCAGGCGCTCGTCGTCGGCGGGGGGCCGGTGGGGGAGCGGAAGGCACGGGGGGTGTTGGCGGCGGGTGGGATGGTCCGCTTGATTAGCCCGGAGGCTACAGCACAATTGCAGGCCTGGGCCGAGGCTGGACAGATTCGGTGGGAACGGCGGCCCTTTCAGCCGGGTGATGTGGTTGGGGCGCGCCTGGTTTTTGCGGCCACTAATCAGCGGCTGGTCAACGCTCAGGTCGCCGCCGAAGCGCGTGAATTAGGGCTGCTGTGCAATGTGGCCGATCAGCCGGACGAAGGCAATTTTCACGTTCCGGCGGTGCATCGCCAGCCGGGGCTGGTGGTGGCGGTGAGCAGCCTGGGCGAAAGCCCCATTAAAGCCAGGCAAGTGCGGGATCGGATTGCGGGCTGGCTGCGAGATGAAGGATGAGGCGCGGAGTAGTGAGGCGATGAGGCGAAAGAGATCTTCCTCACGTCTTCGCCTCACGCCTCCTCGCTTCTTGTCGGCTAAAATTTTTACGGGAGTATTTCATGACAGGTAAAGCATATCTGGTAGGCGGTGGGCCGGGCCGGGCCGATCTGATCACCGTGCGGGGTTTGAATTTATTGCGCCGGGCTGAGGTGGTGCTGTACGACCGCTTGATTGCTCAAGAGTTGCTGCAAGAGGTTCCGCCGGAGGCTGAATTAATTTTTGTCGGCAAGGGACCGGACAGGCACATGATGACGCAGACGCAAATCAATCAGCTCCTGGTGGAGCGGGTCAAGGCCGGCAAGCAAGTAGTTCGGCTGAAAGGGGGCGATCCTTTTGTTTTTGGCCGGGGTGGGGAAGAGGTGCTGGCCCTGGCCGAAGCAGGGCTTTGTTTTGAGATTGTGCCGGGAGTTTCCTCGGTGCTGGCGGCGCCGGCCTATGCCGGGATTCCGGTGACCCACCGGGGATTGGTAACTTCATTTGCCGTTGTTACCGGCCACGAAGACCCGACCAAGCCGGAGAGCGCCACCGATTGGGCTGCGCTGGCTCGTATTCCCACCCTCATTATCTTGATGGCGGTCAAACATATTGCCGATATTTGCACCCAGTTGATCCAGGCCGGTCGAGCGGCGGACACTCCGGCAGCAGTCATCAGTTGGGCCACTACCGACTACCAGCGGGTGCTGCGGACGACTCTCGAGGCGTTGCCAGAAGCCATCCACACCGAGCAATTGCCGACCCCGGCAGTGATTGTCGTTGGCGAGGTAGCGGCGCTGGCGGATCAGTTGGCCTGGTTTCAGCCCGACGGCGATGCGTCTGGCTTTGCGCCGATTGAAGAATAGTGACTTGCAATTGAGTCCCGGCTCATTGGCCAGAAAGTCTCGCGCAAAGTCGCCAAGAACGTCAAGAAAACCTCTAAAAATCTTTGCGCCTTTGCGTCTTGGCGAGAGACATAGGGTTACGGCTTGGGCCAGTAGGGGTTGATGTAAACCCCTTTATTGCAATCGCGTTGGCAAATCCAATCGGCGTTAATGACCGTTTCGTCGGGGTAAACAATCTTGACCAGGTGATTTTCCGAGAGACGGGTCATGTGTTTGCACTGGGCGTCGAAACCATCGTCAAAGTGGGGGCAATCGTAGGTGACAACCGTCAGAGTCCACCAGCCGGCGGCGTCGGTGGGGTTGGTCAGAATAATATCCCACTGGCCGGTTCGCTGGTCGGGGTACCACCGGCTTGGCCCACTGGGATGGGAGACCACACTCCAGGTGCCGTTATCGGCCAGCACGCTGAAACCATTGACCGGCCGGCCTTCGGTATCCTTAAAAACGCCCTTAAAGTGAACAATGGCTTCGTTGCCCGAAGCGCTCCAGGCTGTCGGCATAAATTGGTCTTTGGCCGGCGATAATTTGGCGGGTAGGGGCAGGGCAGGTTCGGCCGCTTCGCGTAAGTCCTCTAATGGTCCGGCTAGTTGGGTCAGCGGGGCGTAAATCCAGGCCGCTCCATCCCCCCGTGGATAGGGAATTTTCAGCCACGAACCGTCCTTGTTGCGCCGTAAAGCGGGGGCCGAGGTCAGCGGCGGGACAAACCCCACCGAGCCATATCGCAGGCCGGGGCCGGCAAAAACGTTCATTTTTTGCACCGTCGTCACCATCACCGCGTCGGCAGCGGCGTCTGGATCAGAGGCGATCCGGCCGGGAGAATTGTACCAGTCACACAAGTCAATCTTTGCCGTTGTCTTTCCGCTTTTTACCTGAAAGGGGCGCGGCCGATGATCGGTACAGGCAGCCTCCAGGCCGCATGGAACCGCCTCGGAATAAACCCCGGCCACTTCCGTGCCGACAGTCAGAGCGTAGGCAATGTACTCGCCCGGTGGAACATCCAGAATGTAACGAGGCCGGTACGGGGGAATTTCCTGCTCGATTAGCGCCCCGGTGGCGGTGTTTTCCAGATAGAGCACTATCGGCGGGTTTTTGTCGCCGGGGTAACAGATGGAACCGCTGACCCTCCCCGGCGCTGCGGGGGTGGGGCGGGCCGGCGCCGGTGGAAGCGTTGGGATTGGGGTTGGGGGCGGCGATGATGGGGCAACGGCTGAAGGGGGAGGGAGAGTTGGCGTCCTTCCGCCAACCGAGGGAGCGTCATCGCACCCGCCCAAGAGAATCAGCAGACCTAACACCGCCCCTCCGAAAGTCAGTTTTGTAATTAATTTCTCTTTATTCATCAATCCCGGCATTATAGCACAAACCAGGGTTATTGACAGTCTATCCACTGTATGTTATATTCGGGGAATAAATGGTCTTACCAATTGACCAATTAGTAGAGGTGAGGTGCTATGAAATTTGTCAGATTTACTCTGGGTGAGGACGCTCGGCTGGGTTTGGTCCATGAAAATGGTGTGATTGACCTGACCCGTGCCAGCGACGGCCATCTACCTGCTGATATGCTGACCTTTCTCCAGCAAGGCGAAGCCGCCCTGGACCTGGCCCGGCAGCTCGAACACAGCACCCCGCCTGATTTGGCTTTGAGCGAGGTCAAACTCCTGGCTCCCATTGCGAACCCTTCTAAAGTGGTGGCTATTGGTTTAAATTATATGGACCACTGCCGCGAGCAAAAGGTTGAGCCGCCCAAAGCGCCGCTCATTTTTTCCAAATTTTCAACCGCCATCATTGGGCCGGGCGAGGCCATTCGCTGGGACCCCGCTTTAACCAGCCAGGTGGATTTTGAGGCCGAATTGGCCGTGGTCATCGGTCGAACAGCCCGTAATGTAACCGAAGCCGAGGCCCTGGATTACGTGGCCGGCTATACCATCTGCCACGATGTGAGCGCGCGCGACCTGCAATTTAGCGATGGCCAATGGGTGCGGGGCAAATCGCTCGATACCTTCTGCCCGTTGGGGCCGTATTTGGTTACGACCGACGAGATTCCCGACCCGCATGCCCTGGCGATTCGCTGCATGGTCAATGAGACAGTTATGCAAAACTCGAACACTTCCGAGATGATCTTTCGCATCCCTTATCTAATCGCTTACATCACCCGCGCTTTCACCCTGCTGCCCGGCGATGTCATCACCACCGGTACGCCCGATGGGGTGGGTGTTTTTCGCAAGCCCAAAGTCTTTTTGAAGGACGGGGATGTTGTCACCATTGAAATCGAAGGCTTGGGCCAACTGACCAATCCTTGCCAGGAAGAACGCTAATGATGAGCGCCGAAACGTTTCTCATCACCGGTTCGATGGGCTGCATTGGGGCCTGGGTTTTGCGCCATCTGGTCGCCGAAGGGGTGCGGGTGATTGCCACTGACCTGACCACCGACCCGGTTCGCCCCGGCCTGATTATGACTGCCGAACAACTGGCCCGCATTTCCTTTGTTCAGCTTGACATTACCGATTTGAAGGCGCTGCAAACGCTGATCGAGCAAGAACAGGTGACTCATATCATTCACCTGGCCGGCTTGCAGGTTCCCTTCTGCCGGGCCAACCCGGCCCTGGGCGCGCGAGTCAACGTGGTGGGGACGGTCAACATCTTTGAGGCGGTTCGTCACGCCCAGGGCCAGGTGCGCGGCCTCAGTTATGCCAGTTCCGTCGCCGTTTTAGGGCCGGACCACCTTTACCCGGAGCGGCCCGTTGCCGATAATGTTCCTTTGTATCCCAACAGCTTGTATGGCGTCTACAAACAGGCCAACGAGGAAACCGCTCGCATCTACTGGCAAGATTGGCAGGTGGGCAGTGTGGGGCTGCGGCCTTATGTTGTTTACGGCGTGGGCCGCGATCAGGGGCTGACCTCCGGCATCGCCAAAGCGATTCTGGCGGCGGCGGCAGACCGGCCTTACGAAATTAAATTTGATGGTTCGGTGGCCCTCCAGTATGCCGACGACGTCGCCCGTATGTTTATCGGTGCGGCGCGGGCCGAACATGCCGGGGCGGCCGTCTGCAATGTGCGCAACGAGGTGACAACCGTATCCGAGTTTCTCAGCGTTCTTCAAACCGAAGCGCCCGGCCATCAGATCACCTCTACCCCCGATAATTCGTTACCCTTCCCCGCCGACTTAGACGACAGCGGCCTGCGCCTGATCCTGGGCGACATTCCCCATACCCCTTTGCCTGCGGCAGTTCGAGCCACCCTCGAAATTTTTAAATTCCTTTTAGCCGAAAACCGGCTCGATTTAAGCCAACTCGATTCGTGATGGCATCGGGTTGGTGAACCAAACCGCCTCTTTAATCACGAATAGCGCAAATGGACGAATGTTCCGAATAGTTTGACGGAAAATTCGTCCTATTTGTCTATTCGAGTCATTCGTGATTAAAATGTTCCCTCAAAGGTATCCTGGATTAATTTACACAAATATGTATTTGAGCTAAACGGTAAAAGCAGTTATACTGTCAGGCTGTAGCCAATTTATTTTACAGAAGGGTGTCTATGGCCTCTACAGAATACCAATATCTGGGTAAAGGGCGCCGGCTGGTCGAGGGTCTCGACAAAATAACCGGCAGAGCGCGTTATGCGGGTGATATTGTCCTGCCGGAAATGTTGCATGCCCGGCCTATCCTCAGCCCTTATGCTCACGCCAAAATTGTCTCCATTGACAAATCCGCTGCCGCGCAAATGCCCGGCGTGGTCGCCGTTTTAACCGCTGATGACTTGCCTACCAGGAACCGGATGATTGCCTCACGCAACAGCGCCGTGCTGGCCAAAGACCGGGTCTTGTTTCGCGGCCAGCCGGTGGCTGTGGTGGTCGGCGAAACCCCGGCGGCTGCTCAGGATGGCGCCGACGCGGTTGCGATTGAATATGAACCGCTGCCGGTGGTGGCCGACATGCTGCAAGCGATGGCCTCTGATGCGCTGCTCATCTGGCCGGAAGGACTGCCCCGCGCCGAGTCCGACCTGACCGCCGCTCATGCCGCCGTTGGAACCGAGGCCGAAATCCTGGCCCGCGCCCCCTCCAATGTTCACGCCGAAGACCATTTCAAACGGGGCGATGTGACTCAAGGCTTCCGCGAGGCGGATGTTGTTATCGAACGGACCTATACCAGCCCCATCGTGCATCAAACCTATCTGGAGCCGCACGCCGCCGTCGCCGAGCCGGACCCATACCGGGGCAGTGTGACCATTTATACCGGCACCCAGGGTCAATTTATGGTCCGCGATGAAGTGGCCCGGATTTTGGGTCTGCCCAAAAACAAGGTGCGGATTGTACCGCAAACGCTGGGCGGCGGCTTTGGAGCCAAATACGGCATCATCGAACCGCTGGTCGGGGCGATTGCCTTAACCTTACAACGGCCTGTTCGCCTGGCCTTGACCCGCTCCGAAGATTTTCTGACCACCACGCCCTCTCCGGCCGGCCGCATCGAGTTAAAAATCGGGGCGAAAAAGGATGGTACCCTTACGGCGATTCAGGCGCGGGTGATGCTGGATAACGGCGCTTTTGCTTTTGCTCTGGGTGGGATTGCCGCCACGCTGCTGGGCGGCTATTACAAATGCCCCCACGTCCAAATTGAGTGTTACGAAGTGCTGACCAACAAGCCCCAGGCAGGCGCTTACCGTGCTCCGGTCGCGCCTCATGCCACCTTCGCCCTGGAATCGAACATGGATGAACTGGCCCGCGCTTTGCAGCTTGACCCGTTGGAGTTGCGGCTGAAAAATGCCGCCGAAACCGGCGACCCGACCGGAACGGGCGAAATCTGGCCGGACATGGGCCTGAAAGTGGTGCTGGAAACGATGCAGGCGCATCCGGCCTGGCAAAACCGGGCCGCCGGCCTCCATGAAGGCATTGGCCTGGCGGTCGGCGGCTGGCCTTGCTTTATGACACCCTCCTCGGCCATTTGCCGGGTTGACAGCGATGGCACGGTCCGCCTGCACCTGGGGTCGGTAGACATCTCCGGGGTGAACAGCAGCCTGGTGTTGGTGGCCGCCGAAGTTCTGGGCGTCTCGCCCGACCAGATCGAGCTAATTCAGGGCGACACCGTGACCGGGCCGTATGGCGCGCACAGCGGCGGCAGCCAGACCACCTACAGCATGTCCGGCGCGGTGGCCAACGCCGCTGCGGAGGCCAAACGTAAATTGCTGGAACTGGCCTCCGACCACTTCGAGGCCAGGGCCGAAGATTTGGAAATCAGAAATGGGTTGGTCCAGGTCAAGGGTGTGCCGGATCGCACGGTTTCGCTGGGCGAACTGGTCGAGGTTGCCCAGACCAAAGGCGGCGGGCCAGGGCCAATTGTCGGCGAAGGACACGCGGCGGTGGAGCAGAACGCGCCGGCTTTTACGGTTCACCTGGCTAAAGTCAGGGTAGACCCGGAGACAGGCCAGGTGACGCCCGTTCAATACGTGGTGGTTCAGGATGTCGGCTTTGCCCTCAACCCGCTGATGGTCGAAGGGCAGATTCACGGCGGGGCAGTGCAAAGCCTGGGCTGGGCGCTGCAAGAGGCTATGCTATACGATGACGAGGGCCAACTGCTGACCGGCAGTTTGATGGATTACGCCGTGCCCAAGTTTGACAGCGTGCCCGGCGTCGAGGCTGTGCTAGTTACAAATCCTTCCCCGTTAGGACCTTTCGGCGCGCGCGGCGTCGGCGAGCCGCCGATTACCGCCGGGCCGGCCGCCATCGCCAATGCCATCCGCGATGCCGTCGGGGTGCGAATTACCGACCTGCCTCTCCGCAGCGAGCGGGTGTGGCAGGCGTTGCAAGAGAAGCAGAAAACGTGAGGCGTGTTGCGTAAACAAAACGAAAGACGCAAGACGTAAGACGTAATATGTAATCAAGGGCATCTTTATCCATGTCAACCGGAAACATAAATTTTGTTGAGGCGGCTCCGGCGGGAGTCGTCCCCCTGACCGAAGCGGCGATTCGGCTGCACCCAAATGATAATGTGGCGATTGCGAAGGTTAATTTGCAGATTGGCACGGAGCTGGATGCCGGCCCAACCGCCCGGCCGAGCAAGGTGCGAGTCCAACGCTTTATCGCCAGCGGTCACAAAATTGCACTGGCGGAGATTGCCGCCGGGGAAGTGGTCCGCCGTTATGGGCAGGCGATTGGCTTTGCCACCCGGCCGATTGCGGCGGGTGAGCATGTTCACACTCACAATTTGGGTGTGCAGGAGTTTGCCCGCGATTACGCCTTTGGCGTAGACGTGCAGCCGGTGACGTTTGTGCCGGAAAATGAGCGGCGCACCTTTCTGGGCTTCCGGCGAGCCAACGGCCGGGTCGGGACGCGCAACACGATTGCGATTATCGCCTCGGTTAACTGTTCGGCCCACACCTGCCGCGAAATTGCCCATTATTTTACCCCGGAGCGGTTAGCGGCCTACCCCAATGTAGACGGAGTCATCGCTTTGGCCCACGGCTCCGGCTGCGCCAACCGGGTCGGCGGGCCGGATTATGTGCTGTTGCAGCGCACTCTGGCCGGGATGACCCGCCATCCCAACGTTGGCGCGTCTATCCTGGTGGGTCTGGGCTGTGAAACCAACCAGATTGCCGACTTGGTGGAGAATTATGGCCTGAGTCAACAGAATGGCCAGGCCGGGCCGGCCCAGTGGCCGTCCAGTTTGGTGATTCAGGATTTGGGCGGCATTCGTAAAACGGTCCAGGCCGGCATCGAGGCAGTCGAATCGCTGCTGCCACAGGTTAACATGGTTGAACGAACGCCCCAACCTATCTCCGAATTGATGCTGGCCCTGCAATGCGGCGGCAGCGACGGTTGGTCGGGGATTACGGCCAATCCGGTCTTGGGGCTGGTGGTAGATGAACTGGTCCGGCAAGGCGGCGCGGCGGTGCTCTCGGAAACCCCGGAGATTTACGGGGCCGAACATCTTCTAACCCGGCGGGCCATCAGCCGGGAAGTAGGCCAAAAATTGGTGGCAAAAGTGCGCTGGTGGGAAGAGTATGCCCGGCGCATGGGCGTCGAGATTGATAACAACCCCAGTCACGGCAACAAGGCCGGCGGGTTGACCACCATTTACGAGAAGTCGCTGGGGGCGGTAGCCAAAGGCGGCAGCACGCCGTTGATGGATGTCTACGATTATGCCGAGCCGGTGACGACGCGCGGCTTGACCTTTATGGATACACCCGGCTATGACCCGGTTTCGGCGACGGGCCAGGTGGCCGGCGGCTGTAACATGGTGCTGTTCACCACCGGACGCGGCTCGGTCTTTGGCTTTAAGCCCGCGCCCAGTATCAAAATTGCCACCAACCCGGCCACTTATGAGCGCATGCTTGACGATATGGATGTTAATGCCGGGCGCGTTCTGGCCGGGGCGAGCCTGGAGGAAGTAGCGGCGGAACTGTTTGATCTGATGATTGCCGTCGCCTCTGGCCAGCCTTCCAAGAGCGAAGCGCAAGGTGTGGGCGAGGCGGAGTTCAACCCCTGGAGTATCGGGGGGACGTTGTGAGAGAGTGAGGCGAAGAGGCGAGGACGCGAGGAGGCGAAATTCTTCTTCGCGTCCTCGCCTCACGCATTCTCGCATCTTTTTTACGAGGAGAGAGAAGGAAATGTCTGGACAAGGTTGGAAAAAATTCGCGCTGGTATGGCTGGCGCTGTTGCTGCTGGTAGGCTGCCAGTTCAGGCCGATGGTTCCGGCCCGAACCCAAATTGCCTTTATGTCGAACCGCGACGGAAATTTTGAGGTTTATTTGATGGAACGGGACGGCAGCGGCTTGGTCAATTTGACTCAAAATGAGAGCAATGACGGGGTGCCCATCTGGTCGGCCCGGAACAAAAGTTTTTCTTTTATCACCGCCCGCGATGGCGAAAATCGCCTGTCGGTCTACCGCATGGATGCCGACGGCGGCAACCAGGCCGCCCTGTCAAAAGAACTATCGGTAGATGGTGTGCCACCGGTCTGGTCGCCGACCGGGGAGTGGATTGCTTTTGGCAGCGGCGGCGAGGAAAACGCCGAAGTTTATTTAATTGACCCCACTGGGGAAAAGTTGGTTAACTTAACCAACAACCCGGCTCAGGATGATTTTAGCACCTGGTCGCCCGACGGCCAGACGCTGCTGTTCACTTCGGATCGGGATGGCCCGATAAACATCTACGCCATCGGCGTGGAGGGCGGTGAGGCTAAGGCGCTGACCGGCCCTGAGTCGGCCAATGGCCGGCCCGATTGGTCGCCGAATGGCGGCTTGATTGCCTTTATGTCGGATCGGGATGGGGATGTGGAAATTTATCTGATGGACTCGACCGGCCAGAGTCTCACTCGGTTGACCAACCAGCCGGGGTTTGATGGGTTTCCGGTTTGGTCGCCCGACGGCAAGAAGATTGCTTTTGTCTCTGCCCGTGATGGCAACGCCGAAATTTACGTGATGAACGCCGACGGCAGCAACCCACAGAATTTGACCAATAGCCCCAGCCAGGAGTCGGTCCAGGGCGATCTGGCCTGGTCGCCCGACGGCAAGCAACTTTTGTTTCACTCTGATTCAGATGGAAACATGGATGTTTACGTGATGAACGCCGACGGCAGCAACCCGCAGAATTTGACCAAGAACCCGGCCACGGATTTCGCCTCAATCTGGGTGCGCTAGTTAGCGCCGCTGAAAATAACGAGTATTTCCCACTTGACGTGGATTGCTCCCGTCGGATTGACAAATCCGACGGCTTTGGGCCTGGATTTGTCAATCCAGGCCGAGCTTACCCATGCTATGTGGGAAATACTGAAAATAACTTAAAGGTGAAGTTATGCTCTCAGGAAGCAGTCATCGTATCCAAAGCCCCCATCGAGCTGGCATTTTCCGGCAACTCCCCGTTGGCCCCATTCAAACCAATTGTTACATTGCCGGTTGTGAAGAAACCAAAGAAGGCGTGGTGATTGACCCTGGCGAAGAAGCCGAGCGCATTTTGGCTGAGGTCAAGGCGTTGGGGTTAACCATCAAATATATTTTGAATACCCACGCCCATTTCGATCACATTCTGGCCAATGGCCCCCTGGTTAAAGCGACCGGCGCACCCCTGGCTCTGCATCCTCTGGACCTGCCGCTGCTCCGGCAAAACGGCGGAGCCGGTCTTTTTGGCCTCGACGCTCCGCCCAGCCCGGAGCCCGATCTGCTGCTGGCCGAAGGCGATACCATCTCATTTGGAACCTATACCTTCCGGGTGCTTTTTACTCCCGGCCACACTCTTGGCCATGTCTCCTTTTATGAAGCCAGCGCCGGCATTATCTTTGACGGGGATGTACTTTTTGCCGGCGGCATTGGCCGCACCGACCTGCCCGGCGGCGATTACGAAACCCTCATGGCCAGCATCAACGACAAGCTGATGACTCTGCCGGATGAAACCGTTGTCTGCTCCGGCCACGGCCCGGTGACAACCATTGGAAGAGAGCGAGTCAGCAATCCCTGGCTGTAAATAACCTACTTGGCCCTAAAAATTTTAACTTGACAAACCTCTCAAATCGCCATACAATACGACTGCAAATAATTGCAATAGTATCCCTACGTAACAGAAAATAATAAAAGGAGAGGTTTGGACATGTTTTTGTCGCCCGTTTTTCCTGATTGGTGGCAGGGGGTTATGCATGATCCGGCGCTGCACATCCCCGACGGTTTTTTGAGTGTTCTCATTTCGGTTATTTTCTGGGCTATTACCGTGATGCTGCTGGCGGCTTCGGTACGCCAGACGCGCGGCCAGCTTGGCGAACGCCAGATTCCTTTGATGGGTATTATGGCGGCGTTTATCTTTGCGGCCCAGATGCTCAACTTCCCGGTGGCCGGAGGCACCTCAGGCCATATGTTGGGGGGCGCATTAGCCGCTATTGTTTTGGGACCGTGGGCAGGGATGTTGGTTATGGCCAGCGTGATTGCCCTGCAAGCCCTATTGTTCCAGGATGGCGGCCTGCTGGTCATGGGGGCTAACATCTTTAATATGGGGCTGCTCACGGCCATGATCGGTTACGGTCTCTATCGCTCTGTTGCCGGGCAGGGCCAGAGTGTGCGGCTGGCGGTAGCGGGGATAGCGGCCTGGCTCTCCGTAATGGCCGGCGCGCTGATGACTTCGCTGCAATTGGGCTTTAGCGGCACTTCCCCCTTTGGCATCGTTTTGCCGGCGATGCTGGGCGTCCATGCCTTGATTGGCCTGGGTGAAGCGCTCATCACGGTCGCTGCGCTGACCTTTATCATGCGGACTCGCCCTGACCTGTTGGGTGAGCAGGCAGTCAGAGCGCGGGGCGGCATAGGCTGGGCCGTGGCCGGTTTGGTCATTGCTTTGGCAGTTGTTTTCTTTTCACCCCTGGCCTCAGCCGACCCGGATGGCCTGGAGCGCGTGGCAGAAGATATCGGCTTTCTGGCGCAAGGCCAGGCTGCCCCTTATACTATTCTGCCTGATTATACTATTCCCTTTTTGGGCGAAACTGCTATATCTACCATTGTGGCCGGATTGATCGGCGCGTTGATGGTGGCGGCTATTGCTTATGGCGTGGGCCGCTGGTTGTCCGGTTCGACGGCGCAGCCGGCCGCTAAAGCCGGCGGGCAGCCAGCTTCGCGCTGATGCACGCCAATACGTTTGATCGTTACGAAGCCAGAGAGAGCCTGATCCATCGCCTTGACCCTCGGGTCAAGGTAGTGGTGACGGTTCTCTTTATTCTTTCCAATGTACTGTTGCCGGATGGGGCCTGGCTGGCTTTTTTGCTTTCCTGGGGGGGTGTGCTGCTGGCGACCGGCATGGCCGGCCTGGAATTTCAATATACCCTCAAACGTTCATTTGTCGCCTTGCCTTTTGTGTTACCGGCCATTACCGTCATGTTTACCCTGCCCGGCCAACCTCTCTTGATGCTGCCGCTTGGCTCCTGGGATTTAACAGTGACCGATGCCGGATTGATCCGTTTTCTCAGCATTGTTATTCGCAGTTGGCTGTCGGTGCAAATGGCAATCTTGCTGACCGCGGCCACCCAGTTTCCCGATTTGATGCACGCCCTGCGCCACCTGCATGTTCCCCAAATTCTGATTGCCGTTATCTCCTTCATGTATCGTTACCTATTTGTGCTGGCCGACGAAGTGATGCGCCTGCTCCGCGCCCGCGAATCTCGCAGCGCCCGCCTGCCCGGCTATCGCAGCGGCGGCTCGATTCCCTGGCGAGCGCGGGTTGCTGGGAATATGGCCGGCCAGCTTTTTGTGCGCAGCTACGAGCGCAGCGACCGGGTTTATAATGCTATGCTGGCCCGCGGTTATGACGGTCAATTCCTCACCCTGAATCCCCATGTCATGCGGCCCAACGATTGGTTAATCGGTGGGGTGGCGGTCATCCTTTTGCTCATTATTCAACTCATTGGCCGCCTTTGATTGGGGTGTGTTCAACTCCAGTTGGAAATGGAGTCCAAAGCTTGCTTTGGCTTTTCCAAACCAAGGTTTGGACTCCCATTTGATTTCGGCAGAAAAATCTTACCTAATGAATTTGAGGATAGGACTCTGATTATGCCTGTTATTCATAACCCTGCTCCAATCATTACTGACCTGACTTCGCTGGTAGCCGCTAACGGTCATCAAGCCGGAAACGTGGCGACGTTGGCCGTCGAAAATTTGTCCTTTCACTACCCTGATGGACACTTGGCCTTAAAAGGGGTGTCGCTGAAAATAGCCCAGGGGGAAAAGGTGGCGCTGGTGGGGCCAAATGGGGCGGGTAAGAGTACGTTGATGCTGCATCTGAACGGTATTTTGGGCCATGACAGCCCGATTCAGGTGGCGGGACTGGCCCTGAGCAAAGCCAATTTAGCCTTGATTCGGGCCAAAGTGGGGTTGGTTTTTCAAAACCCCGATGACCAGTTGTTTTCGCCGACCGTGTTTGAGGATGTGGCTTTTGGTCCACTGCACATGGGCCTGCCCGAAGCCGAGGTGCGGGCGCGGGTTGCCCGTGCGCTGGAGCAGGTCCGCATGAGCCACTACGCCGAGCGCTTGTCGCACCATCTCAGTGTGGGCGAGAAGAAGCGCATCGCCATTGCGACGGTACTGGCCATGGACCCGGAAATCTTAGTGCTGGATGAACCTTCCGCCGGTTTGGACCCCCGCGCCCGCCGGTCGTTGATTAATTTACTGCGCGAACTGCCGCTGACGATGCTCATCTCCACTCACGATATGCTGATGGTACGCGAGTTGTTTCCCCGCATGATTATTATGGACGAAGGCCAGGTGGTGGCCGATGGTCCGACCGAAATCCTCTTGAATGATGTGGACTTGCTCGAAACTCACGGCCTGGAGCGGCCTTAGCCCTTCTTGTTTTAAAAGTCTGTCTAAAACCCACAACAAAAATAGACAATATATTGACAAATTATAGAAATATGCTATACTAGCTCATGATTATTTTGAGCTGCAAAATAAGAGAGCGAATGTATGGCATTTTACCTGGGCTTTAAAGAAATCTGGCGCAACAAGGGGCGTTTTTTGCTCATCAGTCTGGTCATCGCCTTGATCACCACCCTGGTGTTATTTATTGCCGCCCTGGCCGAAGGCTTGGGTCTGGGCAACCGGGAGTATATCGAAAAGCTCAACGCCGAATTGGTGCTGTACCAGAAAGATGTGGAATTCTCCATCCCTTCCAGCCGGGTAGGGCGTTCCGAGTTGAACAATGTGGCGCGGGTGCCGGGGGTCAGTGCGGTTGGGCCGATTGGCTTCAGCAACACTTCGCTTATTTTGCCGGGACAGGAACCGCTCGATACGTCGCTGATTGGGGTGGAACCAGGCAAACCGGGCGCGCCGCCGGTGCTGGCAGGGCAGGTATTACAAAGCCGGCGGGCCAAAGAAGCAGTGATTGACCAAAATGTGGTGGCCGAAACCGGCCTCAAAGTGGGCGATACCTTCACCATCAAAACTATTCAGGGTACCGAAGAACAATTCTATACTTTAACGGTGACCGGCATCAGCGACAGCCGCCGTTACTCCATCCAACCCTCGATTTTTGTGCCCATTCTGGCCTGGGAAGAAATTAAACCCAAAGCCGCGCCAGAAAGCGACCCCGACCAGGAATTTATCTTCAATGTGATCGCGGTCAAACTGCAAGACCCGGCCAGCCGTGAACTTATGGCCGAGCGAATCGAACAGCAGGTGAGTGATCTGGAGACCGCTGATCTCAAAACCGCTTATGAGAATACCCCCGGCTACGGACCGCAGCAAAGCACCCTGAGCACGCAGCGCACCTTTACCCTGTTGATCGGTATCCTGGTAATTGGCGGTTTTTTCCAGATTCAAACGCTGCAGAAGGTGGCTCAGATTGGGGTGCTCAAGGCCATTGGGGCGTCGAATCTAACGGTAGCGACGGCGGCTATGCTGCAAATTATCACTGTCACCGTGTTGGGAATTGCGATTGGGGCGCTGGGCACGCTGGGGTTGTCGCTGGCGCTCAGTTCCATCAGCGCGATTGTTTTTACCCCCGCCGCCGTAGCCACGGCGATTATTACCCTGTTGTTGATTGGTCCGCTGGGGGGACTGGTGTCCATCAGAGTCTTGCTGCGGGTTGAACCTCTGCGGGCGTTGGGATTGGGAGCATAGTAACTTATAGTTTTGGAGAGGTGTAATGGCTGTTGTTCTGGAAACACAAGCGGTCAGCAAAATCTATAAAAGCGATCATGCTACGGTCAAGGCGGTAGATGAAGTCTCTTTAACCGTTCAATCCGGGGAGTTTATTGCCCTGGTCGGGCCAAGCGGCTCCGGCAAAACGACCATGCTGGCCATGCTGGCCGCCCTGTTGAACCCCAGCAGCGGCGCGATTATCATTGACGGCCACAACCTGGCTGAGATGAAGGAGAGCGAGCGCACACGTTTCCGCCGTGAAAAAATCGGCTTCACTTTTCAGCAGAACAACCTGCTGCCATTTTTGAGCGCCCGTGAAAATGTAGAGCTGATGCTGCGGCTGAACAGCAGTTTCCAAAAGCAGAGCCGGGAGCGGGCCAGAGAGTTGTTGACCCGGCTGGGGTTGGGCGACCGCCTGGACAATTTACCCAGCCAGCTTTCCGGTGGGCAGCAGCAGCGGGTGGCTATTGCCCGCGCCCTCATCCACAATCCCAACCTGGTGTTGGCCGATGAGCCAACCGCCAGCCTGGATACCGAACGGGCCTTTCAGGTGGTTGAAACCTTTGCCGAATTGATTCATGAGCACAACCGGGCCGGGATTATGGTAACGCACGATTTACGTATGTGTCACTACGTGGACAAGGTGGTGCAAATGCTCGATGGCAGAATTGAGCGCATTATCGAAGATAAGGCCGAGATTGAGGCGTTGGCCGGCGCCCGTCTTGGGCCAAACCTAAACCTAGAAACGCCTGTGGTACCGGTTAAGGAAAAGAGTAAGCCGGGAAAGGGTTGGGAAAATGGCCGGTTAATCCAGCCGGCCAACCCTTCTCCGTTTTCGATTGTTTAATCTCCCAAACTATACACTCAACTCAAAAATTTAGCCACCAAATTGGGGGCAAAAACGCCGGAGGCGACAGCTTCGACCTCTCCGGTGAGCCTGACCCGCCACTGTGGATCAATTTCAACCTGGGCCACGCCGCCAGCCATGGGCACCTCAACCGGGCTGTCACACCGGCCGGTTTTGATTGCCGCTCCGGCCGCCGCGCAGGCGGAGGTACCGGAAGCCAAGGTGTAGCCCGCGCCGCGCTCCCAGATTTCGATTTGCAGGGTGTGGCGATCCACCACCCGCGCAAACTGGACATTGGTCCGCTCCGGGAAAAGGGCGTCCACTTCGATAGCGGGACCGGCGGCGCGGGTGGTCTCTTCGGAAACCTCCTCGGTAAAAATCACACAATGCGGGTTGCCGATGGTGACGGCAGTAATTCGATAATCGCGTCCGGCCAGCCTGACCGTCTCATTGACTACCTCTCGCGGCGGGCCGCTGACCGGAATATCATGGCTGTAGAAGGAGAGCCGGCCCATGGCAATGGTCAGCGTCTGGGCTGCTGCATCCTTCACCTCGACGGTAACTACTTCCTCACCAATCCCAATCTCAAAAACCCGGTTCTGCGCATAGCCTTGATCCCACAGATAGCGGGCAAAAATCCGCAGGCCGTTGCCGCTTTTACCTGACTCGCTGCCGTCTGGGTTGAAAAAGCGCATCTGGCGCGGGTGAGGCCCGCCGGGGAGGGGACCGTAACAAACCCCATCCGCGCCCAGGCCAAAATGGCGGTCGCAGATATGGCGGATAGTCGCCGGGGTCAGGGGAAAAGCAAAGCGGGCCGGGTCAATCACCACCATATCATTGCCAAGCGCCTGGTATTTGTAAAAGTGAGCGTTCATCTAACACTGTCCAGAAAAGATTTTGCCGGGATTTGGGGATTAGGAGATAAAATTTTGACATAAAATCCCCAAATCTCCTAATCCCGGCTCTAAGTTTTAATTTCGTAACGATTTTTGGACGCTGTGGCGGTAAAATGACCCTATCAATCTGCCTCGTTTGAAAAGGGCAGCTTTATGAATGTAAACAGTTTGGTGGTAAAAGCGGCGGGAGTCATCAAGACTTTCCGCCGCTTTTTTATTTGCCTAAACTCGTTACGCACTTTTTGTTGTAACGTTATTCGTAACGAAAACTGAACGGTGGTAGGCTAAACTGTCGGTATAAGTTAATCACTCACAACAACTCAGGGAGGTGTTTTATGCAAGCAGCAATTTCTACCCCGGCTACTCAAGTGAGTTACCCGGCTTTACCATCCACGGAAGTTTCAACCGGCCCGAACGGCTGGGGCTACCGGTTAGCCAGCTTGGTTTTATTCGGCGCTCTCTTTATCACCGGAGCCGATGCCTTGTATAGCCAGACGATGCCCAGTATAACCCTTATACTGATTAACTTCTGGTTGGGCGTCGGACTCTTCTTTAAAAACAAGCACTCGCGCTGGGCAGCACTGGCCCGGGCCGCAGTCGGTGCGTTGATTTGGCCCATTTTTCTCTTTATGGGCAATGATCTTTTGACGGCTACCCTCTTAACGGTTATCAATGAAGGTATCTGTATCCCGGTGTTGCTTTTACTCACCGGCCAAAGTAAACCTTGGCGGCTGGTCAGCGCGATGGGAATTTTTATTGTCTTTGGACCGGGCCTCTATGGGTTGTTGATGGTGTTGGTTTTGTTGGCCCAGTATTTATCATAGGGAGCTATGGAAGCTGCGCAAACTGTTGTCTATAAACCTGACCCCAATCGTTTACAGACCCGCCAAATCTGGGGTGTTTGGCTTGCTTTGAGCGGCGGCGGCCTGGGTTGTCTCGTTTTTCTGTTGGGCTTGCTTTTGTTTAAAGCAACGGCAAACTGGTTGCTGGGCCTGACGATTTCGGCTGGCGCTTTGATGGGAGCGGTTGCCTTTATCTCAGACGGTCTGTCACTGGCCTTGAGCGGCCGCCGCGACGAGGTACAGCTCACACCCGACGCGCTCGCCTACACCCATGGCCCGCGCGCGATTATTCTGCCCCTGGCGGAAATCACCCGCCTGGAGAGTCGCTGGGCGCAGGGACGGCGCGGGCGGGGTCACTGGGCCTTGGTAATTATGGACCGCTTCGGTCGGGCCATCGAACTCGACATTCCTTATGGGCGTTCCCCGGCTCCCTTCGAGGTGCGCCCACTACTGCGGGACCTGTTTTCTCGTCTGCCCGGTTCGGTGGAGGTAGACCTGCGCCTGCAAAACTACGTAGCCACCGGGCAGATGAAATGGTGAAAGATTTGGGCGTCAACAGGTGAAGGATAGAACGGTTGTTAGGGTATAATAGGGTGTTAAGCAAGATGCTTATCGGGTCTGGCCCAAGCAACGGCAATGGAGAATTGCCCAGACTTATTGCTCTTTTCCAGCCGCATCAGCCGCGCCTGTCTCACAAGGTCAGACAGGCGCTCCGGGTCTCAACGTTTTGAGACCATCCCCCTGATAGTCTCCCTGTCTCTTCACTCCATATCCAACCCACTTCACAATTTAATAGCGGCAGTTCACCGCTCTCTTTTTCGGTGCTTGACCTATTCTACAGATTTGTCATACTTGGAGGCAATGACCATGCTATTCAAAAAAACTTTGCTGCTTTTTGTTGTTTTGATAATGTTGGCCTTAATTGCCGCCTGTACTCAAGCCACGCCTGTGGTCAAAGTAGAGACGGTGGTGGTCAAGGAAACGGTGCCGGTAACCGTCGAGGTTGAAAAAGAAGTCGAAGTTGTGGTTACCAAAGAGGTTGAAAAAATTGTCGAGAAAGTGGTGACCGTTCAGGTAGAAGTAGAAAAAGAAGTTCCGGTAGTCGAAACAGTAGTAGTAGAAAAGGAAGTTCCGGTGGTGGAAACGGTGGAAGTAACCAGGGTAGTGACGGTGGAGGTTCAAGTGACGGCAACCCCATCGCCGGAACCTACGGCCGACCGGACCAACCCCAAGGTGCGTGAGATTTTGAGCCAGGTGACGCTGGTGCAGCACCACTATGATCCTGATACCGAACTGACCTCTTTTACCTGCGCCAGCAAGGGCCTGGGCCTGGATGCAGTCAAAATTGACCCGCGCGGTCCTCGCTTTGTCGGTCCCAATGCCGGCGATTTTGATGTCTGGGGGGTGTCGGCGCTGTTCAAAATTTACCCCGACGGCAAGATTGAACTGGTGCCCCAACAAAGCGGTGGAAAATTTGTTGACCCCGAAGGCATCGAACTTGAAAGTATCCCAGGACCGCAGGCGTTTGAACTGTTTGCCAGCGGCGACGCCAAGTGGCTGGGCAGCCACGGTGAAGCTGGACGGATTGGCGAGTGCGATCCCCAATATAAAACACCGACCCCTGAATCTTAGGGCAGTATAAAGGTTAGTGCTTATTTGACAAATAAGCAAAGTTATGCTAAAAACTTACACAAAATTGGTACTACCAATCTACCAATTACAGAGTATATTGAGACTTAGAGGGTTTCATGCTTAGCGACGAAAAAAGGATTAATTTCGGCACTTTTGAAACCGAAGTATTGCCCGACCGAATTATTGACCGGATTCTGGAGCTCATCAAAAACAGGCAGCTCCAACCCGGCGACAAACTGCCGCCTGAACGTGAACTGGCTGAGATAATGCAGGTGGGACGGCAGACCTTACGAGCCGCCTTGCGCGCCCTATCCGCCATGGATGTGATTGATATCCGGCGTAGTTCGGGAGCCTATATTACCGATCTGAAACCAAATACCTTTATCGAACGGCTTGAGTTTATGTTTCGCATGAGCGAGTCTTCGATTATTGAACTATTCGAGGCTCGTTCGGCGCTGGAAGTTACCATTATTCGTCTGGCGGCCAGCCGGATCACCTCTGAAGAGTTTGAGCAATTACAAGCTCACACCAACAAAATGGCCGAGCAACTCGATAGCTTGACTGCCTTCAGTGAGGCCGATCTTGAATTTCATCGTATGTTGTCTCAATTTTCGCGGAATGCAATTTTAGCCCAGTTTGCCGAGGTCCTCCTCAAATTGGGGCTGGAAACCCGCCATAAAACCGCCGAAACGCTGGAAGCTCGCCAGCAGGCCACCCGCGATCATCAAGCCATTGTCGCTGCTCTGGCTACTGGGGACCCCGATTTAGCCGCAAGGGCTATGCTGGCTCATATGAACACGGCCAAATCCAACCTTGAACAACTCCTCAGCAAAACGAACCCAGAAGGGTTTGGGGTATGACCCAAGATTTAATGATTGACGACTATCAAATTACACGCTTTGATTTTCCCCGTGATCGCGTGATTGGCGACTCGCAGGTCCGCAGTGAGCGGGTGTCGCTGGCTGCCCTGGAACTTATCACCAAACAAGGGCACATCGGATTAGGTTTCTTCTTTAATAATTTCTTTCCCTTACCCGCGCTGGCCGAACTGAAACGTTGGTTTGAGGCAGAAATTGCCCCGCACGTGCTGGGGCAAAATCCCTTTAGCCTGACCAACCGGCTGGCTCGTCCACGCGGGGGTAATATTCGGTCCTTACCCTATCATATAGACCAGGCGATTGATCAAGCCTTGTGGGACTTGCAGGGTAAAGTTTTGGATTTACCCTTGTATCGCCTGCTGGGAGGCCAGGAAAAGCGGGTGCTGGCTTATGCCAGTTGTTTGGGCTTTCATCTAACCCATGTAGAAGTCGCCTCATTGTTTCAACAGGCTGTCCAGATGGGTTTCAAAGCTTTTAAGGTGAAGGTGGGGCATCGCGACCTGGCCTGGGATTTAACCCGGCTGGCTCATGTGGTCGAAGTGGTAGGTAGTGGAGCCAGGTTAATGATAGACGCCAATGAAGCCTGGTCGCCCAAGGAAGCTATCTCCCGGCTGCACGCCTATCGCGAAGCCGGTTTCAATATCTACTGGGTTGAAGACCCCTGCCTGCGCGACGACTTTGCCGGTCTGGCTCAAGTAGCCCAGGCCGCGCCGTTCTGCCGCCTTAATACGGGCGAATATTTAAGCTTGCGCGATAAACATAAACTGATTGAACACCGAGCCGTTGACATTCTCAATGCGCATGGACACATCAGTGATACGCTCAAAGCAACCTGGCTGGCCGCCGAATACGGTCTGCCGGTATCCCTGGGCAATACGCCTTTTGAATTGGGGGTTCATCTGGCCGCCGCCTTGCCGGAAGTGGAAGGGATAGAATATTCATTTCTGAATTATAACCATCTGCTGCAAGAACCGGTTCAATTTATTGACGGTTACGCCCTGGCCCCGGATAGACCGGGACATGGCCTGGCTTTGTCGGCTGAAGCCAAGACTACTTATGCTCGGCCTGATTTTGCCAGGCCCGAGGACAGGCTGGCTGAATTTGTCCCGCCTGCGCCGGTGAAGTTAGATCAACTTCTAAAGTAGAGTTCAACCCCAAAATAATGGGGGGAAACAGCTTTTTTTTGGAATAATTTGGTACTACCAAACGACCAAAAATGGGTAAAGTAGCAGGACTGCCAACCTCCATCTTCTATCCGCTATCTTCTATCTTCTATTTTTCGGTGGTCGGCGGTACCACAAGGGTATTATCTCTGCCGTCAGTGGTCTATTCTGCTGGAAAGGAGGTGAGGGCAAAAGGGGGTTTAAACGTGGTAATGGTGAAGCCTAATTTTTCTTAAAAAATATCAATGATGATGGGGGAGTTACTCAAATGAATACAATTAAATATAGCCCAATCTCTTTAGTTTTGATGGCAGCGCTCTTACTGATGGTTGCTACTATCTTTGCCTCACAGCAAGCGCCAGCGGTAGAAGCACGAACTCAAGAAGCTGACGTAGTTGCCGTTGAAAGCGCTCAGAAATTTATCCAGGCCACGGCGGAACCTACCGCTGAAGCCGCCCCTAAATGGTGTTCAGGGGTTACCATCCGTTACTTTGTGGGCGGCGACCCTGGCGATGCTTTTGCCTCGATTGTGCATAAGGGCGCTCTGGCGGCTGAAGCCGACCTGGGTCCTACCGTTGAATACATCTTTTCCGGGTGGCAGCCTCAGAAGATGCTCGACCAGCTCAGAGATGCTATTGCCGCCAAGCCTGATGGCATTGCCATGATGGGCCACGCCGGCGATGACGCCATTATGCCTCTGGCTGAAGAGGCCAGTAAAGCCGGTATTTTGATGATGTACCAAAACGTGGATGTGCCTCTAGTCCGGGCCAAATTTGGCGGCGGCTATGTGGGCGCTATTCTGGACCCGCAAGGACGCGCCCTGGCGCAAGAAGCCATCCGGCAATTTGGCCTGACAGCCGGTGACCATGTGCTTGTCTTTGGCCCGTGGGGACAACCCGGTCGTTTCATCAGAGAAGAAGGTGTGGCCAAGGGTTTTGAGGAAGCCGGCCTGGAGGTTGAAAGACTTGAGGTAGTGCCGGAAATGGCCAGCGATCCAAACTTATTAACGCCCTCTATCTCTGCGGCTGTATTATCGGATCCTGAGGTAAAGTTGATTACTTATCCCGGGGGCCAGTTGCTAGGCGCCGCCGAAACTTACATGCAAGCCCTTGGCAAACAACCCGGTGAGATAATAAATATCGGCTTCGACACCAGCCCCGCCGTGATTGACGGTTTTAAGAAAGGCTATATTCAATTAACGTCTGACCAACAGCCCTTCCAACAAGGTTACTTGCCGATTCTAAGCCTGTGCGGCAGCAAAATATATGGCTTTGCGCCATTATTTGTGGATACCGGCGCAGGGTTTGTAGATGCCGCTAACTATGAGTCTGTGGCCGAGTGGGCCAACAAGGGTTATCGTTAAAACTCAGCTAACCCTGACCAGAGGAAGCTGGAATGATCCATTTTGATTTTCAAAACTGGTAATTGCCCTGGCAGGTTGGAGGGTTGGAGAGCTGGATTGAGCAGCAACCAACCCTCCAATATTCCCCATAGTATTACCAGCTTTGAGTGATACGTAATGCGTGATACGTGATGATCTCAGGTGGAAAAAGCCTTACGCCTCACGTACCAGGCCTCAGCCCCAGGATAATGGGGTAATTTAAATCTTGGAACTGCCTAAATCTGGACTTCCTCGGCCGGGCAAGTCATTCAAAAGGAGCAAAGCCGTTGATGACTGAATTTTTAGAACTAAGAAATATTACCAAATCCTTTGGCAAAGTTAATGCCGTTAGCAGCGTTCATTTAAAGGTGAGCCAGCCTGAAATTATTGGACTCATCGGCGATAATGGGGCCGGTAAATCAACCCTCATTAAAATCATTGCCGGCGTCCATAAGCCCGATGCCGGTGAAATTTTTATCAAGGGCCAAAAAATGGATCACTGGTCCGTTACCCAGGCCCGTAAGATGGGCATTGAAACGGTTTACCAGGATCGGGCGCTGGTGGTGCAGCAAACCATTGCTCGCAACATCTTTATGGGCCGAGAAAAAACAGGCTGGTTTGGATTTATGAAGGTTACACAACAGTTTGCCGAAGCCGACCATTTAATGAGGGCGATTGGCTTTACCTCTAAAGTGTTTTCCTCAGATTCAATTGTGGCCACGTTATCGGGCGGCGAAAGGCAGGGGGTGGCCATTGCCAGAGCCTTGTATTTCAAAGCGGATTTAATTATTCTCGATGAACCGACCACGGCCTTATCCCTGACGGAGTCTGAAAAGGTCTTTAATTTTGTGCGCCAAATCAAAGAGCAGGGCAGTTCTTGTATCTTTATCAGCCACAATATCTACCATACTTACGACATTTGTGAGCGCTTTGTGGTGATTGACCGGGGCGAGATTGCAATGGAAACGGATAAAACTCAAATCTCGGCTGAACAGTTAGTTAAAGAATTACAGGCTATTGCCCGGGCCGGACACCAGGCTATTGCGCCTGGCCGGGGCTAGAGCAGCATGCCGTAAGACCAAGGAGAACCCTCATGACTGAAAAAGTACCGACGCTAGATTTGACCACCCCGATAAATTCTCCCCGCTATCGCCGGGTGGGGTTGACTGCGTTTATGGCTAAAAACAGACGAGCCTTCAGCGCGCTTTTAGTTTTTGCCGTGCTGATTCTTGGCTTTATTGCGGCCAATCCTAAAGTTTTTCTCAACCCCCTGGCTTATCGGGCCGTTTTTATCTCTTTACCCGTTTCGATTATCCTGGCCGCTTCCCTGGTATTTATCGTGACGGCGGGAGAAATTGACCTTTCTTTTGGTTCGATTATGGGTCTGGCTACGCTTGGCTTTGCCGCCGCTGTGGCCGGAGGTTGGAGTCCTTTTTGGGGTTTATTGGCGGCCCTGGTCATCGGCGTTTTGGCCGGTATCCTCAATGGGTTGCTGGTTACCAAAGTGGGCCTCTCTTCGCTGGTGGTCACCCTGGGTATGAATTTTTTATGGCGTGGCTTCATTAACATTATGACCCAGGGTGAGGGCATCCCTTTGACCCAACTCAGAGGGAGTGTTTTTTTTAATCTTTTTGTGGGCGATATTGGGCTTGTACCGGTGCAAATGATTTGGGGTGTGCTTTTTGCGATTGTTGCTGCCCTGCTGTTTAATTACCACAAATTTGGCAGCCACATTTGCTGCATCGGCGATAATCCAGAGAGCGCCCGCGAGATGGGCATCCACGTCAATCGAACCAAAATTTATGCTTTTGCTCTGGTCGGTCTGGCTTCTGCCTTTGCCGGGGTTATGTCAACTTTAATCAACACCACTTTCTGGCCGACCACCGGCGATGGCTATTTGCTACCCGTACTGGCAGCCGTATTTGTGGGCGGCACGCCGACCTGGGGCGGCGTGGGCACTGTACCTGGCGCAGTGATTGGCGCTTTCATCGTTGGATTTATTGAAACCGGGGTTATTGCCGCCGGGTTGACCGGCTATTACACCCGCTTCTTCTATGGCTTGATTATCATTCTATCCTTGATTGGTCACAAGCTGAATCAACCCAGGTATCGCTAAAATGTAGAAAAGGTTTTACCAAGATGAAGGTGATTCAAGTGGGAATTGGCGGTATGGGTAATACCTGGCTCAAAACCGTCCTCGCTTCCTCCGAAGTAGAATACGCGGCTCTGGTCGAAGTGAATGAAGACATCGGGCGGCAGCAGGCTGAAAAATATGGACTTGATCGCGCCCTCATTTTTCGTTCATTGCCTGAGGCTCTGGCGGCTGTTTCAGCCGACGGCGTGATTGACGTCACCCCACCGGCGTTTCACCGAGAGATATCGGCGATTGCTCTGGAGGCCGGACTGCCCGTGCTGTCGGAGAAACCCCTGGCCAACACCCTGGCCGACGCGGTTGCGATTGTTCAGAAAGCGAATGAGACCGGTGTGTTGCATATGGTGGCCCAGAACTATCGCTATCACGGGCCGGTGCAAACCTTGAAATCCGTCCTGGCTTCGGGCGAGTTTGGCCGGGTGGGGTCAGTCAGCGTGGAGTTTTTCAAGGGGCCTCACTTTGGCGGCTTTCGGGAAGAAATGGATTATCCGCTCATCATTGATATGGCCATCCACCATTTCGATTTGATGCGCTTTTTGTTGGAAAGCGATCCGGTAACGACTTTTGGCCGGAGCTGGAATCCTCCCTGGAGTTGGTACAAAGGAGATGCCTCGGCCTCGGTTTCGCTTGAATTTGCCAGCGGCGTTATGGTAGCCTACAACGGCTCCTGGTGCTCGACCGGGCGAGAAACTTCCTGGAACGCCCACTGGCGTTTTGAATGTGAACGCGGTGTCATTACCTTGCAAGATGATCGAGTGTATGCTCAAGCGAGAAGTGATGAGTTATTGAATCGGGGGGGGTACAGCCAGTTTAGCAATGGGGAAGTCATCGAGGTCAAACCGGTTGAGCTAAGGCATGTGGCCCAGGCCTACTTATTGCACGAATTTTACCAGGCAGTGACCCAACATAAGGCCGTGGCGACGACCTGTCAGGACAATATCAAGTCGTTAGGCATTGTTTTCGACGTCATAAAATCCTGTGAGACAGGAGAGCCGGTGCGCAGCGGTGAGACGAAAAGGTAGCCCGGTAGTGTCATCAAGCACCAACCTAACCCAATACGAACCCACCTGGGAATCTCTGAAAAATTATACCGTGCCGCAGTGGTACATGGATGCCAAGTTCGGTATCTTCATTCATTGGGGCGTTTATGCGGTTCCCGCCTTCAGCAACGAGTGGTATCCGCGCAATATGTATATCCAGGGCAGCCCGGAGTACCAACACCACCTTGAAACCTACGGTCCGCATGCCCAATTTGGCTACAAAGATTTCATCGCCCAGTTCACTGCTGAGAAGTTTAATGCGGACGAGTGGGCTAAGTTGTTCAAGGCAGCCGGGGCCAGGTACATCATGCCGGTGGCCGAACATCACGACGGCTTTGCCATGTATGACTGCTCCTTTTCAGACTGGACAGCGGCCAAGATGGGACCCAAACGAGATGTCATCGGTGAGCTGGCCGAGGCTGTTCAGCGGCAGGATATGATTTTTGCCGTGTCCAGCCATCGCGCCGAGCATTGGTTCTTCTTTAATGGAGGCATGGAATTTGACTCGGATGTACAAGACCCCCGGTATTACGACTTCTATGGGCCAGCCAAGCCAGGCCCCCGGCTCGAAGCCGCCGACTGGCGCAGCCAGGATTGGCGGCCCCGGCCTGATGGAAAGTTTCTGGATGACTGGCTGGCCCGCACCTGCGAACTGGTGGACAAATACCAGCCACAACTGATCTGGTTTGACTGGTGGATTGAGCAGGCCGTTTTTGAGCCTTACCTGCAAAAATTTGCTGCCTATTACTACAACCGGGGCCAGGAATGGGGCAAGGGCGTGGCGATCAACCACAAGTTCCACTCCTTCCCCGCAGGAACGGCGGTTTATGATGTCGAGCGCGGCCAACTGAAAGATATCCGGCCCTATTTCTGGCAAACGGATACGTCCGTCTCTAAAAACTCCTGGGGTTATATCAAAGACCACAATTACAAAACCGCCGGCGATATCATCGGCGATTTGGTGGACATTGTCAGCAAGAATGGGGCTTTGTTGTTGAACATCGGCCCGCGCCCTGACGGAACCATTCCCGAACCGGAGCAGGCCATCCTGCGTGAGATTGGGCGCTGGCTGGCGGTCAACGGTGAGGCCATTTACGGCACGCGGCCCTGGTATGTGTTTGGCGAGGGGCCGACCGAGATTGTGGAGGGTTCCTTCGCCGATACACAGCGGGCGGTATTCACCGGCCAGGATATTCGCTTCACTACCAAAGACAATGCCCTTTATGCCATTTGCCTGGCCTGGCCGGGTGAAGTCGCCACCATCAAATCGTTGAGCGCCAACTCACCCGTTCAGGCCGATAAGATTGATGAAATCAGCATGCTCGGCGTACCGGGGGCGCTCATTTGGTCGCAAAATGAAGCTGGGCTGACCATCCAAACCCCGACTCAAAGGCTGGGTGAACACGCCTATACTTTTAAAATCGTCCTCAGAGGGACGTAAAATAATGGTATTGGCTCATGTATAGAACAAGTGCAATGTATCAGAGGCGGCTCCCACGCCGCCGAGGGCCGGGCGTGGGAGCCCGGCCTGCTTTGCACTAGTACTTAACATGAGCCAATGGTATTTATTCAGCAGGTACAGGTAAAAAGGGAGTGTCCAACCACAAAGAGAGCAGAGCGGGTAATATCTCAGTTCAATAGGCTCATACAGCAAATCGCCCACTTTTTCAGGCTCTCGCCGACATACCTGAACTTTAGCAAGTTTGTGTCTTTACGCAACTATAGTCTACATCAATTTAACAGCTGAATAAATAGGTCTTCCTCTGTGTCTCTGTGGTGAATTTCCGATTTGAATTTCCAGAAGTGTCAATCTAACTTGAACAACGCCAAAACCTGGTACTGTAATGGCGCGGCTTGTCCCCGCTCAGGGCGACCGAGAGGGTCGCCGCTACAAGGATTATCGAAACAAAGTTACAGGTATGAGACGACCAGATCACCCATTTCTTTGGTGTCCACCGTGGGCTGATCCCACCCTGCCAAATCCGGCGAGCGATGCCCGGCGGCGAGCACTGCTTCGACGGCGGCCTCGACGGCCCCGGCTTCGCGGCTGAGGTTGAGGGAAGTGCGCAGTAACATGGCCACACTCAAAATGGTAGCTAGGGGGTTGGCGATGCCTTTGCCGGCAATGTCGGGCGCGGAGCCATGGATTGGTTCGTAGAGACCAAACTGACCTCCGGCACTTGTCTTTTTCTCGCCCAATGAAGCAGAAGGGAGCATGCCCATCGAGCCGGCCAGCATGCTTGCTTCGTCGCTCAGGATGTCGCCAAACATGTTTTCGGTGGCAATTACATCAAAATCGGCCGGGCGGCGGATGAGGTACATCGCGCAGGCGTCTACCAAAATATCTTCGTATTCGACGTCGGGATATTCGGCGGCTACTTCGTGGGCCACTTCGCGCCAAAGGCGGCTGGAAGCCAGCACGTTGGCTTTATCTACCGAGGTAAGTTTTTTGCGCCGCTGCCGGGCCAAATCAAAAGAGATACGCATCAGCCGCCCAATTTCGGCTTCGGTGTAATACAGCGTATCCACCGCTGCCCGGCCCTGGGTATTATCCTGTCGTCCCTGGGGCTGGCCGAAATAGAGGCCGCCGGTCAGTTCACGGACAATGACCATATCTACTTTTTCCACCACCTCGCGTTTGAGCGTAGAAGCATCGGCCAGGGCGGGATAAATTTTCACCGGGCGGATGTTGGCAAACAGCCCCAACTCTTTACGCAGTTTTAGCAAGCCTTGTTCGGGCCGCACTGGCGCTTTGGGGTCGCTCCACTTTGGGCCGCCGACTGCACCCAACAGCACGGCATCGGCTCGGTGGCAGGCCGCCAGGGATTCATTGGGCAGGGGGTTGCCGGTTTGGTCAATGGCTATGCCTCCGGCCAGCGCTTCGCTAAATTCAAAAGTGTGTCCAAATTTGGTCCCTACTGCTTTGAGAACTTTGACCCCTTCGGTAACTACTTCCGGGCCAATGCCGTCGCCGGGCAGGAGGGTAATGGTTGCGTGCATGGTACTCCTCTGTTATTTAAGATTTTTGCAGCTTGTTATGGACTATTTGCCAAAGTATAAACCTTAAAGTCATCAAATTTAACGACGATATCTTTGTCCTGTGGCGCGCTGGCATAGACGCCCGTCCCTCTACCTCTTAACTCGGGGCCGGAGACGGAATTTTCATTAAGGGTGAGGACCACTTTGTCGTTAATGGAAAGGATTATCAGTGCGGTATTGGTATGTTTGGCTCTGATAGTATTGATATTTTCGCTGCCGTAACCTCGTTTGAGCGTGGCTTCGCAGGCCCTTCCAAGCACGACATCATTACTGCCGTCGTTCCACCGTCGTCTCAATTCCCATTGACCGCCGCTGGAGCATGTGCTGGTTGAAACATTGGGCCGAATTCTAAAGATATATTGCTCTCCACCCCCATCGCCGTTAAAGTAAAGACCCAACCAGGCATTCGAGCTTTGACCCTCACTATGATAAAGAGATACTTCAAACGTGCCAAACACCCTTTCAGCTTCGTCGGGGGGCGCAAAGCGAAAACATACCTCATCATTGTTAACATTCAGTTGGTAACGACCTCCTTCATAATCAGAGGTACAGGCAGAATCTGTGCCTACAGGCCAGCCACTGTCCTCATCCGAGAAATTATCAAAAAATGAAGGTTGGGGATCTCTAAAGATAATAGGCAAATAATTGGTAGCAATACTGGTGGTTTGAATGAGGAAAGATGCCGGTGAAGCCCAAACAGTTAGCGGTGGGGGATAGGTTGCAGTCAGATTAGCCGGAGTTAGGGTCTGGGCGGCGGCAGGCGGCGGCTGGAGGGCAGATGCAACTGCTATAAACAGGCCAATTAACAGCCCGATAGCCAAGCCCAAGCTGTAGAATAAAGGTTTGTAAATTCTTAAATTTTGCCTCATAACTTTACCTATTCTAAAAATAAGCCGATAATGGAAGGGGGCTATTATAACCCCAAAAGCCAGTTTTTGAAACTTTGTCTTTTCTATATCGTATAATATATTAGCCCTTATTCAGCCGGCCCAACGGAGTTGCCACAGAATACCGGCGGTTGGGCGGTTCTTTTCCAACGTTCAGACTGGCCCCGATAATCAGCAGGTTTATCTTGAAGGCCGGCTTTTCAGCTAATAATTTTTCTATGCTATAATAAACTACGTTGTCGTAGGCAGAATATTACCCCCAATAAAAGTCTTGCAAGGAAAAACAAAATGCGCGCTTTTTTAGTGGCTCTGATAAAGTTTTCGGCTCTGGCATTGTTTGGACCATTGGTGGTGCTCCTTTTTCTTGCGCCGGGCTTGCCGTTGGTCATTTTAGGTGGCCTTATAGTTTTGTTGGCCATTGTGGCGCTGGTGGTGATCTTGTTTTCGGTGATGGGGGCCGGTAAACTGGCTAAGGTTTTACAAGGATCGTCGTTGCCCCGTTCAATCGCTCAATCTGTGGCCGAGTCTCGCCACTATGGGCGGCTCATCATGCGGACAGCCCGCCAGTATCCCGCCGGTCCGATGCAAGACCGCCTCACTTTAACCCTCCGCCCGGTTGAGCGGTGGCTGGAAAATTTGACTCGCCTGGAACAGGGGTTGGCCCGCTTATACAGCCAGCGTCATTTGGAGCGGGAGCTGCGCCAGGTAGCGAATGAAATCGAAGAACTGCGCCGGCGCTCGCTGACCGCGCTTGATGGAGAGGCTAGCTATCTGCGAGATTTGCTGCAGAGCAAAAAACAACATCAAGCGGCGCTAAAAGAGTTAAAAGTTTTTCAAACCCAAGCCGAGCTACGTATTCGCAAAATTGCCAGTGATTTGTCTACCACGCACGCCGAAATGCTGCTGATTGTAGCCAGGGGTGATTTTAATGATAACCGTTTTCAACGCCTGGACGAAAACCTGCAAGAGCACTTGACCGGGTTGCGCGATATGCTGGCAACAATGGATGAACTTGGCTATAGTCAAGCGGCCGGTTGAACGTTTAAACATTCAACCCGATCAAGAATCGTCTCGGCCACCTCGACTTTGCTCAGCAGGGGTAATTCTTCCACGGACCCTCCGGCAAAGAGCAGCGTCACCCGGTTAGTATCTACGGCAAAACCGGCATCGGCGGCCGATACATCATTGGCGACAATGAAATCCAGCCGTTTGCGCGCCAATTTGCTCTGAGCATTGTTTAGCAAATCCTCCGTTTCAGCCGCAAAACCGACGGTTATCGTTGGCCCGAACCCGGCTGCTTTCTGTGCGGCAACCTCGGCCAGAATATCGGGATTGCGGACCAGCTCCAGGGCTAAGCCGCCCGTATCTCCCTTCTTTTTTATCTTCTGTTCGGCTACCGTCCCCGGTCGAAAATCGGCTACGGCCGCGGCCATGACCAGCAAATGGGCCTGACGGGTTTTCTCCAGCGTGGCCGCCCGCATCTCTTCCGCTGAAGCCACATGAATGACCTCCACGCCAAAAGGGTCGGGCAGCCCGGCCGTGGTGATGAGGGTCACGGCTGCGCCCCGGTCGCGGGCGGCCACGGCGACAGCATAGCCCATTTTGCCGCTGGAATGATTACTGACAAATCGAACCGGGTCAATGGCTTCGCGTGTCCCACCCGCCGTCACGACCACCCGCCACCCAGACATTCCTCCCCGCCGGCCCAAAACTACCCGCGCCGCGCTAACAATTTCATCCGGTTCCACCAAACGGCCCTGTCCCGTTGCGCCCGAAGCCAGGCGTCCTTCCGCCGGCCCCACAACGACAGCGCCCCAGGCCCGTAGTTTTTCCAGGTTGGCCTGAGTGGCTGGATGCCGCCACATATCGGTTTCCATGGCCGGGGCCAGGAGTAGAGGAGCAGGAGTGGCCAGGGCAATTGCCGCCAGCAGATCATCGGCCAGGCCATTCGCCAGCTTGGCTAAGGTGTGGGCCGTGGCCGGGGCGATGAGCAGCAAATCGGCCGTGTCGGCCAGGCTGATATGGGGAATATTTTGACCGGGGGGGATGTCAAACATATCGGTGTATACCGGGCGATGGGTCAACGCCTGAAAAGTCAGCGGGGTAATAAATTTTTGCGCCGCCTCGGTCATCACCACATCCACCCGCGCTCCACCCTGGACCAGTTGGCTGCATACCGCCGCTGCTTTGTAAGCCGCAATGCCGCCGGTAACGCCGAGGATGATGTGTTTGTTGTGAAGAATTTTAATAGAAGTTGGCATAGTACGTTGTCTCGTCTTGCGTCTTGCGTTTTCCGTTTTCTTCACGGAAGACGCAAGACGCAACACGTCTCACTGATTCATCTCCCAAATCAGCCGTAACCCCTCCAGGGTCAGCCAGGGATTGACCACTTCGATGACGGTTGTTTCGCGGGCGATAGTTTCGGCCAGCCCGCCCGTGCCGATAACACGCATCTGCTGGCCCAACTCGGCCCGGAAGCGAGCGACCATCCCTTCGACCAGACCAACATAACCAAAAATCAAGCCGCTCTGCATGGCGTGAACCGTATTGGTCCCGATGGCTTTGGGCGGGCGAACCAGATCAATCCGGGGTAATTTTGAGGTCCGGCTGAACAGCGCCTCGGCGGCAATGCCAATGCCCGGCGCAATAGCTCCGCCCAGATACTCGCCCTTTTCCGATACCGCATCGAAAGTGGTGGCTGTGCCAAAATCCACAATGCAGGCCGGGCCGCCGTACATTTTATAGGCCGCCGCCGCATCCACAATCCGGTCCGCGCCGACATCACGGGGGCTGTCGTAGCGAATCTGGACTCCGGTTTTAACCCCGGTCCCGACTACCAGCGGCTTTTGCTTGACAAAACGCTCAATCATCTCCTCAAAAACGTGCGTGAGCGGCGGAACAACGCTGGCTATGGCTACACCTCTGATGTGATTGAAATCAAGCCCTTCATGGCGCAGCAAACCTAGCATAGTAATGCCGTACTCATCCGGCATGCGGTCGTGGTCGGTTTTGATCCGCCAGTGATACTGTAGGGTCTGGCTGTCGTTATAAACGCCAAACGTGATGTTGGTATTGCCGATATCTATGGTGAGTAACATCATTCAGTCTCGGTATTAGAGAAGGCCAAAATAAAAGATATTCTCAGTAGGATCAATAGCAAACCGAATCCGAGTCAAAAAACCATCCAGGCCGATAAAGTTGGGATGAGGCCAGGTATCACCTGAAGCCAGGGTAGGTACAAATACGGTGGCCTCAACACCAAGGCGCACCTGTGTCCACGATAGCCGGGATGATCAGACGACTGGTGATGACAATTGGTAAGACGATGCGAGTCGTATGTTCCTGGCCTGGATAGTAATCCTCGTAAGAGGTAGCGCCTGAAGCAAAATTGCCAGAGATCAGAAGGTTGGCAAAGCGAGCCATTTACAAGACCTTGCTAATGAGGGCGCCAACCGAATCTTTACCTTCGCCCATTATGGTAGTTAGTTCATTCAGCGACTCTGCTGTTGCGACCAACTCTCCTTCACGCACTGCTACCCAACGGCCTCGATATTCAGGGGCATGCTCACGCAGCCAAAGCTGTGAAGCGTTTAAGTTTTGAGTGTAAACTGTTGATGCCTCGCGTCCGACCGGAGGGGCCAATACTCGTGCCGCTTGTTGGATGCGTTCGTGTTTGGGAAACAAGTGCTGCCCCTGCTGGGCCAGCTTGATAGCCAGGCTGCTTAACTCCAGGCTCAAAGCCAGGTCAATAGTCCGCAACAGTTCTTCTGATCCGCAAACTGACCAATCTACAACTTCAGCCAGGGCTGCAAACTGCTGGCGCTCGCCCGCTTGAGTGTATTGTTCCAAAAGGGTTAATGTTCCTTCGATTTGAGGAGTAATTTCTATTGCCATTTTTCATCCTCCTGTTTCTGAATTATGATAAGTTATTATACCATAGGAAAAAAGTTTCCGCTTACTCATAGCCACTTCATCTGCCTATGCAGCCAAGTTTGTCTTGTGGCTGCGAATAGACTATTATTGGGTTAATCTTAAATCGGGAGGCTGTCATGCCTGAAAACCAACCCACTTTGGAAGAATGGCGGCGGCTGTACGAGGCCTGGGGCCAATTCAAGGAAATCACGCCCTGGCAGTGGATGGACGAAACCCAAATCTTTGGGGTGCAAGACCCGGAAAGTGGACAGTTGGGCTTTGTCAGCGTGATGGGGTCGCTGGGGGAACATTATGCCATCGCTTTGTATTTGGGTCGGGAGGGGTTATACGGCTTCCACGCCCTGGAACAGGCCGGCCCGGAGATGACCCCGGAAGATGTGTTGAACGTGCCCCAATTGCAAGCCTCTTTTGAAGACCGGGAGATGCTGCATGAGCGTGACCGGACCTTAATCAAACAACTGGGCTTGAAATTTCGCGGACGGCAGGCCTGGCCTCTATTTCGCAGCTACCGGCCCGGCTTTGCGCCCTGGTTTTTAGAGGCGGTGGAAGTGCGTTTTTTGACTCACGCCCTGACTCAGGCTCAAGATGTGGCCCTGCGCTTTCGCGACAATTGGACGCTCTTAACCCGAGGCTCTCATTACCTGGTGCGAGTCGCCCGTAGAGAAAAAGGCCAGCTTGTCTGGCAAGATCAATCTATGGCGGTCCCTCCACCTGAACCGACCAGCATCCAACTGCGGATGGACCTGGATGCTTTGGCTGCGCTCCGGCAGCGGCCTCGCGGTGGGTATACGTTGGAAATGGACCTGTTTATGCTGCCCTCAGCCTTACACGACGCCGGCGAGCGGCCCTATTACGCTTATTCGCTCCTGACTGTAGATAAACAGAGCGGCATGATCCTGGGCCAGGAGTTGCTCCAACCGCTGCCGTCGCTGCTGGAAATGTACAGCCAAATTCCCCTGAAGGTGGTCTATTTACTGAGCAAACTTGGCAGCCGGCCCAAAGAAATCCGCGTCCGTTCGCCGCTGCTGTATCAACTGCTCACCACCCTGGACAAGGAACTGGGCTTTAAGCTCAAATCCAGCAACCGGCTGCCTCGTCTCGACTCGGCCAGAGAAGAACTGTTTCGTTTCTTAATGCGCTGAGCTTTTTTTGCGCCGCAGCATCCTGGCCCGCAGCCCGCGCAGGCCGCGCTCCATCTTGCCGGCCAGCCATTCCGGCTGGGGGTGAGGCAGCAGCGGCCACGGTTCCAACCCCAAACTGGACAGAACCGCATTAGCCGCCGCGATGCCGGTTGTCGTGGCGCGCTCCAGATACAGGGCCGGAGCCGGATGATAGACCCAATCGCCGCAGGCAAACAGATTCGGCCAGGGCGTCTCGATGCCCAGGTGCTCGCCCGGCTCACCCACGCTGAAGAGGGTGTGGGTAGCCTCGTTGCGCAGCAGCCGCGAATGGAGCAGATTGCCGCGCAGTTCCGGGAAAACCCGATAGGTGTCAATCAGCACGCGGGCTAATAACGACGCATCCGGCTGGGCTAATAATTCCGGCGGGCCGTAAATGTGCATTTCGATAGCGCTGCCGCCGGTCGCTCGACTCCACTCGGCATAGGCCGTTTGCAGCCGGTCGAGCCAGAAAAAGTTGTCCATCACAAAATCGCCGGTGTAGATGCCGGCCTCGGCGATGGCTTTGGGTTTGACCTTGAACCACAGCCGGATAATCGCTGTCGGCACACCGCTGGGAAAGCGCAGCCTGGCGGCTGCCTCCGCCGTAGCGGGACTCTCTTGCAGCAGTTTCCTCGCCGCCGGAGCGTCAACCGCGAGAATAACCCGCCCGGCTTTGATAGAGTATGTCTGCCCGTCTGCTTGGACGGTAACTTGCCAACCCGGTTCACCCTCAAGGAGTCCAGACTTAAGTCTGGACTCCTGATCCTCCCCCCTGCTCCCCTGCTCCTCTGCTCCTCTGCTCCTCTGCTGCAATTCCACCACCCGCGCCCCCAACCGAACCTGACCGCCCAGCCGCTGCACCAAAGCCACCAATGGCTCCGACACGCACTCACCGCCGGAGCCGGGTAGGTAGGAAAAAGCCCAGGCGTCACGGCGCAGCAAAGTGTAAAAGCGCAGAAAAGCGATAAACCCGGAGGCCGGCACATCTTTGGGATGGGCGGCCAGGGCGCTGCGGACCAGCCCGGCAAAGAAACTGGCCAGCGTCGGCGACCAGCCGGCGGTAAAATCGGCCAGCGAGAGGCCCCGCAGCGATTTTTGCTCGGCAATCGGGTCAATGGCCATAGCCGACATCAACCCCCCAAACACGCGGAACATCGAGGCCAGGTCGCGCAGGGTTAAAATGTTGAGGAAGCGCGGGCGCAAAAACAGGTGTAAATAGTGAAACGGGGCCGGAACCAGGCTGTGGCGAATGGCGCTGCCGATGGCGGCCTTGCGGACGGTACGGCCCCGGCCAAAAATCCAGGTTTCCTCGCGGGCCGGCACAAACATGGGCCGCAGATTGTGCCGGGCCAGGGCGGCCTGAAAGTTGTGATAGGGCGACCAGATGCCATGCACCCCGTGCTCGCCGGGAAAGCGCCAGGTCTGACCGTTGTGCTCGATTTCGACGGTAGGGCCGCCTTTGAGCCGCCCGCCGGGCCGGTCGGGGTCAGCTTCCAAAACCAGCGGCTTGAGACCGCGCTCGGCCAGGTGAACTGCCGCCATCAACCCGGCGATACCACCGCCGATGATAAGTGGTGAAGTGACCGGCAGCAACTCAGGGATTTCGACACCGGCAGAGGGGGAGGTGGAAATTTCCATGGATTCGGGAGTCATCCGGGAGCAAAAGTGTGGAGTTTGGCCCGGCGTGAGGCGCTGAACATCACCAGCTCTCGCAAGAACGACGCCGGTTGAGCCTGCATCAAGGAAGGTTCGGCGTAGCACTGTTGAAAGCAACTGAAGCAGGTTTGGGGGGGCGGGCCAAATTTGTCCACGGCCAGGCGCATCGCTTCGGCCCAGGAGTCAACGCGGGTCAGGTTGCAAGGGCGTCCCCCCTGCGCGGTCTGGCTGCGCTCGATGGGGCGGCAGGGGTAAATAAGGTCGCCGTTGGGTAAAACGCGCGGGACCAGAGTGGGGTAACAGACGTAGGGTTGAAAATCGCGGGCCAGCTTCAGATAGGCCAGGCTGCCCAGGATTTTTAGGCCCTGCTTTTTGTAAGCAATCACTTTATCCACAAAAGCGCGATAAGCGGAGGCTATCCGCAGTTCATAGCGCGGCCAGTTGTTGCAAGATTGGGGGGAGAAGGCAAAGGCGATGTGATACTGGAGGCAAAAATCCAGCACGGCTTCCGCATCGGGCAGGGTTTCGGGGGTGATGACGCAATTGGCGACCAGTTCAAATTTGTTGGCAGCCTGATGCCCCGCTACTTCAACAATCGTCTGGATGATGGTTTCAGCCACCCGGCTGTCGAGGCCAATGGTTTGCCCCCAACGGGCCACATCCAGCGAGTCCAGGCTGATTACCAGCCGGTCGAGGTGAGGCAGCAGGCCGAGATGTTTGGACAGCAGCAGTCCGTTGGTGAGCAGGGTGACATGCTGAAAATGATGCCCGGCTTTGGCCCGGCTGACCAGGGCTTCAATTTCCGGGTAGAGCAGCGGCTCCCCGCCGGTCAAAATCAGATGGGGCGTAGCTTGGCGTAAAATGGTCAATACCCGCTCGGCTTGGGCCAGGGGTAAAACGCCCAACCGGGCCAGTTCGTCGTTGGGCCGGCGCGCCCCGTAATCCTCGCAGTAAACGCAGTTGAGATTACAGCGCCCGGTCAAATGAAAGACCACCACCAACGGCAGCAGGACGGGCTGGCCCCGGCTCAGGTTTATGAGGTTACAGAGATAATTTGGCACGACAACGATTGGAGATTGGAGATTGGAGATTCAAACTAATAATCTCCAATCTCCAATCTCTCCCTTATTGGAGGGATTGGGTCTATGATTTGAGTCTTGCCCCAAAGTTCGATGACCGGACTTGCCTTCATTCTAACATAGGTTGAGGTTCGGAGCGAGTCGGATTCAGGGTTATTTTTGGATCAGCGGCAAATAGGTCCGTGTGCCACCGACCAGCAGGCCGATTGTGGCCGTCCGGGTGAAACCGCCGCCGGTGGCAACAATGGGAATGTTGTACCACTGGCCGGGTACAGGTGAACCGGGCGAACTGTCGGCAACGGTCAAATTGACCTGACCGGGCGGAGTCAACGTTTGCGAGGAGGGAGAAATATTCAATTCGCCCGGGGCCGGGTTGGTAATATCTACGGTAACGGTCCCGCTGAAGGCATCGTTGCTTTGCACGTTGAGGGTGTAAAAAGCCGACCCGCCGGGATCAATCGCTTGGGTGCGAGGACCGGCGCTTAAGCTGAAGCCCTCATCTGCCGGCGACACGCCGGTGCGCTTGAAGCTGCCTCGCCCCGTGCCCCACAAAATGCGAGCGTTGGCTGTGCCGGGCAGGTCATAAGCCACCACCCCGCTGGATACGGTGCCGATGACCAGTTCCATGTCGGCGTCAGTATCAATGTTGGCAATCGTTGGTGCGCCGAGGCCGCCGTTCCAGTCATCGCCGCGAGGCGCAGGCAGATTGAGCGCGTGGAGTTGATTGCCCTGGTAGTCGAGAATGTGCAACTGGCCGTTGCGGTTGCCGCCGTTCTGCGGCCAGGAGGTGAAGCTGACCTCGGCTTTGCCGTCGTTGTCCAGGTCGGCAATCACCGGCTCCCCGGCAAAGCGAATGCCGCTGCCGGGCACGTCGAAGGGCCAGTTGTGTTTTTCAGTTTTATCCAGCCAGAAGGCGTGCAGCCGGCCATCGTAGGAGGGATAGAGAATTTCCTTGAAGCCGTCGCCGTCCAGGTCGGCCACCACAGCGTTGGTGACGCTGTTCTGGATCACGTTGTAATCCTGGGAAAGTGGGCCGCTGCCCGGTTCGGCGGCGGGAATAACCGTCCAATCGAAGCCGCTGCCGCTCCAGCGAGTGCGGTCGAGATTGAGAATCCAGGGCAAGTGATACATGTCGCCGTCCGGGTCGCCAATAGCGCAGTTATATACATCGCCCACGACAATGATTTCCAGCGTGCCGTTGCTGTCCACATCGGCAATGGCCGGGGCGCTGTTGGCAAAGTTGGGGCGGTGTTCCGTGCCGCAGTTGGCGTAGCCGCGCAAATCGGCGGCCTGATCCACGTGAACCCCGACCTGGCTCCAGACGGTGCGTGGGCTATAGAGGCTGTTAACCCCCAGTTGGTTGCCGTTGCGGTCCAGGGCGGTGATGTAGTGGGTATCGGTGGGGCCGATGATTTCCTTGAAACCGTCGTCGTTCAAGTCGGCAATGGTCACATTCTCGTTGTACATGCCCCAGCCATAGCCGGGTTCGCCGTTGCGCCGGGCGGGCCAGCCGGGCCGCACCGAGCCGTTGGCCTCGAAGACATTAAGCTGCCGGGTTGCCCCACCGCTGGCGCGGCCGACAATAATCTCCAACTGCCCGTTGTTTTCCAAATCTTCAACGGCCAGGGTGCGGACTTCGCCGCCGCCAAAGGGGTTGCGCGTCCACTCGACGCCGCCGGTGTGGTTATAAACCGTTACCTGGTCGCTGTTTCGCCCGACGATAATTTCCAGGTCGCCATCGCCGGTCAGGTCGGTTACGGCAATGCCGGGCCAAATGCGGCTGCCGTTTTCGCCGCGCCACTGCTCACTGCCGGTCAATCCATCCAAAGCGACCAAATCATACGCCCCCCAGATAACTTCAGCCTGCGCGTCGCTATCGAGATTGGCCACAGCCGGTGAGGCGTACCAGCCGGTTTCGCACCACGAACTGAAACAGCCGCCATAGGCCCATTTGAGCGTGGGTTCACTGACAGCACTGAGGGGCGTCGCCTGGATGTCGGCAGGGAAGCCGGTCAAAAACAGCAAGAGGGTCAGGCTCAAGATACAGATGATAGTGGTTTTTACGGGCATGAAGTTCTCCTTGGAAGGCAGTAATCGGGGGTCAGCAATCAGGGGTCAGATAATTATTTTAGAATCACCGGTAGGTATGTTTGTGTTCCACCGACGAGCAAACTGACGCTGACCGTTTGGGTCAAAGTACCATTGGTGGCGATGAGAGGGATGGTATAGAATTGACCCGGCAGCAGCGGCCCGGTCGGGTGAGTGTCGGTTACGGTTAGAGTGGTCTGGTCGGGCGGCGTCAGCGTGGTTGAGGCCAGTTGCACGGTCAGGTCGGGTGAAGGGCTGGTAGTGGTCAGGGTGACAGCGCCGCTGGCCGCGCCGGAGACGGCGACGGTATAAGTTGTGCCGCTTCCGGCGGCGATGGCTCGCACAGACGGTGTTGCCGTCAAGATGAAACCATCTTCATACGCGCCAAGATCGGGATTGGGGCCACGGGGATTGCCCAGAATATCGTCGCCGGGAGATTGGGCTGAGGCAGCGGCATTGACCGCCGGACTGCCGGTGGCCGGATTGCCGTAGAGGTTGACCAGCCGCTCGAACTCCTGCCGGGCGGTGGTGTTGCCGCTCAGAAAAGCGGAGCCGTTCCAACGGGGCAGAATTAAACCTGACTGGCTGCCCAGAAGGGGGTCGGCTATCACCCGGTTGGCGTCGGCAGTGTTTGGATTGATCTGATCGCCAGGGGGAATGGCCGCGCCGCCGTTCCAATACAAATTATTATTAAGGATAAGATTGGTCGTTTCAGCAGCAGTACCGTCGGAAAAGTCGTTGTTGCCGCCGCCAAACTCTGCTCCCATCGTCCCAGTGGGATCGGACCAGATGTTATTATAGAAAAGAATAGTATCGTTGACAGGATTAGCACCTTCTTGATTCAAACGGAAGGCATAGGCCAGGGCGGGGAGATTGCCGGTAATCGTATTGTGGCGAAAGGTAATATTTTTACCGCCCTTGACCCCAAACGCTGCTCGCATATTGTTGTTAGAATTACCCAGCATCAGGTTATTTTCAACCAGCACATTCTGGGCTTCGTAATAGGGGTTGCCATCCTCGCCCACCAGAACAAAGTTGCTGCCGCTGGAGCCTTCCCAGTTGAGAAAAATATTGCGCCGGACGGTAATGTTGCGACTGCCCTGGTTGGCATCGTCGTTGCCGTTGCTGTCTTTGATGACAATATAGCTGCTGGTGTTAGTGTCGCTTCGCCCGCTGCCGGAAAAGTCGTTGAAGAAGATATTGTCACGGATAAGCACATCGGTCACACTGTTAATGTCAATGTGTTCATCGCTGCCGGACTGGTTGTAAAATATGTTGCCTTCGACGGTAATATCGTCGGCGCCGTTGTTGATTTTCAAAATATCGTTGTTGTAGCTATCGTGCAGAATATTGTTGCGCAGGGTCATCCGGCTGACACAGTTGCCGTCGGCGCAGCCAGGCTCGCCGAGGAGGTCTTGTATCTGAATAACCAGCGCGCCCGCGCCGGGGCCGCTGTGGGCGATGTCGAAACCTTCCAGGGTGATGCCTTTACCGTAATAGCTGGTTACAACCACATCACTATTACGCAACCGGGCTTGATAGGGAACTTCTGAGCGAACAATAATGCCTTGCGCAAAAGCCACATCCAGGCGGACGCGACCTGTGTAAGTGCCGGATTTTACTAAAATTGTACTATCGTCGGGGACGTTTTCCACCGCATGTTGAATGGTGGCCCAGGGATTGCCCGCCGAGCCATCGCCGGTGGTATTGCTGCCGGTGGTAGCGACGTAATAAGGGCCGGCAGCCCTGGCATTGAATGAGGTGGTGCTGTTGAGGATTCCTGCTGCAAGCAGCGGCAGGAGTAGAACGACGACGAATCTGGTCTGTTTTGATTTTGTCAAGGTGGCCTCCTTTTGCAGTAGGGTGACTCAAAAGAAACGCCCAGCATTAGGGAGTCCGGTCAACCCGGCAAAAGGATACGGCCTGTTGGGGGATTGGAGATTGGAGATTAGAGATTATTAATCTCCAATCTCTAATCTCTATTCTTACAGCAAATTATTCTCACGGGCAAAAATGGCGGCCTGGGTGCGGTCGCGCAAGCCCAGGCGGCTGAGGATATTGGAGACGTGATTCTTGACGGTGCCTTCGCTGACCACCAGTTCCTCGGCAATTTCGCGGTTGGTAGCGCCGGTGGCAATCAGTTGCAGCACCTCCATCTCTCGCTCGGTCAAATCAAATTGGGCGGCGACAGTCTGGGCGGAACTCTCTTTTTTGGCAGGCGCAGCCGGGCTGGAACCGGCCTGCTTATTGAGAACGCCTACTAACTTCCCGGCAATGGAAGGTTCGAGCTGGTAAATACCCCGGTGGGCCAGGCGGACGGCCTGGGCCAAATCCTGGGCCGGAATATCTTTGAGCAAATAGCCGCTGGCGCCGGCAATGAGGGCTTTGACAATATCTTCTTCGTCGTCAAAGGTGGTCAACATGAGTACCTGGCAGGTGGAAAGCTGCCGGCGAATCTGCTCTGTCGCAGCGATGCCGTTCATTACCGGCATGCGCACATCCATCAAAATGACATCCGGCGTTAAGACCAGGGCTTGCTCAATGGCTTCTTGCCCGTTGGCGGCTGTGCCGATGACCTCGATGCCTTCTTGAATGCTCAACAGCGAAGAAATACCATCGCGCATGAGTTGTTGGTCGTCTACGACCATAACCTTTACGGTTTGTGGTTCGGTCATCGTTACCCTCCGATCAAGGCCAGCGGATTTTTTGGCACCGTAACCAAAAGAGAAGTGCCATGATTAGGCGCACTTTCCACTTTAAACGAGCCGCGCACCATTTCCAGCCGTTCCCGGATGCCTTGCAAGCCATAGTGACTTTCCTGTTTCGACTCGTTCAAGCTGGCCGGATTGAACCCCTGCCCGTTATCCACAATCGAGAGGCTGGCTTGCTGGTCTTCAAGCTTGATATGAATGGTTACGTGGCTGGCCTGGGCGTGCTTTTGGATATTGGTCAAGCCCTCCTGGGCGGCGCGATAGAGCGTCAGCAGGGATTGGCGAGAAAACTCGGCCTCGTCCCCTTCGATCTGCAAATCAATGGTCATCTGGCTGCTTTCCAGTGGGCCAACCAGCCCGGCAATAGCCTGGGCCAGCGAGAACTTTTCCGGGGCGCTGCGCAGCGTCCCCACCGAGCGCCGGATATCTTTGAGGGCTTCGCTGGCTAAATTTTTGGCGTTCTTGAGCGCTTCATCGGCGGCGGTCTCGTCGCGCACTTTGAAGGCAATGGCTTTTTCCAACTGAACATTAATCACGGTCATGTAATGGCCCAGGCTGTCGTGGATTTCGCGGGCCAGCCGGTTGCGTTCTTCCATGGTTGCCAGTTCAGCCACCTGTTCGGCGTAATTCTGCAATTGGCGGTGCGAGGTTTCCAGTTCCCCTAGCAGTTGTTCGGCCCGGAGCCGGCTGGTGCGTTCCTGGCGAATGAGATAGGCAATCGAGGCGATAAAGGCCAGGGTCAGGAAAAAGGTTAAATCGAAGAGACCCGGCGCTGGAGGAGACGGGGGTGGGGTATGATTATTTCGCGACAATTCCCTGATCGTGTCGCCCCAACGTCCCATCAGATACATGGTCCAAATCATCCCGGATAAACCATAGCTGCTGCCGGCCAGCAGAAAGAAACTGAACGGGACAAAAAGTAGAAACAGGCTGCGATAGGTAAAGCCCAGGCCATCGCTCAAACTGGCAGCAAAGATAATGGCCATACGGACCAGCAGCAGCGCCACAGTGGTGGGCCATGGCGACCGTTCGCCCAGGTAACGATATTCCAGCCGGTCAATGACAATGAGCAGAGCGATGGCAGCGGCCATAACTGCGCCGCCAAGCCAGGGGTTGACCTCTGAATAATAGCCAGAAAAGACCATATACTCATAAATAACTAAAACACCAACATAAAAAATAGCCGCTAACCCATCAATCGGGCGGGGCATTAACCACTGCCGCCACCAGGCAGTTTTTGAAAGTAGTTTTTCAGCCATACTGCCAGTATAGCACTAAACCAGACCCGAATCAATGCGTCGCAGGATAGAACTTGGGGTAGCCAAAGGGGAGATGACCTTTGGCTAATTTTTTACTCCAAGCCGTGACCTTTGACTGGATTAAAATAGCTCCTTTCACCCGTGTGAGGCGCGCAAAAATTTATTATACTGAAACAAAAAGGAGAACCTGTTCATGACCTCAAAACGTATCCTGGTTGTAGACGATGAAAAAGCCATCTTGAGCCTGTTAAAAACCTCCATCGAACTTATGTGTCCAGAGCATCAGGTCGTCGCCGTTAGTAATGGTCTGATAGCCCTGGCTGAACTACGCCAGCAACCCTTTGAGCTTATCTTGACCGATTTTGAGATGCCTCTATTGAACGGCCTGGATTTTGCGGACACGGTCCGGCAGTTTTGCCCGGATATCCCCATTATTTTAATGACGGGTTCTCAGAGTGATGAAATCCTATCCAGGGCAGGTTCGATGAATCTGGCCGGTTTTCTGGCTAAACCCTTTGCGATTAAGCAGTTAAAAGAGATTCTTCAACAGAACGGAATATAGTCATGGCGGTTTCAGTGGGATGGATCAAGTTGTCAGTAGCGACGACCTGGCGGAATTAGTATCCGCAGGCAAATTACGCTATATTATGAATAGGGGAGTTAATTTAACCTACCAACCTCAATGAGACAAGGAAAATGACCCAAAAACTTACCATTGGTTTAACTTTTTTGCTGATTAGCCTGGTTTGGCTGGCACAAAGTTTCATCAGCGTCCATGCCGCCGACAAGAACGCCGCTGATTATGAAGTCGTACTGGCCCCGCCCGCAGAGGCGTTAGCAACTGATGAAATATCCACAGCACAGATGATAGCCAGCCAGCAGGCTGTTACCGCCACCAGCAGCACAACCCTTTATCTTCCGCTTGTTTTTCGTAAGTTTTGTGCCAGCGCCTTCAGTTACAATGAAACGCTGGGCTACAACCTGTCCAAAATAAATGTTGCCTCGGGCTGGCAGAGTTGTTCTCAGGGCCAGGGCATCAAGGTGGCGGTGATAGATACCGGCGTTGATCTGGATCATCCTGATTTGCAGGCCAATATCGTCAGCGGCAAAAGTTTTGTTTCCGGCGTCAGCAGCCCGGACGACGACCAGGGACACGGGACTCATGTGGCCGGGATTGTAGCGGCAGTGAACAACAATGGCGGGGTGATTGGCGTAGCGCCCAAAGCCAGCATTATGCCGGTTAAGGTGCTCAACAGCCAGGGCAGTGGTAGTATTTTTGCGGTAGCAGATGGAATTGAGTGGGCGGCGAATAATGGCGCAAAAGTGATTAATCTGAGTCTGGCCGGTACCGGCAATTCCTCAACTCTCAAAACGGCGGTGGACTATGCCTACAACAAAGGGATTTTATTGGTGGCTGCCGGCGGCAATTGCGGCGACGCGAATTATTTGTTTAATGGCTGCACATCTCAGGATCAAACACTCTATCCGGGCGCTTATGCTAATGTGGTAGCTGTTGCCTCTACCACCAGCAGCGACACCCAATCCAGTTTTTCCAACGAGGGCAGTTATATTGATATAGCCGCGCCCGGCAGCTTTATTTTCAGCACCTATGCTTCGGGTAGTTATACTACCCAGAGCGGCACCTCCATGGCTGCGCCGCATGTGGCCGGGCTGGCTGCTTTGATCTGGTCGCAAGATTCAAGCTTGACCCGCCAGCAGGTCTGGACGCAAATCAGAAACACGGCTCAGGATTTGGGTACAAGTGGTTGGGATCAACAGTTTGGCTATGGCCGGATTAATGCCGCTGCCGCCCTGGGCATGCTCCAAACCAGCGTCACTACCGCCGATGCCCCTCTGGCCGAGCCTGTTGCGGTGGATGCCGCTGTCCAGACCCCTTACGTTCCCGGTGAAATCTTGCTCAAGCTCCAGACCGGGGTAACGGTCAATAGGGTGCTGGAGCAAGACCAATTGGAAACCGCTGACGTGAAGGTGGCCGATACGATTGACCAGCTTGGGGTACAAAAGTTGGCGGTAACAATCGGCCAGGAGCAGGCCATATTAGACCAGTTGCGCCATGCCAGCGGGGTTGAGTACGCCGAGTTGAATTATATTGTGACTGCTCAGTAAATTGCTCGACGCCTTAATTTAGACGGCTCAAGAAATCAGCGTCCACCGAGCGTTGAAACGCCCGGCTCATCCAGGTGAAAGCCCGCTGAAGCAGGCTAAACGTGCCCTTTTGAGCCGGTTTTGAACCGGCTTTCACCTGCTATAGCCGGGGGCTTCCAGCCCTCGGTGGACGCATTTCACACTTTACATTAGCCTCCCTTTAGCCAAAAGTCACCTGACTTTTGGCTAATTTTTTTGATTAAAGAGTTGACCTTTGACTTAACCAAAATAGCCCCTTTCACACGTGTGGTCAACCTAAAAATCCGTTACACTGAAATAGAAATAAAAACATTATCCGCAAGGAGTTCTGAGATGAGACGTATTTTAATCATTTTATTAACCGTGATTGTGCTGGCCGGGGCCGGCGCGTTTGGTTATCAGTATTTTATGACCCAGGCCGAGCCAAAAAGCCTGAGTGAAGACCCGACAGTTGAGATTATCCAGGTTGAGCGTGAAACGCTGGTGGATACGGTCAGCGCCAGCGGCAGCATCGAACCCGAAGCCGAAGTGGAGATGAAATTTGAAACCGGCGGCAAGGTGAGCGAAGTTTTGGTCAAAGAAGGCCAATACGTAACCGCCGGTACGGTGTTGGCCCGGCTGGATACCACCGACCTGGAACTGCAAGTCCGCAGCGCCGAAATTGATCTGGTTCAGGCCAAAGCCAATTTGGAGCAACTTTTGGAGCCGGAATTGGCCGAAAAAATTACGGCAGCCCAGGCCGCCGTCGAGAGCGCCCGGCTCAACCTGGCCGAGTTGTTGGATGGGGTTGACCCCGACGAAGTGACCAAAGCCGAAGCTGCCCTCAAGCAAACTGAAATCACCCTCAAAGAAGCGCAGTGGGCCTACGATCAGGTGGCTTACCGGGGCGATGTCGGGGCAATGTCGCAGGCCAATGATTTGCAGGATGCTACCCTGGCCTATGAGTCGGCTCTGGCCGATTACAATATTGCCGTAAAAGAAGCGACCCCGGCTGAACTGGCTGCGGCTCGCTCCACTCTGGCCAATGCCCAATCTACCCTGGCCGAATTGCAACAGCAGCCCAGCGCCGCCGAAATTACCGCGCAGCAGGCCAGCGTGGATAAAGCCCAATTAGCCCTGGAGGAGGCGCAAACAGCCCTGGAGGACGCCGCGCTAATCGCCCCCACCGACGGCATTGTGCTGGTGGTCAACATCGAGCCGGGGGAACGAGTGCTGGACGACGCCGATGAAGCGGCCATGACCATCGCCAATACCTCCAGCTATTTGCTCAAGATGGAAGTGGATGAGTTGGATATTGGGCAAGTTAAGGTAGGTCAGCGGGCCGAGGTATCGCTGGATGCCTATGCCGAGCAAACCTTTGAAGGTGTGGTAACCGACATCTCGCCCAGCGCGTCGAGCACCGACTCCGACAGTATTATCACTTATGAGGTTACGATTAACCTGGATACCACCGGCTTGAACCTGAACTTGTTATCCGGGATGACGGCTAACGCCAACATCCAAACCCAGGAGTTTAGCGAGGTGGTGGTGGTGCCCAACCGGGCCATCCAGGTAGACGAAGCCAATGGCGAGTCTGTGACCTATGTGGAAAAGTTGGATGAGCAGGGCAATCTGATGCGGGTGGAAATTGAAACCGGGCTGCGCAGCGGCGGGGTGACGCAAGTTATCGCCGGGCTGGATGAAGGCGATCAGGTGATTATCCGGCAGGAGCCTGACACTGGGGCGAGTTCGAATACGTAGGTTGGGCAATGACCGAGGACCGGAGACCGATGAGCGCGCAGCCTCCCTGTGGGGCCGAGTATTCGTCAGCCGTCCCGGGTCTATTAACAAAGGAGTCGGACAGTCCCAATAGGACGACACCGACGATGAAAATTGTTTGTAGTGACGACTTCAGTCGTCCAGGTTGTCAGCGACTGAAGTCGCTACTACAAACAAGTTATTTTCAGAGGAGTGACTTATGGAAAACAAATTTGTGGTTAATGCTGTGAACCTGACCAAAACCTATCAAATGGGTGAGGTGGAGGTCCAGGCGTTACGGGGCGCTTCTTTACAGGTTCAGCCCGGCGAATTAATGGCAATTATGGGGCCGTCCGGCTCCGGCAAATCTACCTTGATGAATATTTTGGGTTGTCTGGATCAGCCGACCGCCGGCCAATATTTCTTGGAAGCGGTGGATGTGGCCCAACTGGACGACAATAAACTGGCCCAAATTCGAGGCAAACGCATCGGCTTTGTCTTTCAAAGCTTCAACTTATTACCCCGCACCAGCGCCTTGAGCAACGTCGAACTGCCGCTGGTCTATATGGGCGTCGGGCGCGGTGAACGCCACCGCCGGGCCATTGCCGCCCTGGAAATGGTCGGCCTGGGCAGCCGCCTGCATCACAAACCCAACGAGCTGTCGGGGGGACAGCAGCAGCGGGTGGCGATTGCGCGGGCTTTGGTCACAGACCCGGCCATCATTATGGCCGATGAGCCAACCGGCAACCTCGATTCTAAATCGAGTGAAGAAATTATGGGGATTTTTCAACACCTGAACGAAGCGCAAGGGATTACGGTTATCTTTGTCACCCACGAGCCGGATATTGCCGAACATACCCGACGGGTGATCCGGTTGGCCGATGGTGCGATTGTTGAAGACCGGCCCATCCTCAACCCGCGCCGGGCAGAAGTCGGCGGCGTTACCCCGGTTGGGGGTGGCGTTATTAAGCCAAAACTGGCGTTGCAAGGAGTTTCGTAATGCAACTGTGGGAAAGTATTCAGATAGCCCTGCGGGCTTTGACGATTAACAAATTACGCACCATTTTGACCATGCTGGGCATTATCATTGGGGTGGCGGCGGTGATTGCCTTGATTTCTATCGGCAACGGCGTCCGCCAGGATATGAATGAGCAGTTTACCAGCCTGGGCACTAACTTGCTGACCATCTCTTCCGGTCAAGGGCGGGGTGGGCCAGGCGGGGGGCCGGGCGGCCCACCGGGGAGTCAAGAAGAAGACGAATCGCAGGCTGATTTGAAGGAAAAGGCGGCTGAACCACTGACGATGAAGGATGTAGAAGCTTTAAGCGATCCCATGCAAGTCTCCCATGTGGTGGCAGTGGCCCCAACCTATAATGTCAATATCAGCGGGGGGATCATTTACGAGCAGGAAGAAGCCACAGGGGTTACTGTTACCGGGGTAACGCCGAACTATGAGACGGTGCGTAATCTGACGCCCGAAGTGGGCCAGTTTATCAGCCAGGACCATGAGGATCAGCGGGCGCGGGTGGCCGTACTCGGTTATGAGGTAGCCCAGAAATTGTTTGAAACCTATGGCTCCCCCCTGGGCGAAAGCGTGCGCATCAACGGGATCAGCTTTGAGGTGATTGGCGTTTTGCCCGAAAGCGGTCAGGGCGGCTTTGGCAACCCGGATAACACCGTGCTGGTACCCCTCAGCACCGCCCAAACCCGTTTGGGCAAATCCGGCGCGTTTCGGGGCAGCTTGATCGTATCCAGTATTTACGTGGAAGTGGACAACCAGGATAATATGGATGCCACCTCCGACGAAATCACCGCTGTTCTGCGCGAGCGCCACCGCCTGGGGACGGAATACAAAAATGATTTCACCATCCAGAACCAGGCCCAACTGCTTGAATTTGGCGACACGATGGCTACTACTCTGACCGCCTTTTTAGGTTCTATTGCCGGCGTCTCGCTGCTGGTCGGCGGGATTGGGGTGATGAACATCATGCTGGTCTCGGTGACGGAACGCACCCGCGAAATCGGCATCCGCAAAGCAGTCGGGGCCAAGCGGCGCGACATCCTGATGCAATTTCTGGTCGAGGCCATGGTTATCTCGCTGATTGGCGGCTTTATGGGTATTGGCGTAGGGTATGGTATCTCGCTCACATTGCCGATGATGATCTCGGCCCTGCGGAGCACAGTCGTGACCCCGGAGTCCATTTTACTGGCTACCGGCTTTTCTGCCGCCATCGGCCTGTTTTTTGGAGTCTACCCGGCCACTCGCGCCGCCCGGCTGCGGCCGATTGAAGCCTTACGCTATGAGTAAAAGTTAGTCAGATGCCAGACCAACCACAGCCCACCAACTATCGAAAAACACGCCGTGATGAGGAACGCAAACTGGTTATTCTGGTCATCCTGGTGTTGATCGTTGTCGGTACCGGCCTGATTGGCCTCATCTGGGGGGCAGGGGCGGCCTTGCTGGGCGGTCTGTGCCTGCTGGGCGGGTCGGCTCTTATCGGTGGGTTGTGGCTTTTGCTGAACCTGGCCCAAAAGTTCATTGATAATGATTAAAGTTTTAGCTGAGATTAGAGAAATGAAAATGAAAACCTGGTTAATCCTTATTTTACTAACCCTATTAACTTTGACCGCCTGCGCCGCGCCGAGCAGTGCCAGCCCGACGCCGACAATTGTCCGGCTGGACCGCTCGGCCCTGACGCCAACGCCGGCCATAGAAACAGTAGCCGATATCGTGCCGCCTTCAACCTCAACCCCGACGGCTACGGCCACTACCACAAGGGCTAAGACTACGGCAGCAGCTACGCTTGAGCCAGAGCCTCAAGTCACCCCCAACCCCACGGCTGCGGCCACCCCTGAAACGGCGCAGGCTGAGATTGTCGCGGCGGGTCTCAATGTCCGCGAAGGGCCGGGCGTAGGCTATGCCGCCATCGGCACAGTGGCTCAGGGCGACATTCTGGACATTACCTCCGTCAGCGCCGGCGGCGCCTGGCTGCAAATTGTCACCCCAGCCGGCAAGTCCGGCTGGATTTCCAGCCAGTCCACCTATACCCGTATTCTCGGCTCACTGGATAACGTTCAAACGTTCAACGTTGAACGTTCCAACGTTCAACCTTCCAACGTTCAACCGGCAACCCAATCCGGTGGCAAATTGATTTTCGCCACCAGCAGCGGCGGCGACCTGTACAGCGTTAATGCTGATGGGACAGATTTACAAAAACTCACCAGCGGCGTGATTGACCCGGTTGTTTCGCCCGATGGCACGCAGGTCGCCTATACTCGCTGGGATGGGGCCAAGATGGGGGCGCTCTATATACTGAACCTCACCGATGGTAGCGAGCGGGTGGTTGCCAGCGACATCGCCCGGCCCAAATCGCCCACCTGGTCGCAGGATGGGCAGGAGATCATTATCTCCTTCCAGCATGGCGGCACGGTTAATCCCCAGCCGGAATGTCGTGAATTTGACTCCGACGATGGGATGCAACTGCCCAATTTTAGCGAGATCACCAGTATGCATGTCAGCGATGATGGCGGGGTCAAGATTTGTTTCATACGGCAGGAAGATTTGCAGTGGGGCCTGCGCCAGATCAACCTGGCGACGGGCCAGGCCGAAGATTTGCCCGCCGATCTATACAGCTTCAACCCGACCTGGGACCCCCAAAATTCGTGGCGAGTTATCTACGACGGTCTGCGCGGCTTGATGCAGCTTGATGTAGCCAGCGGCGAACTCCAACCCTTTACCACCGACGTGCGCGACACCGCCCCGGTTTTCTCGCCCGATGGCCAAACCCTGGCCTTGACCTACAAACAGCACGACCATTGGGAAGTTTACACCTATGATCTGGCCAGCGGCAGCCGCCAGCGGCTCACCAAGCCGCCCCTGCTGGCCGATCCACAGTACAGCAGCGCCGCCCCAGCCTGGTCGCCCGACGGTTCGCAAATCGCTTTTTTGACCGACCGCACCGGCCAGTGGGAAATCTGGCTGATGAACGCCGATGGTAGCAACCAACATGCCCTCTTTTCCTCGGAAGCGCAGGCCCAATTAGGATTGAACTATCAAGGGGTGAACGAGCGGTTGTTGAATTGGATAAACTAAAGAATTAAAGGCTTAATGGAGAAGGTTTGAAATGGTAAAGCAGTTATCCGATGGGGAATTATCGAATTCATTACAAGTAATCTACTGTCCTTATACCGGAGAACAGGTAATGAGTCCGGGTTGGAAAGAATTTGCGATCCCCAACGGACGGTTAATTTGGTGGCAGTGTTCAGCCTGCCAGGGTTGGCATATCTTGCTAGACGACCTGTTTGAAAACAAATCGGCAAATTTCTCGGAAACGGAAGATTGAGGATTTCTACTCAGGCTCATGTCATTTCGAGATCGAAGGTCGAGAAATCCTCAGGGTGCAACCCATAAAAGTAAAGTGTCGGGGATTTCTCCCTGCGGTCGAAATGACATGGCTGAGCAGTTACGATTGAGGATATATGATGAGAAAAACATTTCTGATTAGTTTATTTTTTAGTCTCTTGATTGTGTTGAGTGGCTGTGGCCTGGCCTCGAGCGGCGCAGCGGCCGCTTCATCCACCCCCACGATTGTCCCCCTGCCGGCGGAGGCCATTGAGACGCCAACAGAGCTGCCTTTGACCTCGCCAACGCCGCTACCGGCAACATCTACCCCTGCCCCTTCCTCTCCCACCCCCACAGCTACAGCGATAACCCCCACCCTTGTTGCCGTTCAATCCGCCGGGGTAGCGGTGGCGGAAATAACCTCAGCCGTCCCTTCACCCCTCACCGGCACGTGGGCTTTTAACTTTGGGGTCATGACCCTGACCCAGCAGAGGATGAGGGTCGAAGGAACCTATCAATGGTACGGCGGGGTTGATACGGGAAAAATCGAAGGGGTTGTCGTGTCCGGCCTCAATCAATTTCAAGGGGTCTGGATCAGCGACCGCAACCCGAGCAGTCAAAGTTTACTGCGTTGGCAGTTGGGCGAGGATTATAACAGCTTCTCCGGTCTTTCTACGGGCGGCAGCAAGAGTGAACAGTGGTGCGGCGTCCGTTCCGGTCAGCCCTTACCTGCCGGCTGCGGCTTCAGCGGGGTCTGGCAGTTGCGTTTTGGCAACCCGCCGGGTGTGACCGGCCAGGCAACGCTGATCCAGACCGGCCAGACTGTCCAGGGTACGTATGTAGACAGCCAGGGCCATACAGGTGAGATTGTGGCCGCAGAGGTTAGCGCCTCATCCATCACCGAGGTCAAACTGACCGGAACCTGGCGCAATGACCAGGGCGAGCAAGCTACCTTTGAGTGGCGGCTCGATCTGACCACCGGGCGCACCTTCCAGGGCCGGCGTGATCCGGGCAACAGCGAGTGGTGCGGCTGGCGCGAGGCGGCAAGCGAACCGGAGCCATGCGGCTGGTAAATGTTTAGCTTCGACTGTCACTGCGACCGGGTCAAACGCCCGGTCGTTTCTTTTTGTACTTACGCAGCAGCAAGCAGGATTGTAAATTCTGACTTTCAACTGGACAGTTTCTAAGAGATCAGGCTGCTATAACCATATTATCAATCAATCGTACTTCATCCACAAAAACAGCCAGCGACAGCAAGGCGCGATCCTCAATCACCTCCAACTCGGCCAGGGTATCGGGGTGAGCCACACTGACATAATCGAGGCGGGCCAGCGGCGTCGCCTCAATCACCGCCCGCATAGCTTCCCGGAGCGACTCCGTGCTGCGCTGGCCCTGCTCAAAAGCGGTTTTGGCTGCCAACAGCGCCCGGTAAAGACAGGTGGCCGACTCTCGCGCCGCCGGGGACAGCCGGGCGTTGCGCGAACTCATAGCTAATCCATCGGCCTCACGCACCGTCGGCTGGACGATAATTTCAAGGTTGAAGTTCAAATCTTCGACCATGCGTTTGATAACAACCACCTGCTGGGCGTCCTTTTGTCCAAAATAGGCTCGCTGCGGCTGGAACACATTGAACAGCTTGGCCACAACAGTGGCAACGCCGCGAAAATGGCCGGGTCGGGCTGCGCCTTCCAAAGGTCGGGTCACTTCCTCCACTTCGACATAGGTTTGGTAGCCGGGTGGATAGACAATATCCGGCGTTGGCGTCCAGACCAAATCGGCCCCGGCCTCTTTGAGCAGGGTCAGGTCGCGCTCCATATTGCGGGGGTAGGCGGTCAGGTCATTAGGGTTGTTGAACTGGATCGGGTTAACAAAAATGCTGACCCCCACCCGGTCGTTTTCTTCACGGGCGCGGCGCACCAGGGCCAGGTGACCTTCGTGCAGGTAGCCCATCGTAGGAACGAGTCCCCAAGAAGGCAGTGGATCAGCCCAGCGCTGGGCGCGAATATCGCTAACTTTAGAAAAAACGTTCATCTTGCTTAAACTGTACGGCAGTTATGCCGACGATTTGACCAAAGCCAAAGCGGAAGATTGGAGGCTTGGCAGGGTGAAGGCCAGCCCGGCCTCTTTGGCTTTGACCGTCCGTAGCAAAAACTCGTTGACCGGAGTGGGTATACCCAACCGTTTCCCAAAGCGCACCACCGCCCCAGAAATGGCCTCAATCTCGGTTGGCGCAGCCCGGCTGACATCTTGCAGCATCGAAGAACGATTGCTGGCCGTAGCCTGCGATACCTCGGCTGTACGGCGGGCGGCATCCTCGTAGGGCAGACGAATTCCCTGCGCGGCGGCAACCTGGGCCACCTCGCTGGCGGCAGCGGCCATCATTTGACTCAACTGCTCATCCTCGGCCAAGGCCCCGTTGGGAATTTCCAGCAGCGCGGTCAACGGATTGATGCCGGCATTGATGGCTAATTTGCCCCAAACCAGACTATCGGCATTGTCCACCAGGGAGGTTTCCAATCCGGCCTTGTTGAACAGCGCCGCCATTTCGGCCAGCCGATCAGACTGACCGGGCATATCGGCCAGATAGGTTGGTCCCTGGCCGGCGTGGTACAAATGACCCGGCGCGAGGACGGTCGCTCCCTGGGCGGTGATACCCAATCCGGCCCGCTGTGGACCCACGGCCTCGGCCAGGATTTCCCGGTTGCCCAATCCATTTTGCAGCGTGACCGCCAGGCCGTCAGGTTTTAGGATTTGCGCCGCCTGTTGGGCGGCCCGCTCAGTTTGATAACTCTTGACCAAAATCAGGGCAATGTCGGCCGGCGGAACTTCGGCCAGATTGTTGGTAATGCGTAGGGTGTGGTGAGTTTGGGAACCATCGGGGTAAGAAATGGTCAAACCATCGCGGCGGACAGTTTCTATCTGTTCGGCCCAATTGCCCAAGAGAGTCACGTGAGCCAGCTTGGCCAAACGGCTCCCAAACAGAGAACCCATTGCCCCAACGCCAAAAATAACAATATTGAGCCTGGATTGGGTAGTCATCCTTGACCTCCGTAGAGAAAAAGCTGCATTTCTGCTTCGTCAATGGTGAAACTGTGGGCCGGGGTGGGAAATTCTCTGGCTTCCACTTCCCGGCGATAGCTTTGCAGCGCCTCCAGAATCGGCTGGCGCAGGTCGGCATAGCGTTTGACAAACCTGGGGGTGAAGCGGTCAAACAGCCCCAAAATATCGTGAAAAACCAAGACTTGCCCATCGCAGTCGGGGCCGGCCCCAATGCCGATGGTCGGAATAGTCAGTTTTTGGCTGACTACCCGGCCCACTGCCGCCGGAATGGCTTCGAGAACAATAGCGTAGCAGCCGGCTTCTTCCAGCAGCAGAGCGTCTTCCAACAGGCGGCGGGCCGCTTCGGCCGATTTGCCCTGCACCTTGAAGCCGCCTAGTTTGGTGGCGCTCTGTGGGGTCAAGCCAATGTGTCCCATCACCGGGATGCCGGCGGCGACGATGGCCCGCACGGTATCGGCCACCTCGCGCCCGCCTTCGAGCTTGATTGAGTCCATATTGCCCTCTTTCAAAAAGCGCCCGGCGTTGCGAACCGCTTCGCTGCGCTCCACCTGGTAAGACATAAAGGGCATATCGCCGACGGTGAAGGCACGTTTGGTCCCCCGCGCCACAGCCTTGCAGTGATGCAGCATCTCGTCCACCGTGACCGAAACCGTGTTCGGATGGCCGAGGACCGTCATGGCCAGGGAGTCGCCCACCAGAATCAGGTCAATGCCGGCCTCGTCGGCCAGCAGCGCCCCCGGATAATCGTAGGCGGTGAGCATCGAAATGGGCTGTCCTTCCTCCTTTTTGCGTTGCAGGTCAAGGATTGAAACTTTGGTCGAAATTGTCACTGTGCCTCCTCGTTATGACCGCCGACTGCACCCCCTCCCTGCTCTCCCCCTTTTAGAGGGAGGGTTAGGATGGGGGTTGGCGGTCGCGCCAAATAAAAAGCCTTGCGACGGAAGTCGCAAGGCTCATAACCCAAGAGGCATTTAGAGTTAAACGTTACACGTTGAACGTTTAATCCATCCTTCAGGCTGTGTTGAGCGTCGTCTCGGCCCAGGTTAGGGTCCAAGCGGCTTCACGCCGTACTGGAAAGGCTATAAAAATAATAAAGTTAAATGTTCACTGCCGGCCGGTAGCCGGTCAATGACAGTTATAGTATACCATATTTTTCTAAAAAACAGAAAAGACCTGTCAGGATTTACCTGGCAGGTCTTTTGAGCTGATACTGAGGGTCAGGCTGCTGCGGCGGCTGCTTTTTGCTGAATCGTGGCTGCTTCTTCGGCGCGGTCGGCCAGCATTTTGTTGAGGGCGCTCATATAGGCGCGGGCGCTGGCGACGATGATATCGGTGCTGGCCCCGTGGCCGCTGTAGGTGCGGACCACCTGCGCCCCGGTTTGGGGATTGGTGGTATAGCCCTGCCCATTTTCCGGCTGGATGCGAATGGTCACTTCGCCGATGGCGTCAATACCTTCGGTAACGGCCTGGACCGCAAACTCGGTTAAAATATTGGGCGCTTCAACAATACGGTTGATGGCTTTATAAACCGCGTCAACCGGCCCGGTGCCAATGGCCGCGTCAATCAACACCGCCCCGTTGGGGTCGGTCAGGCTGACGGTGGCGGTCGAATTCACCCGGTCGCCGCAGGAAACCTGAACATAGTTCAGTTTCCAGATTTCGCGGGGCTGGTAAAATTCGTCGGTGATAATAGCCTCGATGTCGGCGTCGGTGACCACTTTCTTTTTGTCGGCAATACGTTTGAAGCGGTCAAACGCTTTCTTCAAATCGTCGTCGCTCAGGTTATCGTAACCCATCTCTTCCAGCCGGGTGCGGAAGGCATGCCGGCCAGAATGTTTGCCCAAAACCAGGGAACTGGCGCTCAAGCCCACGGTTTCTGGTCGCATAATTTCGTAGGTGGTGTGGTGTTTGAGCATGCCATCCTGGTGGATGCCGGCCTCGTGGGCAAAGGCATTAGCCCCGACGATGGCTTTGTTGGGCTGGATGGGCATGCCGGTGTAGGCGCTGACCATACGGCTGGTGCGGATGATTTGGGTGGTATCAATATTAACTTCAACCGGGAAGTTTTGCGGGCGAGTGTGGACGGCCATAATTACTTCTTCCAGGCTGGTATTGCCGGCCCGCTCGCCGATGCCGTTGATGGTGACTTCGACCTGGCGCGCGCCGTTCCGTACCCCGGCCAGGGTGTTGGCCGTCGCCAGGCCCAGGTCGTTGTGGCAGTGGGTTGACCAGACAACCTTTTCTGCGCCGGGCGTATTTTCAATCAAGTATTTAATCAGCCAGCCAAACTCTTCGGGGGTGGTGTAGCCGACCGTATCGGGAATATTGAGGGTGGTGGCTCCGGCTTTAATGGCCTCGCCCAGAACAACGGTCAGAAAGGCAGGGTCGCTGCGCCCGGCATCTTCGGGCGAAAATTCAATATCGTCGCACAGGCTTTTGGCATAACTGACCGCTTTGATGACCTGATCAATGCACTCTTCGCGGTCAATTTTTAGCTTGTGTTTCAGATGAATATCGCTGGTGGCCAGAAAGGTATGGATACGATGGCGCGGGGCGGCTTTGACGGCCTGATAAGCCCGGTCAATATCCTGCTGGTTGGCGCGGGCCAGCCCGGCAATGACCATCGGCTGGCCGTCTTTACGCCCCTCCGTCAGCGGGCCAACTTCTTCGGCGATACGGCGGACGGCTTCAAAGTCGCCAGGGGAGGCGATGGGGAAGCCAGCCTCACAGATGTCAACACCCAGGCGAGAGAGTTGCCGGGCAATTTCTAGTTTTTCTTCAATGTTCAGCGTTGCGCCGGGCGACTGCTCGCCATCGCGCAAGGTGGTATCGAAGATAATCAGTTTATCTTTTTGTACGGGAACATCACTGTTTTCAGCCATTTTTTCCTCCTAATATTCGGGGGAGGTTGGTGACTGAGGATTAACAACCAGTCATCACTTGTATACTAAGCGCACGCTAAAATTTCCGTAAGACGGCATCCCTATGCCGTCCGCTGACGCATGGGGATGCGTCAGCTACGGAAATTTTGAAATGCATTGGGTATAGTTTATCACACTGACGAAGTTTTGTCTTGCAAGATATTGCTCAATGACTCATTGCCATTCATCAATCACCAACCCCGCTTGGGCTGCATGATACGGTTAATTTGGTTAAAAACAAAATATTTAAGGGTTGTTTGCTAAGGCCGCTAAGGTCAGCGAGGGCATCGCCTGTCACAGGCATCACCACCTTTCTAATTGTGAATTGTGAATTGTCAATGGTTAATTGTTAATTTTTCTGCGGTAGGGGCGGTCAATGGGGACCGGCAGGGGGTGGGGCTGCAAGCGATGCTTGTTCAGCCACTCATCCAGGGCTTGGCCCAGTTGGGCCAGCTTTTGCCGGATTTTTTCCTCAATTTGCCGCGCCTTATTTTGGTCTGACATTTAATATCCCTTTATCTCGGTATCTTTATTTTGGACAAACTAAAATTTGTCCTACTTGACAAATCCCCTTTCTCTCTAAAATATTATACCTGTTTGCTTACAAAAACCTTAATTTTAAGTCGGTTCGGGGGTGTTCCTGGCCGGTTGACCCTTGAGCATTGCTCCTCTTACCCGAAAAAATTGGAATTTTTGGGAAGAGGCGAGGAGGAGGGAGGCGACGAGGCGAAGACAACTTATTCTTCGCCTCACCTGTCCTCGCCTCTTCGCCGCTTAACTGACTACCGAAATATCCACCGATGGCCGCAGTTCGGCGCAAACCGACAGCACTTGGTGGATGTCGCTGTGGATAAAGCTGTCAAAGAGTTCCTCATCCACCTGGTTGCCCTGGTCGAGGGCGGTGAAGGCTTGCTGCCGCAGGATGTAGTCAAAGCGCGGCGCCCATTTGCGCGAGCCGAGCCGGGCCGTGGTGGAGCAGTTATCCACCATGTAGGCCACGCCTTTGAAATCCATGTACGGGTTGAGCGAATCTACCGCCTCGATGATGGTTTCGTTGGCAATCTCAGAGTAGGGGTGCCCGTTTTCTTTCAATACATCCACCTGGGCAATCATGGTGGCGATGTAAATGCCGGCGGCAACAGGATTGAGTGGGATTTTGTTCGGGTCGCGTTTGGCCCGAACTTTCTCGCCCACCTGCCACATCTCGGTCCCATCAATTTTGCCCATCGGATATTTCTTGAAAAGTTCATTGGCCGCAATCACGCTGGCCAGTTCCTTGCCGGAGGAAACCTCGTAATAAATCTCCATCAAAATTTCACGGGCGGGATGGTAAGCCGCCGAATAGGCCCGCCGGAACAAATCTTTATCTTTTTCACTCAAAGACTCGTAGACCGCTAGCAAGCCCTTTTTGGAGATTAGTTTGCTAATCGGCCCGGTGATGGACTCAACCGAGTTATTGAAGGCTTCCTCCGGGCTGTAACCGTGCTGTTTGAACCAGAGGTAAAGACTCTCGACAATGCCGTGAACGGCCCCCAGCAGAATACCCCGCTCGCCAAAGATGTCGGATTTGTACTCCAGTTCCAGGGTGGTCATAAAGGTAAAGGGCGACCCCAACCCCACCGACCAGGCCAGGGCGTAATCGGTCGCCTTGCCGTCAATATCTTGCTGCACGGCAAAGCTGGCATTGATTCCTGCCCCGTTGACCGTGCGGCCCTGCTCGTACAAGCGCCGCACCGACGGCCCCATCCCTTTGGGACAAACGCCGATGACGTTGATATTCTCCGGGAACTTCTCGCCGATGCTGGTCAGGTAGCCCAGCAAAAAGCCGTGCGACAGGCCCAGCGTGGCCCCCGGCCGGATGGCCTTAAAAATCTCTTTGTAATTCTGGGCCTGGGCGGCGTCGGAGATGAGCAGCAGCACCAGATCCGACTCACGGATAACCTGGTACATTTCGCCCAATGTGCCGTTGGCCTCGGTAAAACCCACTTCCGCAGCCTTCTTCATCGAGGATGACCCGGCCCGCAGCCCCACTTTTACCTTGATCCCGCTGCCTTCGAGCGAGTCGCGCAAATTCTGAGCCTGCGCCGGCCCCTGCGATGACCAGCCAATGACCCCGATTTGCTTGATGCCCTCAAAGGCCTTGGGTAATAAAGGAAAGAGATGCCGCCCACCCCGGACAATATACTCTTCGGTACCGCCCAGGATAATTTTCTCTTTCTCAAATACTTTGGTTTGAAAATCTAATGCCATGCTTAATAAAATTCCCTTCATTGGTTATGGTTTTACAGGGTAGCAGGGTAGCAAAGAATCTGCTACCTGCTACCTTGCTACTCTGTTCAATGCTTGCCGTTGGTTTTCGCCGCCGGGGTTAAATCGGGGCGGGGTTTGACCACGCCGCGGGTCATGGCAATTTTGCCGGTGCGCATAATTTCGAGGATGCCAAAGGGTTCCAGAACTTCAATCAGCGATTCTATTTTTGCCGGTTCGCCGGTAACTTCCACAATCAGGGTCTCTGTGGCCACATCCACAATCCGCGCCCGGTACACTTCGGCCACATCCATGACCTGGCTGCGCTGAGTGGCGTCGGCTTTAATTTTGACGAGGGCCGTTTCGCGCATAACACAGGGCTGGTCGGTCACGTCCTGCACCTCGATCACATTGATCAACTTGAGCAAGTTAGCTCGAATGACGTTGCGCCGGATGTTTTCGTATTCATCGGTGACAATGGTCATACGGCTAACGCCGGGTCTTTCGCTGTGGCCGACGGTCAGACTTTCGATATTAAAATTACGGCGGCGGAACAGGCTGGCCACCCGATTCAACACGCCGGGTTTATCTTCAACAAGGGCAACAAGGGTTTGTTTCATGATGATTTTCCTTTTACTGTGTAGTCGGTAGTGAACAAGTAGTAGGTAGTAAGTAGTAGGTAGTAGGGGGAAGAGAGTAGATAGAAGATGGAAAAATACTATCCTCTATCTTCTCTCCTCTATCTTCTGCCCCTTACTCCTTACTCCCTACTTCCTACTCCCTGCCTTACATCTCCATTTTCTCAAAACGCGGATGGGGTCGCCGGATCATGTTGTGTAGGTCGGCGCCGGCAGGAACCATCGGGTAAACGTTATCAAAACGTTCCACCACAAACTCAATCAGCACCGGCCCGTTGTGAGCCTGGGCTTTCCGCATGGTTGGAATGATGTCCTCCTGCTTCTCGATCCGGTAGCCGGGCATGCCGTAAGCTTCGGCCAGTTTGACGTAATCGGGGCTGTAAATCGGCGTTTCGACGTAGCGGCTCTCGTAGAACATCTGCTGCCACTGGCGGACCATACCCAGGTAGCCGTTGTTGATAATGCAGATGTTGATATTGCAATTTTCCTGCACCGCCGTCGCCAGTTCCATGATGGTCATCTGGATGCAGCCGTCGCCGGCAATGGTCCAAATTTCCCGATCTTTAACATGGAAGCTGGCCCCAATGGCCGCCGGTAGGCTGAAGCCCATGGTCCCCAGACCGCCGGAGGTGCTGAGGGTAAAGGGGTCGTCGTGGGCGTAGTATTGACATTCCAGCATCTGGTGCTGGCCCACATCCGTCACCACAAAAGCTTTGCCCTCGGTACCTTCCCAAATTTTGCGGATGGCCTGCGCGGCCAGCAGGGTCGGCGTCTCAAACTGGAGAATATCGCGCTCATTGGCGTCTTCCTGCCAGTCGCGGATTTTGGCCCACCATTCCGTTCGGTCTGGGCCACGTTCCACGCCGGGGTTGATTTGCCGCAGCACTGTGCCCAAATCGGCATGAATCCCCACGTCAACCTTGACGTTTTTATTGATTTCGGAAGCATCTATTTCGATGTGGATTTTTTTGGAATTGGGTGAGTAGGTTTTGAGGTTGCCGGTCACTCGGTCGTCAAAACGCATGCCGCAGGCAATGAGCAAATCGGCTTCCTGGATGGCGTAATTGCACCAGGCCCCACCGTGCATGCCCATCATACCCAAGTTGAGGGGATGGCTGGCCGGAAAGGCGCCAATGCCCAACAACGTGGTTGTGACCGGGATGTTGCCCTTTTCGGCCAGTTCGCGCAGCTCTTTCATGGCATCGGAGAGCAGAACGCCGTGCCCGGCCAGGATAATGGGCCGCTTGGCGCTGTTGATAAGTTCCAGGGCGGCGCTCACCTGCGCTTCGGGAGCTTGGGCCGGGGGGTGATAGCCGGGCAGCTCAATCGGCTCATCCGGGTAGCCGTCAAATTCAAGCTTGGCATTCTGAACATCTTTGGCAATATCCACCAGTACCGGGCCGGGCCGGCCAGTGCGGGCAATGTAGAAAGCTTCGCGGATGGTCTCAACCAGGTCCTCGATATTGGTGACCAGATAGTTGTGCTTGGTGATGGGCTGGGTAATCCCGGTGATGTCGGTTTCCTGGAAAGCATCGCCGCCAATGGCGCTCGTTGGCACCTGACCGGTAATGCAGACGATGGGCGAGGAGTCCATCATCGCGGTGGCAATCCCTGTGACCATATTGGTCGCGCCGGGGCCGGAGGTGGCCATCGCCACCCCCACTTTGCCGCTGGCGCGGGCATAGCCATCGGCCATGTGGGTGGCGCCCTGCTCGTGGCGCGTCAAAACGTGATGAATCCGGTCCTGGTACTTGTAGAGCGCATCATAAACGGGCAGGATGGCGCCGCCAGGATAGCCAAATACTACCTCGACGCCTTCCAATAGTAAACATTCCCACACAATTTCAGCGCCGGTTAATAGTCGTGCCATTTTGTTCTCCTTTTGAGTTTAGATAAAGTTTCAAAATGCCGAGTAACAAGGTAGCAGAGTGACAGTGAACCCCATAACTTGCGACCTTGCTACCTGCTACTTGCACAAAAAAGCCTCCCGGTGTGGGAGGCGTTTGCGAACAATTTAAGTGCGGCTGTAGCTTACGTAGCACTTCCAACGACAAACGCCCCCTTATACTTAATAAGGAGGACGCCAAGTACTACTACTACTACCACCACCACGCGATTTAACATTTGGACGAACAACCTATAATTTTAGTGGTCAAATTTATTGCGGCCTATATTAGCATAGGTTAATTTATCTGTCAAGATTCAAAAGTAATCGCGGCAAAATTTGCAGGGGAACAAGGAGCGATGGGAAGGTGAGTGCTGTTGCTCCAATCTGCCAGCCTTCCATTCCTCTAACTTCTACTCTTTCTTCTTTGATTCCTCAAAGGCCGCCAGGGCTTCGGCTTCATCCCAGGTTTCGTCGAGTTCTTTGGCAATCGAAGCCGCCACTTCGGCCGCGGCGCCGGGCCGTTCCTGCTCTTTGCCCCATTTGAACATCGAAGTATAAGCGGCGGCGCTGGTTTGGCCGGCGCGTGAAGCTGCATTTTCTACGGCCTGCTGGAAGCGAGCCGGCAAATTTTCTCTGACAGTGCCGTTTACATCTGTCGCTTTAACGCCGAGGGGAATATGTTCCCAATACAAAATTTGGTACCGTGCCATCTTCATCTGCCCTTTTCTTGAATAGAACTGGTTTTAGTTTACACGTTCCAGGATAAAATTGCAACTTTGTAAAAGATTAGAGTTCGATTAGAAACAACGGCAAACGCTTGAAAAAATCCACATCTTTGGTTAAAATACCATCGTTGTCAGAAGATTGGTTGTGCGTGAGGCCAACTAATCTTTTTTTTGACCTGTTTCTGAATCCATCAGCCGGAGGCTCCCAAACAATATATGGAAATGAAAACCATCCGCGAGCTTAACGAAGCCGTCGCGCACGAGGCCCTGTTTTTGCAAGACCTGCTGGCCGAAGTCAACCAGGTGATGGTGGGGCAAGAAAAATTGATTGAACGCTTGTTGATTGCCCTGCTGGCCGACGGCCACATTTTGCTCGAGGGTGTGCCGGGCCTGGCCAAAACCCTGGCCATCAAAACCCTGGCCCAAACCGTCCAGGCCCAGTTCCAGCGCATCCAGTTTACCCCCGATTTGCTGCCTGCCGACTTAATCGGCACGGAAATTTATAACCCGCGCACCAATGAATTTACCTCCCATCGCGGCCCCATTTTTGCCAATTTTATTCTGGCCGACGAAATCAACCGCGCTCCGGCCAAAGTCCAGAGCGCCCTGCTGGAAGCTATGCAGGAGCGCCAGGTAACAATTGGCGACGAAACTTACCGCCTGGAAGAGCCATTTCTGGTCATGGCTACCCAAAACCCCATCGAGCAGGAAGGGACCTATCCCCTGCCCGAAGCCCAGGTGGACCGCTTTATGCTCAAAGTGGTGGTCAACTACCCCAGCCGCGCCGAGGAGCGACTGATTATGGACCGCATGACCGGGGTTAAGCTGCCGGAAGTCAGGCCGGTCATTCAACCGGCCGACCTGCTGCACGCCCGCGAGGTGGTCCGCCAGATTTATGTAGATGAAAAAATCAAAGAGTATGTCCTTGACCTCATCTTTGCCACCCGCCAGCCCGGCGAAAATGGCCTGACTGGCCTGCAACCGTTGATTGCCTTCGGCGCATCGCCGCGCGCCACCATCTATCTGATTATGGCCGCCCGCGCCCACGCCTTTTTGAAAGGGCGCGGCTTTGTGACCCCGGAAGATATCAAGCAAATCGCGCCCGATGTGCTACGCCACCGGGTGGTCATCAGTTACGAGGCCGAAGCTGAAGAAATCACCAGCGCCGAAATCGTCCAGAGAATTTTAGACCAGATTGAAGTCCCGTAAATAATTGTGAATTGAGAATAGCCAGTTATGAAGGGTTAACGTTCACAATTCACAATTCACCATTCACAATTACCTATGCTATCTCCTGAACTCATCAAAAAAATCCGCCGGATTGAAATTCGCACCCGGCATCTGGTTAACGACAGTTTTGCCGGGGAGTACCACGCCATTTTCAAGGGGCGCGGCATGGAGTTTGACGAGGTCCGCCCTTACCAGCCCGGCGACGAAGTACGCACGATTGACTGGAATGTAACCGCCCGCACCGGCGAGCCGTTTGTCAAGCGCTTTGTCGAAGAGCGGGAACTGACCGTGATGCTGTTGGTAGATGCCAGCGCCTCCGGCAAGTTTGCCACGGTGAATCGCTTCAAGCAGGAGATTGCGGCGGAACTGGCGGCAGTGCTGGCTTTTTCGGCCATCAGCAATAATGATAAGGTTGGGGTGCTTATCTTTACCGACCAGATTGAACTCTTTATTCCGCCGCGCAAAGGCCGCCGCCACGTGCTGCGGCTCATCCGAGATTTGCTGGCCTTTGAACCGGTGGGCCATGGAACCAATTTGAAACTGGGTCTGGATACCATTAATAACTTACTCAAACGGCGCAGTATCCTCTTTCTCATTTCCGATTTTTTGACTCCGCCCGACAGCTACCGTGCCGCCCTGCAGTTCAGCAACCGCCGCCATGATGTGATTGCCGTAACCCTGAGCGACCCTCGCGAGCACGAGCTGCCCAATGTCGGGCTGCTGGCCCTGGAAGACGCCGAAACCGGCCAGGTCCGCTGGGTGGATACCGGCAGCCGCCAATGGCGGCAGGCTTTTATCGAGCGGGTGAATGAATTAAAAACCGCCCGCGATCGCGTTTTTCGCAAAGCCAAAGTGGACCGGATTGACATTTCGACTGATGCCGAGTATGTTACCCCTTTGACCCGGTTTTTTGAACGCCGCGCCCGGCGCTTGCGACGATGACGACCGCCGACCCATTCGACAAGCTCAGGGCAGACCGCTGACCACTGACCGCAGTAATTGGTAACGATGAACCTTCTAAAAACGCAGCTTTCAAACTTAATCCACGTTTTACGTTTTACGTTTTACGTTTTGTGTTCCACACATCACGTATCACGCATCACGCATCACGCACCACGCTTTACGTTTTACGTTTTTTTCCTCTTCTGCCTCGCCCTCCCCGCCGCGGCCCAATCGCCCCAAGATGCCAATGCCGAATTTTTCCTCAAAGCTCCTGAAGATCAACCCCTCACCGTTGGCGACCACGTGACCCTGCGCCTGGAAGTGACCCATCCGCTTGACTCGCAAGTGGAACTGCCCCAAGTGCCGGAACAGTGGGGAGAATTTGAAGTGGTCCGGCAGACCGAGCCGGAAACGGTGGATAACAACGACGGTACCGCCACCACCGGCAAAGATATTGTGGTGACGCTCTTCGAGCCGGGGCAGTACCAAACGTCCAGGCTGATAGTGACACACCAGAAAGCAGATGGCTCAAGTGAAGATCTGGGTACGCCGGTCATTCAACTGACCATCACCAGCGTCTTGACCGACGACACCACCTTGCGTGATTTGAAACCCCAAGCTGACCTGCCGCTGCCGCCGCTGTGGCCCTGGATTGTGGCCGGGGTGCTGGTGAGTATCCTGGTTCTGGGCCTGTTGGCCGGCCTGATTTTGTGGCTGTATGACCGCCGCCGCAAACGCGCTGCCCTGGAATTGGCTCCCGTTCCTTTTATTGACACCCGCCCGCCCGAAGTGATTGCCTTGAGCGAACTGGACCGGATCGAAGCTTTAAACCTGCCCGCTCACCAGCAAATCAAACAGCATTACTCCCTGGTTGACCTGTGCCTGCGCCGTTATATCGAGGGACGCTATCAAATCCCCGCCCTGGAGCAGACCAGTGTGGAATTACGCAGCGCCTTTCGCCGTTCGCCCGCGCGGGCCGAGGACGCGGCTGAGTTTATGGACATCTTTGCCGAAAGTGATCTGGTTAAATTTGCCCGTTATGTGCCTCACGCTGATAATGTCAAGGGCTTGGTCAATCGCGCCCGCAACGTGGTACGGACTACCACCCCTCAGGTGGTAGAGCCGGAGGAAGCGGCTGCGCCGGAAACGGAAGCGATGTCGTGACGACCCTCCATTTTGCATCGCCCTGGCTGTTGTTATTACTGCTAGTCCCGCTGGGGCTGGCGCTGTGGCCGTTTTTTAACCGAACTCGCCGGCAGCCCGCGGCCCTGCAATATTCCGATTTACGCCTGGCGGCTCAGCTTGGGCCTTCGCTGCGGGAGCGGGGCCGGGTGATTTTGCCCGTTCTGCGACTGATTGGCCTGGCCCTGCTGATTATCGCCCTGGCCCGACCTCAAGCCGGCAGCGCCCGTGAAATTATCACCGGCGAGGGGATTGACATTGTTATTGTGCTGGATATTTCCGGCAGTATGGCCGCCCTGGATTTTGACCCCAATCGCCTGGGCGCGGCCAAGCGGGTGATTAACGATTTTATCCAGCAGCGCAAGTACGACCGGGTTGGCTTTGTTATTTTTGCCAGCGAAGCCTTTAGCCAGGTGCCGCCGACCCTTGATTATAAAGTGGTCCAGCGGGTGCTCGACGAGACGCAGGTTTCCTGGGATATTGGCCTTGACAGCGGTACAGCCATTGGCCTGGGTCTGGCTAATGGGGCCAATATGCTGCGCGACTCCAAAGCTGACAGCCGGGTGATTGTCCTGCTAACGGACGGGGCCAATAACTCCGGCCAGGTGGACCCGATTACGGCGGCACAAATTGCCAAAGCCCTGGATATTCGGGTCTATACCATCGGCGCGGCCCGGCCTGGCCCGGCGGCTCTGCCTTTTCCCGATGGCCGGGTAGAGTACCGCGACTCCGAAATTGATGAAGAAACCCTGCGCCAGATTGCCGATATTACCGGCGGGCTTTACTTTCGGGCCGAAGATGGCGAAGGCTTGCAGGAAATTTATGATACCATTAACGAGTTGGAGCGCTCCCAGGTTGAAGTGCGCACTTTTACCCGCTACCGCGAGTTGGCCGTCTGGTTTATTTTGCCGGCAGCCCTCATTTTAGCCCTGGAAATATTGCTGCGCCGAACAATATTTAGGACAATACCATAGGAAGGATGAAGGATGAAGGATGAAGCAAGTTCTTTTCATCCTTCATCCTTCATCCTTCCGTCTTTAAAATCATGGACTTTGCTGAACCTCTTTATTTAATCTGTTTTGGGCCGCTGCTGCTGCTGGCGCTGCTGCTGTTTTACTTGAGCAAGCGCAAACAGGCGGCTTTGCATCGCCTGGGCGCGCCGCAGTTGATTGCCCGCTTGAGCGCTACGGTCAACTGGTCGGGCCGCCGCTGGCAAACCCGGCTGTGGTTTGTAGCCCTGGCCCTGGTGATTGTGGCCCTGGCCCGGCCTCGCTGGGGCGCGCAGGTGGAGGTGGTGGAACGACGCGGGGTCGAAATTATGGTGGCCCTGGATGTGTCCCAGAGCATGCTGGCCGAAGACCTCAAACCTAACCGCCTGGCCCGAGCCAAGCTGGAAATCTCGGAGTTGATGGACCGGCTGGAAGGCAATGAAATCGGCCTGGTGGTTTTTGCCGGGGCGGCTTATATCCAATTTCCGCTCACCGCCGACTTTTCCACCGCCCGTTTTTTCCTGGAGGCCGCCCATCCGGGCATGATTTCGCGGACCAGCACCAACCTGGCCGATGCGCTCAAAATGGCGGTGAACGGCTTCAATGAGGAGCGAGCCAGTCAAAAAGTCATCATTTTGCTTACCGACGGCGAGGCGACCGAATCTGGCGACGAGGTGGTGGAGGTCGCTCAGGAAGCGGCCAATGAGGGTGTTGTTGTTTACGCCATCGGCTTTGGTTCGCCCGAGGGAGAGCCGATTCCTGAATATGACGAGTTGGGCACGTTAACCGGCTACAAAAAGGACCGCCAGGGCGAGACAGTTTTGACCCGCCTGGATGAGACGACTTTGCAGGAAATCGCCCTGGCCACCAATGGGCGCTACTTCCGCGCTTCTGCCGATGGACGCGAGGTTGGTTTTGTGGCTGATGCCATCAGCGAGTTGCAAAAAGGCGAGTTGGAAAGCCGCTTTGAAACACGGGGCATCGAACGCTTTCAGTGGTTTTTGGGGCTGGCGGTTTTGGCCCTCATTATCAGCGAACTCATCCCCGACCGGGTCGGCCAAAAGGCCGCCAAGCCGGAAATGGCGCCCGGTGGGGTGTTGAACGTTAAACGTTAACCGGTTAAACGTTTAAGGAGTTGTCTGTGAAATATAGCTACCTTATAATATTACTGGTTGTGGTGGTGCTTTCGGCCTGTGGTCCCTCGGCGGCCCGCTATAACCAGCAGGGGAATGAAGAATACGCGGCGGAAAATTATGATGAGGCGCTCAAGAATTACACCGCCGCCCAGCGCGAAGATCCAGACCTGGCCGAGCCGTATTACAATGCCGGTAATACCTTCCATCGTAAAGAGGATTTCGAGGCGGCGATTGCCCAAACCCAGCAATCGCTGCGCGCCGCCGAGTCGGAATTGGCTCAACAGGGAAATTACAACCTGGGCAACAGTTTCTTCAAAATGGAAGAGTGGGAGGCGGCCATAGAAGCCTATAAGGAAGCGCTGCGGTTACGTCCCGATGACGTAGATGCCAAGCATAACCTAGAATTAGCCCAGCAAATGCTGCAACAGCAACAACAACAGCAACAGCAACAACAACAGCAACAGCAGCAGCAGCAAGGGCAGGGCCAGGGCGACCAACAACAGCAGGGTGGGGGTCAAGGCCAGCAGCAGCAACAGCAGCAAGGCGGCCAGCAAGGTGACCAGCAGCAGCAGGGCGGCGGCAATCAAAATCAAGAGGAGCAGAACCAATCCCCGTCTGGCGGCGGTTCGCAGCCCGAAGAGCAGCAGCAATCCGGCAACGGTACCGAACTTTCGCCCGAAGAGGCTCAGCAGTTGCTGGATGCCCTGGGGCAAAACAGCCAAACCCTGCAAGAACGGCTCAATGAAATTTATGGCGATGGCAGCAGTGAGGGCGGCTTTGGCGGCGCTCCCAAACCCTTACCTGCCCAGGATTGGTAACTGATGTCAGGTGTCAGGGGCCGAGGGCCGGGTGTCAGGTGTCAGGTGTCAGGTTTTACGTTTTACGTTTTACGTTTTACGTTTTACGTTTTAACGGTTTTTTTGTTTGCGCTGATTTTTTCTGGAGGCCAGACTCCTTTAGCCCTGGCTCAAGATCAGGTGCCGATTACGGCTACGGTAGATCGCACCATTCTGTCTACCAAAGAGCAGCTTACGCTGACCGTGACCGTGACCGGGGATTTTTTGGACATTCCCAATCCCGATTTGTCGCAATTGGCCGATTTTGTGGTGGTTAACAGCAGCACCTCAACCCAGGTCAGTATTATCAACGGCGATTTGACAACCCAGGGTGTTTTTGTATATACGCTACAACCGCTGCGGGAAGGCGGCCTGGTGATTAGCCCGATCACGATCAACCTGAGCGGCCAGATCTACCAGACCGAGCCGATAGATATCCGGGTGGTGACGAGCAGTGCGCCGCTCCCCACGCCCACAGTTCCTCCACTTGAGCCGGGGACACTGGGCAGCCAGGATTTTTTTGTCGAGGCCGAGGTTGACAATTTGCAGCCTTACCTGGGCCAGCAAGTCACTTACACCTTCAAGCTGTACCAGGCGGCCGGGTTTATCGGCCAGCCGGATTACCAACCGCCCTCATTTACCAACTTTTGGAGCCAGACCATTGTCAACCAGCCCACCTACAACATGAATGCAGGTGGGCGGGATTATCTGGTGACAGAAATTCGCACCGCCCTCTTTCCGGCCAATCTTGGCCCGGTGACAATTTCCCCAGCCAAAATTGTAATCCCCAACTTCCCCTATCAAGATATTGTTTTGGAAACCGAAGCCATTACCGTAGATGTCCAGTCGCTGCCCGACGGCGCGCCGGCTGACTTTAAAGGTGCAGTTGGCCAGTTTGAAATTAGGGCCGGATTGAGCAAAAATGAGACCGTTGTTAACGAACCAATCACCTTGATTGTGGAAATAAAAGGGGCAGGTAACATCGAGGCTTTGGTTGAACCGCCTCTGCCCGAACTGCCCAACTGGCGGGTTTTTGAAAGTCAAGCCCAAAGCACCGTCGAAGTTCAGGGCGACCGGGTTTACGGTACCCGCCGCTTTGAACGGTTGATTGTGCCCGGCCAGGCCGGCAGCTACACCATTCCTCCTATCAATTTTACCTATTTCGATCTCGAAGCGGGCCAGTATCGCACCATCGCCAGCCAGCCGATCCCAGTTATGGTTAAACCCGGCAAAGGGGAGGATTTGCCACCGCCGGTGGCCGCGGCCGGACCCAACAAGCAGGAAGTCGCCCTGCTGGCCAGCGATATTCGCCACATCAAGCCTGTACCGGCGGTGCTGAGCGGTGAAGAGACCTCTTTGCTCAACGAGCCGCTTTATTGGAGCGCCTGGGTTTTGCCGGTGCTGTTGGTTGGCGGCCTCTGGATGTGGCAAAATCGGCGACAATACCTGTTGACAAACGCTGCTTATGCCCGCAGCCAGAACGCCCGGCGAGCGGCCCAGAAAATTCTGGCCGACGCGCAGCGAGCCGGCGTTGATAGTTATGCCGCCGCGCATCGGGCTTTATTGGGCTACTTATCCGACAAATTGAGCCGGCCTACAGCGGGTCTCACCAATGATAATTTGGTCAACTTGCTCAAAACTACCCGGCTCGACCCGGCCCTGATCGAGCGGGTTCAGGAGGCGCTGGCCCAAATTGATATTGGCCGTTTTGCCCCCGGCAGCGAAGCCGCCGTCGGCTCTTTTTTGGCCGAAACGAATAAGTTGATTAACGATCTGGAAAAGTCGTTTAAAGATTTAGAAATAAGAAATAAGAAATGAGCATGAAATTTAGAGGATACTGGTTGAAAGTAGGGGGAGTGCTTCTGATTGGCTGGCTGCTCATTTACCCTGTTACGCTGGCCCAGGAGCCGGTGACTCCCACCCACGCTATGCAGGTGGCTAACAAAGAATATGAGGCCGGCAACTACGCCGAAGCAGCGGCCATTTATGAGGCTATCCTTGAGTCGGGCCTGGCTCACAGTGCAGTTTATTACAACTTGGGCAATGCTTATTTCAAACAAGGTGATTTGGGCCGGGCAATTCTCAATTATCGCCGCGCTCAGAGTCTTAACCCACGCGACAGCGATATTGCCGTTAATCTGAGCATTGCTCGCGCTCAAACCGTAGACAAGTTGGAAGCGCCCGCCAATGAAGGCCTGGCGAACCTGGTTCAACTGGCGGAAGAGTGGTTGACTTTGAGCGAAGCCATGCTGCTGGCGCTGGTGCTTTGGCTGCTCATCGGAGGATTGGCGATAGCAGCGCTGCTTCGACCGGCGCTGCGCCGCTGGTGCAGCCTGGGGATTGGGCTGTTGGGGATATTTTTGCTGGCCGGCGTAATTTCTATGGTCAATCGTTCTTACCGTGAGCAAAACTATCCAGCGGCGGTGATTGTGGCTGAAAGTATTGACGTGACCAGTGGACCAGGCACATCGGAGCAGTACTTAGTCGAGTTTACCCTGCACGCCGGGGCGGAGGTCAGCTTGATTGAAAGCCGGGCCGGCTGGCAGCGTCTCAGCCTGCCGGGTGATTTGCAGGGCTGGGTGCCCGAAACGGCAGTGGAGCAGGTGAAAGGGTAAAATAAACGCCGGAAGGGTGTTGGCAAAAGGGAGACGAGTTTATTGCTCGTCTCTCTTTTTTATTGTTTGACATTCGATTTGTGGCAAAACCCATTTTTTGTATAAAACGGTGACGATTTTTAGTGGTCAACAACATATTGGACTCAAACCCCGCACGCCAAGCCGCAAAGATTTTATTATTTTTTGGTGTTCTTGATCGTCTTGACCATTACAAAACAGTGACTATTGCAAAAACAAATGAGGACAAATGTCACTTTGCAACAATAAGCAATATGCATATAATGTGCCTAAATTTTGCCAGTAACCTTGTAACACCTAAAAGCGGCCCGATGCTACGACTTTTCTGTAACATCAATCCAGATCAAGATTACGCCCTAATGCCAATACATTTCAAATAAAGCCGTAGCATAGGGCCTTGTACCCGCCCACAAGGGGCGCTAAACTACGTTATTTGAAAAGTATTGGTCCTTTAAAACAAAAATTGCTACGGATCAAAGGAGATCCCCCATGTCTGCCACATCAGCTCGTGAACCGAATGTATCCCTACCAGAACACCCGGCGCAGCAGCCTAAGCCCAGGGCCTGGTCCATTTCATCAAAAAGGGCGCTTTTAGCAGCATTAGCCGTTTTTGTTTTGACATGCGCCAATTTTATATCGCTCTCCACCTTCTGGACTGATACCTACGGCAAAGCGCCTGAAGGAGCAAGCGGTAGCCCCATCTTTAGCCGAGACGACTTCCCCCCCCCCGTCGCCCAGCAGGACTCCTTTCAGGATGTCAGCCAAATACTTTCGCCTCCTCCCGTCCCCACGTTGTCGCCCCCGGCTGTGTTAACCCCCACCCTCACAACAACTTTGGAGACGAAAATCCAGCATGTGGTTATTATCAGTATTGACGGCCTCCGGCCCGACGCCCTGCTGGCCGCCGATGCGCCGACTCTGGACAGGCTCATTATTGCCGGCGCTTACAGCCCCAACGCCCAAACCGTAAAAATTAGCGAAACCCTGCCCAGCCACGCCTCTATGGTGAGCGGGGTGATCCCGGAGCGGCATGGGATTCTTTGGGGGGTGCCCTACATCGGCTGGCCCGGTATGAACGGCCCGACGATATTTAGTTTGGCCCACGAAGCCGGCTTGAGTACCGCCATGGTCTTTGGTAAAGACAAGCTGCATTACCTGGCTTTACCAAACTCGGTAGACCAGTGCTTGGGTTCTGATACGCACGATCCAGAAATCAGAGATAACGCCATCAAGGTTATTCAAGCGGGCTTGCCCCATCTCATGTTCGTCCACTTCCCTGACGTTGACCGGGTGGGACATGGCTATGGCTGGATGTCGCCCAATCAATTTCTGGCTATCACCTTTGTAGACAATTTGATTGGCGAGCTGCTGCTTGAACTTGAAAACGGAGGCTATCGGAATAGCACACTCTTGATTGTTACCTCCGATCACGGTGGTCATGGCTTCAGACATGGGGATGACTCTCCGATAGACCGGACCATTCCTTGGCTGGCGGTGGGTCCGGGGGTCAAACAAGGCGTTACCCTGGGCAGCAGCATCAACACCTATGATACCGCGGCCACGGCTTTATATGCGTTGGAACTACCCGTTCCCGAAGATTGGGATGGAAAGCCGGTAACTGAAATTTTCCAATAAAAAAGCGGGCCAGATGGCCCGCTTTTGTTTTATTCCAAATCCAGCTTGATATGTAAATCCCTTAACTGCTGGGCGTTGACTTCGGTCGGTGCACCGGCCATGAGATCGGCAGCGGATTGGCTTTTGGGGAAGGCAATCACTTCGCGGATGTTGGGTTCCCCGGCCAGTAGCATCACCAGGCGGTCAATGCCGGGGGCGATGCCACCATGCGGCGGTGTGCCGTATTCAAACGCCTCGACCATGTGGCCGAACTGTCGCTTGGCCTCTTCGATGTCCAGCCCAATCAGCCCAAACACTTTCTCCTGCAAATCCCGTTGGTGGATTCTGATGCTGCCGCCGGCAATCTCGTAGCCGTTCAAAACCAAATCGTACTGCTTGCCGCGCGCCTGGCCGGGATCGCTGTCGAGCAGGGGAATATCGTCGTCCATCGGGGCGGTAAAGAGATGGTGGCTGGGGTCCCACCGTTTTTCCTCCTCATTCCAGACCAGGAAGGGAAAGTCAATCACCCAGCAAAAGGCCAGCACATTCGGGTCAAACAGATTCAGGCGCTGGCCTAACTCCACCCGCAGCCGGCCCAAGGCCTCGTTGGTCACTGCCGGTCTGTCAGCCACAAAAAGCAGCAAGTCGCCCGGCTCGCCCTGGAGTTGGCTAACAATGGCCGCTGTTTCTTCCGGTGAGAGGAACTTGGCAAACGAGGAGCGGTGCGCGTCGCCTTCTTCCACCGCCAACCAAGCCAGCCCTTTGGCTCCAAAATCTTTAACAAAATCGGTCAGTTCGTCAATTTGCTTGCGGCTGTAATGGCTCTGGCCTTTGGCGTTGAGACCTTTGATTAACCCGCCCGCCGCTACAGTATCCCTAAAAACCTTGAAGCCGCTGTTAGCAACCAGGGCATTGATCTCAACCAGTTCCATGCCAAAGCGAATATCGGGGTTATCACGGCCAAAGCGGGCCATGGCTTCGGCGTAGCTCAAACGCGGGAAGGGTTCGTGCAGGATGGGCTTGTCGGTGTTGTGCTTGACCACGCTCACCATCAGCCGCTCGATCAACTCCATGATGTCGTCACGGTCCACAAAGCTCATTTCCATGTCGAGCTGGGTAAATTCCGGTTGGCGGTCGCCGCGCTGATCCTCATCGCGGAAGCAGCGGGCAATCTGGAAATAGCGGTCGTACCCGGCCACCATAATCAACTGCTTGAGCTGCTGCGGGCTTTGCGGTAGGGCGTAAAATTTGCCGGGATGAATCCGGCTGGGCACCAGGTAATCGCGCGCCCCTTCCGGCGTGGTCTTGAACAGGATCGGTGTTTCAATTTCCACAAAGCCTTCATCACTCAAAAAGTTGCGGATGTGGCGGACCACATTGTGGCGCAGCATGATGTTGCGCCGCATGCGCTGGCGGCGTAAATCCAGGTAGCGATAGCGCAGGCGCAGCCCTTCATCCACCATTACTTCTTTGTTGATGTCAAATGGCGGTGTTTTGGCCTTGTTCAAAATCTTCAAAGTGTGACCTTCTACTTCGATCTCGCCCGTAGCTAAGGCCGGGTTCTCCTGCCCGGCCGGCCGGCGGCGCACCCGGCCCTGCACCTGGACAACATATTCATTGCGCAGCTCGCCGGCCAACTGGTGCGCCGCAGCGTTCACATCGGGATCAAAAACAATCTGGGTCAAGCCCCAGCGGTCGCGCAGGTCAATAAAAATCAAATTGCCAAAATCCCGGCGGCGGTGGACCCAGCCGGCCAGGGTGACGGACTGGCCTTCGTATTCGGGGCGAAGCTGATCGCAGTTGTGTGTTCTTAGCATGGATTTCTTCCGTTCAGATAAAAAATTTGGGGTGGCGCACCACCCCCCATGTGATTTTATGAGTTAGGTAATCTCGATAATCCGGGAAGATTGGAAGGCTGGAAGATTGGTCAATATTTACCAGCCTTCCAATCTTCCCGCCTTCCGGGCTTTACCGAATTTTGCTTGCAGTCAAAACTCATTGGGGAGCGATTTTAGCACAAAAGTAGGAAAATGGGAAAGCACAACCATCATTTGCTTGACGTTTCCCCAGGGGTGCGATAAAATCTTTAGAATACGGTCCATTTTCGCCCATGAAACTCACCCCTAAAGATTTGGCCTTATTCGGGCTGGTCAGCTACTTCACCTTCATTGGCGGTACGTTTTACAGCCAGCTTAACTTTTTTTTGCGTGTTGCCAACCAGGTTATCGTCACCCTGATCCTGGGGGTGTGGTTGTTCAACCGGCTGAGAAAAGGCGCGAGCCTGCCGCGCACCCCCCTGGATGGAGCCATTGCTCTATATCTAGCCGCCAATTTTTTGAGCGCCGGTCTGGGTCAATCTCCCCGTTTTAGCCTGGAAGGGGTCTGGTTTACGCTGACCCATTTCCTGGCATTTTATGTGTTGGTGGATTTGCTGCGCCGGGGCTGGACGGCCCGGCTGGCGCGGGCTTTCCTGATGGCTTCGGCGGTGGTCTGCCTGGTTGGGCTGGCCGAATTTCTGGCCTGGTATTTTGGCGGAGTCCTGTTTCCGGGCTGGTGGGGTATCGGCGGCTGGCAGCAGCCCATCCCGCCAACCTTTTACCGCCTGGCGATTACCCTTAACGGCTCGACCCCACTCTCGGCCTACCTGGCCCTGCTGATCCCGCCCGTGCTGGGCCTGCTGCTGACCCTGCCCGCCCGCCACCCGGAGCGCCCGGCCTTATGGCTGTGGCTGGCCCTGGCCCTGCCGGTCCAAATTTTAACCTTTTCGCGGGCCGGTGTGCTGGCCCTGGCGGTCTCGCTGTCGTTGACGGCGCTGGGCTGGTTTCTTATCAACGGGCGGCAGCGCTTTTCAATCCGTCCCTATTGGCAGCGGTTGACCCTGTTCCAGCGGCTGCTGGGTTTGGCTGTGGGTGTGCTGCTGCTGGGACTGGGGCTGTTTTGGTTGCAAAGCAGTTTTGCCAACCGGGCCGGCAGCACCCAATTTCGCTTTGTGCTGTGGGACGTGGCCTTAACCGTTTTTCAGCAGCATCCTTTGACCGGCGCGGGACCGGGTAATTTTGGCCGGGCGCTGCTGCGTTTGAACCAGGCCGGCCTGCCGCGCTTGCAGATTGCCTCAGCCCACAATATCTATCTGAACACCGCTGCCGAACTGGGCCTGGCCGGGCTGCTGGCCGGGGGTTATTTACTCTTCCGGTTGGGACAGGCCGGCTGGCAGCACTGGCAGCGGTTGACCACTGCTCCGGAGCGGCTGCGGCTGCTGACCTGCGGCGCGGCCCTGACCGGTCTGTTAGCCCAAACCCTGGTGGATGCTTACAGCGCTACTCCGATCATTCTGCTGGTGGCGGCCCTGGCTGCTATGATTGTGGCTCCTCTGGACTCCCCACCTGCGCCCCACAGACAGCGTGGGGCTGCTGCACTGGCCGCTGTTTTGTTGGTGGTGTATGCTGCCGGTTTTGTCCGGCTGGCCCAGGCCGACCTGTCCTATCAAAGAAGTTTCAGCCGAGAGGAGGCGGGCAACCTGCCCGAAGCCGTAGCCCAGGCCCGCCAGTCCCGTGAACTTGACCCCTGGCTGGCCGGGCGGACGTTTCGGCTGGCGCTGTTGGAAGCCCGCCTGGCTCAGCAGAATGATGATGCTTCGTTGCGGCAAGCGGCTATCGAGCATTACCGGACCGGGCTGGCCCAGGAGCCGATTTGGGGCTTAAATTCGGCCAACCTGGCCGGGTTGTTGTGGCAGGAGGGGCAGCGGGCCGAGGCCATCTCTGCTATGCAGCGCAGCCTGGCCGCCGAGAAAGAGCCGCTTTACCTGGTCAACCTGGGTTACTTTTACGAACAAGAGGACCGGTGGGCCGAGGCCCGCGCCGCTTACGGCCAGGCCCTGGCCCTGGAGCCGGAACTGGCCGGCTCAGGTTTTTGGCAGGCCGCACCGGCGCGAGCCGAACAGTGGCCGCTAATTGTGGAGGAGGCGCTGAAATTTAGCCCAGCCAATCCGGACTTCCTGCCGGTCGAACTGGCCCTGGCGCGAGCGGAGTTTGACACGGTGGAAGCCCTGCTGGAGCCGGAGCCGGATTTAACGGATGAAACCGTCCGCCACGCCCTGGCCGAGGTTTATCTGAGCCGAGGGCAGCCCGATCGAGCCGCCGCGCTGCTGGCCCCGGCTCAGCCGGTCAGCGCCGCAGACTATTTGCTGTGGGGGCGCATTAAAGTGCAAGAAGGAGATGATACCGCCGAAACGCTGCTGCGCACCGCCGCCTTTTTGGGTAGTAATCTGGCCCACTATTATCTGGGCCAGCTTTACGAAGGCCGGGGCGATCTGCCCGCCGCCGAAGCGGCTTACCGGCGCGGCTTTTTGCCCCATTTCACAGCCGAAAATATCGAAATTACCATCTATGGCCGGGCCAGCGCCAACGACCTGGCCCCGCAGTTGCTGCGGATGGGGGTCAGCCCGGCGGAAGCCGCCCCCTGGCTGGAGTTGGCTCGCCTGTACGAAGATCAGCAGCGTTTTGAGGAAGCCCGGCAAATTTATGAGTTTTTGCTGCTGGAAGACCCCTTTTTAAGCGTGAGCCGGGAACGTCTGGCCCGGCTGGAGGGGAAATAAATTCATCCCAATGCCTCCTTCCGTTCCTCCAAGTTCCTTCAGTTCCGGCCAAATCCCCTCGCTTGGGGTGGCAAGGGATGCATATGAATACGACCCTCCTCCCTTTCCAGGCTCTCGGTCAGGGCAGAGGGTTTCGTACACCCGTCTACTGTTTACTGTCTACCGTCTACTTTTCTTCGAGGTACCCCCTTGTCCATCTTTCCCCCTTCTCCTGATAGTCAAACCGGCCTCCGCGCTTTGCGGGCTATGATCCGGCAGCGAAGCCCGCTGGCGGCGTTGTCGGTGTTTCATCGTGAATTGGGAGACGTTTTTCGGGTCAATCTGCCTGGTTTTAATCCTATAACCCTGGTCGGGCCGGAAGCCAATCGTTTTGTGTTGGTCACACAGCGCGACGACCTGCGCTGGCGGGCCGAACACGATCCGATCACCCGGTTGCTGCGTAATGGCTTGCTGGTAATTGACGGCGACTGGCACGATACCGTGCGCAGTTATATGAACCCGGCCTTTCACCGGCGCATGCTCACCGGTTACGTCGAGGCGATGGTCCGCTATACCGACCAAATCAGCGCCGCCTGGGATGATTCCCCCCGCGATATGCTGGCCGAAATCCGGCGCATCACCATGCTTATTTTGGTCGAGACCATGTTCAAGGTAGATCTCAGCCCAGAGATGGACCGGCTGTGGCCGGCGGTGCTGCGGTTGCTGGGCTACATTTCGCCCGGGGTGTGGCTGATCTGGCGGGACATGCCCCGACCGGACTACACCTATGCTCGCCGCCAAGTTGACCGATATTTGTACGGCCTGATTCAAGCGCGTCGAGAGGCACTGCTCAAAAGCAATACCGAGCCAAACGACCTGCTAGGTCTGCTGATAACCACCCCAGACCTGAGCGATGACCTCATCCGTGACCAGATGTTAACCATGCTCATTGCCGGGCACGATACCAGCACGGCGCTGCTGGCCTGGGCGCTGTATCTGCTGGGCCGCCACCCCGCTGTGCTGGCTCAGGCGCAGGCCGAAATTGAAACCGTGCTGGGAGACGCCCTGCCCACGCTGGAAACCATGACCGAGTTACGCTACTTGGAGCGGGTCATTAACGAAAGCCTGCGCTTGTATCCCCCGCTGCACATCGGCACCCGCACCGCCGCCGTTAACCTGGAATTTGGCGGCTATGCCATCCCCGCCGGAACCCGCGTACTCTATTCCCCTTATCTGACCCACCGCCAGCCGGAATACTGGCCCAATCCCGATTGCTTTGACCCCGACCGTTTTTTGCCGGAACAGAGCCATACCCGCCCGGCCTTTAGCTTTGTCCCCTTCGGCGGCGGCTCACGGATTTGTATCGGCGCGGCCTTTGCCCAGGTTGAGGCCAAAGTGATCCTGGCTCGGCTGCTGCAGCAGTTTGAGTTGGAGCTGCTTCAGCCGAAAGTTCATTTGCACATGGGGGTTACGCTCGAACCGAGGCCGGGGGTGGTGACGGTGGCGAGGAGGCGGGAGAAGTGAGGCGAAGAGGCGAGGAGAAGATTATTCCTGTGCTTCGGCAATTCTGGCTTGTAAGGACTCGATTTTGGCCTGAGTGTCTTCGATGTCAATTGTTAGATAAGGCGGCGCTTGCAAGCCAAGTTTCGCTTCTTGCAGTTGTAATACGGCTAAACGGCGCTGGTGGGCCAGTAATTGCTGCTTGAGGTCATTTATTTCAGGGCTGTCGGGCGGACGGATTTCGCCCAGTCGGTACAGGTTGGCAATCAACCACTGCCAAAAAACCGAAGAGAAGATACGGTAGCCGCCCTCTCTGTCTTTGACAATCAAGCCCCGCCGTAATAATGTTTCTCGTTCATCGGCCCAAGCCTGAAGCCGGGTGTTTGCTTCCTCCTCCCCGTTGGCGAGGTGGGTCAAAATTTGGCGCTCTTGCGGCTGTGACCATTTCCAAAAATCCTCGAATTGGTTAATGTCTTTAAGTTTTCGCAAAAATAAGCCGTTGATGGTTGGTATGGTCGCGAACCATAACCAGGTAAAAAATCGTTAAACAACTATCCTCGTTGGGAAAGGAGCCAATTTCATCAGACTTGGCCCGAAATTCTCTAAAGAAACGCTCCACCAAATTGGAGGAGTGGATCAAAAC
>Ga0209172_10000211_pt1 | contig 173459 bp, 150 predicted proteins | sample LarsenN4metaG_FD_184113 | JGI IMG/M metagenome (GOLD analysis project Ga0209172, IMG submission 184113) | Hot spring sediment bacterial and archeal communities from British Columbia, Canada, to study Microbial Dark Matter (Phase II) - Larsen... ... | reverse complement strand
ATTTAATTGGGGAGCGTTTTTTACCCATCGTGTAGAGCAGGATTTCCAGAATTAAAGGATTTTGATCCTATCATTCAGATAATCCTGCTCTTTCCGGGTGACATAAGTCTAATCGGTATAATGTCTTTTAGCTATGTTTGCGGTGGCCGTAATGCTCCCCACCATCAACCCTAATCGTCTCGCCGCTGATGTAATCAGCTTCGATCAAAAACTTGACAGCATGGGCCACATCTTCCGCCGACCCCCAGCGGTTGAGCAACGTCCGGGCGGCCACGTTTTCAATCTGCTGCGGGCTGTAATCAGGAGGCGGCAGGACCGGACCGGGAGCAACCGCATTCACCCGAATGGTTGGCCCCAGTTCAAGCGCAGATTGGCGGGTCAAAGCTAACAAGGCCGACTTAGCAACGGCATGCGCCGTAAAATTGGGCCACGCTTCCCAAGCCGATAAGTCAACAATATTCACAATAGCCCCACCGCCCCGCTCCAGCATCATCGGGGCAAAGGCATTGGTTACATAATAAGGACCATTAACCCCGGTGCCAATAATCCGCTCCCACGGTCCAATATCCTCGCTGGGCAGAGGGCTTTTCTCCCAGCGGTCGGCACTATTGACCAAAATATCAATTCCTTCAAACCAAATTTTAACCTGCCCGGCCATAGCCTTAACCTGGTTGTAATCGGCAATATTGGCCTGGATAATTAGCGGCTTGGCCCCTAAGGCGCGAACTTCTTCAGCGGTAGTTTCGGCTTGGCTGGCCGAGGTATGATAATTTATCACCACATTGGCCCCGGCTCTGGCCAGCATCATGGTAATCGCTTTGCCCACGCGGTGGGCGCCGCCGGTTACAAGGGCGACTTTGTTCTTTATGTCCATCTGTTTCTGCTTTTATCCTTCCCAAAAGTTAAAGGCTAATTATAACTGAGATTGATAAGGAGAGCGAGTCAATCTTAGACCCAATACTTTTCAAATAAGGCTGTAGCATAGGGCCTTGTGCCCGCCCACAAGGGGCTAACCTACGTTATTTGAAAAGTATTGATCTTAGACCGCTATTTGAGAAAAATTTCTTAAAATATGCCAATTTGGGGATTGTCAGCAAGCCTTATAACTGGTATACTGAATAGAGCATTCCACACTTAATGAGTGAAAAAACGTGCGAACCATCAGCTACAGCGAGGCCATTCGCGAGGCCCTGGCCGAAGAAATGAGCCGGGACCCCCGTGTTTTTATTTTGGGTGAGGATGTGGGCGCATTTGGCGGCGTTTTTGGGGTGACGCAAGGCTTATTTGCCGAATTTGGCCCAGAGCGAGTTCGTGATACGCCTATTTCCGAAGCAGCCCTTATTGGCGCAGCCTTAGGCGCAGCCCTCGTTGGCATGCGTCCTGTAGCCGAAATTATGTTTGGCGACTTTGTTACCGTAGCGATGGATCAATTAGTCAATCAGGCGGCCAAAGCACGCTATATGAGCGGCGGCAAAGCTCAAGTACCATTAACCATTCGGGTGGCAACAGGCGCACCCGGCAGCGCGGCTGCCCAGCACAGCCAATCGGTTGAAGGTTGGTTTTTGAATGTGCCGGGGCTAAAAATTGTTATCCCTGCTACCCCTTACGATGCCAAAGGCTTGCTTAAAGCAGCCATCCGGGGCGAAGACCCAGTTTTATTTTTTGAACATAAAATGCTCTATGCCGCCAAAGGCGAAGTACCCGATATAGAAGAAGATTATGTCATTCCTTTTGGTCAGGCAGCTATCCGCCGAACCGGGAGTGATGTCACCCTCATTGCTCTGGGTAGCATGGTTCAACCTGCCCTTACCGCAGCCGAGCAACTGGCAGCCAGCCACATCTCGGTTGAGGTGATTGACCCGCGAACCTTGGTGCCCTTTGATAAAGAAACCATTCTGGCCTCTGTTCAAAAAACAGGCCGGGTGGTTATTGCTCACGAGGCTCACCGGCGCGGCGGCCCCGGTGCGGAAATTGCCGCCATGATTGCCGAAGAGGCTGTTCAGTGGCTCGACAGCCCGATTGTACGCGTTGCCGCCAAAAATGTGCCGCTGCCTTACAGCCCCATCCTGGAAGAGTACGTTTTACCTTCGGTCAGTGATATTGTTCAGGCTGTTTCAAATATAGCAACTTACCGGCTGTAGCCTCATTGCCGAGACAAGACATACTAATTTATGAAGACACAACTAACCGATCTCAAATTACCAACCTCTGTCTGGCAATCTCTGCACAAAATTGATAACCTACTGGGCCGCCCCTTAGCCTGGCCCAAGCGCCTGGAAGAAATTAATAACATTTTGCTCGAAACCCTGGAAGTTGATGCGATCTGGCTGTTGACCATCAAACCCCTCCCACCGACCGCGTGTGGGGTGATGAGCACGCCCCTGGCAATTGCGCCTAATGCCCAGGTTTGTCTGGTTGATAAAGCTCCTCCCTTGGCCGATGACTGGTCCGGCCACAACAGTTTGCTGGGCCGGGTTATTGCCAATAAAAAACCCCACTTTGTGCAACCACGCCCCCAAAGCCAAGAAATTCACGAAAATGGACAAACCGACTCTGATTTAGGTGATGTATTTTTTGGCGCATTCAATGCCATCCCCTCAGCCATCATTCCCCTGGTAGCAACCGATAAGCCCATTGGGGCGTTGGTTGTTGGCAGCCAAGACCTGGGCAAAGTGCCGCTGCCCGAGGAAGCACAGAATTTACTGGTTTACCTGGGCACTCATCTTGGCTCTCATTTGCAAAATACCTATCTGGTCGAGCGTTCACGGCGGCACGCCAGCGCTTTGATGACGCTTAATCAAATTGCCTACGCCATCACTTCGAGTATGGACCTCGACGAGGTGCTGCGGCGGACGATGGCCGGAATCAACGAAATTTTAGAAGTTGAAGCCGGCTCTATTCTTCTAGTAGATGAGCAGACAGAAGAACTGTACTTTAAAATCACCCTGCGCGGCGAAAATCAACAAGTGACTTCATTTCGTCTGAAACGGGGTGAGGGCATTGCCGGTTGGGTAGTGGTCAACAACCAGCCCACCATTTCCAATAATGTTCAAACCGATAAGCGTTTTTGTCATGTTATTGACGATGCTATCGGTTTTACGACCAATACGGTTTTGTGTGTTCCCCTGGTCGTCCAGGGTAAAGCTATCGGAGCAGTTGAAGTTATTAATAAACGGAGCGGCCCCTTTGACAGTGATGATTTGGAACTGTTGGTTTCAATGGCCGCCTCGGTCGGCATCGCCCTGGAAAACGCCAGTTTGTACGATGACGCCCAAGAGCGAGCCTATCATAAAGAAATGGTCAACCAGATTATTGCTGCGGTCAATACTGGGCACGGCTTAGCTGATACAGCCAAAATTATCTTTGAGCAATTCCGGCGTTTTCTGTCTTTTGATCATATGAGCGTTTCTCTGCTGGATAGTTCTAAAGAACTCCTTCGCCAGTGGACGTTTAGTGAATATGGTTCAATTGAACGGACCAGAAGCCCCCTGCCGTTGAAAGGTTCGGCCCTGGCCCACTTGATTGAACAAGGCCAGACGATTACCTACACCCATATCTCCAAAGGTGGTAATGCAAAGCCTTTTCATGATGATATTATCTTGTTGGAAGATGACGTTAAATCAAAACTGTCTATCCTGTTGACTACCCAAAAAGGACCTTTTGGCAGTCTCAATCTTGGCCGTCGCCGGCCCGAACCTTATAGCCCCCATCATTTAAATTTGCTAGAACAGCTTGTTTCCCAGGTAGCGGTAGCCATTGAAAAAGCGCGTTTAATTGATGTGCTGGAACAACGGACTACCGAACTGCAAATGCTGAACCATTTGGGTGAAATGCTGGCTTCGACCACTGACATTAGCCTTATCCTGGATACCGCCCTCAGTATGCTGCCCCGTCTGGTGCCGGGCGATATTCAGGGGGTTATTGTGGCCGGCGAAGAAGGCTGCTATTTGGGTGTAGCCGTGCCCTTTGGTTTCAACAAAATTGATGAAACCATCAAAAATATTTTTGATATTTTTACCGAAATGAATGAGGGCCAGCCGCCCAAAGAACTTATTTCAACCAAAACTATTCCCGGCAATATGCCGGTGCCGGGTGATTGGAAACCGATTTCGATTTTTTCTCTGCCTATTATCACCCGCCGCGGTCTGTTGGGCCTGATTTACATGGCTTCGGGCCGGGAGGAGAATTTGAGCGATGATCTACTGCGCATCTTCTCGCTTATTGTCTCACAAATTTCAGCCGCCGTGGAAAATGCTTTGCTGTTTCATCAAGTTGAGCAGGAGCGTGCTCGCCTGGCCGCCATTCTGGCTAGCAGCACCGATGCCGTGCTGGTCGTTAATCGCAATGGCCGGGTTGTTTTGGATAACCCGGCCGCCCGGGAAGTGATGGGGGTCGAAACATCGCAAAGCAACAAACTGCTAAAAGAAAGCACCCAAAACGAAACCTTGATTTCTCTGTTTGAAAGCGCTATGCAGGGCGAACGCCCCACTGGTGAAATTCGCTTGATGGATGGACGCACGTTTTACGCTAACCTTTCGCCGGTTTCCGCCGGTGAAACGGGAGTGATTGGCTGGGTAGCCACGATGCAGGATGTCAGTCACTTTAAGGAATTGAATGAATTAAAGAACGATTTTGTTAACGCCGTTTCTCATGATTTACGCTCACCGCTTTCCGGTATTCTGATTGCCACCCACCTTGTGCCGCAAATTGGGCCTATCACCGATCAGCAGCAGGAGTTACTGACCACCGTCGAAGAGCGGGTGCGGAGTATGAGCGCACTCATTGACGACCTGCTGGATGTGGGCAAAATCGAGGCCGGCATTGATATCGAGATGGAACCCACGCCGGTCACCCCGATTGTGGTTGAAACCCTTAACGCCTTTGCCCCGCAAGCCCAGGATAAGTTTATTCAACTCAATAGCCAGTTAGAAAAAGAGCTGCCGCTGATTATGGCCAACACCACTCGTCTGCGCCAGGTGTTGAACAATTTGGTGGGTAATGCTATTAAATATACGCCCAACCACGGCCAGGTCACGGTTAAAGCCTTTCGCCATGAAGACGAGATCAGAGTGCAGGTTACAGATACAGGCATGGGCATTCCCGCCGCCGACCAACCCCATATTTTTGACAAGTTTTACCGGGTGCGCGGCGATCATGTAACCAACATCAAAGGCACAGGGCTGGGCTTGGCGCTGGTCAAGGGCATTATTGAAAAACATCAGGGTCGCGTCTGGCTGGAAAGTGTTTTTGGCGAGGGCAGTACCTTTACAGTAGCGCTGCCCGTTTACACAGATATTGATTTTTAAGAGTTTTGATCTCCAAAATTGGTAATCTCGATAATTCAGGAAGATTGGAAAGCTGGAAGACTGGCTTTGCCATCTTCTGAATTGGTAAGTATTTACCAGCCATCCAAAAAGTATCTCCCTTGCCCCCATTATGCTAGATAAGTCTCGCGGCGAACTCGAAGCTGAATTCAGCAAAGCCATGATCAAATTTGAAAAAGAGCATCTGGGTCGCGGCCCGGTAGATACTCGCACTTTTTTCTTGAGTGATATGATTATCGTCCGGCTGCGCGGCATTTTGACCCCCGCCGAAGCCAAATTGGCCGAAAGCCGCGAAGGACAGGCTTTAGTCAAAGAAACACGCCGCCAGCTCTTTGAGATTTCCCGGCCCCTGATTGAAGAAATTGTTGAGTCGGTAGTGGGCTGCAAATTGGTCAGCCTCCACACCGACATGAGCACCAAAACCGGCGAGCGCGTCGTTGTGCTAACTGTAGACGTTAACCTCGACGAACAGTTTCGTAAAAGCAGCCTCCGCTAAGGATCACGGATTAAATTATCCCTGCAATCTCATTCCCAAACCGACGCGCAGCGTGGGAACGAGATTGTAAGCAGCCCCCGCCGCTAAAGCCATCCCCTGCTTCCCCAGCACGGTAGACAATCTAAATTTTTAGGCTATTATAAATCCGTATATTCTATTCTTGCCGTAACGAGCAAAAATATTACCAGGGGGACAGCATGAAATCGAGGACCGAATGGAAGAGGCCCAATTTAACTAAGCCCAAAAACAATGATTCTCTAAGCAATAATATCCACCTGCTCGGAGACCTGCTGGGGCAAATTATCCGCGAGCAGCAAGGAGATCGGGTTTTTGATCAAGTCGAACAGATTCGGGCGTTATCCAGAGAATGGCGCAACATTGACTCGACCAGTGGGGTGGGCAAACTGGCCCAAGTGTGCGAAAATTTAGAATCGGAATTAGCAGTGCCGACCTTAAAAGCGTTCACCACCTACTTTCATCTGGTCAACCTGGCCGAAGAACACGAGCAAGTGCGAGTCTTACGCGCCAGGGAAAGCCGGGAAAAAATCCACCCTGTCGCTGATTCAATTGCCGATGCAATCAATATCTTGTATCTGCAAGGCGTGTCCCCGGAAAAAATGCAGGAGTTGTTAAATCAACTCTGTGTGGAGATTATTTTCACCGCCCACCCCACCGAGTCCAAACGCCGCTCTATCCTGGGCCGGCTGCGAGCTATTAGCCAGCTCCTGGACCAACTCGACAACTATAAGCTTTTGCCCCGTGAAGAAGAGCAAGTTCTGGCTGATTTACGAACCCAAATCACCCTGCTGTGGTTAACCAATGATGTTCGCCTGCACCAACCGACCGTACTGGATGAGGTCAGGCACGGTTTGTGGTACTTCTCGGAAACTTTGTTTGAGATCATCCCCGAAATATATCGCTCGTTTGAGCAGGCTTTGGCGCGGACTTATCGCGGCTACACCTTTCAAGTTCCCACCTTTCTGCGTTTCGGTTCGTGGATAGGGGGCGACCGCGACGGCAATCCCAATGTTACCGCCGCCGTCACCGCCGGAACCTTTCCTTTGCATCAGGAAGCAATTCAACAGTACTTGGGCCAGACCCTCAACAATTTCTTTGGCGAATTCAGCCTGGCCGAACCTCATGCCAGGCTAACCCCAGGGCTAGACAATTTCATTGCCGAACAAGGTAATCGCTATCCGAAGTTAGCCCAGGCCCTGCTCAAACGCCACGCCAACGAACCCTATCGCCAGGCTTTGAGTTTTATCGCACACCGGCTGGGTCAGCCCACGCTGCCGGACAAATTTCTGGAAACGGCCGAGCCGCACCGGTCTACGCCCCGTTTACTTTATGCAGCCGGCGCTGAACTGAGGGCTGATTTGGGCCGGGTCGTCGAGAGTCTGAAAAGCGCCAGGGAGACTCGACCACTGGCCCGGCGCTTTGATTCCCTCATGCGCCAGGTTGAAACATTTGGACTGCACACAGCCGCTCTGGATATTCGCCAGCACAGTAATGAGCATGAAGCAATTATAACTGCCTTATTGCAGCAAGCCGGCCTGGCCGACGATTATGCCACCCTACCAGAACACGACAAAATTTCTTTGCTCAACGGGCTGTTACAGAAAGGAACCTTTCCCAAGATCAGCCCAACCGGATTGCCGCCGCTGGCTGCCGACACCCTGGAGTTGTTTAAACTGCTGGCCAAAGTCTACGCCACCGACCCGGCTGCCCTGGGCTGCTATATGATCAGCATGGCCCATCAAGCCAGTGACATCCTGGAAGTACTCTGGCTGGCCGGGCTGGTAGGACTTTACCGGCCTCAGGAAAAAGTGAGTGCGCTTGATATTGCCCCCCTCTTTGAAACCATCGCCGACCTGGAACAGGCCCCGACCGTCCTGGAAGCCTTGTTTAACACCTCGGCCTACTATAACCATCTTAAGGCCCGTTCCTATCGCCAACTGATCCAACTTGGCTACTCCGACAGCACCAAAGACGGCGGCTATTTAACCGCCAACTGGTCGCTTTATCAAGCCCAACGCACCCTGGCGGCTCTGGCCCGGCGCTACGGGATACAGGTAACATTTTTCCATGGGCGCGGCGGGGCAATTGGCCGCGGCGGCGGACCCACCCACCGGGTTATCAAAGGGCTGCCGCCGGAAACCATGAACGGGCGGATTCGAATAACCGAGCAGGGCGAAGTTATTTTTGATCGTTTCGGCCACCCGGCCATCGCCCGGCGCTATCTGGAGCAGGTAATTGGAGCGGTCTTGCAGGTGGGTGCGATTCAGGCCGATACCACTCTAGGCGAATGGGAAACAGTGCTGCAAACGTTGTCGGCCAGCGCCTACCGCGTTTATCGCCAGCTTATTTTTGAAACCCCCAACTTTCTTGACTACTTCCATCAGGCAACCCCCATTGACGTAATCACCGAGCTAACCATTGGTTCCCGCCCCGCCCGCCGCAACGCCTCGGCCCGAATTGAAGATTTACGAGCCATTCCCTGGGTCTTTGCCTGGATGCAAAGCCGTCACACCCTGCCCGGCTGGTATGGCTTGGGCAGTGCTCTCGCTCATTATATCTGGGAAACACCCAACGGCCTGGCCACTTTACAAACGATGTATCAAAAGTGGCCCTTCTTCAAATCGGTGCTTGATAATGCTCAGATGGCCCTGCTCAAAGCCGATATGGCCATTGCCGCCCGCTATGCTCAACTGGTTAGCGATCAGCAGCTAGGCCAGCACATCTTTAACCGCATCGCCGCTGAGCATACCCAAACCGAGCAAATCCTCCTGGCCGTGACCCAACACAAGAGGCTGCTGGATAACGAAAAAGTGCTGCAACGTGCCATTCAATTACGCAATCCTTATGTAGACCCCCTGAACCTGATCCAAGTGGGCCTGCTGCGGCAGTTTCGGGCTTTGCCCCGCAAAGAGAGCGCCCAACGAAAAATTATTCTGGATGGGCTGCGGTTAAGCATTGTCGGTATTGCCGCCGGTTTGAAAAACACGGGGTAAAATTCCTTGACACGCCATCATTAACATGTTATAATTGGCCCGCATTTAAGTAAATTACCTCGGCGGACAAGACAAAGAGTTATTTTCCACCCTCTGGAAAACTGGTTGTCAAGTAGGCCGGCATTTCTCCTTGCTGAGATTATCGAGAAATGCCGGTTTTTTATTTTTACAGGAGAATCGTTATGAACGAAGCAGTCCATCATTATATCCGCGCCAAAAACATTGACTCTTTTCAAAAACTCCGTCTCCTGCTCTTCCTGTACCAGAACCCACGCCTAAAAGTCACCAGCCAGGAGTTGGTTCACCGGCTCCACCTCGGCGATACCTTGCTCATTGAAACCCTTCTCGCCGACTTACACCAGGCGGGTTTGGTCATTCAAATTGGCATTTATTACCAATTAGCGGATGAACCTGAGGTTAAACTCCACCTCCAACAGTTAGCCAGCGCTTTTGAGCATCCTGTCATGCGCCAAGAGTTGCTCAAACAGGTTAAACCTAAGCCTGCTCATCGCCTCCATACAGACCTACCCTCTCAATGGCGCTGGCAATTCAATTAAAAAGAAGCTAAATAGGTTGCATATTTATTGACAATATATTGACAATTTTAACAAAAATCTTGACAAATTAAGAAAACCGTGATATAATTTATCCAAAATACAGAAGTAATCTTCTCGGTGGACAGCGCAAAGAGTAGTATCCTACTCTGATAGGAAATGACTGGTTGCGACGTAGGCCGATACTGAAACCCTTTTATGGCCCAGGTATCGGCTTTTTTGTTGATTTCGCCGGGAAATACAATTAAACATAACCCAATTAAGAGGTGTTAAAACAATGCAAATCTGGAATACCTTCAAAGTAACCTTACTTTTAGCCGCTCTGACCGGCCTGTTTGTTGTGATTGGCTCGGCGGTGGGCGGGCAAACAGGCATGGTTATTGCCTTTGGCCTGGCGGTCCTTATGAACATGGGGGCCTGGTGGTTCTCCGATAAAATTGCCCTGAAAATGAGCGGCGCGCGCGAGGTCAGCCCCACCGAAGCGCCAACCCTGCATCGCCTGGTTGAGCATCTGGCCGAACGGGCCAACCTGCCCAAACCGGCTGTCTACATCATTGATAATGACACACCCAACGCTTTTGCCACCGGACGCAGCCCCCGCCACAGTGCTGTTGCCGTTACCAGTGGCATTATGCGGCTGCTGAGCCAGGATGAACTGGCCGGCGTGATTGCCCACGAGTTGGCCCACATCAAAAACCGCGATACCCTCATCTCAAGCATTGCCGCTACCATCGCCGGGGCAATCACCATGCTGGCGGATATGGCCACCTGGGCCATGATTTTTGGCGGTTTTGGCGGCTCCGAGGAAGAGGAAGAAGGCGGCCTGGGCGAACTGGCCGGCAGCCTGGTCTTCATCGTCGTCGCGCCGCTGGCTGCGCTGCTGATCCAAATGGCCATCTCCCGCTCCCGCGAATTTAGCGCCGACGCTGCCGGGGCGCGCATTTTGGGCGACTCGCACCCACTGGCAAACGCGCTGGAAAAGTTGGAGCAAAGCGCTAATCGGCAGCCAATGGAGGTCAACCCGGCTACCTCACCCCTGTATATCATCAACCCCCTGCGCGGCGGGGGGCTGTTGGGATTGTTCCGCACCCACCCCGATACCGCGCAACGAATTGCCCGGCTGAGAGCCATGAAAATGGTCCAGTTGGCTCAAGCCTATAACTAATCCTTAACTGAGGGGCAAGTTACTGACTTGCCCCTCAATTTACGAAAGGCCCCTCAGTTATGAGCAACATCAAACGCAAACGCATCCGCCCGATAGATCGGATCAAACGCTGGTTTTTGGTCGGTATCATTCTCCTGGTCATTTTCTCGATGTTGATGGTCGAGATCAGCTATATCTTTATGTAACACATTGAATAAGGAAAATGTCTGAATTATCTAATCAACCTTCCTGGTATAAACTCGAATCCCTCGCAGTTCTCTCTCACCTGAGCAGCGACGCTGCCCAGGGCTTATCCGAAGCCGAAGCCGCGCGCCGCCTGACGCAGTACGGCCCCAATGAATTAATCGAACGGGGGGCCAAAAGCCCGTGGCGGATTCTGTGGGAACAGTTCACCGCCACGATGGTCGTCATTTTGATTAGCGCGGCAGTTATTGCCGGCTCGTTGGGCGAATTCAAAGATACAATCGCTATTCTGTCTATTGTGATTTTGTTTGGCCTGCTGGGTTTTTTGCAGGAATACCGAGCCGAAAAAGCGATGGCTGCCTTGAAAAAGCTGGCCGTGCCCAACGTCCGGGTTACGCGGGACGGGCAGGTGCGCGAAACCTCCGCCCGCTACCTGGTCCCCGGCGACATCATCCTGCTTGAAGCCGGCAACTTGCTCCCGGCCGACTGCCGCCTGTTGGAAAGCGCCAATCTGCGCATCCAGGAGGCCACCCTCACCGGCGAGTCGGAGCCGGTGGAAAAAGAAACCACCACCCTGGCCGGGCCGGATTTGCCCTTGGGCGACCGGCGCAATATGGCCTATATGGGCACGGTTGTCACCTATGGCCGGGGCCGGGCCGTAGTCACAGCGACCGGCATGCGCACCGAATTGGGCCACATCGCCGGCCTCATTCAGGGGGTGGCCCAAGAGCAAACCCCATTGCAGCGGCGGCTCGATCAAGTTGGCAAGATGCTGGCGCTGGTGGCCCTGGGCATTGCCGGGGTCATTTTTTTACAGGGCTGGCTGCGCGGCGAGGAACTACGCCTGATCTTCCTGACAATGGTCAGCATCGCCGTCGCCATCATCCCTGAAGGGCTGCCCGCCGTCGTCACCATCACCCTGGCTTTGGGAGCACAGCGCATGCTCCGGCGGCAGGCGCTCATCCGCAAACTGCCCGCCGTCGAAACGCTTGGCTCGGTCACGGTCATCTGCTCCGACAAAACCGGCACGCTGACCGAAAACCGCATGACCGTAACGGTCATTGATGTGGCCGGTCATCGGGTGGATTTGGATGAGGACCTGCGCCACCACGCCCCGGCCCTAGATCAGAACCCGGCCTCCCCCGTGCCGAGCCAGCCTATCCCTATGCGTTTGCTGCTGGCCGGCGGGGCGCTGTGCAATGATGCCCTGCTCAAATCCGATAACGGCCCAAGCGGTCCCTTCCACGCCATCGGCGACCCAACCGAAGGAGCGCTGGTAGTGGCGGCGGCCAAATTTGGCCTGTGGAAAGCCAACCTGGACCAGACGCTCCCCCGCGTGGCCGAAGCGCCATTTGACTCCGAACGCAAGCGGATGACGACCGTCCATAGTTATAGCCCTGCCCAACTGCCGGAGGTACTGCAAGCCTCGGCGTCGCTGCTGGCCGGTACGCCTTACGTGGCTTTTACCAAGGGATCGGTGGACGGCCTGCTCGAAATTGCAACCCATGTTTGGGTAGATAACCAAACCGAAGCCTTGACCGACTCGTGGCGCAGCCGGATCGAGGCCGCCAATATGCAGTTGGCGCAAAATGGGATGCGCGTGCTGGGGGTGGCCTGTCGCTCGCTTGAAGCACTGCCGGCCAACAGGCAGCCGGGCTTATTGGAACAGAATTTGATCTTCCTGGGACTGGTCGGCATTATTGACCCGCCCCGGCCCGAAGTCAAAGATGCCGTCGCCACCTGCCAGGCCGCCGGCATCCGCCCAATTATGATTACCGGCGACCACCCGCTGACCGCGCAGCACATCGCCCGCGAGTTGGGCATTGCCAGTAATGGCCGGGTTTTGACCGGCCAGGATTTGGCCCAACTATCGGTGGAGGAATTGCGGGAGGTAGTCGAAAGTGTGTCGGTTTACGCCCGCGTCTCGCCGGAACACAAGCTCAAAGTGGTTCAGGCGCTGCAAGATCGTGGCCACATCGTGGCTATGACTGGCGATGGGGTCAACGATGCCCCGGCCCTCAAAAAAGCGGACATCGGCGTGGCGATGGGCATCACCGGCACAGATGTCTCCAAAGAAGCCGCCGATATGGTCCTGCGCGACGACAACTTTGCCACCATCGTGGCGGCGGTGGAAGAAGGCCGGGTTATCTACGACAACCTGCGCAAATTCATCAAGTTTTCCATTGCCGGCAATATCGGTAAAGTCGCGGTAATGCTTTTCGGCCCGCTGCTGTCCTTTTTGGTTCCACCCGAAATGGAGAAAGAGCTGCTGGTGCCGCTGCTGCCGCTGCAACTGCTCTGGCTCAACCTGCTGACCGACGGCCTGCTGGGCCTGGGTCTGGGCGTCGAACCCGCCGAAAAGAACACCATGCGCCGCCCGCCCCGCGCCCCCAATGAGAGCATTTTTGCTCACGGCCTGGGCTGGCACATAATGCGGACGGGCCTCTTGATTGCTATCATTGCCCTGGTGGTGGGCTACTGGTATGACCTGACTGACCGCGCTCACACCCAAACCATGATCTTTACCACCCTGGCCTTTGCCCAAATCTGGCAGGCGTTGGGCATTCGTTCTGGGCAGGACTCACTCTTTAACGTGGGCCTGTTCTCTAACAAGCCGCTGCTGGGCGCAGCCGTGCTGGTCTTTGCCTTGCAACTGGCCGTGCTGTACATCCCGTTTTTACAAGAGTTCTTCCAAACTCGCTCGCTTTTGCCAATTGATTTGGGGATTAGTATCGCTATGAGCAGTCTGGTTTTTATTGTCGTCGAGTTGGAAAAATTACTTCCTCAAAATAAAATGATGAAGTAAGAAAAGGATTACGTTATGGAGATCAAAAATTTACAAAAACATATCCGTACCCTTGTGACCCTGGAAGAGACGAATGAACCCGTGATAAGTTGTTATCTGAATTTGGAACAAGGTTTGGCCCCCTGCCGTAGTTTTATCACAGGTCGAGCTGGAGTCATACGAAAACTTTTGTTTGGGGAGGGCCTACGAGGCTTTGAGGAGGCGTTGAGCCGAGTTGAAACCTATATTGAAACAGAAGCCCTGCCCGGCGCCAAGGGTATGGCCATCTTTGCCCGGAGCGGTGAGGCCGCCTTCTTCTTACCGCTCCAATTTCGGGTGCCCTTGCCAAATTGGTTTGCTGTGACTGCCTTACCGAATATCTACCATCTGGTGGAATTAAAAGATAACTATCACCGTTATGTTTTGTTAATAGCGACAGAGGAAAGTACGCGCATTCTGGAGGTCAACTTGGGCGAAGTGACCGAGCAACTCTGGACGCAGCGACCAGAACTGCGGCAACGGGTGGGCCGGGAGTGGACCAAAGAGCATTATCAAAGTCACACTCGCGAACAAACCAACCGACTTATAAAAGAGGTTGTGAGTCTTCTGGGTCAACTCATTTCGGCAGGTGGACATACTCATCTGATCCTGGCCGGTAATCCCTCAGTCACGGCCCGGATACGGAAAGCTTTGCCCAAGTCGCTGGCAATGAAATTGGTGGATACGGTCGTATCCGGCAAACGTGACGATATCTCCGAAGTGGTAGCCGCTACCTTGTCGGTCTTTATCGAGCAGGAAGAACGGGAGTCACTGGCGGTAGTTGACCAGCTTCAGCAAGAGTTATACACAAATGGTTTGGCCGTTATTGGCCCAGAGGAATGTTTCGCGGCTTTACAGCAAGGACAGGTTGATGTGTTGGTTATTTCTAAGCAAATGCCCAATGTAGGGGTTAAAGAGGAATTAGTGCGCCTGGCCGAAAGGACCGGCTGCCAGGTTGAAGTAGTAAACTACAGCGAGGTCTTGATGGCCTTTGACGGGGTGGGTGGTTTGCTACGTTATCGGTCGCTCGCCTAGGGATTTCCGGCCCCAAACCATCTCACCCATAGTTTTCCTATGAGAGATACTTTAATGAGACAACTGGAGCAACTTTTTGAAGGAGCTTTGTGGCAAAGCCGGTTGGTGGTTATTGTGGCGGTTGTAGCTAGTGTACTGGTTGGTATCGGCGTCTTTTATATGACCACGGTTGATACGGTGATCATGCTCAGTCACCTGGCCGGATATGCCAACCCTGGCCTGGCCGCCGAAGCGCGTACAGCCCTGCGTCTGAGCCTGGTGGCCGAAGTGGTGGCAATTGTGGATGGATATTTGCTGGCGGCGATTATGCTGATTCTGGCGCTAGGTCTGTATGAACTGTTTGTCAGCAGAATTGGCTGGGCTGAAGGCTCACGGTATGCCTCGCGTCTGCTGCTCATCCAGAGCTTCGACGACCTGAAAGACCGCCTGGCTCGAGTGGTGCTGTTGATTTTGATTGTCAAATTCTTCCAGCAGGCTTTACGCTTGAAGTATCAGGATACCCAGGATTTGCTTTTTTTGGCTCTGGGTATCCTGCTGATTGGCGGGGCGCTTTATCTAACCCAACACCGCCACCCTAAGGAGCATTAATCCCCGATTGCTCACTCCCCCCGGCTATGCTATAATCCGCCCACCTTCACCAGGAGACAGGCATGAAAATTGCTTTAGACGCCATGGGCGGCGACCACGCCCCGGCAGCGGCCGTCCATGCCGCCGTCTGGGCCGCACGGGATTTTGGGTTGACCGTCCAATTGGTGGGCCAGTCCGCAGCGATTGAGGCCGAACTGGCCCACCATAAAACCGCCGGCCTGAACCTGCCCATCATCCCCGCCAGCCAGGTCATCGAAATGCGTGAGCACCCGGCCACCGCCGTGAAAAACAAAAAGGACGCCTCGATGGTGGTTGGCATGAATCTGGTGAAAACGGGCGAAAGCGCGGCTTTTGTCAGCGCCGGTAATTCGGGGGGGGTGCTGGCGGCGGCGCTGTTTGGCCTGGGCCGCATTAAGGGCATCAAGCGCCCGGCCCTCAGCGTGATCTTTCCCAATAACTCGCCGCAGGGATACTGCTTTCTGCTGGATGTGGGAGCCAATACCGATGCCCGCCCGGAATACCTGCTGCAATTTGCGCTGATGGGCCATCACTACGCCAGCGAGGTATTGAATATTGCCAACCCGCGCGTCGGGCTGCTCTCTACCGGCGAAGAAGAAGATAAAGGCAGCATGCTGGTCCAGGAAGTCACCCCGCTGCTAAAAGCCAGCAATCTCAACTTTATCGGCAATGTCGAAGGTAAAGATGTTCCGGCGGGCCTGGCCGACGTGGTGGTGACCGACGGCTTTACCGGCAATGTTTTTATCAAAGGGGCCGAAGGGGTGGCCTCGATGATTGTCAAACAGTTGGAACGTGAAATCAAAGCCAGGCCGCTGGCTGTTGTGGGCGCTTTATTGGCCCGTCCGGCCTTTCGCGCCCTCAAAGCCAGGCTGGATTATCGCGAGTACGGCGGTGGGCCGCTGTTGGGCGTCAACGGGGTGGTTATTATTGCCCACGGTCGCTCCGATGCCTATGCCATCCGCAACGCTATTCGTGTGGCCAAACACGCCGCCGAAAAGAATATTGTCGGCGTGATTGAGCGCGGACTGAACGAGTCAGCAATAGACCAGCCGGCCCGCGAGGCTGTGGGGTAATCGAAAACGGACATCCAACACCCAACACCAGCTATTCAACTCCATAAAACAAATAACCGTAATCGGGTGGTTATTACCGGCATCGGCGCGATTACGCCCATCGGCCATACCGCCGCCGAAACCTGGGAAAACTTAGTTAAAGGTCAGTCGGGCCTGGCGACCATCACCCTCTTTGACGCGGCCCACCTGCCGACCCGCTTTGCCGGCGAAGTCAAAGATTTTCAGCCGCAGGCCTATATTCCAGCCAAAGAGGCCAAACGCATGGCCCGCTGCTCTCATTTTGCCATTGCCACCGCCGTGCAGGCCGTTGAAGATGCCGGTCTGTCATACCCCTTTACTGACGACCTGGCCGAACGGAGTGGGGCGCTGGTCGGCACGGCTATGGGTGGGTTTGACCGGGCCGAAGATGGCTTACGCGACTATCTGGAACGCGGTTTGGGCAAGGTCAGTCCCTTTTCCCTTCCGGCGGCCCTGCCCAATTTGTCAACTTTTCATATCTGCGTTAAGCTGAACGCTCAAGGTTACAGCAACACCACCAGCACCGCCTGCGCCGCCGGAACCATGGCCCTGGCCGAAGCCGCCGAAGTGATCCGGCGCGGGCGCTGCGATTTGATGATTGCCGGCGGCGTCGAGGCCACGATTGTCGAGACGACCCTGGCCGGTTTTAGCGCCATGCGCGCCCTTTCGACCCGTAACGACGACCCGGCCCACGCCTGCCGCCCCTTTGAGGCCAGCCGCGACGGTTTTGTGGTGGGCGAAGGGGGGGCCATGTTTGTTTTGGAGCGATTGGAGCATGCCCTGGCCCGGCAAGCCAGGATTTACGCCGAAGTTCTGGGCAGCGCCCACTCGTCCGATACCTATCACATCGCCGCCCCCGACCCGGACTCGCGGGGGGCCATTCGAGCCATGCGCTGGGCGCTGGCCGATGCCGGGGTCAGTCCGCTGGAAGTGGATTATATCAACGCTCACGGCCCCGGCACGCCGCTGGGCGATACGGCAGAGACAAAAGCTATCAAGTCGCTTTTTGGAGAGCATGCTTACAATATCCCGATCAGTTCGACCAAAAGTATGATCGGACATTCGTTTGGTGCAGCCGGGGCCATCGAAGCTCTGGCCTGTGTAAAGGCCATCGAAACCGGGGTGATTCACCCCACCATTAACTATCAAACACCTGATCCAACCTGTGACCTGGATTATGTTCCCAACCGGTCCCGCCGCCGGCAAGTGCTGGTGGCGTTGTCCAACTCGTTTGGTTTGGGCGGCCAGAACTCCTGTTTGGTTTTGGGCAAATACAAGGACAAGGCATGAGGGTTTACACCAACAACCAATTGATTACCAGCCGGGCCAAGTGGGCCAGGCGGATTGCCCCGCTGACCATGTTTTTTCTCATCGGCGGCCTGATTACTAACTTTATGAGTATGAGTCAACCCCAATATTTCCAGCCGACCCTGATTCTGTTGGCCCTGGGTTTTGTTTTCGCCACCGCCAGCTCACACTTAGTCAATCGCTGGGTCCGCGAGCCGCGCGCCGACCAGGTCTTGAGCGCCACCCTCAAAAAATTTGGCAATGATTTTGCCCTGTTCAATTACACGGCCCCACTGCCACACGTGCTGCTAACCCCCAGCCGCTTGTACGCTATTGTCGTTAAAAATCAGGATGGGCAGATTACGGTCAATGGCCGCCGTTTTTCTCGCAAATTTACCTGGTCCCGCTTCTTTCGCTTCTTTGCCGACGAGGGCCTGGGAGCCCCGGCAGCCGAGGCCGAAAATCGCGTGGACAAGTTGGCAAAATTTTTGCGCCAAAATCTGAGCGAGACGGACCTGCCGGAGATTAAACCTTTAATCGTCTTTACCCACAAAGCTGTGGATTTGGTAGTGGAAAATGCCGACATTCCCGTGATGCGGACCAATGAGCTTAAAACCTACCTGCGCGACCAGGAAAAAAGCCGGGCCATTTCTGCGCCCCAACGCCACAAGCTCAGCCAGCTTCTGGCCGGGCAGGTAGAGGAAGCGAAGGAGTAGGGGGACTTACGAGCCTGTGCCCCATCGTCAATAATGAAAATTAAACCGGAGATTGGAGATTAAATTCAATCTCCAATCTCTAATTACCAATCTCTATTCTCAGAGAGGAGTTAACCCATGCCACTTGTTCATCAACGCTACAATGAACGGTTTGTGCAAAATGCCAAAACCAGCAGCGAGCCGCTAACCCCTGAGGCTAAATTCGGCGTCCGGGTAGTTAAGGCCGATGTGGCCGAAGGCGAAACTTACTGGCGGCTGGTAGGGGTGCATCACCTTTTGCCCGAAGAAAATGTGAGCAAACACAACATTTATATCGAAGCGTTAGATGAGCAAGGCAACCGCCTGCGCAATCCGATTGCCTGGGCCGGCTGGACCTGGGAAGGCCGGCGGCCCAATGAACGGGCCGATCCCGTACCCCTGGATAAACCGACCAACGAAACAGCCGGCGATATTGCTATCCACTTTGGCCAAAAAGCCTCGGTTTGGATCAAAGGGCTGGGCCGCGACGCCAACGACAAGAGCGACCGGGTGGAAAATTTGCACACCGCCCACCCCGATGAACCACTGCCCGATGGCCGGCTACTCAACACCCTGGGCCATCATTCGTTTTACGTGGTCTTTCAGCGCACTCGCAAAACGAGCGCCGCCGTGCCCGATGGGGTCATCACCGGCCGGGTAGAAGGAGGCCAGGGCCGGCGGGTCAGATTGGTTCAAAATAATCAGGCCGTGGCCGAACAAGCCCTGGATGCTAACCTGGCCTTTCGCTTTGCCAATTTACCGGCCGGGGTGTACCGGCTGGAAATTGTGGGGGCCAATCTAGCTCAGGATAATGTGACCCTCAGCCCCAGTAACAAAACGGTTAATCTTAACCTGACTCTGGCCACACCGCCGCCTCCAACGGTGACTCCACCGCCACCGCCCCCACCCGTGACTCCACCACCAGCGGTAGCCCAACCACCATCCCCGGTGACGCCACCCTCACCCGTAACTCCACCGCCGGTTGTGGCCCAGCCGACTACTCCACCGGCCACGACAAAAACCATCAGCTATTACCTACTTTTAGGTCCGGCCGGCAGTCGCGGGCGACAAACCAACCTGCTGCTGGCCGCCAATTATATTTTGACCTTCTCGCCGACGGTCGGCTTTAGCGTAGCCGAGGCCAAACAGGCCCGCCAGGTCACCATCATCGGCGAAGGTATCAGCGCCGCCGACCAGCAGGCCATCCAAAGCGCCGGGGCGCAGGTTGAGGTGTTAACCGGCGATCCTTATACCCTCGAAGCCAAATTAAACGAGCGGATTCGCAGTGGACGCGGTTTTGGAGGATAAGTGGAAGGTTGGAGGGATGGAAGGCTGGAAGAAAGGGATTTTTGAGAAGGTTAGCCTGATAAGACTATGGGAGCTTAGAAGATTGTCCTCAAGCTCCCTTGAGTTCCAATGAGTTCCTTGCTTCGTCATCGCTCATTCATAGTGGAATATATCATCGCCGCCGGTTTGTTAGCCCTGGCAACCGGCGGCTTTTTCTGGCAAATCCTCTTTACCCCCGCTGCCTGGCAGCCGGCCGGCGGGGGCGATTTGGCCCCGTTTTTGTTCCCCAATTACGCCTTTGCCGCCCAAAACCTGAAGCAGGGTGTAATTCCCCTCTGGAACCCGCACCTGTATACCGGCGCTCCCTTTGCCGCCGATATTCAATCCGGCCTATTTTATCCGGTTAATCTGCTGGTCTTTTTGCTTGTGCCGCAATTAACCTACGAATGGCTGGAATACCTGGCTGTTTTCCACTTCTGGCTGGCCGGAGCGACGATGTATCTGTGTCTGCGGCTGCTGGAACCGGGTGATGGGGGTCAGGGGTCAGGGGTTGGGGGTCGGGGTCAGGAGGTCGAAGTCCTCCAAAACACGCCTCACGCACCACGCCTCACGCCCCTTCCCGCCTTTGCCGGGGCGCTGGCCTTTCAATTCAGCGATCTGTTTATCGTCCATTTTGGCAACCTGAACATGATCGCCGTGGCGGCCTGGCTGCCGCTTATTTTTTTGCTGTTTCAACGCAGTCTCCACCAAAAAAGCCTGGGCCTGGCCGCCGCCAGCGGCGCTGTTCTGGCGGTGGCTACCCTGGCCGGACACATCCAGATCACCCTCTTCATTCTGTTCACCCTGGGTCTCTACACTCTCTGGGGTTTACGATTTACGATTTATAAATCTCCTAACTCACAGCCCCATTTTGCCAGACCCAACTCTAATTTCTTATTTCTTTTTTCTAATTTCCATCCTCCATCCTCTATCTTCTATCCTCTATCCTCTATCCTCCTCACTCTCCTCGTCACCGTCGGCCTATCCGCCTTGCTGCTCTTCCCGGCCTATGAAATGAGCCGCTACACGCCCCGCGCTGAGCTGCCTTACGAAGAGGCGGCGCGTTATTCGCTGCACCCAGTCCAACTGATTGGCCTACTAATCCCCAACTACTTTGGCCGCGACCCGGCGCTGCACTGGGGGCCATGGGACCGGGTTGAAACCGGCTATATCGGTCTGCTGCCGCTGCTGCTGGCCTTGATTGGGGCGCTGTTTTATCCCGGTAAAATAAAAGGCTTCTTTATCGGCCTGGGCCTGGTGGCCTTGCTGCTGGCCCTGGGCGGCTACAGCCTGCTGCACGGCTGGCTCTATGCCCTGGCTCCCGGTTTCGATCAACTACGCGCCCCGGCCCGCTTTATCCTGCTGCTGGATTTTAGTCTGGCCGCCCTGGCCGCCGCCGGCCTCCAGGCTCTCTTACACCCCCTCAGTCCGGCTGCGACCGCGCAATTGGGCAAACTGCTGCGGGTGCTGGCCTGGAGCCTGGGCGGGCTGATTGTCGTCGCTGCTCCGCTGAGCTACTTTGCCCTGCTGGTCACGCAAGACCGCGACCCGGCTATTTTCAATCGGGCCATCGCCGCCGTGACCGGTGTAGCCACGTTTGCCGTTTTCGCTATCGCGGCGCTGGCCCTACTTTATCTGATTTATAATCGTTGGTTACGCGAATATCGAGCCGGAGTAGCGGCCATTGCCTTGATTGCGCTCGATCTCTTCACCCTGGGCTACAACGTAGATGTCGGACATACCAGCCCGGTCAAAGGGTTTGAGCATCCGGCCGCCCTAGCTTTTCTGCGGAGCGACCCCGGCTTATACCGGATCGAAGTGACCACCGATGTCTGGCACGCCTGGCAGCCCAATACGGCTCTGCTGTATGGCCTGTATGATGCCTGGGGGCTGTACAATCCACTCACCCTGGCCGGTCCGACCCTCTACTGGGAAGGCGCGCCGCCACGCAGCACCGGTCGCTACAACTTTCTGGGGATCAAGTACATCATCGCCGGCAAAGCCGGTGCGCCCGCCGACGGCAACATCGTCCCCGTGTTTGATGACGACCCGGAAATTAATATTTATCTCAATCAAAACGCCCTGGCCCGCGCCTTGTTTGTCCACCAGGTCGAGGTCGTGCCCAATCACGATGCCGCCTGGCAAGCCCTCCGCGCCGCCGATTTTAACCCCGCCGCCGCCGTCATCCTCGAAGCCGACCAATACCCCTCTTCCCTTCCAACCTCCAACCTTCCAACCTTCCAACCTTCCAACCTTTCAACCTCCAACCTCTCCTTCCTCCACTACTCCCTCCACACCATCACCCTCGCCGTCGAAACCGATCAGCCCGGCTACCTGGTGCTGCCCGACGCCTACTATCCCGGCTGGCAGGCCACCCTTGACGATCAGCCCACTACCCTCTGGCGGGCCAACTATGCCTTCCGCGCCGTCTATGTGCCAGAGGGCCGGCACACAGTTCAGTTTGTGTTTGATCCGCTCATCTGGAAAGTCGGTCTGGCGGTCAGTAGCATAACCCTATTGGGATTGTTGGGCTGGGCCGGCTTGGCCTGGTGGAAACAGCGCTAACACACTGCATGCACCAGTTTTACCACCAAAGGAGTGGTGTCACCTTCATCAAAGCCGCAGCAGTACAAATCTCAGGCCGGGTATGGATATAGTTTCTTGGAATGGCTGGTCGGCTGAAAGAATGATAAAAAAGGACGATTGCCGGCGCCCGAGTTGTAGCTCAGCGTCAACTGGGGACCAAAGCCACCGCGGCCGGGACTGAGGGCCAGTGGCATGCTCAGGCTGCCCGTACTGGCGATGGCATTGACCTGGAACTTCTCACCAATGCCCTGAAGCGACCCACCTCCTTTTGGCAGAGGTCTTTCCCTCCAGGTAACCAGTTTTCCGTTAACTAGCAGTAAGCAAAGAACGCAGCTTGACCGACTCATCGGCCAGGTTTTTGGCCTCAACCTGGGTTTTGGCCTGGATGAGCGGCATGGTCAGCCGCAAATCTTTGGGCCGGTTGATGGCTACGGCCGCCCCAATACGACTCTCCCGCAGATAAAAGGCCACAAAATCGCGCTGTTCTAAACTACCCCGGACCACAAACTGGTCCCACTCCCCGTGAAAGCCGGCATACTGAATGTTGTACTCATACTGGTCCGACCAGAACCAATGGGCTTCCGTGTAGGCTTGTTGTTGGCCCAGCATATTCCGGGCAGCCGTCATCCCTTGCGAGATGGCATTTTGATAATGCTCCACCCGAATGTGCCGCCCCACCAGCGGGTGAAAGTGCCGGGCCACATCTCCGGCAGCATAAATACCGGCAATGTTGGTCTGGCAATACTCGTCCACCACGATACCGTTATCCAGCTTGACGCCCGTTCCCTCGACAACCTCTGTAACCGGCTCAACCCCGACCCCGACCACGACAAAATCACATTCAAGCTGCCGGCCGCTCCGGGTGATGACCCGCTGCACCCGGTCGTTGCCTTCAAATCTCGTCACTAACTCTTCAAAATACATCTCGACGCCCCGCTCGCGGTGGAAACTCTCAAAAACTCGCCCTATGTCTTCTCCCAAAATGTGGGCCAGGGGTCGCTTTAAAGGCTCAATGACCGTCACCTCGACCCCCAGTTGGCGCAGGGTTGCCGCCACTTCGGAACCGATAAAGCCCATACCCACCAGGACGGCTCTGCGTCCGGCAACAGATTCCCGGCGAATAACATCGGCATCCGCCGCATCACGTAGACTGTAAATACCGGGCAAATCGGCGCCTGGCACGGGCAGTTTGCGGTTGCGGACTCCGGTGGCAATCAGAACTTTGTCATAAGGGATGCGCTCGCCGGTTTCAAGTTCGACCGTTTTAACCTGGGGGTCAATCCGCCTGGCCCGCACTCCGAACCGGGTTTCGATGTTACGCTCCGCATAAAATTCGGCCGGTCTGAGGGTAATTTCTGCTAGCGACTTCTCGCCCTGCAAATATTTCTTTGACAGCGGCGGGCGTTCATACGGCGGGTGCGGCTCCGCGCCGATGAGAATGATTTTGCCGTCAAAACCTTCCTCACGTAAGGTGATGGCCGCCACACCTCCAGCCAGATTTGCCCCAATGATGACCATTGTTGGTGACATTAATTACAATCCTTTCACTCAGGCAGGTTGATAAAAACCTTGTCACCGCGCCGCTCGGCCGGGTAGGTTTTTAAGTCTTCATGAACGGGCGGCTTAACTGCTTTGCCGGTGGCAACATCGAAGCGGCCGTTGTGCATGGGACATTCAATACAGCCATCCAACACCAGGCCGTTGGCCAGCAACACTTTTTCGTGAGTGCATAAGCCGTCGCTGGCGTAGAAGTTATCCCCTTGCAGGCGATAGACCGCATATTTTTTTCCATTGTGGTCAAAGCCGATGACCTCTTCCTCGTCCAGATCATCTACCGCGCAGACTTCCACCCAGGTTCCGGCACTGGTTTGCGGTTTTTCGGCCAAAGTTTGATGGCCGTTCTGTCCATTCACCCTTTCCTGAAGCGGCAACTCGGTCACAACCGGGGCAGGCAAGGGGCGCACAATGTGATGGTCGGGGTTTTCGTAGGCCTGCTTAATCAAAGCGGGGATCATTTCTTTGTAAACTTGCCACAAGCTGGTATAGGGCGGCGGGGTTTGGGCCATAATCGCTTGGTGCAGTTTGGGCAGAGCGTGAAAAGGCACCATCGGGATCACATGATGCTCGATGTGGTAGTTCATATTCATATAAAGGTACTGAAAAACCGGGTTGATATAAACCGTGCGGGTATTTTGGCGATGATCGCGGGTGTTTTCGGCCAGACCGGCGTGTTGGGTCAGCCCCAAAAGCTGGTGCAGCCAGCCGCCATAAAAACGGGGCAGGCCGATGAACATCAGCGGCAGAAAACTGCCGATGGCATAGGACCAAATTCCGAAAGCAATAAAAATGGCGACATAAATGCGGCTGGACCAGTACATTTTCTGCCGGACTGTTTCGGGGACGTAGGTCCGCACATTGGCATCGGGCCGGCCCAGGGCATGCCGGACAATCCGCAGCACTTCCGAGGGACCGCTGTACAGCCAGAAAAAGTCGCCCATTATTTTGAGCAGGTCGGCCGGGCGCATCACCTGAATTTCGGGATCCTGCATGACAATGATCGTATCGGTATGATGGCGGGCGTGGCTCCAGCGCCACAGGTGGGCCTCGCGCAAGGTCATGAAGGAGCTAACATGATAGAAAAACTCGTTGAGCCAGCGGGTTTTGAAGGGGGTGCCGTGGCCACATTCATGCCAGCGGGCATCGGCAGAGGAGTAGATGGTTCCAAAGGTCAAAAAGGCGGGGATGGCCCACCACGTCCCCCAGGACAAAACAGCCAACCAGCCGCTGGCAATGAGCAGCAGAATCCATAGCCCAAAGTGAAACAGGGCCGGGCCGTCGCTGCGTACCATCAGCGCCTTGAGTTCTTTGCGCGGGATATCGGGGGACCACCATGTTCCCTCCACGCGCTCTTCGATTAAATCATCATTCAGCGCCACGGCGTTTTGCGCTTTACCCACCAGCGAGTAGTCACGTTTGGCAAATTTATTAAGCAGCATTGTTGTTTTCTCCCTTCAAACTTTTTTGAAATATGGGCCAATTGATGCCCAATTTTGTGCTCTTCTAACAAAAAAGGATTGCAACATCCGCTGTAAGCGGGAGGGAGCAGGACAGGCTTTCCTGCTCCCCACCCTAAATATGGAGAAGGTTGCTCCATCCCAGGAGCCGAATTAAGTTAATAGCAAAATGGCCGCTAGTGCTTTGTCTATGTAAAAATGATAAGTTCGTAGTGACGACTTTAGTCGTTTTTTAGCCCAGTTAAGGACTGAAGTCGCTACTACAATCCATCAAATTAACATTGACTGACCACTAGTTTTCATTAATCCCGTTGGCTGCCCCTACACAACCCCTAACAGCGATTTAGCCATCCGGGCGACACTGCCGGCGTCGGGCGAAAAACCGTCTGCGCCAACTTTGTTGGCAAAATCCTGGGTAATCGGCGCTCCCCCAATGATGACCTTGACTTTGTTCCGTACCCCGGCATCGGTCAGCGCCTCAATCGTGTTGCCAATCGAGGCCACGGTCGTCGTCAAGAGGGCCGACATGCCCAACAGGTCAGGTTCATGCTCCTGAACCGCTTCGACAAACTTTTGCGGCGATACGTCGGTGCCCAAATCAATGATCTGGAAGCCGGCCCCTTCTAACATCATCGCCACCAAATTCTTGCCAATATCGTGCAGGTCTCCGGCCACCGTACCGATGACCACCTTGCCCAGCGTTTTGACCTCGGCCTGAACCAGCAGCGGCTTGAGGATTTCCAGTCCCTTCTGCATCACCCGAGCGGCAATCAACATTTCGGGGACGAATTTTTCACCCGCCTCAAACAGGCAGCCCACCTCGATCATAGCCGGAATATATCCCTGGTGCAGGATTTCCGGGGCAGAAACACCGGCTTCCAGGGCGGCCTGGGTTTCGGCGGCCACCGCTTTGGCGTTGCCTTTTAGAACCAATACATTTCAAATAAGGCCGTAGCATAGGGCCTCGCGCCCGCCCACAAGGGGCTAAACTACGTTATTTGAAAAGTATTGGTTCTAGGCCCGCGGATGGTCGCCACATCAACCTCCAAAATTTGCCGGAGATCAGGCTTGATTTCGCCAAGCATCTGGTAAGGTTCGACCACTTTGACCGGCGTGCCGGGGGCATCCGGGACCAACGCCTGCCGTAATTTATAAACAATGCTGACGTGCATGCACGTAACTACGCTGCCGCCTAGGTCGAGCGGCACGCGATCTGGCTCTTTATGATTGAGGGCTAGGTTGACTCGTTCTCGTGAATTCATTTGGGTTCTCCTGAGTCCAATCTAAATTAACCGACGGGCGTACATTGCCGGTCGTTCCCAATCTGGCACGGCCTGGGGTTGGCCTGTTTTGGCTGACTGGATGCAGGCATCCGCCACCACCATCGCCATATAGCCATCCCACACTGTCGGCCCGGTCGGCTGCCCCTCGATCAACGATTGCACCCAGACCTTTGCCTCACGAATGTAGGCCGTATCGAAGCGGACTAACCAATCCGGATCTATCGTTTGAAACTGCTTGCGGCTTTGCTTCACCGTTGGGGCAGACGCGGGTGCGGTTCGGGCCGCGCCCTGCGACCCGGTTAACTCCACATCCACCTGATAGCCGAAGTGAGAGTCGGCATTCATCTCGATCACCCCCAGTGCGCCATCCTTAAAAACCATCTGCACCAGTAATAACCGGCAGGTTTCGGGTCGAGTTTTTTCTGCCCTGACCCATTGGGTATAAACCTGGGCGACCTCCTGGTTGAGCAGCCAGCGGGCCGAGTGAATGTCGTGAACGGCCGAGTTGATGATCACATCTTCGACGGTGCGCGGTTCGGGCAAACCCTCGCCGGTGTGAATGCCGTGAAACATAAGCGGCTGGCCAATATCACCCCGATCCAGCAGTTCTTTGAGGGCCTGATGAGCCTGATCATACTCGCGCATAAAGCCCAATTGAACCAGGCGACGCCCACCGGCCAGTTCAGCCTGGAGCACTTTCTCCGCGTCGGCTATGTTTGTAGCCAGCGGTTTCTCGCATAGGGCCGGTTTACCTGCGGCCAGGCAGGCCAGGGTCAACTCGGCGTGGAACGGGTCGGGTGAGGCGATGATTACCGCTTGCACCGCCGGGTCGGCGATCAAAGCCTGGGCCTCGCTGTAGACGGTCGCCTCGCCACATTCGGCCGCCACCCCCGCCGCCCGTCCCTGGTCAATATCCATCACGGCCACAACTTTAGCGTCGGGGGTTTTGTGCGCCAGATTTCGGGCGTGGCGTCCGCCCATACCGCCTGTGCCAATTACACCAATTTGGATCATAAGGATTCCACCTCTGAGGGAGGGATGGGTTGAGGCCCCGCCCCAATCACGGATTGATCAAAATCAACAATCGAGCCGGTCATCATGCCCGACTCGTCGGAGGCTAAAAAGGCTACGGCGCGGGCCACCTCTTCGGGTTTGAGCAGCCGGCCAAACGGCATAGCTGCCTCGGCCTGGGCCAGCCACTCATCCCCGGCCCCGTGATATTGGCGTTGGATGGTATCTTCACCGGGCGTGTCCATCCAGCCGATATTGAGCGTATTCACCCGAATGTGGTGGCGCATAACGGTGTAGGCCACGTTTTTGGTCAGGGTCATCAGCGCCCCTTTTGCGGCGGCATAGGGCATCAAAATAGGCACGTTGCCATAAGCTGCCAGGCTGCCAATATTGACGATAGAACCGGCCACCCGGTCACGCCGCATCAATTTGACCGTCTCCTGGATCAACAAAAAAGGTGCCCGGACATTGACCGCCATAATCCAATCCCACAATTCGGGCGAAGTATCCCAAATCGTGCCTCGAGGCGAGGCCCCCGCTGCATTGACCAGAATATGGACCGTGCCAAAACGCTCATCGGCAGCGGCGACAATCCGCCGGCAATCTTCCACCTGGGCCAGATCAGCCTGCACAAAACGCACGTCACAGCCGGTACTGCTCAGTTCAGCCGCTAGGGCCTGGCCGCGCTCGGCGCTGCGCCCGCAGATGATCAGGCCGGCTGCTTTGCGCTCGATAAATAAGCGGGCCGTCGCCTCGCCCAGTCCCTGGGTGCTGCCGGTAATAAGGGCGTATTTGCCGGATAGGCTGGATTTATAATTATTTTCCATAATGAGTCTTTAACGATTCTTGCGCTCGTCAATGATCACGGCGACGACGATAATCGAACCTTTGACAATGGTCTGCCAGTAGGCTGACACATTCAGCAGGTCCAACCCGTTGTTGAGCACGCCAATGATCAGCGCGCCGACAATCGTCCCCCAAATGGTACCAATGCCGCCCGATAAGCTGGTGCCGCCGATGACCGCGGCAGCGATGGCATCCAATTCAATGCCAACCGCCAGGCCGGGCTGCCCCGAGCCAATCCGAGAGGACAGCACCAGGCCGGCCAAACCGGAGAGCAAACCGGCAATGGTGTAAACACCGATTTTGATGCGGCCAACGTTTAAGCCAGAGATAAGCGCAGCCTGCTCGTTCCCACCGATGGCATAAATGTGCCGGCCGAAGCGGGTGTTGTTGAGCATGATATGCGCGCCTACGGCCACAACCACCAGAATGATCACGGGCAAAGGGAGACCCAGGGGAGGCTGGTCAGGAATTGGAATGACTTTGAAAATCTCACCTTGGCCGATGTAGTTGTAGGTGTCGGTCAGACCACTGACCGGCCTATCAGAGTAGATCAGGGCAAAACCACGCGCTACCGTCATCATCCCCAACGTCGCAATAAAGGCCGGAATCTTAAACCTGGCAATTAGGCCGCCGTTGATAAAGCCACACAGCGCCCCAATCACCAGGGCTACCAGAATGGGGACGATCACCGGTAGTTCCAGGCCAGGGTACTTGGCCCCACTCCAGTCTACCCGCTGGGCCAGGCTGGCCGCAAAGACAGCAGCCAGGGCCACGACAGAGCCGGAGGACAGATCAATACCGGTGGTAATGATGACCATCGTCACGCCGATGGCGATTAAACCCATCACCGAAATCTGCCGGACCACATTAAACAGATTCCTGGGCTGAAGAAAGGCATCAGAGAGAAGCCACATGCCGACAAACATGGCCAGAAAAATAAAGACAATCGCATACTTTCTGATGAAAGTATTGAGCCACTCGCGATTGAGATTCTTTTCTAATACCTCTGGGGTCGTTGCACTTTCCATAATTGAACTCCTCCGTTCCTCTTATCTACTTGCAATCTCTGGCCGAGCCTCGGCAAATGGGCTATTCCCGGTGGCAGCCTGCATGATCGCCTCCTGCGTGGCATCTTTACGTTCAAATACCCCCCCCACTCTGCCTTCGTGCATCACTAGAACTCGGTCGCTCATGCCCAGAATTTCTGGGAGTTCCGAAGAAATCATAATAATTGCTTTGCCTTCCTGGGCCAACAGACACATCAACTTATGAATCTCGGCTTTGGTCCCCACGTCAATCCCGCGCGTGGGTTCATCTAAAATAAGGATATCAGGTGTGGTCAAAAGCCAGCGGGAAACCAAGACTTTCTGCTGATTCCCGCCCGACAGCAGCTTAATGAGCTGATCCATACTGGGGGTTTTGATGCTCAGCCGGCCCTTTTCCTGATTACAAGTTATTTCGATACGCCGCCGATCAAGAAACCCCCTTTTTTCGTAATTGGGCAGGCTGGCAATCATCATATTATCTCGCACCGGCAGGACGCCCAAAATGCCGGTGAGCTTTCTGTCTTCGGTCAGCAGGGCCAGGCCATGCTTGATCGCATCGGCCGGGGTGTTAATACGAACCTTCTTGCCTTTGATGGTGATTTCACCCGCATCAATTTTGTGAATCCCAAAGATACCTTCGATCACTTCAGTTCGACCGGCCCCCATCAAGCCGGCTATGCCCAGAATCTCACCGCGCCGCAAGTCAAAGCTGACATCTTCGACAATGCCCTTGCGGGTCAGGTTACGCACCGATAAAACAACCTCACCAATGGGCGCTTCCTCCTTGGGGAACATAGCGGTTAGTTCACGCCCGACCATCATCGCAATCAGTTTATCGCGGTTGGTTTGCGCGGCGGGGACGGTGGCAATATGCCTGCCATCCCTCAATACGGTGATTTCATCGGCAATCTGGAAAACCTCGTCCATCTTGTGGGTGATATAAATAATGCCGACGCCCTTGGCCTTGAGAGAGCGAATGATGGTGAAAAGATGGGCCACTTCGCGCTCCGTGATGGCCGAGGTCGGCTCATCCATAATTAGCAAACTGGCTTCGTAGGAGATGGCTTTGGCAATTTCAACCATCTGCTTGTTGGCCACGCTCAGGTCTTTCATCAGCGTGGCCGGATTAATCTCAATCTCAAGTTGGTTAAGCAGCACTTTAGTATCAGCGTACAGTTTCCGCTTGTCAATCAAGCCAAATTTGCCCAACGGCTCACGGCCCAGAAAGATATTCTCCGCTACGGCCATATAGGGGACCGGCGAAAGCTCCTGGTGAATCATCGAGATACCCAGCTTGAGCGCCGTCTCCGTCTTGTCAATCGTAACGGGTTGGCCCTGGAAGGTGATCTGACCGCTGTCTGGAATATACATCCCATTGAGAACCTTCATCAAGGTGGATTTCCCGGCTCCGTTTTCTCCCATCAGGGCGTGGATCGTCCCGCGGCGGACGGTCAACTGGACATCGCTCAAGGCTTTGACCCCTGGGAATGACTTGGAGATGTTCTCCATCTGGAGAATAATATTATTCTCAGTCATGCTTTCGCTCCTACTGTTTGACAAGTGTACCAGACCCTAAAGGTCTTTGAGACCTTTAGGGTCTTTTTGTTACCTCGTCATTCGGTTATCCAGACTTACTTCATATAATCCTTATAGTTTTCAGGGGTTACGGGTTCGTAGGGAATCCAGGTGATTTGGTCAATCTTCTCGCCTTTGGCCAGGGCGATGGCGGCCTTGATCCCACCTTCACCCTGTCCAGCGGCGTTCTGGAAAACCGTCATATTCAAGCGGCCTTTGTCCATCTCGGCCAGCGCATCGGGCGAGGCATCCACCCCGGCTACCAGGATTTGGCCCAGTTTGCCCGCTGCCTCAATCGCGCTCAATGCCCCAATCGCCATCTCATCATTGTTGGAGGCCACCGCGTCAATCTGATCGCCGGTGGACAGCCAGTTCTCCATCAAAGCCAGGCCCTGGTCCCGGCTCCAGTTGCCGGTATCCTCCTTGATGATCTTGATGTCAGGATACTTCTCAAACACCTGCTTAACCCCGGCGGTGCGCTGTTGAGCCGCTTCCTGAGCCAGGTTGCCCTGCATAATCACCACGTTGCCCTTGCCACCCAGCTTCTCCGCCAGCCACTCCGCCTGGAAGATGCCCGCGTCTATCGAGTCTGAGCCGACGTAGGCCACCCCTTCCGGCAGGTCTGCCGGTTTCCGGTTGACATAGACCAACGGGATACCCGCATCCTGCGCCGCTTTGGTCATCGGCTCAACCGCATCGGTGTTGGCCGGAATGACGATGATCGCATCCACACCCTGAGCCACAAAGTTTTCCACCTGGCCCAACTGTACTGCCACATCCTCTTTGGAGTCAACCGCAATCAACTCCACCCCAGGCTGGCTCTCGGCATAGGCTGTCATCGCATCCCGCAGCGTCGTCAGCCACAGGTCGTCAAACAGCATCGTCAACCCAATCTTGATGGTCCCATCGTCGCCTGCTTCGGCAGCGGGCGCTTCAGCGGCGGGTTCTTCCGTCGCAGCCGGCGCTTCGGCGGCCGGTTCTTCTTTCGCCGGCTCTTCCTGGGCTGGCTGCGCTGCGCCACCGCCACAGCCGCCCAATGCCACCGCCAGCAGTATAATGACTATCAATACCGACAAGAACTTTTTGTGCGAAACCATTGTTTTCCTCCTTTGGAAACTATGAAAAAAATTTATTATAGTCAAAGCCGGCCAAGGCTTTTAACCCTAAAAAAGTTACTGCACCTCAAAATAAGGCGAGAGGACCCGCAAAGCCGCTTCCCGCACTTGCACCGCCAGCTCTTTGGGGTCCCAGTCCCAGTATTCCGGGCGGAACAATTCAACCGAGCAGTCGCCGTCATAGCCTAGCTTTTGCAAGCGTTGGCAAATATCGGCCAGGGGGATAACACCCAAACCGGGCAAGATCCGTTTGGCATCGGTGATGGCTTCTTTGGGCAGGTCTTCCAAGTCGTCCAGGTGAAAGGTAAAGACATGGGCCAGGTCAACTGCCTCGATTTCACTGAACAGCCCGCCGCCGCCATACAGATGGGCGCAGTCAATCACCAACCCCACATTATCGCGCCCCGTTTTTTGCACAATTTCCCAGGCCCCGCGCGGAGTCCGCACCGAGCACCAGCCAAAGCCCAACAGTTCAAAAGAGAGTTTGACTTTATACTCGGCGGCAATCCCGCCCAGGTCGCGCAGTACTTTTACATGTTCGTCCACAATTTCGTTCCAGGTGGTTTCCCGCGAGGGGGTGGGGCTGGGCACAACCACCACCGTGGGACAGCCAATCACCTGGGCGATGCGGCACAGTTCGCGGCACCTGGCCCGGATTTGGGGGTACTCGTCACCCCGAAAGGTAATAAACTCAATCGAATTGATAGACATCGGGGCAACACCATTTTTGGTCAGCAGCGTCTTCAGGTCGTCCAGCGAGTGGCTGGACAGATACTTGTCAATCTTGGCCCCCCATAACTCCAACGCGACAAAACCGGCCTGAGCCGATACCGCCACATCTGTTTCCAGGTCAGAGGTCATCGAGGTGGCTCCATGAAAACCTAATCTCATTGATCATGCTCCTTTTGTTAAAATTTTTGGGGGGGTGCAGTTGAGTCTCGTACTACCAGTTCAACCGGCAGGGTTATGGTTTGTGCCGGCAAGTCACCTTGTTTTTGGACCAACTCCAAAATAATTTGCGCGGCCCGGCGGCCCATCTCGGCGATAGAAAACTTGACCGTTGTTAAGCGCGGGTTGAGGTAGGATGAGCTGACCGTGTCATCGTAACCCACCACCGAGATGTCGTGAGGCACCGCCAAACCGGCGTCGTAGATAGCGCGTATGGCGCCCATTGCCAAGACATCATTGTGGGTAAACACCGCCGTGGGTGGGTTGGATAAGGCCAGCAACTGTTGCATCGAACTATAACCGGCGGCCTGTCCGGCTTTGCTCTCGACGACCAGAGCCGGGTCAAAGGGAATATTTGCTTCTTCTAGCATGTCACAATAGCCAACAAAGCGCAGGGTACTGAGTGCGCTCGCCGGTTCGCGCTTAATCAAACCGATGCGGCGATGCCCCAACGACAGGAGGTGTTGCGTAGCCAGACGGCCGCCGTGCCGGTCGTCAATGGCAATGCAATGGGTGTTCGGCAGATCGTGCTCCAACACAACCGTTGGAATATTGGTTTGCTGAAGCGGTTTGAGAATTTCTTGGGGTGACTCACTGGGAATGGTAACGACGCCATCTACCTGTTTGGCTCTTAAGAGTTGGGCCAGTTTTTTTTCCTTATGCGGGTCGCGTCCGGTACCACACAACATCACCATATACCCTTCGGCGGCGCAGGCTTTTTCCAAACTGTCGGCAATTTCGGCAAAGACCGGGTTGGTCAGGTTGGGCAGAATCAAACCGATGGTGGCCGTCTGTTTTCGGCTCAGGCTGCGGGCTAATTCGTTGGGGTAGTAGCCCAATTCTTCGATCGCTGCTTTGACTTTAGCTTGGGTTTCCGGGGATACCGGGCGCGGACCATTGTTCACCACGTATGATACCACCGCCACCGATACCCCGGCCCGTTCGGCGACCTCTTTACGGGTTACTTGTTGGTTTTTGGCCATGCCCTCACTCCAGTGTGTCTCGGCATCAATTTATTTGTCAATCGTTAAGACAAAAGCTTTGGCTATACTTTGGACTAAACTTTGTGGGGGAAGGCAAGAATGAGAGGTTGTTTGGCAAAGCTGGTCCCCTTTGACGTGGGTTGTCTTCATTGACTAGACCTTTTTAGATTTTGGTTTAACGGGAGTTATCTACGCGGGTTGTCTACCCGCGTAGACTAGCATAAACCATCTGGCTTGTCAAGATGGTCAACCTTAAATTTTGGACGGGACGCCAGCAGGTCAACCTGTTCTGCCTGGCTTGTCTACTGTTCATCTCGGGCAAACCTTTCATCGGACAAAAACAGGGCCGCGCCTAATCCGGCCTCACTGGTGATGCGTAACTGGATGGCAGACAGTTGTCCAACAGGGTCAAAAAGACCGCTTCCAGGGCAATCGGGTTGGCTATGTCAATACCCATCAGTCACTTCCATCACCGTACGAACCAACCTGGAGGGGGTGAACAAGGGCCGGGGTGAGCGTCATCTCAAGACCAGCCCCCGCAAAAATTTGCCTTTTGACTCTTGAAACCGATTGTGATAGCATGATGACCAACTAAAAATAAAAACCGCTACATTAAACCTGTAGCGGCTTTGTTTTGCCCCCGTAGCTCAGTGGATAGAGCAACTGCCTTCTAAGCAGTGGGTCGCCCGTTCGAGTCGGGCCGGGGGTGCTAAATCCGAAAACCCGTAGGTTGGCATCCCTATGCCAGCCGATGACACCGGGGATGCGTCATCTACAGAGGTTTTCGGATAGGCTCTAATAATAATTGAAGATACAAGGCCCCATCTTTAGGCGATGGGGCTTTGTGTTCGTTGTAGGTTTCTACCTGTCCGCAGGCGCGGAGGATGGCATTAACTGAACCCGGACTACTATTTGCCAGAGAAACGTGCGGAGCGGGTGAGACACACAGGACCCAAGATGAACTAAATAGGGCGACTGTGTCGATCAGAAATTTTTTACAAGGAGCAACCCAATGACTGTTCATAACCTGGAACCAGTCCCCATCGATTCTCTCGATACTTCCTTATACGAAGTCCAAACATCTGCTGAGGGACCAGGGGGCCGCCTACCACTGGATGAAGCGTATTTACTCAACGCGCCCAGCGGCGATCTTTTTGGGCTGAGTCAAAATGTCGGTATGGGCTGGAACCCTAGCGGGCTGCGCCGAAAAGAGTTCCTCATCCTGAGCACCCAAGGTGGGGTGCGGGCCGCCGATGGCAGTCCCATTGCCCTGGGTTATCACACCGGTCATTGGGAGGTGGGCCTGCTGGTGCAGGCGGCGGCCCAAGAATTTAAGACGCAAGGCTGTATCCCCTTTGCCGGCTTTGTCAGCGACCCGTGCGATGGCCGAACACAAGGTACGCCGGGCATGATGGACAGCCTGCCTTACCGCAACGACGCCGCCATGGTCCTGCGCCGTCTGATCCGCTCCCTACCGACCCGGCACGGGGTCATGGCGATTGGCACCTGTGACAAAGGACTGCCGGCCATGATGCTGGCGTTGGCCGGCCAGCTTCACCTGCCCGGTATTATCGTCCCCGGCGGGGTTACGCTTCCGCCCGCCCACGGCGAGGATGCCGGCAAATTCCAAACAGCCGGAGCGCGTTTTGCCCACGGCGAAATCAGCCTGGAAGAAGCAGCCGAGTTGGGCTGCAAAGCCTGCGCCTCGCCCGGCGGCGGCTGCCAATTTTTGGGGACTGCTGCTACCAGTCAAGTCGTTAGCGAAGCGCTGGGGTTGTCGCTGACCCATTCCGCCCTGGCGCCTTCCGGTCAGCCCATCTGGTTGGACCTGGCCCGGCGCTCGGCCCAGGCTCTGATCCACCTGGAAACGGCTCAGCTTACCCTGGCCGACATTCTAACCGAAGACGCTCTGCATAATGCCATGGTCACGCATGCGGCCTTTGGCGGCAGTACCAATTTGCTGCTGCATATTCCGGCGATTGCCTTTACAGCCAGGTTGCCCCGCCCAACCGTGGCCGATTGGACCCGGCTCAACCGGCTGGTTCCCCGGCTGGTGGATGTTTTACCCAACGGCCCCCGCAACCATCCCACGATCCAGGTTTTTCTGGCCGGCGGCGTGCCCGAAGTTATGCTGCATCTGCGCCAACAAGGACTGCTCCGGCTCGAGGCCATGACCGTCCAGGGCCGACCCCTGGGCGAGATGCTGGAGTTGTGGGAAAGGAGCGAACGGCGCAAGCGGCTGCGGGAGCGCCTCTTTGCTCAGGATGGGGTTGACCCTGATGAGGTCATTATGAGTCCAGCGGTAGCGCGGGAGCGAGGCATGACCAGCACCGTCACTTTTCCGCGAGGCAACTTGGCCCCCGAAGGTTCAGTGGTCAAAAGTACCTCGATTGATCCGAGCGTGGTAGACGCCGATGGGGTTTATCGCAAAATCGGCCCGGCCCGCGTCTTTACCAGCGAACGGGCGGCCATCGCCGCCATTAAAGGCCAAGCCGGACAAAGGATTCAGCCGGGGGAAATCATGGTTTTGATCGGGCGCGGCCCGCTGGGCTGTGGGATGGAGGAGACGTACCAAGTCACGTCGGCGCTCAAATTTTTGCCCTGGGGTAAAGAAGTCGCCTTGATTACCGATGCCCGTTTCAGCGGAGTCAGCACCGGGGCCTGCATCGGCCACATCGGCCCGGAAGCGTTGGCCGGCGGCCCGATTGGCCGGGTGCGCGAAGGGGATACAATCCAGATTATCATTGACCGGAACGAGTTGACCGGCAGCCTTGACCTGATTGGGCACGATGGCCAGCAGTACAGCCCGGAGCAGGGGGCTGTACTGCTGGCAGCCCGTTCCCCCCATCCCGACCTGGCTCCTGACGCTCAGCTGCCGGACGATACCCGCCTGTGGGCCGCGCTGCAAAACGCCAGCGGCGGTGTCTGGGGCGGCTGTGTTTACGATGTCGAGGCTATCATCGAGTTGCTAGAAGCCGGCCGCCAGGCGTTGGGACGGTGATGACAGCTAAAGTGAGGGGGACCACTCAGCCATGTCATTTCGAGCAACCTTAGGAGCGAGAAATCTTCTAATCTGTCGTTTGCCAACAGCGGCCTCTAAGATTTCTCGGCTTTCAGCCTCGAAATGACATAAAGAGTGAGCAGTTACAAGTGAGGTATGTATTTAAAGCTGAAAGGGTTGGGTAAGAACTTCAATTTCAAGTTGATGCGTTTTTTGTTCCCCCGCTGCCAGCATGGGTAGACGGCCCTGGCGGCGCTCTTCAGCCCGGCCCATCACGGTGCAATTGGCCGGTTCCAAGCCCATCACATACGCACCTTCGCCGACCATGCGCCATTGCCAAAAATAGGGCAGTTCATCCGGACGGTAGCGAACACTCAAGCCCAAACCCCTCCCGCTGTTGAACCGGCGGTTGACCAGGGCGGCGATGGCCCAGCCATCGGCGGCCGGAGTGACACGGTGCTGGTGGACCTGTTCTTTAAAACCGGGAGTGGGCGGCGCGCCCTGTTTGGCTACATCCAGCCCTTTGGCGGCTTCGGCATCGCGGGGGATGATTTCTGAGTTGATGATCAGTTCGCTGTCCGCGTCGAGCAGAGGAAAACCGGCGTTGATGTGGTACAGAACCATCAACGGGGTTGGGGCAAAGCCCTGGTTTTCAAACACGTCCTTGATGGCAATGGTCCGGCTACCCAGTTTAGTGGTCAGGGTGCGGGTCAGCAGCACATTTTCGCCAAAGAGCCGCGTCTCACGCACTTTGCCGCTAATCCGCAAAATGTAGTCATCGCCCTGCCATTCGGTCTCGTAATAAACCTGTTTGGCCGGCAGGTGGCTGGCCCGGCCATGCAGTCCAAAATGCTCACCGTTGTCCTCGCTGGGGACGCCGACGTTCATAAAACCGCATGTGACCATTAATCCACCGTAAAAACTGCGCAGAAAACCTAACCCGGCCGGCTCAAAATAAGCGGGATGGGTAAGACCGCTGGCAGAATGCCAGACCAACGACGCGCCGTTCCATTCGGCGTCGGCAATATCCAGGCCGCGATCGGGTAGAACGGTGAAACGCAGGCCGCTGCCGGTGCGGACATCGAGGGCGCGCACGCCGTTTTCATTGCCGTCGTTGAGGCTCAGGGAGCGGATACCGGCCAGTTGCGACATATCGCCCACTCGCCGGCGCAAGTCGGCGCTGGAATAGGTTTTACCAAAGAGATAGGGCATAGAGTTAGTCCCTCCTAAGAAAATAGCTTCGTAGGGCAAACTGTTAGTTTGTCTGTAATTAGGACAAGCTGTTAGCTTGTCCTACGGCTTACGGCCAATTTTCATGATAGATGGCGCGTCACTGGCTCGTGAACACCCCTGCTTTAAAGCTCAAGGTTGTGGTAATAGCTAGAAGATAATTTATTCACCTGGCTTTGTCAATTTGGAAGCAGTTGCACTCATTTTTTTAAGGAGAACCGCCGATGCAAGTAGCCGCACGAACTCGAATCGCCTTTAAGCGTGGCATCCCCGACCGGGTGCCGATCCACTGCTGGCTGGGCCTGCCGCTCATCCGGTCGCTTAAGCCGCAACATAAGTCTATGCTTGAAATGCTGCAATGGTGGATTGATGATCCACTGGGCAGCATTGTCAAAATGCAGGCCGATTTTGGTCTCGACCCGCTGATGACCACCTACAGCCAGCACATCGGCGAGGTGGAAATCTGGCCGCGCATGCTCATTCCCCGGCCTCTGGAAACGGATACCTGGCACGAAACGTTTTACGAACGGGCGCGGGGCGAAGGCTGGCGCGAACACCAACATCACATCCGTACTCCGGCGGGCGACCTTGATTACAGCTACCGCACCGAGGATGGCTACGGCACGGCTTCACAGGATTACATGCTCAAGGGCGACAATCCCGAAGCCAAACTCGAAGCTCTACGCTACTTTCCCAGCGCCGAGCTGTATGACATGACCATCTTAAAGGGCATGGTTGAAAAAGTGGGTGAAAAGGCCTGGTGGCTGCATCACTGCCCCGGCCCGTGGGACATGGCGGCGCAGGTGCGGGGGATTGTCAATCTCTCCCTGGACATCTATGACCGGCCCCAGTTTGTGCATGCGCTGATGCGCCTCTGCACCGATTGGCTTAAAGTGTATTACCGGCGCTTGGGCGAAACCGGTATGCACTCCATCTCGATGAATGAAACGTGGGTGGGCGTTGGCCTGGCCCCCAAGGTTTACCGCGAGTTTATCCAGTCCTACCAGGCCGAGTGTATTGCCGCTGCCCACGCCGCCGGGTATCTGGTGAGCCTGCACAATTGTGGCCGGGGCGCTCAATTTCTGGAAGATATGATTGACACCGGCCCCGACGCGCTGGAAACGATCACCTCCAAAAAGACATCGGGCGATTTTGATCTGGCCGATGTCAAGCAGCGGGTGGGCAGTCGGATTTGTTTGTTTGGCGGTTTCAACGAACACATCCTCAAAAGCGACAACCCCGATGACGTGCGAGACGAAGTCAAACGCTGTCTCGATGCAGCCGCCGAGGGCGGTGGGTATATTTTGCGCTCCACCGGCCAGATTTTCCACAGTAATCCGGGTATGTTGGAGGTGATGTGCCAGACGGCCAGGGAGTATGGCCGGTATTAGAAAGAGAGATATTATGGACTACGACAAAGACAAAGTAGATGAAATGATCCTGGCGCTGCTCTATCTGACCAGTTCCAGGGATAAATATGCCACTCGGGCCTGGAAGGGCCTGGATTGGGCCACGTTGGACCGGCTGTACAAAAAAGGCTACATCAGCGACCCCCAGAGCAAAAGCCCGTCGCTGGCGCTGAGTGAAGAAGGGGCGAAGCTTTCCAAAGAGCTATTTTTCAAATATTTTGGGGCCAAAGAATAAACATTAGTAAACCATCTCCCCGCGCACAAAGGCTGCGGTACGCGGATCGGTGGGGGCTTCAAAAAAGGTGGGGGTTGGCGCAATTTCGACCAGGCGGCCTTCCAGCAGCAGGCCGGTACGATGAGCCAGCCGCTTGGCTTGAAAAACGTTGTGCGTGACCAGCACAATCGTGGTACTACGCGCGCAATTTTCCTCGGCCACAATATCCTCAATGAGCTTGACATTATAGGGATCAAGGTTGGCAGTGGGTTCGTCCATGAGCAGCACCGTCGGCTGAATCACCAAGGCGCGGGCCAAGGCCACGCGCTGGGCTTCGCCACCGCTCAAGGTGCGCGCCGATTGATGGGCCAGCTTGCTCAAGCCCACTCGTTCCAAGGCTGCGGCTACGGCCTGGTCAATGGCTTTTTTATCCTGCTGCCGTACCTTGAGACCATAGGCCACATTCGCGGCTACAGAACGATTGAGCAGCACCGGGGTTTGAAAAACGGTGGTCACCTTGCGGCGCTGCTCCAAAGGGGGAAAGCTGCCGTTCAGGCTGCTCTGCTCAAAACGCAGCAACCCCTGGGCCGGCTGCTCTAAAAAGTTGAGCAGCCGCAGCAGTGTGCTCTTACCCGCCCCGCTGGGGCCAACCAGCGCCAATATTTCACCCTCATAAATCTCCAATTGTTCTATCTGTACAATTGTCCGGCCCTGGTAACTTTGGCTTAGATTCTGGAGTTGATAAATAATCCGGCCCGCCATCAAACTGCCTATCGCTTTACTATTTAACCTGAATTCGAATTGGCTCAAAAATTACCCCTTTCGGCCTACTCAGGATGATTTTTGACCTATAATCGTATCCTGAGTAGAGCAAGGAAGCGCTGGCCGTATCAAAGCCATGTCCTGAGCTTGTCGAAGGGGGTGCGATTTAGAAAACTCTGACTACCGCTGCAAATCCCGGCCCTGGAGTTGGGTCATCAGCAGGTTGGTGCAGAAAGATAAAATTAAGAGAATAATGCCCAGGGCAATGGCTAAATCAAAATTGCCCTTCTGTGTCTCCAAGATAATGGCGCTGGTCAAGGTGCGGGTCTTGCCAGCAATGTTGCCGCCGGTAAGCATGACCGCGCCCACTTCTGAAATAACCGCGCCAAAGCCGGCGGCGATGGAGACAATAACGCCAACTCTCGCTTCCAGCAAAATAGCAACGGTGGCCTGCCAGTCGGTCGCCCCCAAGGCCCGTAACTGCTGGCGCAAGTGGGGATTGACGCTCATCACGGCAGCCATGGTAAAGCCGGCCACCAGCGGAAAAGCAATGATAATTTGGGCCACGCTCATAGCTCTGGGGGTGAATAACCAGCCCAGCGAGCCAAAAGGGCCGCTGCGAGAAAACATGAGGTAGACAAACAAGCCGATCACCACCGGCGGGAAGCCCATCCCGGTGTAAAGCAGGGCCATCACCAGCCTTCGCCCGGGGAAACGCTTCAACCCCAAAAACGCGCCTAACGGAATCCCCACCAGCGCACTAAAAAACAACGAAACCGCCGCAATCAGCAACGACAAGGTTATGACTTCATACAGCGCCGGGCTGAAACTAAAGATCAGCTCAAAAGCCTGGATGAACCCCTGAAATAAATCATTCACAATAAACCCCTCAGGCGAGGATAGAAGATAGTAGATGGTAGATAGTGGATAGTTAAGCCTCTCTATTCTCCATCTTCTATCTTCTATCCTCCATCCTCTATCTTCTAACTACTGCGGTTTGGCCGCGTTCCAGGCTTCGGAGTCAGGCACAAAGAGAGACTGACCAAATTTATCTACCCCAAATTGGCTGATGAGGATTTGGGTTTCCAGGGAAGTCATCCATTCGACAAAGGTATGCGCTCCGGCGGCGTTGACGGTGGGGCATTTCTCCGGGTTGACCTCAATCACGCCGTAAGGATTGAACAAGCGGGAGTCGCCTTCAACCAAAAGCTGCAACTCTGTGCCTTCTGCCGGCCGGGCCAGGAAGGTGGCCCGGTCGCTCAGGGTGTAGGCTTGCTGCTCGTTGGCAATGGTCAGCACCGCACCCATGCCCTGCCCCACCGATTGATACCAGTCGCCTTCGGGCCGTTTATAGGGTTTGGTGGGGTCCACATCGGCGGCTTCAATCAGAGTTAAACCACTGGCCGTCCAGATACTTTGCTCTTTGGTGTGGGTGCCGGAATTATCGCCGCGAGAGATGAAGGGAGACTGGGTTTCGGCAATTTTAAGGAAGGCTGCCCCAGCATCGGTCATCCCTTTAATGCCCGCCGGGTCAGCCGCCGGACCGAGAATTACAAAGTCGTTGTACATTACATCCTGGCGGTTGATCCCCGCGCCATCGTTGACAAAGGCATCCTCCTGCGAGCGGGCATGGACCAGCACCACGTCGGCGTCGCAGTTGCGGCCCAATTCAATGGCCTGGCCGGTGCCGACGGCAATCACTTCGACCTCGGCAGCGTAGCGGGTTTCAAAATCGGGCAAAATGACATCCAGCAGGCCGGAGTCCTGGGTACTGGTCGTGGTCGCCAAAACCAGGCGGCCCACCTGCTGCCCGGTCGGCTCGGCGGGCGAAACCGTCACATCCGGCGCGGTCAGCGAGTAGGCCAGCAGCGCCTCGGCGTCGGCGGGGCTGGGGACGCACAATTTCCAACCTGTTTCAATCACATCCACATTGTCAATTTTGGCAAAGCTGCTGTCTTCGGCATTTTTGGCGTTGGTGGCCTCGGCAATGGCCGGGTAGGCCAGCACATCGCCATACACCTTTTCGGCAATCCTCGACAGCCAATCGTCGGCCTGAACAATTACCTCCTGCTCGCAGGCCACCGCGCTTTGCAGCGGCGGCGCGGCAACAGCGGCTGGGGTCAGGCTGGTGAGCGCCAGCGCCGCCAAAACGGTCAGGAAGAGAAACTTTTTGATTTGCATACTGGAAATCCTTTCTTCTTAACTCCTTAGCAAACGTGTTGTTATTCCACCCACTGCACTCGGCCCGTTTCGTGGACCTCATACCCGCCCAGCGTGGTCAATTCGGTCTTGGCGGCATCGGTGGCCAGCCAACGGGCCAGGGCCTGGACGGGCGATAACGACCACACCTCCACCGGGATAACTAAATCGTACCGCTCCTGGGTCAGAGGGATGAAACGCAGCCCAAAAGCCAGGGCGGCGGCCTCGACCCCCAAGCCCACGTCAGCCTGGCCTTCGGCAATCATCTGGGCCACTTCGGAATGAGTCAACTTTTCCTGGTCATAACCGGGCAATTGTTCGGGCGTAATCCCCAGCCGGTGCAGATGGGCGTCGAGCCAGACCCGTGTACCCGCTCCGCGCTGGCGATTAACAAAACGCAAACCGGAGTTGACCAGGTTTTCCAGATTTGTCACCCCAATAGGATTGGCGGCAGAAAGTAGAAACCCCAGGCGGCGGTGAGCCAGGGTTAGCAACACGACCCGCCGCCCCGGCAGCAGCCGCCGGACAAAGGGCACATTGTAACTATCGCTTTCCTCATCCCACAGATGGCAGCCGGCCAGGTCGGCTTCGCCCTCAACCAATGCAATCAAGCCGCCCAAACTACCGCTAAAGGTCAGATGGGGGGTTTCGCCGGGGGCAAAATCGGCAAAACGGGCCGCAATCAGGGCCACAGCCGGGTCATGGCTACCTACAAAACGCAGTCGGTGTTCAGAGAGTTGAGCCGGAGTCTGGCTTAAGGTGCGCCAGCGGTCCAGAGCAATACGGATGGCTTGTTCCGTTTCGATAGTGGAATAGCCCGCTGTCAGCGATTCCAACAGAAAAGCTTCGGCCCGATGCACCAAAGCAGCCCGGCGCAGGGGCGTTTCCAACGCCGCCAGAATGGGGGCGGTAACGTGAGTACCCTGGCCTGGCCGGCTGGTCACCAGACCTTGCCGGGCCAGTTCTTCGTATGCCCGTTGAATAGTGCCAATGGTGCAGTTCCACCGGCCGGCCAGTTCACGCACCGAAGGCAAGCGGTCGCCGGGGCGAAGAACCTCAGTGCGAATATCCTGCCGGATGGCTTCGGCAATTTGATAGTAAAGGAAAGTTCGATCCATAGAACGGGGAACTACCACAGCAAGTGTATAGTTGACAGGCTTCAATTATACTATAAGGGTAACAAGTGGGCAAAATTTACGACAAGCCTCACCTGTTTCCTCTTGGCTGCGATATTAAGGAAAGAGCCAATTTTTAGACTCGCCAGGTTACTGGTAAAATAAATTCCTTAAACTTTAAATCCGGGGATGGGTGATGGGGTTGCAAGATTATCCTCGACCGCTGAATGATACGGGGCGCGGGGTGCATTGGTCGCCGGCGCCGGCGAAATGGGGCCAGGACAACTGGCCTTTTTGGCGCGATTTTCTGCTGGCAACCCACATCAAATGGGTTAAACTGAACGATGACGGCGGCGGCTCAGCCAAGGGTCTGGTGGCTCGGCTGACCAATCTGGGCATTATGCCGGTGGTCAGGCTGTATCGCCAACCGAGCTATCCGGGATATTTGACCGCCCGCGAAACCGACTATGCGCGGGCCTTATACGAACGGTATGGGGCGGTCTACTTTGAAACCCGTAATGAACCGGATTTGAACCTGGAATGGGGAGGCCGGCGGCCAGATAACTGGCTCCAGCAAGTCATTACCTATTACCTGGATGACCGCGACAAGCTGGCCAAAGTGGGCGTATACGCTCTGTTTCCCGCTTTTGGCCCCGGCGGCGAGGGCAACCCGTTTGAAATCCTCATTCAACGGGGCCGCCGCGATGTTTTTGAGAAAATGGTGGTGGCCTTGCATAACTACTGCCTGGGCCGCCCGCTGACCTACCCCAATGACGGCATTGCCGATTTGGGCCAGTCCCTTAGCCAGGCCGAATGGCTGGCCGCCGGGGATGGCCGGCCGGAAATTGCTAATATTGTCTGGGATCGCTGGAACCATATCCGTGTCTCCGAAGCCCGGCAAAAATTAGCCAACCCTAAAATTACCATCTATGATGACTGGACCTGTTTCCGGGCTTTTGAGCGGATGGACAAGTTGGTTCGGGATGCCTGCGGCCATTCAGTGGCGATGATGATGACCGAGGGCGGGTATAACGTTCTGCAACGGGCAGGGACAACGGGCGGGGATGATCCGCGCTATCCCAAGCCCACCCCGCAGCGCACCTCTGAATTGACCATGGCCATGTTCAACTATCCCCTGCCGGATTACATGCTGGCGCTGATGCCCTGGATTGCGGCGGTAGCCAGGTTTGGGGTGCAGTCGCCGGGGTTTGAGCATCAGGGGCCGTGGTTGACCCATGTTTACGATCGCGATTGGGGGTTGAAAGGGGAATTACCCCTGGTCCAGATGCTAAAGAATGATGTGGGAAAGGTACGCGCCAGCGGCCCCGTTCTGGCTGTCGCCCAACAGTTTTACCAGTTGCAAAAATTTGAAGACCGGCGGATTGACGAGCAGCTCAAGTTTTTGGAACCGATGGTGCAGCTCGAACCCTATCAGGGCAAGGATACTTTTTGGCGACTCGTTGAAGTCCAGTTCAAAGAGAAGGGCAATGGTTATATTTATGTTAAGGTTGAAGACGCCAATGGCATAGCTCAGGAGGGCGTTACTTTTGCGGCTTACAGCAAAGATAACCGGGCCAGGACCGCCAGCACTAAAGGCAAAGCCGACCAATACTGGGGGAATCTGCCTATGTTTAGCGCCCCGCTGGGAACATTTCGGGTGGGCCTCTACAATCAACCCTCCGATATTCTCAGTGGGGTGGGCAATGGCAGCGAGGGCGGCTTTCAATTGGTGGATTATTATTTAACCTTCAGAAAAGTAGAGGGGACAGGTGAGGCCATGCTCAATGTACCGCAGTGGCGGCAGACGATCTTAAACTATTACGCCAAAAGCGGCGAGGCCTATAACAATGCTGAGGCGGTTGGCGTTAGCATCAAAAAAGTCTCATCAGACACCGCCGGCCAATCCAGCGGCGAGTTGTGGCGGTTGATTGGTATTCGTCAATTAACGGCAGCCGAAAGTGGCTCCAAGCAATATCTTTATGTTGATCTGGTTGACCAAAATGGGCAGCCGGTGCGAGGGACCGCGCCGCTCATCGCCTGGACCTGGGAAGGTCGCCGGCCCAACGAGCCGGCTCCGCCTATCCGCCCTGATAAACCTACTCAAGAAGCGGCGGTTAATATTGCCCTGGGGGCCGGACAAAAAATTACGGTCTGGGTTCAAGATGGCAGCGTTCTTTCAGATGGGGCGGCTAATCTTCAAGCCACACCTGTTCGCCCGGCCCCGGGCAGTGATGCCGGTCCCCGTTCCTTTTATGTGTTGTTTCAGCGACAAAAACTCACTCCCCAAGAGCCGCCCCCCGACCCCGGCATCGAAATCTTCAAAAAGTATCGGATTTCTTTTGTTTTTGATGAAGAGAAAATGACTATTGATGAAGTAGAAGTCACCAAACTTTAGGAACCTTACCTAAACCAAAAGCTCATTGACCAGGGCCGGCCGTATTGCCTCGCAGTAGCAGTGAATCCAGTTGAAGCGGCGCTGTTCGGCGGTGAAGCTCATGGTAGCTTGATGGGGTTTGACATTGAAAGTAATAATTGCCTGGGGTCGTTGTCATCTTTGTTCACCTACCCGGCGTTATACGCCAGATTGCCGATATAATTACAAAGATGGGCGTCTGCTTCTACTGTAGCGCCCCCCGCGCGGCCACCGGCCAGATGACCTCAACCTTCCCGTCGCGCACTCCGGCTACCTGATTGAACAGATTGCTGACCACGCAGCAGTGATTGGGGACCACCGTCACCCGCTCGCCAATGTCGGGTTTGCGGGCACACTGTGAAAAGTCCACATGGCCGTGTTCTTCGGATTGGCCATAAATTACGGCATCGGGATACTCCAGGATCAGGCCATACCCTTCCAGGCCCAGCAGGTCGGATGAAAAGGTTTTGCTGCCGCCGTCGAGGATACCCCGCTCGGCAGTGGGGCGGCTGACCACGGTGGTGATGACCTTGAGCGAGCACTCTTCCAGTTTCATCGCCCCGTTTTTAACCGTGTAGCGGTCGCCGTAGACATACATACCGGCCCGATGCTCGTTGATTTCGGGGTGGGTGTGAGCCTGCCACATGCCCGGCGTGCTGCCGCCGCTGACCCGCCCGATGGCCAGTCCGTCGCCGGCCAGTAGGGCGCGAGTAGCAATCACAAAAGGATCGGTGTTCTGGTTGCTGGGGTAAGTCATCAAGCCGCCAAAACGCAGCCCCGGCGAGCGAGCAATCAGACGGGCCAGGTTCGCCGCTTCCTGGGGCGTTTGCACCCCACAGCGGCCCAGGCCGCTGTCAAACTCCACCAGCGTTTCCAGTTCCAGCCCCTCACGATGGGCCGCCGCCGCCAGGCCGCGTAGGGTAAACTCGGAATCGGCGGTCACGCTCAGGTTGACCCGATGGGCCAGGCCCATCAAACGCTCCAATTTGCGCTCACCGATGATGTTGTAAGGCAGAAAAATATCGCGGATACCGGCCTGGGCCATCACCTCGGCCTCACCGATCTTCTGGCAGGTAATACCCACCGCCCCGGCCCGAAGCTGCATATGGGCAATTTCGGGGATTTTGTGGGTTTTGATGTGGGGCCGGTTGGCAATACCATGCTCATCCAGATAACGCTGAAAGCGGCTGATATTGACCTCCAGCTTGTCCAGTTCAACTATCGCTGCGGGGGTATCTAACTCTTCAACGCGCATCGGGATACTCTCCTGTGAAAATAGTAAACAGTTGTCAGAAAATAATTTTCATTGTCGGGGTCGTCCTCTGGGAACTGTCCGACTCCTCGGTAAATAGAGTTTGGAAATGGGAGAATCTTTAATCTCTAATCTCCTTATGCTGGGGACGATTTTAGCACAGCCTCAGCCGATGGCAAAGGTTTGCCATCAAACTTGCTTTCCACATTAATTAGACGTACCTTATCAGGGTAACAGGTAGCAGGGTAGCACGCTCTTCAGCGCACCCGAAGGGGTGAGGTCGCAGAGTCGCAGGGATATTTTACCCCTGTCTACCGTCTACCATCTTCAGAGGAGCCTTATGCTAACCGATCAAACTCGCCGCGCCGCATTTCCCTCGCTTGAAACGATGACATATCTTAATACCGCCGCCGAAGGGATTCCGCCGCTGGCGGTGGGTGAGGCGTTGCAGCACTATTTTCGGGATCACCAATTGGGTATGGATGGCCGCGAGCGGCATCAAGCCCAGCGCGAGGAAGTCAAGGCGCTGACGGCTCAATTGTACGGGCTAACTGCCGCCGAAATTGGGATTTGCTCTTGCAGTTCCGAAGCTTATAATCTGGCGGCGTTGGCTTTAAACCTGCAGCCCGGCGATGAAGTGATCATTAACGATCTAGATTTTCCGGCGGGCGCGACGCCCTGGCTGCAACCGACCTGTCCGGCTACGGTCAAAGTCTGGCGGGCGCGCGGGGGCGGCTTGCGAGTGGAAGATTTGATTCCGCTGCTGAGGCCGGCCACGCGCCTGGTGACGGTGTCACTGGTCAGCTTTTTTAACGGCTTTATGATCCCGCTGCCGGCGGTGGTCGAGGCGGTACGCCGTTACTCCCCGGCGCTGCTGGCGCTGGATGTGACGCAGGCATTGGGGCGCATTCCTCTGCACCTAAATGGGGTTGATCTGATTGTCAGCAGTACCCACAAGTGGATCCTGGCCTGTCACGGCGGCGGCCTAGTTGGCGTGCCCCAGGAGCGGACAGCGGAATGGACCGTGCCGGCGGGTGGCTGGTACAATCTGCAAGATGCTTTTGGCTCGACTCGATTTGAGCGGGCCAGTAGTTTACCGGGGGCGGCCAGCTTTACCGTAGGCATGCCCAACTATCCGGCCATTTACGCCATCCGGGCCGCCCTGGCCTATATTCAAGGCGTCGGCGTTGAGGCGATTGATGCGGCGGCGCGTCCGCTGGTCCATACCTGCTTGGAAGGGTTAGCCAGTCTGCCGGTCGAACTGCTGACCCCTTTAGAAAAAGACGCCCTGGCCGGGATTATCGCCTTTCGCCACCCGGCGGCGGAACAAATTCACGGCTTGCTCCATGCAGCCGATATTCATATCATGGCCCATGCCGGACGGCTGCGGGTGGCGCTGCACGGGTACAACACGATGGCCGATGTCGAAAAGTTCCTCGAAAAACTAGCTGAGGCGTTAAGACATGTGGAGCAGAATTAGGCCCTCGCAACGTTGCGAATTTGCGAATCAGCGAATGGCGAATCAGAAATACCATTCGCTGATTCGCCATTCTTTGTTAGGGGGGATTGAGGATGAAGCGAATTGCCGGTAAAGTAGCCCTGGTGACGGGCGCAGCGCGGGGCATTGGCCGGGGGGTGGCCTTGTGCCTGGCCGAAGAAGGGGCGGATGTCGTCGTTAACGATTTGCCGCCAGCCGGTGAGTTCGACGCCCGTGATACAGCAGCGGCCATTGAAGCGCTGGGGCGGCAGGCGCTGGTACAGTACGCCGACGTGTCGGACCGGGAGCAGGTGGCGGCCATGATCGCGGCCAGCGCGGCCCATTTTGGACGCCTCGACATTGTGGTAGCCAATGCTGCTGTCACGGTGCGAGAACTGACCGTCGAGGCGCAGTGGCCCCATGTGCTGCGCACCCTGGAAGTGACCCAGTTTGGGGTTTACCATACCTGCCAGATGGCCGCCCGGCAGATGGTCGCCCAGGTGAAACAGGGCCGGCCCGGCGGCAAAATTATTATCATCGGCTCGGTCTTGGCCGAAATTCCGCTGCCGACGAGCGCACCTTATAACATGGCCAAGGCCGCCGTCAACCAGTTGGGCCGGACCCTGGCCGCGGAACTGGCCGAGTATCGGATCAATGTCAACGTGATCAATCCGGGCTGGATTGACACGCCGGGGGAGCGTCAACTGGCCAGCGAAGCCGAGCTGCAAGCCGGGGCGAAGCTGATCCCCTGGGGCCGGCTGGGTACGCCAACGGATATTGGCCGGGCCGCCGTATTTCTGGCCAGCGCTGAAGCCGACTATATTACCGGCAGCAGTCTGCGAGTGGATGGCGGTTTTAGCCTAAAGTGAGGCGAAGAGGCGATGACAGGTGAGGTGAAAAGCCTCTTCGCCTCCTCGCCTCACGCTTCCTCGTATCTTTACTTTCTTGGGAGGCAACGATGCATCAAGAACAGCGCCAGCGGGCGCATGCCTATTTGCAGGCTAAGGGCGTCGAACGGGCGCTTTTTGCCAATCCCTATACGGTCAAGTGGTTAACCGGCTTTGCTCCGCCGGTGCAGGTCGGCTTTAATTTTTTTGCGGGCGGCCCGCCGCTGGTTTGGTACGAGGACGGGCACTTTACCCTACTGGTGGTAGACGCCTACGCCGCCGATACGGCCGCTTTTGACGAACAGGTGGATGGGGCGGTGATTACGTACCTGGGCTACACCATCGAGCAGCCGCTGGCCGGGGCCGACCACCTGACGCGGACGCTGCGCCAGGTGATTGGTAGCGGCGGGAGCGGTAAGGTAGGGCTTGAACAACGGGATGTGCCGGTCTATTTCCAGAACGTAGTGCGCGATGTTCTGGGGGAGGCTGATTTTGTGGCGCTAGATAGCTGGCTTGAACCGCTGCGGATGGTCAAAACTGCCGAAGAGTTAGCCAAACTGCGGGAGAACTTCGCCCTGACCGATGTGGGTCACGCCGCCGTCCGGCGCAGCGGCATTGCCGGCAAGCGCGAAATTGATGTCTGGACAGAGATTCACAGCGCCATCCAGCAGGCCGCCGGGCGGCGGGTGCCGCTGGGCAACGACTGTGTGGTCAGTTATCGGGAAAATAATATCGGCGGCTGGCCGCTGGATTATGAAATCAGGCCGGGCGACTCGTTAATTGTGGACCTTAGCACTATACTATATGGCTATTGGAGTGATAGCTGCGCCACCTATTACGCCAGTGAACCGACAGCGCAGCAGGCCGCCATGCACCGGACGGCGCTGGAAGCGTTGGAGTTAGGTATTTCATTGGTTCGGCCCGGCACGGTGGCCAGAGAAATTGATCAAGCCCTGCGCCAATTTATCGCCGGGGCCGGTTATCCGGTTTATCCACACCATTCCGGGCACGGCATTGGCGTCATTGGGCACGAAGCACCCCGGATTGTGCCTTATAACAATGAGGTGTTACAGGCCGGGATGGTGATTATGCTGGAACCGGGGATTTACCTGCCGGGCCAGGCCGCAGTACGGGTGGAGGATGCGCTGCTGGTTACGGCGGACGGGGCCGAGGTGTTGACAAAACACGATAAGAGTCTGCCGTAGGCAGAATGGAAGAATGGAAGGTTGGAAGGCTGGAAATTTACCAATCTTCCAACCTTCCATCAAAAGTAGAGAAGGATGATTTAAATGCTGATTATTGACGCTCATCTTGATCTGGCCTGGAATGCTTTGCAGTGGAACCGGGATTTGCTGAGTTCGGCCTACACCATCCGCACCCAGGAAAGCCGCACGCCAGGAGAAGGGCGCGGACAGGGGACGGTGGCGCTACCGGAGATGCGCCAGGGGCGGGTCGCCTTGTGTATGGCCACCCTGCTGGCCCGCTCGACCGGGCGGGCTGCGCCGCATATTGATTACGCCTCGCCAGCCCAGGCGTTTGGTATTGCGCGGGGCCAATTGGCTTATTATCGCGCCCTGGAACTGGCCGGAGTTATTCGCATCATCACTAACCGGGTTGAATTGGATCACCACATGGGCGAGTGGACTGCCTGGGAGGCCGACCCGCAGGGCAGCGAGATGCCGCCGCTGGGCTTTGTAATCAGTATGGAAAGCGCCGACCCCATCCTCAGCCCCGACGAGTTGCCGGAGTGGTGGGAAGCAGGGCTGCGGGTGGTGGGACCGGCCCACTACGGGCCGGGTCGCTATGCCGGCGGCACCAGCACCGAATTGGGCCTGACCGATTTGGGCCTGGCCTTGCTGGCTAAAATGGAATGGCTGGGCATGATTTTAGACCTGACTCATTTTTCGGACCCGGCCTTTTGGGAGGCTTTGGAAACTTACGAAGGGCCGGTGTTAGCCAGTCATAATAACTGCCGCAGCCTGGTGCCGCATCAGCGCCAGTTTAGCGATGAGCAGCTTAAAGCCATCTTTGAGCGGGACGGGGTTATTGGGGCAGCCTTTGACGCCTGGATGCTCCAGCCCGGCTGGGTTATCGGCCACAGCAGCAATGCCCAGGTAACGCTGGCCGATGTGGTGGACCACATTGACCATATCTGCCAGTTGGCCGGCAGCGCACGCCACGCTGCCATCGGCACCGATCTGGATGGCGGATTTGGCCGTAACCAGACCCCGCACGATCTGGATACCATTGCCGATTTGCAAAAGTTGGTGGGCCTGCTGGCCGGGCGCGGCTATCGGGATGAGGATATTGCCGCAATTATGCACGGCAACTGGCTGCGGCTGCTGCACCAAAGCTGGGATTGGGGCGAGAGTCCGGCGGCGGACTCGAGTGAAGGTGAGTAAGAATTTTAAGAGGGAGCTTATGGAATGGACGAATGACCAGGAGTTGATGGCTCTAATCCGGGCAGAGCTGTTTACGGCGGTGATTGGCGATATTTTGGATAATCACGGTTATACCAACCAGTTTCTGCCGCCAGAGGTACAGCCACTGGCTCCTGAGATGCTGCTGGTAGGACGAGCTATGCCGGTGCTGGAAGCCAACGTTTTTGACAGCAAAGACCCTTATGGCTTGCTGTTTGCCGCCCTGGACGATTTGAAACGGGGCGAAATTTATGTAGCCAGCGGCGCTTCAGCCCGCTATGCCATGTGGGGTGAATTGATGTCTACCGCCGCCAGGGCGCGGGGGGCCACCGGGGCGCTGCTCAACGGCTATGTCCGCGATACCAAAGGCATTTTGCAGATGGAGTTTCCGGTTTTTTGCGTGGGCCGGTTTGCCCAAGATCAAAAGGGGCGCGGCCGGGTGATTGATTACCGGGTGGCCGTGGAAATCGGTGGGGTGCGAATTCAGCCGGGTGATATGCTGGTGGGGGATATTGACGGGGCGGTGGTAGTGCCGCAGCAGGTCGAGGCCGAGATTTTTAGCGAAGCTTTGGACAAGGCGCGGGCTGAAAAGGTTATCAAATTAGAGTTAGAACAAGGTATGTTAGCTACGGATGCCTTCAAAAAGTATGGTATTTTGTAAGGGAAAGGAGGACGGTAAAGCATGGAGCCATTACGTGTTTTGTTAGTTGACGATCATGTGCTATTTCGCAAGGGTATCGCTTCGTTATTGGCCAATCGAAAAGATGTGACGGTGGTGGCCGAGGCGAATGATGGCCTCGAAGCGGTTGCCGTTGCCCGCGAAACATTGCCAGATGTTATTCTGCTGGACGTTAATATGCCCCGGCAGGATGGGATCGAGACGGCAAAAATTATCAAGCGGGAAATGCCGCATATTCATATTGTCATGCTGACGGTGTCGGACGACGATGCTAACTTGTTTGAGGCCATAAAAAATGGAGCGCAGGGTTATTTGCTTAAAAACCTGGAACCTCAGGAGCTGTACAAGATGTTGGATAAAGTCCGGCACGGCGAAGCCGCAATTTCGGGGGCGATGGCCATGAAGATTCTGCGGGAGTTTAGCCAGCCGCTCGAGCGACAGACGGAGCCTGCGGCGGCCAAGGTTGATGAACTCACCCAACGAGAAATTGAGGTGCTGGAACAAGTTGTCACCGGGGCTTCCAACAAAGAAATTGCCGAAACGCTCCATATCACCGAAAACACCGTCAAGATCCATCTGCGCAATATTCTGGAAAAACTACAGGTGCAAAACCGCATCCAGGCGGCGGTGCAGGCGGTGCGCAAGGGCTTGATAGACGAATCCCAGACTCACTAAACAGTTTTAGCTTGTTTGATAGGATAAGAGCAACTAAAAGCAATACATTTCAAATAAGGCCGTAGCAGAGGGCCTTGTGCCCGCCCACAAGGGGCTACGTTATTTGAAAAGTATTGCAACTAAAAGAGCTATTGAAAAATAGCTCTTTTTCTTTGTCAAAACCGCCTAATTGAGTGTATACAGGCGGGCTGAGGAGAGATTAAAATAAGCCAGAAATGATCTAAGCGAAGGATAACTATGAAAGAATAAGCTGAGTTTTTTATTTGTGAAAGGGGGTATCTACCCATGGGTGTATTTGTTATATCCAACCAATCATTATTTCGCTCAGGTTTGGATAGCATCCTGCGCCAGGAAACTCGTTATGAAATTCTAGGCCAGGCCGAAGACGTGGAACAGGCTTCCGAACAGATCAAAAAGCTTCAACCTGATGTAATTATTATAGATGATACTTTTCCCACTAAAGAAACCCCGTCTCAGGCTATGCAACTTTTGCAGTTAATGCCTGGCGCTAAAGTTATTGGACTGAATTTGCGCGATAATCAGTTGTATATTTATCGCTCGGCCCAGGTGCTGGTTAAAACTGTAAAAGATTTGCTGGAAGCGATGGAGCCGAACTCGCTTTCCGCCAGGCAGCGCCCTTCCAAAGCGGAGGCGTCTGACAAACAACAGGACTTATTGTTGTAGAAAACTAACCCTATTATGGGGCAGAGAAAGGAATGATAGTATGCAGACAGCCATGATTGCCGAGCGTGAAAGGACCCTGGAAATCGAGTCGGCTGCCTTGACCGACCCCGGCAGCGAGCGCGACCTGAATCAAGATGTTGTTTTTCACCAGACAAGCTATACAGGTCAGGGCGAAGCGGTGGGTCTGTTTTTGGTTTGTGACGGCGTTGGCGGACATCGCGGGGGTGAAATTGCCAGCCGGATTGCGGCTGATACCATCACCGGCGACCTGGCCGACCTGTTTTCCAGCCAGAAGGGTCACACTCGGCCTGTCACCCCGGTTTTGGCCCGCCGTGTGGTGTCGGCAATTCGCCATGCTAATGACGAGATCCAACAGTACGCTCAAAAACACGCCGATAGAACGCCCAATTTGGGCACAACTGTCACCTTGGTTGTAATTTTGGGCCAGACAGCTTATGGAGGACATGTAGGCGATTGCCGGGTCTATCTCTGGCGCAAGGGCAGGGTTAACCAAATTACTCAGGACCACTCGCTAGCAGCGCAGTTAGCCAGAGAGGGCATTATTGACGAGATAGAGATTGCTGAGCATCCCAGAAGCAATGTTATTTTGCGTGCCGTGGGCCATGAAGCTGACGTTAAAGTGGATGTATTTGAGCATCCGTTAGAACCTGGAGATAAATTACTGCTTTGCTCGGATGGCTTGTGGAAATCTCTGAGCAACCCGGCTGACTTGGCTCGCTGGTTAGGCCAACCGATGGCGGCGGCTGATCTGTGCCGGCAATTAGTAGCCGAAGCTAAAACCCGTGATGGGTCAGATAATATTAGCGCCATTGTGGCCAGCCTGAACAAAGTGACGGGGTGCTAGAATGTCACTGACCAAAACCCTGGACAAAACTCTTGAAGGTATCCCAACCTTGCCCGAACGGGCTGACCAACTTTCTAAAACGGTGCATAAATATGTTCTGGCGGGCGGCGAGCCGGTGCGCTCGGCAGTGGATGGGCTGCACGGAACCTGGCTGGGCCACCCGCTCCACCCCCTTTTGACCGATGTCGTCATTGGGGCCTGGCTGATGGGATCATTATTCGATCTGCTTTCGCTAAAAGATAAATCCCCTGCCGCCGAGCAGGCGGCCGACACCTTGACGATTGTGGGCGCGTTAGCGGCTGTTCCAACGGCGGCGGCCGGAGTGGCCGACTATTCGACTATCCCCAAATCAGCGGCCGGCACAGCCCTGGTCCACGCGGTGGTCAATAACATCAGCTTAAGCCTGTATGTGCTGTCGTGGCGCGCTCGTAAAAAAGGGCAGCGCAGTCTGGGGATACTGCTCTCGCTGCTGGGCTTTGTTATACTTGGCCTGGGCGCATTTCTGGGGGGACATCTCTCATTTGGCAAAAACGTAGGCGTTAATCGAACCACAGCGGCCACCAAACCCAGCAAGTGGACCGCCATTGTGGCGGAGGCTGAGTTGGGCCAGCACCAACCCAAACGAGTCGAGGTGGAGGGCCAACCCTGGCTACTCTATCGCCAGGGAGAAAATGTCTATGCAACAAGCGCCATCTGCCCCCATGCCGAAGGGCCACTGGAAGAGGGGCAGTTTTGCGATTTGAAGGTGCAATGTCCCTGGCACAACAGCGTGTTTGATTTGCGGGATGGCCGGGTGGTGCATGGACCATCTACTTACCCGTTGCCCCACTATGAAGCCCGGGTTAGGAACGGAAAAATCGAGGTTCGAGTGCCGCCGTCATAGAGTCATATCCTAGCAAGGGTGCAGGAGGTCTTATGAACGAGTATTTTCACAAATTTGCTCAGGGGGTATCCGTTATCGTCGGTTCAGCCTGGAGTTTTACCGTAGCGGTGGTGGTCATCCTGCTTTGGGCTATGACCGGGCCAATATTCAATTTTTCTGATACCTGGCAGCTTATTATCAATACTGGTACCACAATTATCACCTTTTTAATGGTTTTTTTGATCCAAAACACCCAAAATCGTGACGCCAAAGCGATTCATCTGAAACTTGACGAACTTTTGCGCGGCATCAAAGGAGCGCGAACCGGCTTGGTTGATCTGGAAGAACTGTCCGACGAAGAGTTGGAACAACTTCAACAAGAATTCCGGCGACTGCGGGAACGCTATCAAAAATCGGCCAGTGTGGCTGAAGAAGGGGAGCAAGCTGCTAAAAAGGAAAAAGAGACTGATCAAAAGCCGGCCAAACGGAAAGAGAAGAAAAATTCCGGGGCCAGAGTTACCCGACAAAAAACTATCTCCAAACAGAGCACGTCCAAAAACGGCACACAGGAGTCAAAAGCATGAATTATACATATCAGGTCTTAACAACCCATCCCCGCCAGAACCAATTTGAGGTAGAAGCGCTGATGGTTTGCCTGCGTGCCCTGGCCGACTGCGCTCAAAGCTGCGCCACTTGCGCCAATGCTTGTTTGAATGAGCCGGCAGTTGATGAGCTTATCCATTGTATCCGCTTGAACTTTAATTGTGCTGATGTTTGCCTGGCAACGGCGCGGTTGTTATCCGGTTTAACCGGCGTTAATGTTGTGCTGTGGCGCAGTCAACTGCAAGCCTGCTTGATTGCTTGCCAGGTATGTAGCGAAGCGTGCAGCCGTCATGCCGCTTACCACAAGCACTGTCGTGTGTGCGCCGAGGCTTGTCGGCAGAGTGAACTGGCCTGCCATAACCTTTTAGCCACGCTAACTCACCTATAAACCCGGTAACCAAAAGGGCTACCAAGAAATAACCCAAGCGACGCTAAAAAGTCACCCAGGCAGGTATGGGCAAACAAGGTTAATTTTGATAAGCTGGAAGCAGATAAAGAGTTCATCCCAACCTATAAATTATAGAGCAATTTATTCAAAGGATTGCAAATAATCTGACGTTTAATTTATCTTCGGTTTTAAGTTATAAAGGGAGATAAGGAGAGACGCCCATTGTTTGGGCAGCGCACCCCAGGGGATTATACAGTGGGGGCGCGGGATTTGGTTGCCAATCTCGCTCGTGGTTTCCTTTTTGGCTAAGCCTATAGGGTTATTTTGGGAGTGAACCTTGGGCAAGGCAAATTAGCGTCAGTGAGAAAAGGGGATGAGGCTCCGCTTCAGAGTTTCATCCCCTTTAAGTTAGAGGGGTAATTCCTGCGGCGTAGTTCCAGCCTGGTCCTGAGATAGGGAACGGTAAGGGGCAGGCTCGGGATTGATAATCTGAAGGAGATCATCCGGGCCGCTCAGAGTTACCTCGTTGATTTGATAGGTATAGGCTTTGTTGTGGTTTAGACTCAAACCGATAATGCGGCCGTGGGGGTTAAGATTGAAAATGTGGACGGCACTGGAGACATCATTATGGGTTAACTCATCGCTGTCTAGGATAACGATATCGGGTTGAAGGACCTGGAGCAGGGGAGCCGCTTGTTCAACATTTTTTGCTCTACCAACTACTGTCAGCGTGGTTTCACCACGCAACAAGCTTTCAAGACCGGAACCAAACATCAGGTGAGGCGAGATAATAAAGATTTTTATTGAAACCACGATTTTTCCTATTTATCTATGTTGGCTCTGTTATTTGAACTGGCACGGGGCAACTAAAGTATACCGTAATCATTATTTCCCTACTACACCTACCTGGGTACTTTTTTGGCAAAAAGGGGCTACTCAACTGAGTGAGTGAGTACAAAAAGATATAACCCACCTGGGCTATCTTGTCAACAACTACTCCCATGATAAATAACAAAAAAGTATTTCTAAGACTTTGCTTATTTGTTGTCTTTGCTGCTCTGGCTGGTTTAGTAGGTGGCTGCGGCGATTCACCTCGACCAGAAATAAATGCGCAAGCTGCTGTTTCAACCACTCCTGCTGTTACCATCGCCGTGACTCCTATAGTTTTGAATAACGGCTGGTATCAATACGTTGATCCGGATCTCGGCTATTCCTTCAACTACCCTCCTCAAACCAGAGTAAAAATGGGGCAAAGCCGATTTGGTAATCATAGCGCCCAACTTCAATTTAAGTTACCCGGCGTTATCGGCTATCAAGGCATGGTCATCAAAGTACAAGCCAACCCTAATGATTTACCCCTGAAGCAAATGTTAGCTCAACTTTATCAGCAGAGCGCCCAGGAGATTGCGCCGGAGGAGTTGTTGCGCCAGGTTGAACTGATTACGGTAGCCGGGCAGCCGGCCCTCAAAACCTCCATCCTGCCGCTCAATACCGAGTTTTCCATTCTGTTTCTGCACAATAACCGGGTTTACATTATCGCCCCGGTGCATGGACCAAGCGCCACCGGCGCAGCGCCTGAAGCATTGGCCTTGTTTGATCAAATTCTTGAAACTGTCAGGTTGAATCCTTAAAGCAATCATTTCAAATAATGTAGTTTAGCCCCTTGTGGGCTTAAATGATGGGCACAAGGCCCTATGCTACGGTCTTATTTGAAAAGTATTGATCTTAAAAGGAATTAACAGAAAAATTATGACCAAGAAGAAGCTATGGCGAGCTATTTTTACCCCGGAAATAATGCTGGTGTTGATCGGCATCCTCTTGATTCAGGGAGGGGGTCTGCCGGGATTCTTCGAGGCGGCTCAGGCCCAGGCTTATCCGCTGGCCGATACCTTTAGCCCACCCCTGGGCTTTAACGATGGGCAGAGCTACCAGCCTCGGCTGACCTATAACAATGAAGGTCAACTGATTGAGAATACCGATTACGGCGTAAAAAATCCCGATTTGCAGGGAGTCACCTGCTTTGGCATAGAATTTAGCCAGATTTACCACGCCGGTGAGGATTGGTATAGCCAGGATGGCAGCAGTACAGCCGGAGCCGAGGTGACGGCGGTAGCCAACGGCCAGGTGCTCTACGCCGACCCCAACATGAATTATCCGGGGCTGGTGGTAATTATCGAACACACCTTAGAGTCAGGTCAAAAAATCTATTCGATGTACGCCCACCTGGATGACATCTCCCTGGAGGTAGAGGCCGGTCAGGTGGTCTCTCGGGGGCAGCGCCTGGGCGAAGTGCTGGATCAGGATTACACGGGGCGCTATCCAGAATACCACCCTTCCGGCGATGATTCCCATTTACATTACGAATTACGCGACTTTTATAATGGCCGCAATGTTTATGTAGACCATCCGGCCTGTAACGGACTTATCCCTGGACGGGGCTACACTTACCCCATCGAGCCGGATACTTTTCCCTCCCCGGATGCCAGCTATGCCAATCCGGATACCTTTATTCAAACTTATTAACTTGAGCGGGCGGTATAAGGATACCACCCTACGGGAAATTTGGATCCACTGAGTTTAACAATTTTGAGGATAACCATGACATTTACCAACAAAGTTGCGCTAATCACCGGGGCTACTTCGGGCATTGGTAAAGCAACCGCCCGCTTGTTTGCCGAACAGGGAGCTAAAGTAGCCCTGCTGGGGCAGAACCAAAAAAAACTTGAGCAAACCGTCGCTGAATTTAAACAGGCTGGACTCGCAGCTTTCCCGATTCTGGCCGATGTTTCGCAGGACCAGCAGGTGCGGCAGGGGATCGAGCAGGCAGCCGCCCAATGGGGCCGGCTGGATATTGTCTTTGCCAATGCCGGCATCAACGGCGTCTGGGCGCCGTTAGAAGAGTTAACGGCAGAAGATTGGCAGCAAACCCTTGAGGTTAATTTGAAAGGCACTTTTTTGACCATTAAACACGCCCTGCCCTCCCTAAAAAAACAAGGGGGTTCGATTATTATTACCTCGTCGGTTAACGGGACCCGTATGTTCAGCAACACGGGCGCCACCGCTTATGCCTGTTCCAAAGCAGCCCAGGTGGCCTTGGCCAAAATGGCGGCGTTGGAACTGGCTAAAAACCACATTCGGGTTAATGTTATTTGCCCCGGCTATATTGAAACCAATATTGAGCAGAGTACCCAGCAAAAACACCTGGACGCCATTAGAGAGCCGGTAGAGTTTCCGGCCGGGGCCATTCCCTTAACCGATGGCGCGCCGGGAACCTCGGAGCAAGTGGCGCAACTGGTGCTGTTTTTAGCTTCCGATGCCGCCAGCCACATCACCGGCACCGAAATTTGGATTGACGGAGGGCAGTCGCTCCTACAGGGATAAAATAGTGGGCTAACCCCGAAACAGGGGTAGCTCTTAAAAAAATAACCCCTTTTGCCCCCTTAAATAGCCCAAATCAGTATAGTCTTGGGTGTTTATAAGTGCTACAGTAAAAGAGTAAGTGAGGGAGTAGTGCCAAAAAGGAGAAACAAAGATGTTGCGATGGGCCATTCTGTTCCTGGTTGTTGCTTTAGTGGCCGCGTTGTTAGGCTTTGGGGGTCTCGCCGGGGCAGCCTCTGATATAGCGCAAGTGTTATTTTTCCTTTTTCTGATTATCTTTGTTATTTCTGTCGTGGCAGGTGTGGTCAAACGAGCCTAGGGTTGGGTTGGTCATGGCAGCTTAAAAGTGATAGCAAATTGCTCCCAAGGTTAACAGACTTTGCGGAGCAATTTATTCATATCTGACTAAAGATGAATATCAAAACTATTTTTAATCTCTTCAAAGATACTTTTACCGAGTGGCAAGAGGATAAAGCCTCCCGCTTGGCGGCCGCCCTGGCCTACTATACGGTGTTTTCTCTGGCCCCCCTGGTCATTATTATCTTGGGCCTGGTAGGTTATATATTTGGCCAGGAGGCAACCAGCGGCTACCTGGTTGAGCAAATGCAAGGTCTGATGGGTCAGGAAGGCGCAGCCCTGATCCAAACGATTATTGCCGGGGCCGCCCAGCCAACTTCCAGCATGGTAGCCACCATTATTGGGTTGGTAACGCTGCTGCTGGGGGCCAGCGGTGTTTTTGGTCAGCTTCAGGATGCGCTCAACACCGTCTGGGGGGTAGCGCCCAAACCGGGGCTGGGTATCTGGGGCTTTCTTCAAACGCGCTTCTTGTCTTTTACGATGGTTCTGGGTGTCGGGTTTCTGTTGTTGGTATCGCTCATCCTGAGCGCCGCCCTCTCGGCCCTGGATCAATTCCTGGTCACTCTGCTTTCAGATGCCAGCGCCTTGGCCTTGCAACTCCTCAATCTTGTGCTTTCGTTTGGCCTGGTGATCCTGCTTTTTGCCATGATCTTTAAGATTTTGCCCGATGTGCAGATCGAGTGGCGTGATGTGTGGTTAGGGGCTGCTGTCACCGCGCTGCTCTTTTCCGTTGGAAAATTTTTACTGGGTTATTATCTGGGCCGGCAAAGTTTTGGTTCCACTTACGGCGCAGCCGGCTCGCTCTTGCTGATCCTGCTGTGGGTCTACTATTCAGCCCAAATTTTATTGTTTGGAGCCGAATTTACTCAGGTCTATACCAAAAGGTTTGGCTCAGGGTTTAGGCCGGCCAAAAATGCCATAATCCTCACCCCCGAAATGCGAGCCAGGCAGGGTATACCGCACACTTCCCCATTACAAGAACAGGATGACTGGCAAACCACTTTCTCTGGCCCGGACGGTTCCACTGAACGAAAGGAGAATTTAGCAAATGAATCCGGATAATCAGCCGAATCAGACAGAACGCCGGCTTCCGACAAATTTTTTAGCCTGGATGACGCTCATTACCGTAGTGGTGGGGATTTTTGCCCTTATTTATTCGATTCAGAGTAACAGTCAGGCGGCCGCTGCCGGGCGCAGCCCTGCCGGGTCAGTCGCCGTAAGCCTACCTAAACTGGCTGCTGCCGTCGCTGACGGCGAGGTAAAAGGATTGGTGATCCGGGATAACTTGCTAATTGCAACCCAAAAAGATGGTAGCCAATTGACGGCTCGGAAAGAAGCAAACATTAGCGCCCTGGAAACACTCAGAGTCCTGGGGGTGCCGGCCAAAATTTTAACCGACCTGCCGGTAGTAATTGAAGCTGAACAGGAGGAGGGCATTTCTTTTGGCCCGCTGAGCTTTCTTTCCATTTTCATATTTGTAGCTTTATTGGGCTTCTTTGTTTTTCGAGGGCTGCGGCCTTCGCCCAGCAGCAATTCGCCCTTTAACAACGGGCAGATGGGCCGCAGCAATCCCCGCATTTTTTCCGGCAGTTCCGACAGGCATGGCGATGCTGCCTCAAAAAGTCTTCCGCCTCCGGTCACATTTCGTCATGTCGCCGGAGTGGAGCAGGCCAAGCTGGAATTGCAGGAAGTAGTGGAGTTCTTAAAAGAGCCGTCCAAGTTTGTCCGCCTGGGAGCGCGAGTTCCTCGCGGCGTACTGATGGCCGGCCCGCCCGGAACAGGCAAAACATTGCTGGCCAAAGCTGTGGCCGGCGAAGCGATGGTACCTTTTTTTAGCATCTCCGGCTCGGAATTTGTGGAGATGTTTGTCGGCGTGGGCGCAGCGCGGGTGCGCGACCTGTTCAAGCGAGCCAGAGAACAGGCCCCGGCGGTTATCTTTGTGGACGAAATTGATGCAGTGGGCCGGCGGCGAGGAGCAAATTTCGGCAGCGGCAATGATGAGCGGGAACAAACTCTCAACCAGATTCTGGTCGAAATGGATGGCTTTCCCACCGATGTCAATGTGATTGTGATGGCCTCTACCAACCGGCCCGATATTCTCGACCCGGCCCTGCTCCGGCCTGGCCGCTTTGATCGCAAAGTTATCCTCGACCAGCCCGATGTCAACGCGCGGGAAGCTATTCTGGAAATCCACACCCAGGGCAAACCTCTGGCTCCCAATATTTCTATTCCCGACCTGGCCCGGCTAACCCCCGGTTTTGTTGGGGCTGATTTAGAGAATCTGGTCAACGAGGCCGCTATTCTGGCCGCCCGCCGGAACCTAAACTCTATCGGCCGGCTGGAATTTCAAGATGCGATGGAACGCATTATCGCTGGGCCGGAGCGGCAGGGCAAAATCCTGAGCGACTACGAACGCGAGGTTGTGGCGTATCACGAAGCCGGCCACGCCCTGGTCATGCATCACCTGGCGCATAGCGATCCGGTCCATAAGGTCAGCATTATCTCACGGGGCATGGCCCTGGGCTATACCATGCCCCTACCCAACGGGGACAAGTACCTGCGCAGCCGCCCTGCCTTTGAGGACGAAATCACTGGGCTGTTGGGCGGGCGCGCCGCTGAGGAGATAATTTTTCAACAGATTACCACCGGCGCGGCCAACGACCTGGAGCGGGCCACCAAGCTGGCGCGAGCCATGGTCACTCGCTTTGGCTTTAGTGAAAAGCTGGGGCTGCGCACCTTTGGCGAGGAGCAGGGCAATACCTATTTGGGCCACCTGGGCGAACTGCGAGATTACAGCGAGGGAATGGCTCAATTGATTGACCAGGAAATTCACGGCATTTTAGAACGGGCCTATGAGCGGGCCAAAACAGTTATTACCAGCCAGCATGGAAAGCTGGTCAGCCTGGCCCTGGCCCTGCTTGAGCGAGAAACCGTTGAACGGCAGGAGTTTGAGAGTTTAATGGCCTAACTCATCCATCTGGAAGGCGTCGAGCCTGACCGCATCTACTATTAGAGCTATCCTCGGATAGCTCTTTTTGCACCGCAAAATCACTCGATTTAGTATGACGATAAAAGCAAAAAGACGGTAAAGTGAATGAAGATACGGTTAATATTGTGCCTGCTTTTTACTTGGATCAGGTGACAGGAGAAAGTTATGCGAGCATTTCTTTTAGTCCTATTAACATTGGCGGCCATCTGGGATGCCTTTACCACCGGCTACGGCACCCTTCAAATTTTGGGGACCACTTTTTTGCAAATCGTCGTCGCCATTCTTTTCAGCGCCCTGGTTTTTGCCTTTAACCTGGGGACCAAACGAATTATGCAGTGGCGCGAAGGGTTTGTGAGCTGGTTTGCCAAATTTGTCTGGCTGGTGGCTATTGTGTTTGACTTTTATACTTCGTGGGTGGCCCACAACGATTTGGTGATTCGTGGTGATCGCTCTGGGGCCGCAACCTTTATGCTGTTTGGGCTAACCCTGCTGGTCACAGCCGCGCCGATGTTGTTATACGCCATGTGGAGTCCGCGTTCCTTTAGATCAACTCCACCCGTCGAACAGGTGGAAACGACTGTTTATACCGAACGTAGGGTCTAAGCTTAACTTTTAATCACAAAGAAAGGGCAAAACAATGACACTCGAACAAATCATCATTTGGATTATCGTAGGTGGGATTGCCGGCTTTCTGGCCGACCTGGCAATGCCACGGGTAAAACTGGATTTACTCGAAGCTATTCTGGTTGGCATTCTGGGAGCTTTTGTGGGAGGCTGGCTCTTTGGAATTTTGGGAGTCTTCCCTGGGGGAGGCTTACTGGGGACACTCATAACGGCCTTTGTGGGGGCTTTGCTCTTGCTCATGATTTTTGCTGCTACCCGCCGCCGCCGGCGCTGATGATTTTTGACGGTCAAATCCGGTAATGCAATTTGGAAAACTGGACTGCCCGTCAGACGGGCGTTGGAAGACTGAGGCCGCTTCATCCCAGCCCTCCAATCTTCCAACCTTCCTTCCCAGATAATTTTGATGAGAACGTTAATAATTGAAGCAGTTAACCACCCCTTTGACCTGCATTGGTGGCAATGGGGAAAAATAGTGGGCCTGCTCCTTCCCCTGATCTGTTTCAGCCTGGGGATTAATCATCCTCTGGTTTGGGGAGTGGCAGTTCATTTCTTGCTCGATTTCACCTTCCAGACGTCTCAAACAGTAGCTGGCAAAGCCCGGTGCGACTGGTGGGTGCTGGCCTACCACGCCTTTATCAGCGGCGGGTACACCGGTTTGTTGGTGGGGGGCCTGGCTGGCCTGTTGGTAGGGGTCATCATCCACCTGGCGGTGGACAGTACCAACAAATTTGGCCTCGATGAGCCGGCTGGTCCGGCCATTGACCAGGCTTTACATATCTTAACACTGGTTGCCATCTGGCGACTGCTGTAACTATAAATTGAAGGAGATTAATTATGATAGTAGTTAAAAAATTTACTTTGCTTTCCCTCATTTTGCTCTTTATCTTGGGCTGCGGCTTGTTCAACGGGGTGGCCCAGGAACGCCAGGAGCAAAATGAAGCCATCAGTGGTGGGACAGAACTGGGCGAGATTGTTATGGCAGAAGGTATTGGCGGCGGCAACACGCCGGTCGGCGCCACTGACACTTTTGACTCTTCTCAGGATGTCATCTACGCCGTAGCTGAAGCCAATCGCATTGAGGAAGGAACCAGCATGTTCGCCCGCTGGTCCCGCGACGGCCAACCCTTTGAAGACAGCCCCGAAATTGTGGCCGACCGGGATTATTCTGACACCTATGTAGAATTTCACCTGGAGAACCTAACCAATCAGATGGAAGAAGGCGATTACACCGTCCAGATTTTTGTCAACGGCAACCCGGTGCGCGAAGCCGATTTTACGGTAGAGTAAGACGACAGGGACGATAAAAATGTCATTGCCAGGCCGTAGGCCGAAGCAATCCCCCGTTCCGAGGTAGGACGCTGCGCGGCTTCGCTTGCGGCTCGCAGTGACACGACAGCTATTTACAAAGGAGCTTATAATGGACAGTTCAACCCTATTAATTATTGTTATTGCCATCATCGTCATCGCGGCTATGTATTTCTTCAACCGGCGGCGAGTGGCCGGGCCTGGAACTTATGATGATCGCGATTATCGCAGCGGTGGCAGTATTGGCGGCGGCCAACAGACGTATGATGACCCGGATTTTCGCAGCAGCGGCAGTATTGGCGGTAGCGGCAGTAGCAGCGAGAGAGGCAGCAGCACCGGCGGCAGCACTTCTCAACGCGCCTATGACAGCGATAAATTCAAGGGTGGTGGCAGTATCGGCGGGTAGGAAAACCAAGAACGTGTATGCCCAAACCTAAAGAGATAGGCCAGAGAACAGATTCTCCGGCTTATTTTTTCCTATGGTTTGATTCCTTACGAGTTAGATTCTTGCATATTAAGCAAGGAGTTGTTAAACAGAGCGACCCTGAGAAGTCACAGAGTTTCACAGAGGAATTTTAGACCCAATACTTTTCAAATAACGTAGTTTAGCCCCTTGTGAGCGGGCGCGAGGCCCTATGCTACGGCCTTATTTGAAATGTATTGATTTTAGACCTACTCTGCGCGTCTCTGTGAAGCCTCTGCGTAACTCCGTGTCCCTTTTGGCTCTGGCTCGTCCAAGTCAAGTGGTTGCTAAACTTTTCAATGCTTGAAGCACTTGGCTTGCGTGAGACACCCAACCAAAGATGCCACCTTGCGCTTTAATCATCTTCAGCCCGACCTGTTGAAATTCCGGGAAGTAGGAGCCGACACAATCCTCAGGGACCAAACATTCATAGCCGCGGTCGTTGGCTTCACGCACCGTAGTATGCACACAAACCTCGGTTGTTACCCCGCAGACAATGAGCGATTGGATGCCCCGATTGCCCAAAACCAAAGCCAAATCCGTGCCATAAAATGCGCCCTTGCCCGATTTGTCAATCACCGGCTCGGTGGGTAACGGGTAAAGTTCCGGGATGATGTCGTGGCCATATTCCCCGCGCACCAGCACCCGGCCCATCGGCCCCACATCGCCGATGCCGCAGGAGAGGCGGCCTCGCGCCAGCTTGGCCGGCGGCGCGTCGGTCAGGTCGGGCCGGTGGCCCTCACGGGTATGGATGACCAGCATCCCGGCCGCGCGAGCGGCTTCCAGCAGATTGGCAATCGGCCCGATGGCGCTGCGCAGCAATGACACATCATTGCCCAGCATTTCACCAAAGCCGCCCGGCTCCAGAAAGTCGCGCTGCATGTCAATGATAATCAGGGCAGTCGTAGCAGGGTCAAATTCAAAGGCATACGGTTCAGCTTCAATCTGTAATTTAGGCATAACGTTAACCCTCAATGATGATATAACTCTTTTGAAAGTTAGGGGTCAGCAACAATGTGATGCGTGATACGTGACACGTGATTAAGTCATCACGTATCAGGTCCAAACCTCACGAAATTCTGAAGAACAGATGATATTTGGTCGCTCAAGCATCCGGTGTTACAATCGCCCCAATTCACCGCTGGAGGCAAGTATGTCCATATCCCCGGAAATGATTCACCAGATTGCGCAAAGTTTTTTCACCGCCGAAGACAATCACCAGCCGATTCAGCCGGTCGCTGCCTTTTATCCTGACATTTCGGTCGAGGAAGCCTACCGGGTTCAGGCCGCCGTCGTGTCAGGTTGGACGGAGCGCGGCTATAGAATTGTCGGCAAAAAAGCGGCGGCGACCAGCCAAGCAGCCCAGGCCAAAATGCATATTCAAGAACCCATTTACGGCCACTTGTTCGACTTCCAGCAGGCCGCGTCCGGCTCGACCTTATCGGCCATGCATTTTATCCAGCCGTTTATCGAGTGCGAACTGGCTTTTGTTTTCAATTGCGCCGTCAGCGGCCCCAACCTTACCCCCGCTGATATTTTAGCCGCCACCCATGTTGTCGCCGCCTTTGATATTGTTGACTTTCGCACCACCGAATTTCAGGTCGGCATGCCGGAGGCGCTATGCTACAATGTCTATACCCGTCACTTTGTCTTGGGCCAGCAGTCCGCCGACCCTGCCGGCCTCGATTTACCGAATCTAAAGGTGACGCTGGCTCAGAACGGGACAGAAGTCGCCAGCGCAACAGGCGCGGCGATTATGGGCGACCCAGTTCGCTCTATCACCTGGGTAGCCAACAAATTGGCCGAGCACGGCCGCAGCCTCGAAGCCGGCCATTTCATCTTGACCGGAGCCATTACCCGCCCCCAGCCTATCCAGCCCGGCAACCATTTCAGCGCCGCGTTTGAGGCGTTGGGCACATTGGCGGTGTCATTCTGAGACCACCTAACTACTCAGCCATGTCATTTCGAGCGACGTTAGGAGCGAGAAATCTTTTAATTCGTGGGTTGCAGGCAACGGTCTCAAAGATTTCTCGGCTTTCAGCCTCGAAACCTGTCCTGAGCCTGTCGAATGGATGACATGAAAGCTGAGTAGTTACGCTCCTTGAAAGCTTTTTCATTGGCCCAGTCCCCAGCGATGGCCAACGCGGCTGCGCTGAAAAGCGGTGGCGATGCCGGCCAGGGTTGCTTCCTGAAAGGCAGGCGCAATCAAGCTCAGTCCCATCGGCAGGCCGTTGGGCTGAAAGCCGTTGGGCACGGCCCAGGCGCACAGATCGAGCAGGTTGACAAAATTGGTATAACGGCCCAGGTTGGTATTCAAGGCAAACGGTTCAGCTTCAACTTCGGCCAGGGTGTAGATGGCGCCGGCGGTCGGCGCCACCAGAAAATCAATCGTCTGCCAGATGGGTTCGACCTGTTTCTGGTAGGCCCGCAGCTTGTAATAGCTTTCAAAAGCGTCTACCGCCGAAAATTTTCTGGCCCCTTCGATAATGGCGCGGGTAACCGGAAAAAGCGCTTCGGGTTTGGCGCTAATAAATTCCTTGATAGCGGCATACCGTTCGGCGACCCAGGGGCCGCCGTAAAGCAGTTGGGCGGTGGCCTCAAAGGGAGCAAAATCGATCTCGACTTTTTCCCCACCCAGGTCAATCAGTTGGGCTACCCCTTCATGAAATAAACGCTGATAATCTCTGTTACCAAAAAACTCTAACTGCCGGGGGCGCGGTACGCCAAAACGAAATCGCTCCAATTTTTTGGTGGCAATACCGTTGGGTCGAGTCCGCGAGAAAGGGTCGGTTGGATCCGGCTTTTGGCAGACGTTGAACACGGCCAGCGCGTCCGGGCAGGTCAGGGCGAAAATGGAGGCGCAGTCCAGCGAGCGGCAGGCTGGGACCACGCCGGTCATACTGAGCAGGCCCCGGCTGGGTTTCAAGCCGACCGTATTGGTGAAGCCTGCCGGCACCCGGCCCGACCCGGCCGTATCCGTGCCCAAAGCAAAGCTGACCAGTCCCGCCGCCACCGCTGCCGCCGAGCCGCAACTGGAGCCGCCGGTGATAAAATCGGGGTCAAACGGGTTGGGTGTGGCCCCGTAAGGCGAGCGAGTCCCCACCAGGCCGGTAGCAAACTGGTCGAGATTGGTTTTGCCAATCAACAGCGCCCCGGCGGTGTTCAAGTGCTCCACCAGGGTGGCGTTTTCCTGGGGAATGTACCTGAAATCGGGACAGGCGGCGGTGGTGGGATGTCCGGCCACATCAATATTATCTTTGACGGCATAGGGAATGCCGTATAACGGCAGCGAGGCAGCGTTGTCTCGCTGCTTTTCCAGTTGTTCCGCCTGAGCCAGAACTTGCTCTTGGGGCAGCAGGTAAATCCAGATATTCGGCGTAGCGCAGGCGGCGATGCGTTGGTAAACGGTTTCGACCAGTTGGGTCGGTTTTAATTCTCCACTTTGATACAAACGTTGCAGAGTGGATAAATCCAAATATGTCTGAGCGGGCAAATAAGTCATCAGCACCTATCCAGCGCGGCCAAAAATTGCTCCGAATGAGCTACAGAGCCGAAAACGCCGCCCTGCATTTTAATCATTTTCAGCGCCGCTTCATAATTTCCGTAATCGGTTACGCCATAATTGGCAAGAAGTTGTTACACAGAGAAGCTCAGAGAAGTCACAGAGGCGCACAGAGAAATTTCAGAGCAACTCCGTGCATCTCTGTGCAATCTCGGCGCAACTCTGTGTTCCTTTTTGGGGCTGGCTCGTCCAGGTTAGGGAGTAAGAAGCAATATCTACCTCTACTTCCTACTCCCTACTACCTACTCCCTCTCTTACTCCGTCTGACCAATCACCCCTTCCACCAGCCAATCGGTCGAGTCGAGCAGCTCGATGCCCCCGGCCTCGCCTTCGGGAATGCGCACAGTGCCTTCATTATCCGTAATCGGGCCTTCAAAGATTTTCAGTTCCCCCTTAATGATGGCTTCCTCTTTCTCTTTGATTAAGGTTTGAACTTCGGGGGTCACGGCCGGGCCGTAATCGGCCAGGGTCAGGAAGCCGCTTTCCATCCCGCCGCGAATATGTTCACTTTTCCAGGCGCCGTCCATCACCTCTTTGGTCAGTTTGGTGTACAGGTCGCCCCAGGTGTAAGCGACGCCGGTCAGCCAACCTTTGGGCGCAAACTGCTGCAAGGCCGATGAGTGAAAGCCGATGCTGTAGATACCGCGTTCTTCGGCGGTTTTGACAATCGTAATGGGCGAGTCGACCAGCATGGTTACGACATCAACCCCGGCATCGGCCAGGGCATTGGTCGCAGCAGCTTCTTTGGCCGGGTCCACCCAGGCCCCATTGAAGACCAGCGTCGTGGTCACTTCGGGTTTGACCGACTTCGCGCCCAGCTGAAACGCATTGACCGAGGCCAGAATATTCGGAATGGGGAAAGCAGTAATAAAGCCCAGTTTGTTGGTTTTGGTGGCCGACCCGGCGGCAATACCGGCCAGGTACATCGCCTCAAAGTTATTGCCCCAATACGTACCCAGGTTTTTGGCTAATTTGAAGCCGGCCGGGTGCATAAAAATCACCTCGGGGTGCTTCTCGGCCACGGCCAGGGCCGGGTCGAGGTAGCCAAAGCTCTGCGGGAAAATCAATTTGGCCCCTTGTTGAATCATATTTTCCATCACCCGCTCGGCGTCGGCGCTTTCGGGCACATTCTCGGCTTCAATCAATTTGACGTTGGGCAAATTTTCGGTCATTTTGACCAGGCCATCGTGGTGGGCCTGGTTATAACCGGCGTCGGTAATGGCGCCCACGTGCAGCGCGCCGACCACAAAGGGTTCTTCAGCCGCCGCCGCGGCTTCTCCGGCAGCGGGCGCAGGCGCCGATTGGCAGCCCGTTACCCAAGCAACAGCCAGCACCAATAGCCCCAATTTGACCCACAAAGCAATCTTGTTTTTGTGTAACATCGTGTCCTCCTCTTGACTTTAGTTAAAATTTATTCAAAGCGGTCTAACCCGCTCTAAATTACACCTCAGGCTACTTTTATGACCAACCCAAAAATAGGACGCAGATAACGCAGATTCAACTGATTTCCGCTGATTTTTTAAATTCCTCTGCGCAAATCTGCGTTTATCAGCGTTCATCTGCGTTCTATTTAAAGAGTGCAAAGGTAGTACTCAATTTGTCCCCTCAAAAACAGCCTTCAACCCTTCCGGCATCGCCCGCTTGCGGCCCTTTTGCACAAACAGCAGCACGCCGAGGGTCAACAGATAGGGAATCATATCCAGCAAAAAAGGCGAAATATTAGCTCCGCGGGCTTGAAGCTGAAGCTGCAAGGCCAGCGCGCCGCCAAACAGCAGGGCCGCTGCGACAGCCCGGAACGGATGCCAGGCGGCGAAAATCACCAGGGCGACGGCAATGAAGCCCCGCCCGGAGGTCATACCCTCACTCCAGCTTTGGGCAAAGGCCAGGGATAGATGCGCTCCCCCCAGCCCGGCCAGCACTCCACCAATGAACACAGCTTGATATTGCAGCAGTTCAGGCTTCAAGCCGGCGGCAAACGCCACCACCTTGTTTTCACCCACCGCCCGCAGCGACAGCCCCCACTTGGTCCGAAACAAGACCCACCAAACCAGGGCCGCCAGGGGCACCATCAGATAAATCAAAATGTCGTGGTTGAACAGAATCCGGCCAATCACCGGAAGATCGGCCAGAAAAGGAATGGGCAGCGCATCCAGGCCATGCACAAGTTGCCCCACATAAGGTTTGCCAATCAAGGCGCTCAGACCGAGACCAAAAAACATCAGGGCCAGGCCGCTGGCTAGCTGGTTGGCTTTGCGGGTGACAACTAAATAGGCCAGGATTAAATTAAAGACCCCTGCCGCCAACCCGCCGGCCACCACGCCCAGCAGCGCACTGCCCGTTTGCGCCGTGACCATAAAGCCGGTCACCGCACCCATAAGCATCGTTCCCTCGACGCCCAGATTGATGACCCCGGCTCGCTCGACCACCACCTCCCCCAGCGCGGCATACAACACTGAGGTACTCGACTGAATCGAACCCGTCAAAACGCCTTCAATAAACGATGTGGTCATTTTGCCTCCCACTTGGGCCAGCCAAAACTCATGTTGTTAAAGAACTTGCCCAACACAATGAACAAAATCAGCGACATTAGCACATTCACCGACGAGAAAGGCATGCCCTGCGTAATCTGCAAGGTGTCGCCGCCCAGAGCAATGATGGCGATAAGAAACGACATAACCACTACCCCCAACGGGTTGTGCAGCGCCAGCCAGCTTATCAGAAAGCCCATGTAACCGTAGCCGGGTGAAAAACCGGGCCGCAGCCGGCCCTGAATCGCCATGACTTCGCCCATGCCGGCCAGGCCGGCCAGCCCCCCGGCGATAAACATCGTCACCAGAATATAGCGGGTAATGGGCAGGCCATGCCGCCGGGCCGCTTCGGGGTTGCCGCCGATGGCCCGCATCTCGTAGCCCCAGCGGGTTTTCTTGAGCACAAAGTACAGCACCACCAGGGCAATCAGGCCCAGTACCAGGCCAAAATGAACCCGCGAGCTGCCGATGAAGGGCAGCCGCACCGAATCGGCAAACAGGACGCTTTGGGGAAAGTTGGCGCTCTCCGGGTCCTTGAAAGGGCCAAAGACAAAAAAGTTGACCCACAGGACAGCCACGTAGTTGAGCAGCAGGGTCGAAATGGTCTCATTCAACCAACCTTTAGCTCGCAAAAAGGCCGGAATTGCCGCCCACAACCCACCGCCCACAAAACCCAAAATAATCATCAGTGGGATGCCAATCACCGCCGGGAGGGAGTCGCCGACAGCCAATGCGCCCCAGGTAGCCAGCAGCGCCCCCATATAAAGCTGTCCCTCCCCGCCTACGTTGACCAGGCCAATCCGGGCCGGCAGCAGCACCGCCAGGGCGCACAACACCAGCGGAATGACCTTGACCAGCACCTCCGACAGGCCGTAGGCGCTGCCAATCGTACTGCTAAAGATGTCGGCGTAAGCCTGAGCCGGGTTCTTGCCAAAGATGAGCAGCACCAAAGCGAATACCAGCAAAGCCAACGCCAGCATTGCCATGTAGCGCAGCAGCCCACTAAACTGCTGCTTGCCGATTTGAGCCAAACTGTTGCCGTTAAGCATGGGTTATCGTCCCTCCTGTCATGAGAATCCCCACATCATGGGCCGTCGTCTCTTGCGGCCTGAACGTGCCGACAATGTGGCCATGGTGCATCACTAGCAGCCGGTCGCTCAGAGCAAAGAGTTCATCCAAATCTTCGGAAATGAGTAAGATGCCCATCCCCTGCTCGCGGTGTTTCAGCAGCAGACGGCGAGCCGCTTCGGCATTAGAAATGTCCAGGCCGCGCGCCACGTAATAAGCAATCAACAGCTTGGGCTGGCGGCCTACTTCGCGGGCAATAATGACCCGCTGCAAATTGCCGCCCGATAAAGTCTCGACCATCACCTCCAACCGGGGCGCGGAAGAAATAAAGGTGCTGTTGAGGAACTGCGTGGCCTTATCTCGCACCCGCTTCCAGTTCATCGAAAGTCCGCCCTGGTCGGCGTATTGATGCTGCTCGCCCAGAATCATATTTTCATAAACGCGCATGCCGGGGATCGCACCCATTAGCAGTGGGTCTTCAGGGATGCAGCCCAGGCCGGCTTGCAGCTTCTTTTCAACCGGCCAATTCGCCACATTTTCGCCCATCAGATGAATCGTTCCGGCGGTGTGCGGGCGCAGTCCCAGGGCCGCTTCAATCAGCGTTTGCTGTCCGTTGCCGGAAACGCCGGCCACGCCGACAATCTCGCCGGGAAAAACTTGAAACGAGACTTCTTTCAGGCCGATTTTGGTTTGTTCATCGGGCACAGTGATACGGTCGAAAATCAATAAAGGAGTCTGGCCGGTAGTATCTTTGAATTGCGTAATTCGGGCCGCCTCCGGTGGAGCCGAACCCAAGAGCATCGTCACCAACTCAGTTTCGGTCGCCCCGGCGACAGGCATAGTTTCAACTACCCGACCCCGGCGCAGCACCGTAATCCGGTCGGCTACGGCCATGACCTCGGGCATTTTGTGGGTGATAAAGAGGATGGCGTACCCATCGGCTCGCAGTTTGTTGAACACCTGGAACAGCCCACCCACCTCATGAGGAGCCAGCACGCTGGTCGGCTCATCAAAGATCAGCACCTTGGCCCCGGCCAGAATGATTTTGAGAATCTCAACCTTCTGCTGCTCGCCCATCGAAAGCTCGCCAACAGTGGCCCGCGGGTCCACGCGCAGGTCATATTTGGCCGACGCCTCTTTAATGCGCTGTTCGATTTCCTTTTGGCTAAACACGGCCCGCAAATCCGGCAAAAACAGGGCCACATTTTCAATCACCGTCAAGGCGGGAATGAGGGTGAAATTTTGAAAAACCATGCCGATGCCCAACCGGCGGCCATCCTGGGGTGAGTTGATAATCATCGGTTGGCCGTTTAGAAAGATTTGACCGGCGGTGGGCTGGTAAAAGCCATAGAGCATTTTCATCAAGGTGCTTTTGCCCGCCCCGTTTTCACCCAAAATGGCGTGGACTTCGCCGGGATAAATGGCAATATTGACGTTATCGTTGGCTCGCAGGTCGCCAAACTGCTTGACCAGGCCGCGAGCCTCCAACAAGGGCGTGGCTAGATTGGTTGGAGCTTGAACTTGGGTTAGCATTTTCGACTCCTTCGAAAATAAAGATGCGATGACACGTGAGACGAAGAGGCGAGGAGATTCTTCGTGTCTTCGCGTCCTCGCCTCCTCGCGTCATTTTCATCATGGGTGGCGTGCCACAGGTTCGTAAACACTCCTCCCAGATTGTCTCGTATACAAAATTGTATACAATATAGGTGCTTTAATCGATCCGTGCCCGGCCCGGAATTAACAAAAAACGCCCTCAGATGCCAATCTTTTCAGATGGCATTTGAGAGCGTCTCGGCTGCTCAGAAGAAATGTGTATTCAGTTTACTAAAACAAAAACGACGCTTAAAAAATGCGTCGTCGCATTGGAGTTAAAATTGATTTGGCCGGAAAGAAGCTTTCTGAACCAATTTGAACGCAATTTTACACCTATTTAAAAAGTTGGCAAATTCAGTATGGACAAACAAAATCTGAGCCAGGAAATTTTTGATACCCTCAAAAATCGAATTATTCAGTGGGAATATCCGCCGGGGCAACGCTTGACCGAGGAAAGTTTATGCAGTGAGTTTGGCGTAAGCCGAGTCCCCATCCGCGAAGCGCTGCGCATGCTGGAGGACAGTAAATTGGTAGATAAAGTGCCTTATCGCGGCTGTACGGTCAAACAGCCTGACTTGAGTGAAATCCACCACCTGTATGATGTTCGCCTGGCTTTAGAATTGTTTGTAGTAGAGCAACTGACCACTCAGGGCATGGAGCAACCCATCTGGCAGCGGCTGTATCAAACCTGGAATAATTTACTCACTGCGGATGCACTGGACGAATTGGATACCTCTCATCTGGCCCGGCAGGACGAATTATTTCATGAAACCCTGGCCCAGGCCACCGGCAACCGGGTCATGCTGGAACTACTGCATGACATCAACGAGCGGCTTTTTTTTCTGCGGATGCACGACATTACTACGGTTGAACGCCTGGTTCAGACCTGCCAGCAGCACTTGCATGTTCTGGCCTGTATTCAAGCCGGCAATGTGACAGCGGCGCGTGAAGCCATCCAGACCAATATCGCCTTTGGTCGTAGCAATGTTGAGACAGCGCTCAAAGAGGCTTTGATCCAGACCTATCTGAAAGAACAAGCAGAGTTTGCCTGAAAGATAATATTCGTGATAAACGTCACTAGCAAATAGTGACATTTATCACCATTTAGGAATGAGAATTAATTAACTCACCTTACGCAAAGGAGAATTTGACAGAATCAAGAGATTGACAATTTAAGGTTCTGAGTTCAGCAAAAGCAGCTTTGATGGCCTTGAGATAAAGTTTAGACTTCAAGGCGAAGTGGTTGGTCTGCTGGGTCAGTTTGAGACATTCGAGTTTGGTGACGGCGACCATCGCGGCAAAGATGTGATTACACTGGGCCCGAATGGTTTTGGTGGGCGATCTTTCCAGGGCGGCGTTTTGCTTGAGGGATTTGTGAATGACTTCGACGTTCCATCGTTTTTGATAGATTGTCGTCAGGGGGTCATAGGTCAGGCTGGTATCACTGGAGGCCAGATATAATGTCCCGGTGGAGCCATCTTGGTTTATAAAGACTTGTTTGGCGACCAGGATCGGGAAACTCACGCCCTTGAAGTAGACCAAACGGCCTTGACCGGGCTTTAGCTCGAGGTCTGCCAGGGTTACAAACCGACCTTGCCGTTTGTCCGCTTCAGACAAAGCCACCAGGCGATTGTCTTTGACCGCCATCACAAACTCCTTATGCAATTCTTGCTTGATCCAGATCACCTGAATCTCTAATCTCCAATCTCCAACTTCCCATTGAATTGGGGAAGTTATTTAATCCACGATCCTTAACTCCCCAGACGAAAAGTTAGCGCCGCCACCGAGAGAGGAGGCAGCGTTACGGTCGCCAAGCCGTCGCTAATCTTCACTGCCTGGAATGGCCGGCTTTGAATCAGATGGGGTTGCTCGAGTGAGTTTACTGCTTTAGGATCAGGCCCGGTGAGAATTTCGGCGCTGTCCAGGGCGATAATTGACCGGTCGGCCACTTTTACCTGGACGGGCAGCGCTTCGCTCAAACTCCGGTTGGTCATAAAAACGTGCAGGATGTCGTTGTTGAGGATGGCGCTGGTATCAAGATAAAACACTTCGCCATTTTTCTGGCCTTCGTAGGTGGGGCCGGCCACTATCGGCTGGAGGGAAATGCCGTTGCGCCGGCGGGAGAACATTTCAAAGGGATAAAAAGTAGTGTGCAGCAAAACCCGGTCGCCTTCCGTATGAATGGGTGAGAGCGCGTTGACAATTTGGGCGAGGTTGGCAATCTTGACCATATTGGCGTGGCGAACAAAACTATTCAAATAACCGGCCACCACCAAAGCATCTTCGAGATTGTAGGTTTCCTCGGCCACGTGCGGCGCGAATTTACCGTCTCCATCCAAAAACTCTGGTTTCTGCGTTCGATACCACACATTCCACTCGTCAAAGCAGAGGTAAGCCCGCTTCTGGCTGCGCCGCTTGGCCTGAACAAAACGACAAGCGGCATCCATCTCTTCGATTTGGCGATCAATGGCGTTGGTAAAGGCCAGGTAATCAGAGGTATCGCCGGCCCGGTTGCCGGCGTAGGAGTGCAGGCTGATATAATCAGCTTCAGCCACGTATTCCAGCACCTGGCGGTCCCAATCCATATAAGTGGGCAGGTCGGTTACGCACGTACCGGCGACCACCACCTCGATGGATTTATCCACATCCTTCATAATTTTGGCCGCTTGTTGGGCCCGAATAGCATATTGATCGGCGGGAACGTGGCCCAACTGCCAGGGGCCGTCCATCTCATTGCCCAGGCACCATAGTTTGACATTGTGCGGAGCGGTTGAGCCGTTGGCAATACGCAGATCGGCAAATTTTGTTCCGCCGGGACGATTGCAATACTCCACCCAGCGGCCCGCTTCTTCAGGGGTGCCCGTACCCAGGTTGACAGTCAGCATCGGCGTCCAATTCAGGCGGCGGCAGAGTTTGATGTATTCATCGGTGCCAAAGTGGTTAGGCTCGATGCTTTGCCAGGCCAGTTCGAGCACCGTTGGGCGCTGCTCGCGGGGGCCAACGCCATCGAGCCAGTGGTAGCCAGAGGCAAAGTTGCCGCCTGGATAACGCATGGCGGTCATATTCCAACGTTGTAAAACCTCCAGCACGTCGGTGCGAAAACCGTCTTCATCGGCGTGGGCCGACTTGGGATCGTAGACTCCCTCATACACGGCCCGGCCCATATGTTCCAGAAAGCCACCGAAGACTCGTTCATCCACCTGGCCGATTTGAAATTGAGTATGTAAAGTTAGCGTAGTTTCTTTCATTTTCTATACCTCTCCTTTATAAAGAGGCGATGACTGGTGAGGCGTGGATGCGAAGGAATTCCTCGCGTCTTCGCGTCATTTTCATCGCTTACCAGGCGTATGCTTTGGGGGCTTCGCCACCCGGTCCTGGGAAAATCTCATCCAATTTCTTCAGTATGTCTTCGTCCAGCTTAATTTCGGTGGCGCGAATGGCGCTGTCGAGTTGTTCGACCGTGCGCGGGCCGATGATCGGCGCGGTGACAATGGGGTTGTGCAGCAGCCAGGCCAGGGCCACGGCGGCCGGCGGCTCCCCTAGCTCTTTACAGAGGGCTTCATATTGTTCAAGTTTAGCCCTGTTTTTCTGCACTTCTTGCTCAAACTCGTCACCCGTCCGGCGTCCGGTTTTGAGCTTCTCCAACGCTCCCCCTAAAAGACCGCCCCCCAGTGGACTCCAGGGGATGAGGCCAAGTCCATAGTGCCGGCAGGCCGGAATGACCTCCAGTTCAATCATCCGATTATTGAGGTGATAGATACTTTGTTCGCTGACCAGGCCCAGCATGCCCCGTTTAGAGGCTTCCTGGCAAGCGGTGGCGATGTCCCAGCCGGCAAAGTTACTGGACCCCACATAAACCACTTTGCCCTGGTTAATAAGGCTGTTGAACGCCTGCCAGGTCTCGTCCCAGGGGCAGTCACGATCAATGTGGTGCATCTGGTACAGATCAATCCAATCGGTCTGCAATCGTTTCAGGCTGTTGGCGCAGTGCTTCTTGATTTTCATGGCCGAGAGATTGCGCGTGTCGGTGTTGGGTTCCGGCCGATTGGCTTTCCGGGTGACGGGGTTATAAACCTTGGTAGCCAGAACAACGGCGTCTCGCCGCCCACCACCTTGAGCAAACCAGCGCCCGATGATCAGCTCGGTGTCCCCTTGTTCCCCACCCCAGCCGTAGACATCGGCCGTGTCGAAGAAATTGATCCCCAATTCAAGGGCACGGTCCATAATTTTGAAGCTCTCTTCTTCTGAGGTGAGCCAGCCAAAATTCATCGTCCCCAAACATAAATTGCTGACCAGGACGCCATGCTTGCCTAATCGTTTGTGCTTGATAGCCATAGATGCTCTCCTTCGTAAATAGTAGTCAGATGTCAGTAGCCAGATTTTTTCTGACTACTGACATCTGACTACTGGTTACTGGTTACTTTTCTACCCCCGAACCCAGCGAGGATATACCCGCAATAAATTGCTTTTGCATAAAAAGAAACAGGATGATGATGGGGAAGGTAGCCAGAAATGCGCCGGCCATGATCAAATCCCAACGTTGACGATAGAGCCCCACCAGCCCGGCGATGCCCACGGCCAGGGTATATTTTTCTTCGGTGCGCATCACAATGAGGGGCCATAACAAATCGTTCCAACCTTCCAGGGAAAAGAGAATAAAAAGTGTGCCGATGGCTGGTCTGACCAACGGGAGAACGACTTGCAGGAACAACTGGTATTCAGAGGCGCCATCTACGCGGGCTGCATCTAAAATATCAGAACTGAGGCTTAACATGTATTGCCGCATATAAAAAAGGCCAAACGGATGAGCCGCCAGCGGCAAGATAACCCCGATATAGGTGTCAATCATTTTGAAATTAACCATCATCATGAAGAGAGGAATGAGCAGCATGTGAAAGGGCAACATTTGCGAGGCCAGAATGGTAATAAAGATGACGTTGCGAAAGGGAAAATTGAAGCGGGCCAGGGGATAGGCGGCCAGGGTGCAGAGAGTCACGGCCAGGATGGCAAAGCCAAAGGCAATGATGATAGAGTTTAAATACCATTGTTCAAAAGCAAGCTCAGAAAAAAGATTTTCATAGCTAACAAATGTCACTTCGCTGGGGAAAAGACTGCCGGCGTCGGCAAAAATCCGTTCCGGCGAGCGGATAGAGCTGAGGATCATCCAATAGAACGGGATCAGGAAAACAATCCCCGCAACAAGAAATAGCAGGGTTAGCACAACCTGACTTAGGGTGCGCTGCCAACGCCCAGGGCCTATGGTTAATTGGGCGGCCTGTTCACGATGGGCTAAACTGGCGTCCATTTACTCCTCCTTTTTGAAAAATCCCAACAGTCTGAGCTGCACCAGCGACAGAATCATGATAATCAAAGCCAGCACCACCCCAATCGTTGAGGCATAGCCTAAATTGAAGGAGGTAAACGCGGTTCTATAGAGAAAAAGGACAATGCTTAACCCTCCTTGTCCGGGGCTTGCTCCGGCGGTCCAGAGAATGAAGGGTTCAACAAAGAGTTGAAATCCCCCAATCAGGGTGAGGGTCATAACAAAAATAATGATGGGCCTGAGTTGAGGAATGGTAATATAGTAGAAGCGCTGTAAGCCGTTGGCGCCATCAATTGCCGCCGCATCATAGAGGTCCTGGGGAATGTTGGCCAGTCCTGAGGTAAAATAAACCATGTTCAAGCCGGTCCAGCGCCAGGTCGCCATAATTAACATAGCCGGAATGGCTAAGTCGGCAGTTTCCAACCAGCGTTGAGGCGGAATCCCCACCAGGTTAAGCCAACTATTGAGCAAACCTTCTGGGGCCAGGATCAGGCGGAATACCACGCCAACTACCACTAACGAAGTCAGAACAGGCAAAAACAAGGTGGTGCGGAATATACCTGCTTTTTTGACCAAACCAGAATAAAGTAAGGCTGCCAAGACAAGCGGAATGACGATCAAGAGGATTAGCGTACCGGCTGTATAATAGACGGTGTTGAGCAACGCCTTATAAAAGGTGGGATCATTGAATAGAAATTGGTAATTACCGAGACCTATCCATTCACTTGAGCCGACGCCCTGGACTTTTTCAAAGCTTAACAACATGGCCTGAATGACGGCCCAGACCCGGAAGGTTAAAAATAAAATCAAGAAGGGGGCTAAAAATACAAACGGCACCACTTTGGGACGATGAAAGAAGGGCACACTTGGATTGTTCATCGAACCTACCTTACCATAGAATTTAATCTACCCACTTTTAATTGCAAGCAAAATTAGCTAACACGATGGGAAGGCTGGAAGAAAGGAAGGGTGGAAGCTGCTTAATATCCAGTCCTCCAGCCTTCCAATCTTCCCACATTATACGGCTTTTAGGTTTTTTGACTATTGCATAGCGTTGATCTCTTTGGCCGATGCGCTTAATAGTTCAGCAGGGGATTTATTCTCGTCAAATAAGCCAAAAGCCACTTTTTCGTTGAGGATGTTCATGGTTTCTGGATAGCGTGGGCCGGTATATTCGGGAGCGAGGCGATCCAACATGGCTTTAATATTTTGCATCACCGGCTCGTTGCTAAAGTAATCATCGGGCTTTTTGAGTTCTGGATCATCATAAACGTCGAGCCGGAAGGGGTCAAACCCAAAAACTGTCCAGATTTGAACCTGAGCATCGTAGGTTAGTTTGGCAAACTCCAAAAATTGCATGGCCGCATCTACTTTGGCCGGATCAATTTGTTTGGTAATGGTTGTACCGGTGCCGCCGCCCATGGTTGAGATAAACCCACCTTCTTTGAAGGCCGGCATAGGGCGGACGACCATTTTGCCTTTCAGGTCTGGCATAAACTCTTTAAAGCGGATCATGTACCATTGTGGCATCCAGACAGAGGCTGATTTGCCTTGATTCATAAACTCGTAGTAACTGGGGTCGTGATGTTGTCCACCCGGTGAGATGGTGGCAATTTCATGGACATGCACCATATCACTCGCTAACTGGAGCGCTTCTGCGTTAGCCGGACTATCCAGGATAAAATTACCATCCTTATCATAAGTACCACCACCATTTTGTAACATAAGACCTAAAATGGTAAACCGGCCGGTACTCTCTACCGTCGTCATCCAGGCTCCGGTTTTTTCCTTTACCAGTTTCCCGGCCTCGATATAATCATCCCAGGTTTTGATGCTGTCTACATCAACCCCGGCCTTGTCTAACAATTCCTTATTGTAGTATATAACAAACGCGCCCAGGTGAGTGTCAATCCCGTACGGCTTGCCCCCAATTTCATAAGGGGCCAGGCGGGTTTCAACCAGGTCTTTTCGATGTTTATCAACGATAGAGCTTAAATCATGGAATTGAATATCACCCCGCAGAAATGTGCCAAATTTGGCAATTTCAACATCCGCCAGGTCCGGGGCGCCGGTGCCGGATTGGAAGGCGATGAGGAGTTTGTCGTGCATTTCGTTATAAGGGAGGACTGTCGGTTCTAGCTTGATTTTCACATCGGAGTGTTCGGCGTTAAATCGCTCCATCTGGGCCAGATAATAATCTGCGTGGGCGTCTACGAAGGTCCAGAAGGTTAAGGTGACTTCTTTGGCTTCAGCGGGTTCTTCGGCCTGGGCCGCTTCGGCGGGCTGCTCCGCTTGCGGGGCAGGAGCAGCGGCGCTACCACATGCAGTCACTATCAAAAGCAAAATTGTCATAATTAAAAGCAACACTGCACTTTTTTTAAGAAACGTCTTTGTCAGGAACATCTTTGTAATCCTCCTTTGGTTTTTCTAGTAAAAATGGGTAATAACTCAGCCATGTCATTTCGAGCGACACGCTACGCAGGGAGCGAGACGCGAAGCGTCCTCATCCGTGGTTTGTAGACAATGGATTAGCAGATTTCTCGGCTTTCAGCCTCGAAATGACATGAGGGGTGAATAGTTACGCTTTTTAACGTGTTTCCGGCTGTCTTTCCTCCTTCTCTTGATGATCGGTTATCATAACAGTTAGCGGTTTTCAAAAGCAAAAAGGTGGGGGAAGCTGGCCAAAGGGGCGTTTCCCACTTTTAGGGGCGAGCTGAAAGCTCCAGCAGTCTACCTGAAAAGTGGGTTTGACGACAAGGTGGTGGCATGATAAGATAAACGCCCTGGGAAAGAAATTACGGTATACCGCTAATTTCAAATACCATTGTATACCCCCGCTGAGGGTATAAACAAGGGCGTTAAGCGGACAAAAAATAGGACTTAAATTAGGACATGCCCACTTTTGAAGAGTTTGAACTATCTTTGCGCCATGTTCTGATTCATTTTCGTGACCCGGCTTTTCACCCCCCGGAATTATTGTGGTCTGTTCTGGGCTACAAACCACACCAGGGCGTCGAGGCAATTCAAACTGCCATCACCCAAACCATCGAGAGCCTTAAACCGGCCTCGGCCAATACTGCCTCCAGCCTGCGTAACCAGCGTTTCTATGAACTGCTGACCTGCCGCTATATTCAGGAATTGACTCAAGAAGAAACCGCCGACCGCTTGGGCATCACGCCTCGCCACGTGCGGCGCGAACAGCAGCAAGCGGTCCACATGTTAGCCCGGCTTTTCTGGGAGAAAAGACCGGGACATGCGCCGCCCTCGGTTGAAGTCCTGCCGGACGCAGGACCAGAGCAAGAAACACTAGCCTGGCGATCCCAGGTGAGAGAAGAATTGGCCGCTTTACAGCAGAGCGCACCGGGGAGTGTAGTTGAGGTAGCCGCTGCCTTGCGAGGGGTAATGAAAATAGGCCAGGCTTTAACTTCGCAACACGGCATCACTTTGCAGCTAGAGCCGGCAGAGTCCGGTCTGACGGTGGCCATGCACCCCTCCGTCCTCCGGCAAGTGCTCATCACCGCTATCGAGAAACTGGCGCAGAGTATGGCGGCGGGTCAAATAACCCTGGCAGTTGAGCGGATAGGGAATCGCGTTCGCCTCTTGATAACCGGTACACCGGCGGTCACAAAACGTCCCCCGAACAGCGATCTGATTCAAGAAATTCTGGCCGCTCATGGCGACTCGGTGGAGGCTTACCTGGAAGAAGATCAGGTCGGCTTTCGGATAGAGTTGCCGACAGTAGATAAAGCGACTGTATTGGTTATTGACGACAACGCCGATTTGGTTCATTTCTACCGGCGTTATACCACCGGCACGCGCTACCAAATTGTCCACCTGGCCGAAGGGCAGCCCGTTCCCGAGACCATTAGCAAAATTGATCCCGATATTATTGTGCTCGACGTGATGCTGCCCGATACGGATGGGTGGGAGCTGCTGACCGATTTGCGAGAGCAACTGGCAACCCACCCGATTCCCATTATTGTTTGCTCCGTTATTCGCCGGGCTGAATTGGCCCTATCGCTGGGCGCGTCGCTCTATTTGCCCAAACCGGTTGGGCGGCAGCAGTTTATTGAGGCGCTCGATCAAGTTCTCCCTCTGGCTTCAGTAAAAGGGTAGAAAGCTCAAGCGAACCCCGTAAGAATTTATCCACCGATATTCCCGTTTCAATTGTCACCGCCAGGGTGGGGCTGGTCAGCGGGCGGCTGGCCGGGTTCTGGGCGGAGATGACAATAGCCGGAATATCTTTAATCGTTTCATCCTGTTTTTTTTGAGCTAAGGTTTGCCAGCCATCTATCGTGGGCATGGTCAGATCAATCAGCATGAGATCGGGTTGGCTCTGTCGTAGTTGGGTCAACGCCTGTTCGCCACTGGAAACAGTTATCACCTTCAGGGTAGGGTCAAACATCAACAACATTCGTTTTAGCAAGCGGTGCAAATCAGGATCATCATCAGCAATCAACACACTTTGGATGGGTTTGTCCAGAGCCTTAAGAGTCTTTTCTAAATCAGCGCGCATAATCGGTTTGATTAAATAATGGGTCGCGCCCGCTTCAAACACTTGATGGGTGTAAGATGGAAAGTTACCCGTGATAATCGGGGTGTCCGGCAGTTCTTTCCTGGCTTGCTCAACTAACAACGGCGCATTCGCAATTGCCGCCACGTTGATGATAACCGCGTGCGCAGGTACAGTTTGGGCTTCGTGAATGGCTTGTTCCACGCTATCCGTTTTAATAAATTCAATTTCATCCGAGCAATGGGTCAACTGCCGATACAGATCAGCGGTATCATCGCAGATTAAAATTCGCTGTTTGTAGGGCAATTGGGGCAGTTTTGCCTGGGAGGTCCGTTCATGCCAAACCCAATCGGGGTTAACCCAACGGGCGGCTGTGGGCGAAGGCGATGCCGGCGGTGAGATAGGCAGCTTGAAAGAAAAAGTACTGCCTGGCCCCCCCATTGGGATTTTAGATTTTGGATTGCCGATTTCGGATTTTGGCTCCGAGACGCCTATCGAAATTCCGAAATCCACAATCGGCAGTGAGGGTGAGGCGGGGCTTTCCAGCCACATTTGGCCGCCATGCATTTCGACAAATTGCTTACTGATGCTCAGGCCCAACCCGCTGCCCTTCTGTTCGCGCCAGGGATTGGTTTTGCCCTGCCAGAAAGGTTCAAAGATTCTTTGGGTGTCTTCCGGTAACACGCCCGGTCCCGTATCAGTGATATTAACCACCACATACTGCTCCTGGCGATAGGCCGATACGGTGACGCCGCCCTGATCGGTGAAGCGGGCCGCATTGCTAACCAGATTAAGCACTACTTGGCTAATCCGAGTCCGATCACAATAAACTGGGGGGAGATCAACCGGAATAGCGACCTGTAAGGTGAGTTCCTTTTTCTCTAAAAGGGGACGCACAATGGTTAGGGCGCTCTCAATTTCCTGGCCCAGATTCGTCCATTCCCGGTGCAGGGTCAGCCGGCCTACTTCGGTCTGGCTAAGGTCTAAAATATCATTCACCATTTTGGAGAGATGTTCGCAGTTGCGCTGGACAATCATTAAATCTTCCATCAGCGGCGGCGGTAACTCTTCGCCATAAATCTCCGGCGTATTCATCAAGACATCGGTCAGGCCAATAATCATATTGAGTGGAGTCCGAAATTCATGACTTACTTTCGCTACAAAGGCCGTTTTGGCTGCTTGAGCCTCCTCTGCCGCTAGACGCATTACATTCACTCGTTCATTGAGTAAATCCAGCTCTCGATAAGCATGGGCCAAGTCATCCAGGGCTTGCTGCAACTCTACTTTTCGGTCGCGCACTTCTTCGAGTAAATCCCGCGCCCGGCTAAAATTTGTCCACGACCAATGCGTAATATCATGGAGGGGATGATAGATGGCAAACATAATCCCGACCATAGTCCAGATTGCCATCAACATCATGACCACAGCACCCGGATCAGCCTCGATAGCGGCAAATTGGGTTATTACCAGTAACGATACACTCTCAACCATGGCGATAACCGTTGCCGCCGTCAAGCCGTTTAGAATTGCTGCCACCGCCACCGGGATGACCAGCAGCGATAGAAAAACGTTTGGCTCCAGCCAAAACACCCCTGTCAAAACAACTAGGGCCACCGCCATCAGCAGAAACCACCGCGCCGCTTTAAGTTGCCAGCCGGAGAGCAGCCAAGTTGTCACCGCAGCGATTTGGGCCAGGAGACCCAGCCTCACTGCCTTAAACGACTCGCCGGGGCCGGCCAGGTAATCGCTGGCCAGAAAAAGAACCAGGCCAAAAAATACCAGCCCCATCGCCACCAGCTTGGGCGAGATAAATAACTCCCACTCCCTCATCGTCTCTGTTTTCGTCACGCGACTCACCTCCACGCCCGGCTGCAACGATGCAGAACCTCAGCATAGCCCCGCAATTGAGTATCAGTAGATCCAATTTTCTGAGGAGTAAGGCACGCCCACGTGCCGAACACCGCCGCACGTGGGCGTGCTGGCTCCTCAAATTTGGATCCACTGAGTATTACTACCTGTTTATAATTAAATAATAGGGCAGCGATTAAGGCAAAGAGGAGGGTAGGTCTTAGCACGGCTTTGCTTTAATTTTTGACAAATCAAAGGGAGCAGAACCGCACAGAAGTCATGTCATTCCGACCGCAGGAAGGAATCTTCGTTACCACTGCCTAAGATGTTACAGCGAGCAAGGGGACGCCTACGCGTCGCTGGCGTTCGAAATGACATGCCAGAGAACAATTGTTTTTTTCTCCATCAATTTGATAAATTATTAAATTTAATCAATTCAACTTTAATAAATCGGGCTGGTGTTGATAACGGGCCGCCCAGTCCAAGCGAATTTCAGTCACGAACTAACCGGCCAAAACGGTCAAAGCTAACTGATGGTGCCAAGCGCGATATTTAATGGCTTGAAATTCATCCCAGCCCAAATCGGATTTACTGTCTTGGTTACTGCGTTCGGCAAAGTGACGGACCAATTTGCGCCAGACCATCGTTTCTAAGGAGGTAGTCGGGGCCACGTTACTCAAGGTGTAGATGCCCCGGCTTTCATCCCGGCGGGTCAGTAACCACTCTCGACGCATGGTCTGCTGGTAGATGGTCCAGACCGGGAGCAAGGCGAATTACTCATAAATGGTGTAGATTTTGCTCACCTGTGCCAGTTTTGCGGCCTATGTTCGCCATCGTTCGTTCTGTTTCTAGCCGCAGCAAACCGCTGAGGTAACTCAGACCATACTCGCTGGTATCCGCGTCCGGGTCTGCCGGTAAGGTCGAAATTCTTGATAGAAAGAGCCAGTCTTAATCGGCTGGTTTTTTTTATTTTTTACTCATCTTGTGAAAAAACCACAACGGTATAGGGACCGATGCTGATCTGACTGTGGCAGGGCAAGCCGTCAAATTCGCCTTCTTGGGCTTCAACGTCGGGGCTGGGGTGATTGGCAAAATCGGGGCCGTAATTATAGGAGTCGCTGTTAAAGCGAGCCTTCCACAGGCCGGCGCGAGGGAAGCCGATGGTGTAACCTTCGCGGCTTTGCAGAGTCATGTTAACCACCACAATCACGCTGTCGCCGGGGCCTTGTTCGGCCCAGCGGTGAAAGGCCAATATCTTGGCGGCATCATCAAAATGGAAAATATGGACTTCTTGCCCGCATAAGCCGCGTGTGATGCCGGCCAGATTCCGCCGCAGGGCAATCAAATCCCGGTACATGCTGAGAATCCCACCCTGTTCCTCGGCCCGTGACCATTCGACCGGGTCCTGATCGTGAAACCAGCGATCCTCCAGAAATTCCTGTCCCTGGAACAGCATGGGGATACCGGGCGAGGTCAACACCAGGGCTGCGCCCAGGGTGGACCGCTTTTTAGAAAACCAATTGTCCACCTGGCCCGGCCAAATTTCTTCCGGCACGCGGGCGCGGCCATTGGCTACCTCGTCGTGCGACTCGGTATAAATTACGCGGGTGAAGGCATCCAAATCGTAGCGGTGCTCAATAGCCCGGCAGACGGCGCTCAAGTCCCGAAAGTTATCGTCGGGCGAAATGATGGCCTGGCGGACGGGGTGGACAAACTCGCTGTCCCACTGAGCGCCAAAGCCGGCCCCGCCCGCGCCCACGTCTTTTATTACCCAGGGATTTTTGCGCAGGTCTTCGGCAATGCAGAGTTTACCGGGGAAACGCTGCTGGATTTCGGCATTAATCCACTGCATTAACCCCCAGCCTTCGGGAATATCATTGGCCGGATTGGCGTCGTTGCCTTCAATGTTCTTGATATAGGCGGTGGCATCCCAGCGCAGCCCGTCCACGTGATACTCTTCAAACCACATGAGGGCGTTATCCCGCAAATATTGGCGCACCTCGCCCCGGCCATAATCGGGCCGGGTATCGCCCCAGGGGGTGTGAGAGCGGTGATCGTTGTAAAAGTAGATACCGCCCTTGCCGTTTTCGCTCCAGCCGTCAAATTGCCATAAATCAATATCGGTGGGGCCAAAGTGGTTGTAAACCACGTCCACAATGACGGCCATCCCATGCTGATGCGCCGCTTTGACAAACTGTTTGAAGCCGTCCGGCCCGCCGTAAATGCTTTCGACGGCAAAGGGGTGACAGGGATTGTAACCCCAGGAAAAATCGCCGGGGAACTCGGCAATGGGCATCAGCTCAATGGCATTGATCCCCAACTGCTGGAGATAGGGCAGTTTTTCCATGGCGCTGGCAAAGCTGCCCGGCTGGTCGCCGGGATCATCGTTAAACGTGCCGATGTGCATTTCATAAATCACCAGCTCGTTCCAGGAGGCCATGCGAAAGCGGTCGTCGCCCCAATCGAAGGCGGTAGGATCATAAATAATGCCATTGCCAACCGAGTTGGTCACTTTTCTGGCATACGGGTCAATTTTCGAGAGGGTGTAGCCTGGTCCATAGATTAAGTAACGGTATTCATCCCCGGTTTTGGCCTCGGCCACATTAGCCGACCAGTAACCATTTCGTTCGCTGAACAAAGGGGTGGTGGTCTTATGCCAGTTGTTAAAGGTTCCGGTAACATAAACTTTTTTGGCGTGGGGCGCCCATACTCGGAAGGTAACGCCCTGGGCATGGGGCACAGCCCCCATTCCGGCCTGTTTGGTTGTTGTATCTGTTGGGTTGATCACGTTTGCTCCTTAAGGGGTTATTTCAAAAATAAGACCGCAAAGGTTATCCATGACAAAACCTCTGCGGTCTTTCCTGGTTGTTAGGTCAAAAATTTCATAGGTTAGCGGTCGGGGCTGGCCGGCTCAGAAATCTGTTCCAAAACTTCGCCTTTCAGAGAGTCATTAGCCGTATCTACAGCCAAATCTCCCAAAGAGACAATTCCCACCAGTTCATCCTTCTCATTAAGCACTGGCAGCCGGCGAATTTGCTCCGCTCCCATCCGCCGAGCGGCCTGAGCTACGTCTTCGTGTTCATAGCCGTAAACAAAATCTGTGGTCATCACTTCGGCCACTGCCGTGTGCTTGGGGTCAAGCCCTTCGGCCACCGCTCGAATGGTAATATCCCGATCGGTGACGATGCCGACCAACTGCGTTCCTTCCCGAACCAGGAGTGCGCCTATATCCAGGGATTTCATTTTGACCGCAGCTTCTTGTAAGTTTGAATCAAATTCAACGACTTCTACATTTGGGGTCATAACATCTTTGAGTTTCATCATTATCTCCTCGTGAATAGTCTTTACCAGTCACTATAATCCCACTTGCGCTTGCTGCCCATACCAGAGTAGGTAATCTTTAGAATAAGCAAGAGCGATCTTCTATTAGCTCCTTTGGCTGTTTTTGTTTGGGCAGCATAGTCTACCTGGGTAATATAATTTGTACTCCTGTTGGGTGAGTATTGGGCTAAAGAGTCAAGGCAGTGCTACAACGGGTAGAATTATCAAAAATAGTTCTACCGGCATGGCTCATTTCGCCCAGTTTAGTGTAGAAGCAGGCAGAAATAGTTGCTATAATGCCTTCAACTTTTTTGCATAATGAGCTGATTGACTGACAAATTTAATCTTTCATTCCAAAATACCGGAGAAGATACAAAAATTGATAAAACGATGGTAAGCAAGAGTAAGATTTTGGGAATGAAAGGATAAAAATCCTTCAATTCTGTTAATCCTGCTCTGAACTTTGACCGTAATGTTAAATCTGTCAGCCAAGGTGAAATCTATGTTACAGCCAGACCTTATTCAGAATCTTAACCTCATTGCTGTCGAAGGGTGGGAATACCACAAACTCCCCCCCGAAACCTTGACCCCTTCCGGGGGTGGAACAGGGAGGTGGTCCGAGACATCTGGCGGGGGCAAGTCGCCTCGGTCGCATCACAAAAAAATGCTTTCATCGGCGGCTCACCTTGTTACCGGGAAAGCATCGCACTAATTAAGAAAAGCCAATTCAGCAAAAAGCCCAGGTTATCCCTGGGCTTTTGGGTTTTGATCGCCTACTGCCTGACCGGTTTTTGCGCCGCAAGCATAATTCGCTTCCCCTTCAAGAGGGTAGCCCGACGTGACCGGTAGCTGTTATAGGAACGGAGTTTGATAAAGCCGCCTTCCTCCAGCAGATATACCAGATCAGGGTAAGTAATAATGGCATGCCGGTCGGTTTTGCGTAATTTGGTAGCATGGCCGTTGGGCGCTTCAATAATATATTCGTTGCGCTGGGTAAAAGTGGCTTCATGCACATCGTACTCATATTGGGCTTGATGCTGAACGCGCAACCCAGCCACCGATTTTTTGGCGCAGGGTGGTTCGGGATCATTTTTAAGAAACCATAGCAGGTTCGGAATATCTAAAAAAAATAATCCGCCCGGTTTGAGGGCGCGATAGACTCGCTCCAGGGCATCTACCTGGGCCTCACGCTCCAGCAAATAGGCAAACGGCCCATTAATCGCCGTAATAAGATCATAAACCGAGCGCTGCTTGATATCGTTAAACCCCCCTGGTCGGACCTCGACGTTTTGGAGCGTTTCAGCCAGTTGGAGTGCTTGAGCATAAAAGTCCGAGTCAATCTCCAGTCCCTCCACTTGCCAACCGAGTTGAGCATACTTGGGCAGCATCTTCCCCGGCCCGCAGCCTACATCCAGCAGCCGCACCTTTTTGCCTAACCGATACGACTGGGTGAGCCGGTAGATAAACCTAACCACCAGATCGGGGCCAGGGCTAAAGGCGGAGTACAATTGGCTTGGCAAATTTTTTACTTCACTGACGCTGCTCATTTCGATCCTCATGGATTAAATTACCTGCGCAATCTCGTTCCCACGCTTGGCGTGACGCGCAGCGTGGGAATGAGATTGCGTTGCTATTCCCTAGGCGGGTTTAGTATAACGAGTTTCAATTCTTTCTTTGATCAAAGCCCGGCTTTGTTGGGCCGATAAATTCTCGTTCTGCTCTATGGCCTCAGTTTCAACCGCCAGTTCTTCATCCTTCACCGCCTGGCGAAACCAGCGCGAGTAATCGCCTCGCTGTAAATGGTACTGCCACGTTTCATCGTCTACACCCTCAGCGATTTGAGTAAAGATCATCAGGTTTTGCGCTTTGAGATTAAGTTTTCCTTCCGGCCCGCGAAAGTAAAAGACTCGGTCATGGGTCATTTCACCCTCGGCATATTTGCGGATATGCCGCTGATGTTCGCTGCGAGGCGGAACGCTGCGAAACCAAAATGGCTCCACCGGGGGACGTCGGGACCAAGCTATCGCATCGCCGGGTTGGAGTTTGACGACCGGCAGCGAAGGAACCGTTTCTCCCCCCACTTCGCAAAAAGCACGAATTGTCTGCTGGGGCGCTTCGCCAATCGCCAGAATCAAATCAACCTGGTTCAAAATAGGCGGAGCGACATGCTCGGGGTGAACCGTAATCAACACCAAACCGTGGAGTTCCTGCGGCACAAGTGTCGCCGATGGCTCCCAAGAAGCCGGCAGCAAATGATGTGTTTCGTCAATGACGATCCAATGGGGCCGTCCGGTTCGAGTGCGCAGTTCTAGCAGGGCGGGAAACAACTCATCAAAAAAGGCAGGCCGGTGTTCCAGGGCGATACCCAACAGGTTAATGATCGCGTTCTGCTGCGGCTGCTCCAACAACTGCACGACTTCCTGAGTTGTCGGCGGGCGCTTGCTATCGCCCAGCACGACCACGCCATCAAAGTTTTGATAATCGCCTTCGGGGTCAATAATGCAAAATTGATAGCCCTGCTCCGCCAGTCGTTCCAAGAAGCCTGTAGCCAGGGTTGACTTGCCTCCCCCCGAAGTCCCGGCGATCAAAAAGCTGATCCCAAAAGGAGGCAGATGGAACTCCTGGCCGTCGGGCCGAGTCCCCAGCAAGATTTGATGTCGGGCCAATTTAGCTTCAAGTTCGCTTAGATCAGTCGCCAGGAGTTGGCCGATTAACTCGATAACGCCGACGCCGTGATCGCCGCGGGTTACAAAATCGGCTGTCTCTTTGACTTTAGGCAGCGCATTAGCGACCGCTGCAGAACATTCACACAAACTCAAAAAAGCGTGATCATTCTCGGCATCACCAATGCCAACCACATTATGAGGCGAGAAGCCCAATTCACTTAGGGCCGCGGTGAGACCAAAGGCTTTATTCACGCCCGACGGCAGCACCATGACCGCGCCTTTATTAAAAATAACTTGTAGTTCCAGGCCCAATTCGTGAATAGCTTCTAAAACTGTGGTTTCGTGGGGGGTCCAGGTAGCCACAATACAGCGCCCCACCGACAGCGGCGCTACCCCCCGCTGGTTTAACAGAGCCACCAATTCCTCAGAGGGGCTGCTACAGAGAAGTTTTTCTTCTCGGGTAGCCGGCCGATAAAGCAAGGCCCCATTCTCGGCTACTACTCGATCAAAAAGGTCAAGCCGAGGGAAAACTTGCGTCAAAGGCTCCAACTCACGCCCGGTAACGAGAATTAACTTGCGGCCCGAATTCTGGACGCGTTTCAGGGCAGCAATCGTCTCGTCATTAACCCGGCCATTCAGGGCCAACGTGCCATCATAGTCACAAGCCAAGGCAAAGTATTTCATGGTGAAAGTTTGTCAGGGGTACGAGCTACAATGCTCTTTAGACCACAGTTTCCTGAGCACCGATCTGGCGCATAACCGCGGCTACCTGATCAGCTCGCCCTTCGTCGGTCTCTACGACCACCAGCACTCCATCCCGCGACACGCGTTGGGCGAAGAAGGTGGCCTGCTCTTCGTCAACTCCTCTGTCCAGTAAGTCTTGTTTGATCGCCGCTTCCACCGAACGTGGATCGGGGGCTGCGTCCTCCACTACCGGCACCAGGCCAATGGGATTGTTAGAACCGGTGGGCGCTGGCATCGCTACTCCGGTATCTCTGTCGGTAATCAGGCCGGAAAAACTGGCCTGATCCATGAGTTCAACCTCGTCACTGCTGTCCTTACCGCCAATACCCTGACGGAAGAGCAGTTCCATGGCCTGTTCCGCCTCTCGATCACTGCCAAACAAGCCGATGACTGTCTTTTTGCTGCTAAAGATGCCCATGATAAAGCTCCTTCTTTGTTTTTATAAGCATTATAGAGTTCTGTTTCTGGCAAAACTACACTCAATCAGGCAGTCTTTTCCCCCAGAAAAGAGCTATCTTCCGCTAATTCTACTAATTTCAAGAGAGGGGAATTATCTTGCCCAATTGAGTTAGTCCTGCTACTACCTTAGTTAGCCAGAGTGAATGTCCGCAAAACAAGGAGGTGTGCTTCACGATTTCGCTCTAAGTGGAGCGACAATTAGAATGGGTAAAGGTAGGCTCTCAAGCCCAAGAGAGCGAGTAGAAAATAATTCTTTTATCTCTGTGAAACTACCCATCAGAGTATGGGGGCAGGCACGGGAAGATGATAAGCTATATTACAATGGATTTACTTTTTGATTTTGATTGGCAGCGAATTTTTGTTCCCAGCGTTTCTCTGGTCGAGATTGTGCTGCGGGGATCGTTGATGTATTTGATCCTGTTTACCATCCTGCGCTTTGTGTTAAAGCGTGAAGCAGGCGCGGTCAGCATTACCGACCTGCTGGTGGTAGTTCTGATTGCCGATGCGGCCCAGAACGGCATGGCCGCCGATTATACTTCTATTACCGAGGGGATGGTTCTGGTGGGGACGATTGTTTTTTGGAGTTATATCCTTGATTGGCTGGGCTATTCCTTTCCAGCTTTGCAAAACTTTGTCCACCCCCCTCCTTTGCAACTAGTAAAAGAAGGGCAGCCTTTATGGCGCAATATGCGCCGGGAGTTGATTACCGAAGATGAACTAATGACCCAACTACGCCGGGCTGGTGTAGAAGAATTGAACCAGGTCAGGGCGGCTTATATGGAAGGGGATGGTCATATCAGCATTATTGCCTACGACAATAATAAAGTTAATCAAAGCAACGAGGATGGAATAAGGTAACAAAGATGGCGCTGAACAAAAATAGGATGAGGTGGAATATTACCGGGGCATCTTCGATGTGTGTGTTCATTTTGGCCGCCGCTCTGATATTCCGCCGGGAAAAATCCTAGAAAGGAGATTATCTATGTCTCGATTAGTTCGGTCCTTAATTCCTATGGTCATCTTTTTATCCGGCCTTCTGCTCATCCCCTACTTTTCCTGGCCCGACGAAGCCTTTAGCTGGCAATTCTTTGCCGATACTTATGGCTACGGGTATGGTATGAGCGCTGACCGTTAGCGTAATTTAGCTTTTCTCCCCTCTCAAATAGAGACGCACGGTGAGGTGCGCCTCTTTTTATTTCCCTGGTCTCAAACCCTTAAATTTGCCGGGCTTCCCACTCAAAAAAGGCTTCGGCTACCTGCCGGAACAGCGGTGCGGCTACTTTAGAACCTTCGCCGGCGTGTTCAAGGAGAACAGCAATGGCGACGCGCGGCTCGTCGGCGGGAGTGTAGCCGGCAAACCAGGCGTGGGGCTGCTTCTGGCCCGATTCGGCGGTGCCGGTTTTGCCGGCAACAGTGTAAGCAATGCCGTTAAAGGCAGCGCGTGCCGTACCCCGCGCCCCACTGACCACCGCTTCCAGGCTTTGCCGAATCAAAGTGGTACTTTCCGGGGAGAGGGGCAGCGTTCCCGCCACCTCCGGCTCAAAGAGCTGTACTGTGCCGTCCACATTGACAATCTTTTCGACCACGCGCGGGCGCAGCAGCCGGCCGCCGTTGCCCATCGCAGCTAGCAAACGGGCAATTTGCAGCGGCGTGGCGAGGCTGTATCCCTGGCCAATGGCAGTATTAACCGCATCGCCATCGAAAACAGGTTGGTTATAAGTAGTCTGTTTCCAAGCGTCGTCCGGCATGACTCCCGCACTCTCGGTCAAACCGAGAATATCGGTGGCGACGCCCAGGCCAAAAGCCCGGCCCCAGTTGGGCAGCAGTTGGGGGTCGTGCCGGTGTAAGGCCAGGCCCAATTCGTAGAAGACCACGTCGCAGCTTTGGGTCAGGCCGTCTACCAGATTGATCCGCCCATGCCCGTTTTGCAGCCAGCACTTCTTTTCAAACTCCTTGCCCAGGCCGGCCCATCGGCCGGTACAAACAAAGGTGGTTTCAGGTTTGACGTCAAGCGTCTCCAAGGCCGCGCTGAGGGTGACAATCTTAAACACGGAAGCCGGCGGGTAAAGCCCCTGCGTGGCCCGGTTCAGCAAGGGCCGCTTCTCATTGGTATAAAGCTTGGCCCAGGCATCCACATCAAAGCCGGTGGTAAAAATGGCCGGTTTGAAGCGTGGGTAGCTGGCCATAGCGTAGATAGCGCCGCTGTTAGGGTCCAGCACCACCACTGCCCCCAACCGCTCACCCAAAAGCCGTTCCACAGTCGCCTGAAAGAGGCTATCCAGGGTCAGATAAACGCTGCTGCCGGCGCGCGCGGTTAAGGTGGCAATTTCGGAAAGGACCTGGCGGGCCGAGGTTAGCGTCACCAGCCGCCCGCCGCGCTGACCGGCCAACTCTTTTTCGGCCCAATTTTCCACCCCGGCTAAGCCCACTAGTTCGTCGCCGCGATAACCCTGCACCAGGTATTCTTGCTTGCGTTCCGCCGGAATCTTGCCCATATAGCCGATGATGTGCGCCCCGGTCTCGCCGTCGCTGTAGGTCCGCACCTCGTGGGTACGACGATCTACCCCGGCCAGGTTATTGAGCAAATTGTCGTTTTCCAGGCTGGTTTCAAAGGTAATATCGGCCACGGGCACAAACCAATCGGGCTGGGCCGCGTTAATTTGGGCCTGAATCCACTCCACCGGCACTTTGGTCAGCGATGAGAGATATTCAACTGTTTTCTGCGCTTCCTCCAGATATTGAGGGATAACGCCAACAGTGACCATTTGCCCTTGCGTAGCCAAGGCATGGACGTTTTTATCGTAAATGTTGCCACGAGTAGGCTGCTCACTTAGAAAGGCCAGGCTGACGCCTTCGCCCAACTGGGGCAAAACCAGCGTCGGCTGCCACTCGATACCCCAGCGGCCTTCGCTGAAGGCGAGCTGCATGGTATTATCGGCGGTAAGGGGGCCAAACAGATTGGTTTGCCAGACCGAGCGGAAGGTGGCCGAAGCCTTGTCATCCTGGTGCAGCAACGAGCCAAGCTGATTGGCAATTTGGGTGGCGGTGGCTTCGGTGGTGGCGCTGGTGTAATAAGTTTGGAATTGAGCGAAAGTAAGACGAGCCTGGGAAGCAGGGGTCAACAGGCTGTACATGGTTTCGTAATTGCCCAGGCTCCAGGCGGTCAAGTATGTTTGAGCAACGGCGTCGGCGCTGGGCAGCGGGGTAGGAGTAGGGGTTGGTAGCGGAGTTGGGGTGGGGCCTTCTACGGCAAAAGGGGTAAGCTGGGGCGCGCAGCCGCTTATCAGCAGGGCAATGCCCATGCTTTTAATAAAGATGCGCCGTGGAATCCTTCGGGGAGCTACCATAACAAAATTATAGCATCGAGCCGGTTCGCTGTAAAAACAGTCAGCTTAACTTTTATGTTTACACCCAAGATATAGGAAAAAAACCATTTGGGCCACAAGATATAGTAGATTGCCAAACTTCCTCTCTCCCTGTAGAATGAGTTATTATTATGGCTCACCCTCCCGACGATCCGCCAAAAAATCAACTGACCGGCCTGCTGGATGCACTTGAATTGCTTGCTGGCCCAAGTTTGTGCTTACGAACGAGCGCTGCCGGCCGAAAATTACCCCGCTCGTGCCGCCGTGGCTGCTCTGGGCGAATTAGCCCGGCAAGCCATGAATGAAGCCCGTGATCTGGCCACTTCTCTCGAAACGGTATCTATCGCACCGCCGCAAAATTACCCGGATTGTAGAAGTGCTGGGCGTGGAAAATGATCGCTACGTGCCGCAAACACTCTGTACCTATAATGTTGACTTGGGGCAGCTAGAAGCCACCCCGGCCCGCGCCGGTTGGGAAGAGCACATCCGCCAGGGGCTGACGTATAGGTATAGGGATTTCTTCCTTCGGTCGAAATGACATACTCTTCTTGAAATAACAGCTTCATTTCGAAAATTACTTAACCATCCAAGTTTTGTTAGAAGTTATTTGACCTCACTGCGAAATCATTTCATAATAAGTACCTATCCGAAAACCCGTAGGTTGGCATCCCTATGCCAGCCTCTAAGTAAGTGTTTCGACAACTAATGAGCCAAAATTAAGAGGCTCTTCTAGCCAGGTAAAGAGGTGATCTTTTGTGCGGATCATGATTGTGGACGACCATGCAGTTGTTCGTTTAGGTTTAAGTAATTTATTAACTCGCCAACCTGGCTGGCAGGTGGTAGCCGAGGCTGGCACAAAGGCCGAGGCAATTCAACGGGCCGGTGAGTCGAAACCTGATATTGTGCTGATGGATGTTCGGTTGGGCCAGGAGAGTGGAATTGAGGCTTGTCGAGAGATTGTTAAAAATCATGCGGCCACAAAAGTAATTATGCTAACCTCTTTTGCCGAGGATGAACTGCTGGTGAAGGCAATTTCGGCAGGGGCGGTCGGCTATGTCTTGAAACAGGTTAGCAATGACCACTTGATTCAGACGATCCAAATGGCGGTTGAAGGCACTGGCTTGCTAAACCCTGCGGCCACAAACGAGGCTCTGACCGAGTTGCACAACTCAACCCGTCCTGAAGCCTTTGCCGAACTTTCGGCGCGAGAGCTAAAAGTATTAAGCCTGATTGTGCAAGGCAAAACCAACAAAGAGATTGCCGCCAGTCTGCATTTGGGCGAGGGTACGGTGCGTAACTATGTCGGTCATATTCTGGATAAACTGGGTTTAGCCAATCGAGCCGAAGCCACTGCATATGCGGTTCGTCATCATCTTGATCAGTATTTGAAATCTTGATTGCCCGTTGCTTTTCGCTCTGAAGGTTTCTTCTCCACCGCCCTCCCCGGAGGGCGGTTTTGTTTGACTAACAGTTGGTGATAGGACAATTGTCAGGAGATAAAATGACATCTGACACTATTCGTCGGGGCTGTTTGGATTTATGCTGGATGTTACCATTGGATAAGGATTAATGTTTAGGATTGGGAAATCAATCAATTATGGAATTTAAGGCGCTGCATATTCCTACGCTCACGGAAGAAGTTGCGACAAAGTTGGAAGCCCGGTTTCAGTGTTTACCGGGCATAGAGCAACTCACGATTACGTTGGAAACCCAGGAAGTGGATATTGTCTTTGATGAGGATCAAATCGGTTTCCGGACGCTGGCTCAGGAACTAGAAGCAGTGGGCTGCCCTTTGCGTGGCATCAGCGCAGCTTTATTTATTTAACCCCACAGCCACATTCGCCCTGGCCTTGCCGCTCCTCCAGCCGGGGGATCACCGTCGCCGCTGCGCAATGCCCTCGTCAACCGTCTTGCGAGCGATCACTTCATATAAGATCGCTTGAGTATTCCCCCGTTTGCGCAACACCCGCCCCAGCCGCTGGATGTACTCACGGGCGCTGGCGCTGCCCCCCAGCACTACCGCAATTTTGGCCTCCGGCACATCCACTCCTTCATTCAACACTTTAGAGGTCACAATGGCCCGGTAGACCCCGGCCCGAAAGCCATCCAAAATAGCTTTGCGCTCGACGGCGACCGTTTGGTGGGTAATGGCCGGGATGAGATGCCGCCGGGCAATCTGGTAGGCAAAGCGGTTGTGGGCAGTAAAAATAAGCATCTGCCGGTCGCGGTGCTCGCGCAGCAGTTCATCGAGTACCGCTAACTTACCTTCGGCCTGATGAACAATCTCTTTTAATTTCAATTCGGCCACCTTGGCCCGCCGCGCCTGTTGATCCTGGGCGCTGCGCCGGGTCAGTTCGTACCACCAGCCGGCGCCGTGACTTTCACGCAGGCGGGCTTCGCGCACGTAGCCCAGGTAGGCTTCCAAGGCCGTATCATAAGCCGACCGCTCTGCCGAGGTCAGGTCTACCCGCAGCCGCACCGTGCGATATTCGGCCAGTTGCTCCCCGGCCAGATCATCAATCCGTTTTTCGTACAACACCGGCCCAACTAACTCTTCTAATAAGGCGGAAGGTGAAACATTTTGAGTAAAAGGGAAAACTTCGTTTTTTTCTTCCCTCCGCCTTCCGCCTTCATCCTTTATCCTTTCTGGGTAGGTGGCCGTCAGCCCCAGACGATACGGCGCGGCGCACATCAGGGCGATTTCGTGCCAGGAGGGGGCGGGCAGATGGTGGATTTCGTCAAAGATAATCAGCTTGAATTGGTCGCCCAGGGTTTCGGCCTGAGCGTAGGCGCTGGGGTAGGTGGTCACGGTCAGCGGCTCCAGCTTTTTCTCCTGGCCGTACCAAACGCCAATGGGCAGTCGAAAGGCATTTTCCAGCAGGGCGTACCACTGGTGAAGCAGGTCGAGGGTAGGTACCACCACCAGGGTGCTGACCGGCGTAGCGGCGATGGCTTGCAGGGCCACAAATGTTTTGCCCGCGCCGGTCGGCAAGATCACGCTGCCCCAACGGTCGCCGGCCAGCCAGGCGTCGAGGGCTTCAGTTTGGTAGGGATGGGGCGTGCGGTTGTCATTTAGGTGCAGGGACAGGTCGCGCCAGCGGGGGATGGTGTTGCGAATCTTTTGCTCTTTTAGCCAGGGCCGGATAACCCGATAGTGGACTGCCGGGCAGCGCCAGCGGGCGTTGAGCCAGTGGAAGGGAGCGGGCGGCGTTATTTCACGGGCAATCCCTTCCAATACCAGGGCGCCGCCCAGAAAGTAGGCATAAGGTGGGGAGGGTTGGAGGATTGGAGGGTTAGAGGAGGGGGCGAGCGGATTTTTTTTAACTTTGCCCATTTGGCTTCAGATTGAAGCGCCTATGGCGATGCGCCTGCAAAGTTTCGTCCACGCCAAAAAGTTCCTGCTGCAACAGTTGCTCCACTTTGGTAACCGTGAGGCGCAAATCCAGAGGAATCGTCTCAGAAATGTCCGCCGCCCGGCCTGATTGCAGCAGTTCGCCCGGGTCAACTCGCCACCATTGGAGCATGCGCCGGCCAAACTCCTCCCGGCTCAGGGCTTGCCGCCCGGCGACATTCAAGAGTCCGGCAAAATCGGCGTTGGGGCCGGCTAATCTTAACAACGCCTCGGCCAGCGACTCGACCCAGACCGGCTGGCGGATAGAATCACTGAATAATACCAGCGGCTGGCCGGTTCGCAGCCGGGTTATAAATCCTTCGGTGCCCCGGTCCATCTCTTCCAATCCGTAGATGAGTGAGGTGCGGATGATGGCGGCCCTCGGGTCAATCTCGGCCACGGCGGCCTCAGCTTCGGCTTTGGAACGGCCATAGGCGCTGAGCGGCGACGGCGGTGCGTCGTCGCTATAGGGCGCATTTTTGCCGTCGTGGACCATATCGGAAGAAACGTAAACCAGCCGTGCGCCCACGGCGACGGCGGCTTCGGCCACATAACGCGAGCCAAGCGCGTTGACCTGATGCATCATTTTATCATCACCCTGGCCGGGGTTGACGGCAGCCGCGTGAATAATCGCCTGGGGCGAAAGGGCGCTGATCAGGCGCAGCACGTCGTCACGCCGGGTCAGATCAAGGGGCAGGGCCTGTCCGGCTTTGATTTGACCCGGATGGCGGGTATAGGTGGTATAAACCTGGAAGGAGTCAACGGCTTTAGCCGTCAAATAACGGCCCAGATAGCCGCTGCCGCCGGTAATGAGTAAAGTTTTTTGACTCATCTTATTGACCGTTATACTCCACAGGCAGGTGAATGGTGAATGTCGAGCCGGCCCCCGGTATGCCGTTGCTGGCCACAGTAATGTCGCCGCCCATCATGCGGCAGTAGTGACGGCTGATAACCAGGCCCAATCCGGTCCCACCATAGTTGCGGGTTGTCGAAGCCTCGGCCTGGGTGAAGGGTTGAAACAGCCGCTCCATCTGTTCGGGTTTGAGGCCGATGCCGGTATCTATTACTTTAAAGGTAATTTGGGCAGGGGGACGGAGGAGCGGGGGAGCGGGGGAGATAACTGCACCTCTGCCCTCCTGCCCCCCTGCGCCTCTGTTCTTTGTTTCCTGCTTTTCAACAGTGAGCGTTATCATTCCATTCTCGGTAAACTTGGCTGCATTACTGAGCAGATTGAGCAGGCTTTGGCGGACTTTGGTCAGGTCGGCGCGCATGTGGCCCAGATTGTCGGGTTGGTTGACTACCAGGGTGTTGCCCTTTTTCTGGGCCAGCGGTTGGGCAATCGAGACAACCTCATTCAGCATCGTTGCCACATCAAACGTTTCCAGGTGCAGCTCCATTTTCCCGGCCTCGATTTTTGACAAATCCAGCACGCCGTTGAGCACACTCAGCAAATGATGACCGGCTTCGTTGATCTTTTTCAAGTCGGGGATGAGTTCCGGCTGATCCAACTCTTCCACTTCTTCTTGCAGCATCTCGCTATAACCAATAATGGCGTTGAGCGGGGTCCGCAGTTCATGGCTCATGCTGGCTAAAAAGGCGCTCTTGGCCTGGTTGGCCGCTTCGGCGGTTTGTTTGGCCTCCTGGAGTTCCTGTTGAGTGTACTGCATAATCGCCAGCATACGATTGATGTCTCCGGCCAGGCCGGCTAGCTCATCCTGTCCAAACATCACCATCCGGGCCGAAAGATCCCCTTCAACCCCAATCCGGCTGACCCCTCGACTCAAACGAGCCAGGCGGGCCAGAACCAACTTTTCTAACAACCACAAGGTCAGCAGCCCAAATACCAGGCTCACCGCCACCAGCGACAGGGCAAAGAAACGCAGGCTACCCAGGCCTTGGGCGTAAATATTCCGGGGCAAATCCACTCGCAGAATCAAGGCCGGTTGGCCGTAAATGTCCAGCAGCGGGGCGTAACCGGCAATGGTATTAGCCGTGAGGGGCTGTGTAAAGGTCGCTGCGCCACCAGCCAGGGTTTCCCGCGCCGTCTGAAAATCGGGAGGCAGGAGCGCCGGGCCATCGAAACGCTGCAAGCTGAGCGACAGGTCGGTTAAACCGGACAGTCGTTCTACCTCGGCGGCGTTCAAAAAGCGGCCCATAATAAAAGTTCCGCGAATGGGGCCTTCATCCTGGCTGGTTAAAATGGGCCGGGAGCTGACCAGCAAGGGGATGTCGGGCAGCAATAGCAGACCACTCACCTGGCTGGTGAGGCTGGTGTGGCGCAGCAGGGGGCTGTCAGGCTGGAGGTGGGGCTGTAAGGCAGCGGGAACAGGAACTTCCGTACCCGTCTCCAAATCTATATTCTTGGCAAAAACCAGTTGACCGGCACTGTCGTAGATCAACATCAGGTTGACATGCAAATCAATAAAATTGTCGTCAAAAAAATTGGCTTCTTCATAAGCAGGGTTGTGGTCTTCGACAAAGGCGTAGGTGTCGTCCCACTCCGCGTAGTCGCCGGCCAGGGCATCGAGCGTTTTTAAATCATCAAAGATGGCATTGACCGCGCGTCTGACATTCTGGCTGGTGATCTGCTCTTCTAGGCTGGCAAAACTGTCCAGCCAGATGGTTGACCCGGTAATATATAACAGGGCAATCAACCCCAGCAGGGTCACACCGATGACAAGGAGGGTTTTTGTGCGGAGGGTCATTTCTAAAAATTAGAAATCAGAAATGAGAAATAGGAAAAGGGATTGTCCCTTACTCCCTACTCCTTACTCCCTACTCCTTATTTTACAAGATTGCTTCAATTTCGGCCCGCAACCGCCCCTGTGTCTGCTGCGCCTGTTTCAACTCGGCTTGAGTTTGCTGCCCCTTCTCCTGTTCAGCTCGGACAAAGCGGGTGTAGGGAGCGACGGCGTCGTTGATGCGCTGCAAGCTGCGGTTGAGTTCTTTTTCGGCCTGGCTGGTCAGGGCGCTGACCAACTGCTGGCGCAGGGAAGCCAGGCGCGCGGCCATCTCTTTTTTGGCCGACTGCCGCCGGGCCGGGATGACAAACAAGCCCAGCGCAGCCATCACACTGGCGGCCAAAATGCCGGTCACATCGGCGGCGGCGGTGGTGGCTAAAGAAATAATAATGGCGCCCAGGCCCACCGCGCCCAGTTCGGCCAGGGCGGTGCCGGCTACGGCCAGTTGGGCGCTTTCGGCCAGTTTCTCCGCCTCGACCGATTTATTATACGTTTCTACCACTCGTTGGGCCGATTTGCCGACCGAATCAAGCAGATGGTCGCGGTCATAACGAAACGCGCCGCCGACATCACCAATCAGCCGATCTTCGTATTCGCGTTTGCGCTGCTCCAGGTAGTTCATCACCCCCTGCCACTGGTTCAAATCGGCGTTGACCAGCCAATCAATCAGCTCAATCACTTTGCGCTCGATGGCCTGGGGCGCGTCGGCCACCACCTGTTCTTCAAAGCCACGCTGGATGCGCTCTTTGTTGAGCAGATCAAAAATGCGGGCCAGGCGCAGGGTGTCGTCAAAATAGGCGTTGCCCCGCTTCTCCATCTCGTACAGAATGTTTTCAATATCGGCCAGACGGTATTTAAAGTCGCGCTGCATATCCTGGTGGTATAGCTCAAGCTGCCGCTCTAGGTTGCCCAGCGTCTCCACGTCGTCGGTCAGTAGGGCCAGGCGATTGTTGGTAATCTCGATATATTGATTCACCAGCCGGTCACCCACACCCAGCGGATTGAGAAATTTTAGACGCAAGCGGCTGGTTTCGTCGAGGGTATCGTGAATGTACCGTTCCAGAGGCTCAAAGCGGCTGTCGGTCCACTGCGCTGGATCGCCCTGCTTGGCCCGTAAGGCCCGTTTGGCGCTGACCGGGAAAATATCGGGCGAGCCGCCGGTCCCCAACAAAATTGCGCCGTTTTCGCGCACAAAATTGACTACCTGGTTTAAATCCTCGGTCGTTTCCAGGATGTCAATTTTGTTGATGACGATGACCACTTTTTTGCCCCAAGCTTTGATCTGGCTCATAAAACTACGCTCGCTCTCGGTAAAGGGGCGGTCGGCGGAGGTGATGAACAGCACCAAATCGGCGCGGGGCACAAACTCCTCGGTGATGGTTTGATGCTCCTGAATGATGGCGTTGGTGCCGGGGGTGTCTACAATGTTGATATGGCGCAGAATGTCCACCGGCTCGGTCAAGATGTGCAGATGTGCCTCCTGAACCTGCCGCCGGCTGACCTCGCCGTGTTTTAACACGTTGATTTGGGAGGTGGTCGGCGTGACTCCCTCTTTGAGGACATTTTGCCCCAACAGCGCATTGATAAAGGCGCTCTTGCCCGCGTTGAACTCACCGACAATCACCAGCAGGAACAACTCATCCAACTGCTGGATCGAGCGGCTGAGGACCGTTTGGTCCTCCGACGACGCGCCCAAGCGAGCCAGAATGACTTGTAAATCGGCCAACCATTGGCGCTCTTCCTTGAGCAGTTCTTCTTGTTGATCGGTCAGGATAGATTTGAGCATCTTACCATTTACGATTTCAGATTTCCCGTAGGGCTATCAGTTTGTGGATTTACGATTTGTCACTATAACTGTAAAGGTTCGGCAGAGGTTATCCACGAGTCAGGTTTTTAACGGATGGGGAGATTTCTCGCTCCTAACGTCGCTCGAAATGACATGGCTGAAAGTCAATATCGGATTGGCTGTGCCAGACCCCATGACCGGCCAAAGAGCCAAACAGAATAACTTGCCGCGCCCCAAAGCGATTCTTAAGCAGAGCAGCACTACCTATTGTGGAAGCGGTACCCCAAATCTTATTTTGCAACACGTCTAATATTGATTGTTTTGTCCGTGTTTTCTTCCGTCAGTGAGTCAAAATTCACTCAAACTTCCATACGTCCAGCTACAGTTCCATATACTCCACAAACCCATCCAGCGGCACCACCTCGGCTTTGGACTCGCTGCGGCGCTTGACTTCGACGCCGCCGTTTTGCAGACTACGGCTGCTGACCGTAACCCGCCAGGGGATGCCAATCAAATCGGCATCGGCAAATTTGACGCCGGGGCTTTCTTTGCGGTCGTCGTACAACACCTCGATCCCGGCGGCGCATAGGGTTTGATAAATGGCCTCGGCCTGTTGGCCGACTTCATCTTCCCGACTTTTCGCTAGCGAGACCAGGTGGACATCAAACGGGGCAACCGACTCCGGCCAGATGATGCCTTTCTCGTCGTGATGCTGCTCGACAATGGCCGCCATCAACCGGCCCACGCCGATGCCGTAGCTGCCCATAATCGGGATTTGGGCTTTGCCGTTTTCGTCTAAAAAGGTCACACCCATGGGCCGGCTGTAACGCTGGCCCAGTTTAAAGCAGTGGCCCACTTCGATGCCGCGTCGTAATTGTAAAGTCGCGTCACTACCCACACATTTGTCGCCGTCGCGAGCCAGGGCAATATCGGCCACAATATCCGGTTGGTAGTCGCGCCCGGCATTGGTGTTGATAAAGTGGTACTCCGGCTTGTTGGCCCCACTGACCAGGTTAGGAAAATTAACCGCCGAGTCGTCGGCCACAACGATGAGCTTACGCCCGCCGCCCAAATCTTTCTTCAGGCCAATCGGTGTAGCATAACCGGGCACGGCCCCAACCACCTCAATTTCTTCTTCGGTGGCCGGACGGAATTTTAACCCACTCAAGGCATTGCCCAATTTAACCTCGTTCACCGGCAGGTCGCCCCGGATGACCACGAAAATAAAATCCTGCATAGCATTTTCGGCCACATAAAAGACTGCTTTGACCGTGCGCGTCTGCGGCACGCCCAGATAATCGGCCACCTGAGCGATAGTTTTGCAATTGGGAGTGTAAACCTCTTGAATTTCGCCCAGAGCTTCTTGGGGGGGGGTCCCTTTATCGAACACGGCTCGCTCGGCATTGGCTGCATAAAGGCCATCACTGCTGAGGAAGATAGTGTCTTCGCCGCTGTCGCTCAAAACCATAAACTCGTGAGAATCATTGCCGCCCATCATGCCAGCATCGGCCTCTACCTCAACAATCTCCAGGTCACAGGCGGCATAGATGTTACGATAAGCCTGGACCATATCGGGGTAAAAGCGGTCAATATCGGCTTGATTCGCGTGGACCGAGTAAGCGTCTTTCATCAAAAACTCGCGCACTCGAATCAGGCCGCCGCGCGGGCGCGGCTCGTCGCGGATTTTGGTTTGAATATGGTAGGCCAGGATAGGTAGCTGCTTATAGGATTCCAGCTCGGTGCGGAGGATGTCGGACAGCGTTTCTTCGTGGGTCATGGCCAGGGCCAAATCACGCTGGTTGCGGTCTTTCAATTTAACCAGGGCTGGGCCAACGCTGTCCCAGCGGCCTGTTTGCTGCCACAATTCCGCCGGGTTGAGCACCGGCATAGCCATTTCCTGGCAGCCCAGCGCATTCATCTCCTGGCGAAAAATAGCCATAATCTTTTGGCACACCCGCCAACCCAAGGGCATTTGGGTGTAGATGCCTGAAGCCAGGGGTTTGATAAAACCGGCCCGCTGCAATAAACGATGACTGATAACTTCGGCTTCGGTGGGGTCTTCGCGCAATGTGCGCCCGAAGAGTTGGGAGTACCGCATGGTGGACCTCTTAACAAAAATGCCGCCCTGATCGGGTCGGCAGAATAGTGTTTATGTGCGGTCAAGTATAACATGAGCCGGCAAGGGTGTCAACGCGCTCAAGTTTTGATCCTGGAGCAATCGCATACTCAACCGAATAGAACTTTAAGGAGGTATTGTTCACTCCAACCAGTCTTTTTGCGTTTGGCTTGGATGCCACATTTGGCCGTCTTTTCCTGCTTGAGCAAGTTCAAGGCGATGTGGCGCAACACTGCAAAATTCTGCGCGCCGTGCCCCTGGCGGATGCGGCATAGGTCTTCATCAAAGGCCACATCCAAAACCCAATGGAGTTTTCTCAACGGTTTGGTGATGATCACAGTCAACAAAGTTGATTTCAGCCGCATATTCAAAGAGGTCTTGGACATCTTCAACCCACTTTGGTTGCCTTGGAGGGCCATGACATAATCTGCCCCTTGAGCCACAATTTGAGCGGCAATTCCTTTCTGGCAGCCCATTGCCTCAATCGTGACAATACAGCCAGTCAGGTTCAGCACTTCCAATAACTGCGGGATGGCCGTAATTTCATTCGATTTATCGTCAATTTTGATCTGGCCTAACACCATCCGATTTTCGCTGGCCCAGGCACTGACCATATGAATGGCGGCTTGCCCCTTACTTTTATCGTGCGACCGCCGCAGTTTTTTGCCATCAATCGGGACCACCGGGCCTTTGGTCACAACTTCAACCGCCTGCACCTAGTCCAGAAAACACTGTTTAAACTACTCCGGCTTAATCCAGGCAAAGACCCGGTCAAAGGTATCGTGGCTTGGAATGCCATGCTCCAACCCTAAAAACTGTCCCAACCAGTCTATTTTTCGTGACCAAACTGTTCTACCTCGACCCAATTATCGGCACCGCAATAACCCCACACCGCAATGGTGATAATATCGATCAGCAACTCGGGTTAAATAATAAAAGGCCACTCATGCTGCATGAGCGGCCTTCTTATCAATGTTAATCCCAATAGCGGTCCGGTTAAACCAGCTTGGCCAGATCTTCGGCGGCGCGTTTCATATCCAGGAAAATCAGACCCAACTTGGCATCGCCGCGAGCCAGGGCGGTCAAAACTGCTTCTTCCCCAATGGACATGAGGATAACATACCCTTTGTTACCCCGAATGTAAACCTGATCCAGCACACCGCGCCCTAATTCTGCCGCAATTCGTTCACCCAAGGACAGCATCGCCGCCGACATCGCCGAAACGCGGTCTTCCTCAACATCGGCTGGGAGCGAAGAGGCCATAATTAACCCGTCCACACTTACTACGGCCGAAGCCTCAATATCGGCGGTGCCGGCCTGCAAATCTCTCAGACGGGCTATCATTTGCTCAGTACGAGATGCCATTGTTGTCGTTTTCTCCTTTCAAACAGGTGGTTATCAACCCTGGCGTCATAATAGCATAAGAAAAAATTCGTGTCAATGTAGTTATTAAGTTATGCTTAATTGGCAAACTTACATAAAAGTGGAAAAGCGCCGCTTGAAATTAGCCCAGGTGGGTTAAAAAAATTAAGAAAAACCTCAAGGGCGGTTGTCATCCCTAAAAATGTCGCTTATGGTCAAGTCGGTGGGGCAGAAAAACCGGCTTTATAAAACTGTTAGCATGATAGATCGAAAAGTAAGCGACGTGGCGGGATAAAAAATAGGGTCTTTTTTCCTAAAAAATAAGCCGTTTGCCAATAGCCATACCCCCTGGAATTTTGTATAGTGGTTAGTGCAATAGGGGTATTCTGGATAGTCGTGGTTACAGCCTGACAGTTTCCTAAATTCCCCCAAAAGCAACTTTCTTTTCAAACTCTGGCCAGAGTTTTCCCAACCATCCAAGTTACAATCTATCAAACCCAAAGGAGGATTTTTCGATGAAGAAATTTGTCAATGCCTTGAGTCTCATTACCTTGCTGGCGTTAATCTTAACGTTAGCCCCTGGGGCAGTGTTGGCTCAGGAGGCCACTTGTGAGTCTGATGTAGTGGTGCAGGGTGATGACTGGTTATCAAAGATCGCCGATAAGTTCCTGGGCGACCCATTGGCTTTCCCGGCCATTGTCGAGGCGACCAATGCAATGGCGGCCAGCGACAGCAGCTACGCCACAATTGACGACCCCAACGTGATTGAAGTGGGTTGGAAGCTGTGCATCCCCAGCGGTGCGGAAGCGACAGCAGCGCTGGCCGTTGAGTCCGGCTCTGCGTTCTGGGCCGAAGCCGGCAAGCCCTATGCCGGTGTGACCATCCGCGGTATCTCCGAAAGCACTCCGCCTTCACGCTATGCCGCCGAAGTGCTGGCCCCTGCGTTTGAAAAGGAAACCGGGATCAAGGTTGAGTTTGAAGTCACTTCCTGGGACCAGATGTATGATAAACCCATCAAGGACATGCAAGCCAACACCGGCATCTATGACTTCATCTACATCGAGCAGGACATTATCTACAGCTACCTGGCTCAAAACTTCCTGGTTAACTTAACCCAGATGCTCAATGAAAAGCCGGAATTGAAGTCACCCGACTTTGACGTTGCCAATTTTACATCCTTCATTGACAACTTCAAGGATGCCAATGGCGATGTTTACGGCGTGCCAATGGAAGCCTTTGTGAAGATTATGCTCTATCGCAAAGACCTCTTTGAAAACCCGGATATCCAGGCTGCTTTTAAAGAGCAGTACGGCTACGACTTGGCCCCGGCGACCACCTTCCAGCAATATCAGGACATTGCCGACTTCTTTACCGAATACGGCAAGGCCAACAACATGGAATTGTGGGGCACGACCGTCCAGGGTACGACCGGCCATGCTGCCTCGTTCTATGAGTACTATGAGACCATCGCCCCCAGCTTTGGCCTGTACAACTGGGGTATCAAAGATGTGGGCGGCGGCAACTACAAAGCCTGTGTGGCCAACGGCGGCGAAATGAACAGCGACCTGGCTAAGGAAGCCCTGGCCTGGTGGGCCGGCCTATTGGTGGATGCCCCGCCCGAAGCCACCAGCAGCACCTGGGATGAAGTGGCGGCGACCTTTGCCGCCGGCCGGGCCGCGCAAGGCTGGGTTTACGGCGAAAATGCGGCCTGGATTGCCACCGATGACAGCCGCTCCAAAGTGGTCGGCAACGTGGGCGTGGCCCTGCCGCCCACCGGCGAAGGCGTCATGGCTCAAGCCGAGTCGGGTGAAGGTTACATTGGCTACTACGACGGCGGCGCCTTTGGCATCCCCTACTCTTCCAAAAATAAGGAAGCCGCGCTGCTCTGGTTAGAGTACATCGGCCAGCCTTCAGTTCAAGCGCAATGGGCCACTGCCGGTTCGCGCATTGTTATGAACGCCACTTTTGATGATCCGCTGGTCAAGGCTCAAGATGCTCGCACGGATGGTTACTATACCTTGCTGAAAGAGCAAGGCCCGCTCTTCCGCGGCGCGCCGCCCTTCCCCTTCCACGCTCAGGTGCAGTCAACCGTTGCGCCTTTCATCTGGAAGACCCTCAGCGGTGAATTGCAGGCGGCCGATGCGCTCGATCAGGCCTGCGCCGCAGCCGAAACAGAGATGACCAATCTGGGTTACAGTAAGTAATCGTCCAAAAATAAACTTTCCTACCCAGTTTTTTGCTTCATAAAGACCTTACAGGTTTTCGCGCAGCGTGCCTGTAAGGTCTGGATTAAGTAACCCTTAAGGATCTCCGCGATGAAGTCTACGCGTACGGGGTGGGGGTTGTTAACCCCCACCCTCATCATCTTAGGTATTACCGGGATTCTTCCCTTTATCTACGTTATCTATGTTGGTTTCTTTGACTGGAACGTTTTTGCCGCTCAAAAGGGATTGCATTTTACCTGGGCCAACAATTATCGTCGGCTGGTGTTTGACCCCGATTTTCTGGGCGCGTTGTGGCGCACCTTGCTTTTTACCTTTTGGACGGTAACCAGTGAGCTTATTTTGGGCTTTGCCCTGGCCCAATCGTTGACCCGTGAATTTCCCGGCAAGGGTTTCTTTCGCACCGTTCACGCCCTCCCGTTGATGGTTGCCCCCATCGCCGTGGGAGCAACATGGCGGCTGTTGACCATTCCCGGTTTAGGGCTGCTTCCAACCTACCTGAATTGGTGGTTTGGCATTGACTACCGGATTGGCAACTTTGCCAATCAAGCTTTTTTGACCGTAATCCTGATGGATATCTGGCACTGGACACCCTTTGTCACCCTGACCTTGTTGGCCGGACTAACCACCATCCCTAAAGAACCGCTCGAACAAGCCCTGGTGGATGGGGCTAATCGCTGGCAGGTTTTCCGCTATCTGACCATCCCCATGATGATGCCGGTCATCCTGACCACCGTTTTTATCCGGATTATGGACGCGCTGCGCATTGTGGACGAAGTCTGGATGTTGACCGGCGGCGGCCCAGGCGACGCCACCCGCTTTATTGGGCTGCACATCTGGCGGGTTGTCTTCCCTAAAACCGACTATGGCTACGGCTCGGCTACCTCACTGTTGACACTCTATTTTACGCTGGTGCTTTGCTGGCTGCTCTTTATCGCTATTGGCCAGAACAGTAAGCAAGGTAACTCTTCCTGAGGCGGACTCCTATGGCATCAAAACCGTTCCATAAAATCCTCGGCTGGGCCGGCACCTATATCACCTGGATTGTTGCCACCATTTTGGTCCTGTTCCCCATCTATTGGATGTTTGTCATTTCCGCCCGCAGCCGGGTGGAGCTGTTTGGTTCGACCTCGATTATCCAAACCACATTTTTTGCCGAGAATTACACCAAACCGTTAAGCAACCCGGTTTTCCAGCGTTACATGCTCAATTCACTCATTGTCGCCACCTCGAATGCCATTCTGGTGGCTGTGCTGGCCCTGCTGGCAACGTATGCTCTATCGCGCTGGCGGCTAAAAGGCAGCGACAGCATCTTCTTCTGGACTATCACCAACCGTATGGCTCCCCCGGCTGCCTTTTTGCTGCCCATCTTTCTGATGTTTACACGGGTGTTTAGAATAGGCGACTTTAGTTTGTTTGACACCCGCACCGGTCTGATTCTACTTTACTGCGTCTTCAATTTGCCGTTTGCCATCTGGCTGATGAAAGGTATCATGGACGGCATTCCGGTTGAATTAGACGAAGCCGCCTTTGTAGATGGGGCCAGTACCTGGGATGTCCTGTTAAAAATTATCACCCCCCTGGCTGCCCCTGGCCTGGCCATTACGGCCATTCTCAGTTGGGTTTTTGCCTGGAACGAGTACCTCTTTGCCGCCACTCTGACCAGCGTCGAGGCCCGCACCATCACCACCGGCCTGGCCGAGTTTGTGACGGTGACGGGTACAAACTGGGGCGAAATGGCCGCCGTGGCCGTGTTATCGTTGATTCCCGCGCTGATTTTTCTATCGCTGGTGCAAAAGTACATCGTCATGGGGTTGACCTTTGGGGCGGTAAAGGAATAGCAATTATGGCACAACAGTTGACCGAGTCGGCCAAACCGGCCGATACTAGCCCTCAGGAAGTTTCCCCCGTCGCTCCGCCTGTGGTCAAAACGGGCCGGAAAGGATTTTTACCCTTTCGCACCAACACCTGGGACCGCTTTTTTGTCAGCGTGCTCTGTTATGTAGCGATTAGCTTGCTGTGGATGCGTTTTATCGAACCTTATCTCTTTCCGCACAACATCTGGATTGCCGTCATCCTTTCAATTCTGTTAGGGGCGTACATTATTCGCCGGGGATAAATAATGGTTCGTCTTGCGTCTTGCGTGTTTTGTTTATTCATACAAGACGCAACACGTAAGACGTTTTAAGACTAGCGCACAGGCATAACTATGGATCAATCTAAATATGTCATTGGCATGGATTTTGGCACTGAATCCGGTCGGGTGGTTTTGTTCGATTTAGCCGATGGTCGAGAGGTGGCTTCGGCTATTTCTGTATACGCCAACGGGGTGATAGAGGAGCGGTTGCCCGGCAGCGGGGTAAAATTAGAACCGGACTGGGCCTTGCAAGACCCGCATGATTATCTGCTCGTCTTGCAGCAAGCCGTGCCCAAAGTAATCAAGGAAAGCGGCGTTGACCCGACCCAAATTGTGGGCCTGGGACTTGATTTTACTTCCTCCACCATTATGCCCACCCTGGCCGATAGCACCCCTCTGCGCTCTTTGCCCCAATGGCGGTCCAACCCCCATGCCTGGGTCAAACTCTGGAAACACCACGCCGCCCAACCCGAAGCCAATAAAATGACCCAAATTGCCCACGAACTGGGCTACACCTTTTTGGATCGCTACGGCGGCAAAGTTAGCTCCGAGTGGTTTTTTCCCAAAGTCTGGCAAATTTTAGATGAAGCGCCGGAGGTGTATCAGGCTGCTGAGCGCATCATCGAAGCCGGCGACTGGTTGGTCTGGCAGCTTATTGGCCGAGAAAAGCGCAGTGCGGCCATGGCCGGTTACAAAGCCTTCTGGTCCAAACGCGAAGGGTATCCCCCCGACGATTATTTCAAGGCGTTAGACCCTCGCCTGGAACACGTCGTTGATCAAAAAATGTCCAGGGAATTATATCCCCTCTGCGCCAACCTGGGCGGGTTAACCGCACAAGCCGCTGCCTGGACCGGCTTAAAAGCCGGCACAATTGTGACCACCGTTCATATAGATGCCCACATGTCCTCCACCGCCGCCGCCATCACCGAGAAGCCGGGCCGGATGATTATTACCATGGGCACTTCGAACTGCCACCAGATTTTGGGCAGCAAAGAAACGGTCATCCCCGGCATCTGCGGCTATGTCGAGGATGGGATTGTGTTGGGCTTTTTGGGCTACGAGGCCGGGCAAACCAGCATGGGCGATCAGTTTGCCTGGTTTGTCAAAAACTGCGTCCCCGAAGCTTATGAGCAGGAAGCCCGGACACGCGGCCTGAACATTCACAAGCTGCTGGAAGAAAAAGCGGCCCGCCTCAAACCCGGCGAAAGCGGGCTGATTGCCCTGGACTGGTGGAACGGCAACCGCTGCGTGCTGGTGGATATGGATTTATCCGGCCTGCTGCTGGGGGCCACCCTGGCCACCAAACCCGAAGAAATCTATCGCGCCCTGCTGGAGTCAACCGCCTTTGGCACACGGGTGATTATCGAAAATTTTGAGGCCCATGAGACGCCGGTCAACGATATTGTGGCGACCGGCGGGTTGCCCGGCAAAAATAAATTATTGATGCAAATCTTTGCCGATGTCACCGGCCGTTCGATTAATATGACCGCGACAGAACAGGGCGGCGCGCTGTCGGCAGCTATGCACGCCGCTGTCGCCGTTGGCCCGGAGCTGGGCGGCTATACCTCTATCGCCGAGGCAACCCAACACATGACCCGCCTGAGCGAGCAGATTTACCATCCCATCCCCGAAAATCAACGGGTCTACGATAAACTCTACGCCGAATACCTGACTCTGCACGATTATTTTGGCCGGGGTACGAATGATGTGATGAAGCGGTTGAAGCAGCTTAAGCTGGAGATTAGAGATTAGAGATTGGAGACATAACTACTCAACCATGACATTTCGACCCGCAAAGCGGGGAGAAATCCCCGGCGGGGTAGGAGATTCCTCCCTTTGGTCGGAATGACATTATCAGAGCATGTCATTTCGAGCGCTAGCGAGAAATCTCCGGCGTGGGTGAAGATTCCTCTCCGCTTCGCGGGTCGGAATAACATGACGATGGAAAAGAAGAAAACCCATGAACAATTCACTCGTTATCGGCGTTGATAGCAGTACCACCGCCTGTAAGGCGATTGCCTGGGATAAACATGGGCAGATTGTGGCCGAAGGCCGGGATTCTTACCCGCTGCTGCGGCCCGACCCGGCCTGGTTTGAGCAGGATGCCGAACATTGGTGGCGCAGCCTGTGCGCGGCCCTGAAAGAAGTTTTGAGCCAGATTGACGCCGCCAGGGTCGAGGCCTTGTGCATTACCCATCAGCGCGAAAGTTTTGTACCCATTAACCGCCAGGGCCAACCCATCCGCCACGCCATCCTCTGGCTCGACGAGCGCACCCAGGCTCAACTCCCTTACCTGGCCGACAAAATTGGGGCGGCCAAGATCCATCACATCAGCGGCAAACCCCTCTCGATGACCCCCTCGCTCCCCAAGCTGGTCTGGCTGCAGCAGCATGAACCGGAGATTGTCAAACAGGCTCACAAATTCCTGGAGACGCACGCCTTCCTGGTCTACCGTTTGACCGGTCACTTCCGCACCAGTTTGGCCTGCGCCGACCCGATGGGCCTGGTGGATATGCAGACGCATCAGTGGTCGGCAGAACTGCTCGACCCGCTGGGCTTCCGGTTGGACCAATTCCCCGAACTTTTTCCGCCGGGGCAAATCATCGGCCAGGTTACCCCGGAAGCCGCCGCCGCCACAGGCTTGCCCGCCGGACTGCCGGTGGTGGCCGGGGCCGGTGATGGTCAGTGCGCCGGGCTGGGGGCTAATGCGATGGGCGAGGGTCGAGCCTATTTGAATATGGGCACGGCGGTGGTCAGCGGTCCCTTCAGTCCTGATTATGTGGTAGACCGGGCTTTCCGCACCATGTATGCCCCGATTGCCGGAACTTATTTTCTGGAAACGGTCATTCGCAGCGGCCTGCTGACGGTCAGTTGGTTTGTCGAGAAAATGGCCGGCGATTTGAGCGAGCTGCGGCTGCCCCTCAGCCCCGAAGAACTGCTGGAAGCCGCCGCCGCCAAAGTTGCCCCCGGCGCGTTAGGCTTGATGTTGGTACCCTACTGGACCAGCGTTTCCACACCTTATTGGGACCCGGCGGCTTCGGGGATTACGATTGGCTGGAATACCTTTCACAGCCGCGAGCATATTTACCGAGCCATTCTCGAAGGTATTGCTTATGAGCAGCGCCTGGCCGGCGAAGGAGTTATGGCCGCCACCGGCCAGCCCTTCACCGAGTACATTACCCTGGGCGGCGGCAGTCGCAGCAAATTGTGGTGCCAGATTATGGCCGATGTGACCGGCGTGCCGATTGTGCGCTCGACCACCACCGAGGCGACCTGCCTGGGAGCGGGCATTTTGGCCGCCGTCGCCGCCGGTTGGTATGCCGACGCCTACGAGGCTGCGGCCGCTATGACCGATACCGCCGAGCGCTTCACGCCCAACCCGGAATCCCAGCAGTTCTACGAGCGGCTGTATCAAGAAGTTTACAAACCGCTGTTCCCCACCTTACAAACCTTACTCCACCGTCTGAGTGAATTGACCCGCCATGATACCTGAAACTCTCTCAAAATTAACTGATATTCGCCTGTTCTTGCTGGATATGGACGGCACCGTTTACCTGGGCGATAAGCTGCTGCCGGGCGCGCTTGATTTTATCGAATTATTGACGGCCCGTAATATCGCCTACCTATTTCTGACCAACAACTCCTCCAAACATCGCGGCCAGTACGCCGAAAAACTGGCCCACCTGGGGTTGCAGGTTAGCCCGGATAAAATCTTCACCTCCGGCGAAGCGACGGCGGTTTACCTGCACCGGGAAAAACCGGGGGCCAAAATTTACCTGGTCGGCACGCCAGCCCTGGAAGACGAGTTCAAAAGTCACGGCTTTAAGCTGGTTGATCCGACTGTGGAAACGCCCGACTACGCCGTCCTCGGTTTTGATACCACCTTAACCTACGAAAAGTTGTGGCGCTTGTGCGACCTGGTTCGGGCCGGCGTGCCCTACATCGCCACCCACCCCGATTTCAACTGCCCCATCCCCGGCGGCTTCATGCCCGATATTGGGGCCATGATGGCTCTGGTTGAAGCCTCCACCGGACGCCGGCCCGATGTCATCATCGGCAAACCCAACCCGCCGATTATCGAAGCTGTCGTCGAACGAATGGCTGTGTCGGTGGATAAAATTTGTATGATTGGCGACCGGCTCTATACCGACATCGCCCTGGCCGCCGCCGGTGTGACCACCGTTCTGGTGCTAAGCGGGGAAGCGCAAATGGAGGATATTCCCAGCGCACCCTATGCACCCGATTTTGTCATGCAGGATTTAGCCGAATTAACCGCTGTTTTACAACAGGTAACAGGGTAACAAGGTAGCAAAAAGACAAAGTTAAAGTTGCCCTGTCTTTCCCCGTCTACCGTCTACTGTCTACCGTCTACTATTTTCACAGGAGCTCTAACTTCTCATGCGCGACGATATTTACATTTACATTGGCAAAAATGCCAGCGACCCCCTAATCGAATATTGTAAAAACCATCACCTCGACAAGCTGATGCTGGTGGCTGACGACAATACCTTTGCCGCTGCCGGCAAACACCTGAGCGAAAAGTTAAAAGCCGCCGGCTTTGACGTCAAAATGTCGCTTTTGAAGGGCGAAGAGATTGTGGCTAATGAGCAGTACTTTGTCCAGGTAATGCTGGATACCGGCAACGAGGAGCGAACCTTTATCGCCGTCGGCTCCGGTTCGCTGACCGACATCACCCGTTTTGTCAGCTTCCACACCCGCTCTAATTTTATCGCCTATCCCACCGCCGCCTCGGTGGATGGCTACACCAGCGCCGGCGCGCCTTCGGTGATTGCCGGTTTCAAGAAAACGGTTTACTGCCAGTCACCGCTGGGCGTTTTTGGCGATATTGACGTATTGAGCGCCGCGCCCCAGCGCATGAGCGCCTCCGGTTTTGGCGATATGCTGGGCAAATACATCGCCCTGGCCGACTGGCGGCTAGGCAAGCTGCTGTGGGGTGAAAGCCACGACGAAGCAATCAGCCAGCGGGTGCGTGTGGCTGTAGATAAATGCGTCGAGCGCGTCCATGAAATCAGCCAGGCTTCGACAGAGGGTATTCAGGCCCTTATGGACGGCTTGATTGAATCCGGCCTGTGCATGCTCGATGCCAATAATTCTCGCCCGGCCTCGGGGGCGGAACACCAGATTTCGCATCACCTGGAAATGAAACTGCTGTGGCAGCACAAACCGGCGGTTTTGCACGGGGTCAAAGTAGGCGCGGCTTCCGTTATCTGCGCCGGTTACTATGACAAGCTGCGCCAAATCAGCCGGGCCGAAGCCATCAAGCAGTTAGACCGAGCGCAGCAGCCCACCCGCGAGCAGTATGAACAGGAGATTGCCCAGGCTTATCCCGGCATCGAGGACAAGGTTTTGGCCGAACAGGAACCCTTTATCTCGCTCTCGGAGCAGGGGTATCGAGACCTCAAGCAAAAAATCGCCGACAACTGGGCCGAAATTCAGGCCATTGCCGCCTCGGTGCCTTCATCGCAGCAAATGGCCGAGTGGCTGAAGCAGGTTGGCGGTGAAACCGATTTGACCGCCCTCGGCTTTAGCAGCGCCGAGGTCAAAGAAGCGGTGGACTACTCCCATCTGCTGCGCAATCGTTTTAATGTGGATAAACTGTCGCACCTGTGCGGGATTAATCTGAAGTAAGGAGTAGGGAGTAAGGAGTAGGGAGTAGGGAGTAAAGGGGAAGAAGATGGTAGATAGAAGATAGAAGATGGTAGATGGTAGAAATAATCATTTTTGACGATCAAATCCGGTAATATGCTTGGAAGGCTGGAAGATTGGAAGATTGGGTACCGCTTTATCCAGCCTTCCAGCCTTCCAAGCTTCCAGCAACAATTACCTGTTTTGAAAATCAAAATTGATTATTATCTTCTATTCTCTATCTTCTATCCTCTACTCTCGCTCTTCTCCCTACTCCTTACTTCCTACTACCTACTCCCTAAAAAACAATGGCAAAAATAGTTATTTTAGGCGCAGGGATGATGGGGAGCGCCTTTACTACGCCCCTGGTTGAGAATGGTCACGCGGTCCATCTGGTGGGCACGCATCTGGACGGCGATATCATCGAGGAGATTCACGAAAATCACTTTCACCCCCGCTTGAACTGTCACCTGGCCGATTCGGTTTTGCCCTACACCTGGGACCGGCTGGGAGAAGCGATTTCCGGGGCTGACCTGGTGGTGCTGGGCGTCAATTCGTTGGGGGTGGAATGGGCCGCCGAGCGCTTGGGGCCGGTTCTGCCGCCGGATGTGCCGGTGTTGGCCCTGACCAAGGGCCTGCACGGCGACGGGCAGCAGCTGGGCCTTTTGCCCGACTTGTTTCGCAGCCGTTTGCCCGCCGCCACCCGTGATAAAGTCAGCTTGAACGCCATCGGCGGCCCTTCGATTGCCGGGGAATTGGCCGCCCGGCGGCATACCTGCGTGGTCATTACCGGCTCGGATCAAGCGCTGCTGGACAAGCTGGCCGGCTGGTTACGCACCCCCTATTACCACGTCTGGACCAACACCGACTTTGTGGGCGTCGAAGTGGCCGTGGCCATGAAAAATGTGTACGCCCTGGCCGTCGGCCTGGTCCACGGGCTGTTGGAGAAAGACGGTGTAGCCGAGAGCGGGGCGGTGATGCACAACCTGTCAGCCGCCATTTATGCCCAGGGGTTGAACGAAATCCTGTATATGGTCAACTATATGGGCGGACAGGCGCGCACGGCTTACACCCTGCCCGGCGCGGGCGACTTGTACGTAACGGCGCAGGGGGGACGCAACGGGCGCATGGGCCGCTACTTGGGGCTGGGCATGCCTTACAGCGAAGCTAAGTCCAGGTACATGGCCGACGTGACCATCGAGGGGGCGCAATTGGCCGAGGCGATTGGCCCGACAGTAAAAAACCTGATTGTTCAGGGGGTTCTCGATGGCCGCGCCCTGCCCTTGTTGCAAACGATGATTGAGATTGTCTGTCACGATGCCCCGGTGGAAATTCCCTGGGACGCTTTTTTTGCTGAATAATCATAATTGCCTGGCGAAATTTGTCTCAGACTGACAAGAGGCTAAAAATGCATCACGGACAGAATGGAACACTGACATTTTTACTTTTCGTTTTGTCCGTGTTTTCTTCCGTCTGTGAGTCAAGATATTGACTTATTTGTAAAGAATTTCACTCTTGAGAATTTTAGGTCACAGAGACACGCCGAGAATTCACAGAGAGCCCCAGAGGGATTTTTATCAATTGTTTTCTCTGTGCTGCTCTGTGTTATCCTTTGTGAAACTCTGTGTAACTTAAACTAAGCAACACTTATTGTGGAGATACTATGAACTATCAGGCACACACCCCCCTACCCAAAACGATGCAGGCAGTGGTTTGCTACGGCCCGCAGGATTACCGGCTCCAGGAGTGGACCGTGCCGCAGCCGGGGCCGGGGGAGGTGGTCGTTAAAGTTAAATCGGTGGGCATCTGCGCCAGCGATTTAAAGTGTTATCTGGGCGGCGCGCTCTTTTGGGGCGACAAGTACCGCGAAGGTTACTGCCAGCCGCCGGTCATTCCCGGCCACGAATTTGTCGGCGAGGTTGTCGCCCTGGGCGAAGGCGCGGGCGAGAAGTACGGCCTGCAACTGGGCGATATGGCCGTCTCCGAGCAAATTGTCCCCTGCTGGGAGTGTCGTTTTTGCCGGCGCGGCCAATACTGGATGTGTCAAAAGAAACACGATGTCTATGGCTTTCGCCAGCGCACCTTTGGGGCCATGGCCGACTATATGCTCTTTCCCAGCGACGCCATCAACCACAAAGTCCCGTCATCCGTCCCAATTGAGCATGCCGTTTACATCGAGCCGCTGGCCTGCTCGATTCACGCCGTGCAGCGGGCGAATATCGAATTTCAGGATGTGGTGGTCATTGCCGGGGCCGGTCCACTGGGCCTGGGCATGATTGCGGCGGCCCGGCTCAAACACCCCAGCCTGCTTATTTCGCTGGATATGAGCGACCAACGGCTGGAAGTCGCCAAAGCGTGCGGGGCCGATATGGGCCTCAATCCGGGCAAAGTGGATGTGATTGACGAGGTCCGCAAGCTGACCGATGGCTACGGCTGCGATGTTTACATCGAAGCCACCGGCCACCCGGCTGCTGTTGAACAAGGGCTGCATATGATCCGCAAACTCGGCACCTTTGTCGAGTTCAGCGTCATGCGCGAGCCGGTCACGGTGGATTGGACGATCATCGGCGACACGAAGGAACTGAACATTCATGGTTCTCACCTCAGCCCGTACTGTTACCCGATTGCCATTGACATGCTCCAAAAGGGCCTGCTGCCGATGGAACACATCATTACCCATCAAATGCCCTTAACCGCTTTTCAGGAAGGCATTGATCTGGTCGCCTCCGGCCAAACCTCGATCAAGGTGACGTTGCAACCATAACATGAGGCGAGGAGGCGAGGACACGTGAGGCGAGTCTTTTTTGCCCCGGTTCCTGGCACACCGGCGAGAAGATAAAGCCAGAGATTGGAGATTAGAGATTAAACCCAATCTCCAATCTCCAATCTCCAATCTCTATTTACAAGGAGGTTTTTTTATGAAAGGCGTCTTATTACCCGGTCAGCGCCGGGTTGAAATCAAAGAGTTTCCCGTTCCTGAACCTGGCCACGGCCAAGTGCTGGTCAAGGTCAAGGCGTCTTCTATTTGTGGCAGCGATATTCGGGCCATTTATCGGGAGCATTTGGGGCACGGCCCGGAGGGGTATCAGGACGTGATTGCCGGGCATGAGCCGTGCGGGCAGATTGTCAAGCTTGGCCCCGGCTGCAAGCGCTTCAAAGAAGGCGACCGGGTGATCCTGTATCACATCAGCGGTTGTGGGGTGTGCCGGGACTGCCGCGAAGGTTATATGATAAGCTGTACCTCGCCGCTGCGAGCGGCCTACGGCTGGCAGCGCGATGGCGGCCACGCCGATTACCTGGTGGCTGAAGAAAACACCTGTGTCCTGCTGCCCGATGAATTGAGCTACGTGGACGGGGCTTTGGTGGCTTGCGGTTTCGGCACGGTCTATGAGGCGCTGAGCCGGGTCAAAGTTTCCGGCGAGGACAGGGTTTTAATCACCGGCATGGGGCCGGTCGGGATGGCCGCCGGGCTGGTGGCCAAGGCGATGGGGGCGTCGCTGGTGATTGGCGCAGACGTGTCCCAAGCCCGGTTGGACATCTCGCGGGAAGTTGGAGCGATAGATCACGCGGTAATTTCCGACGACCGGGCGCTGGGCCAGATCAAAGCGTTGACGCAAGACTTGGGCTGCGAGGTTTCGATTGACTGCTCCGGCTCCCCGGCCGGGCGGCTGCTGGCCTTGCAGGGCACGCGGCGCTGGGGTCGCTGCGCCATGGTCGGCGAAGGCAATCGGGTGGATTTTGATGTCAGCCAGACCATTATCCACAACCAGATTACCATTTACGGTTCCTGGGTCACCAGCACCGGCCACATGGAAGATTTGGTCGAGAAGCTGGTCGCCTGGAAACTCAAACCGGAAATTATTGTCACCCATCGGTTTTCGCTGGAGCAGGCCGCCGAGGCGTACCGCATCGCCGATGAAGGGCAAAGCGGCAAGGTCTGTATTGTGATGGATTGAAAAAATGCTGATGCGTGATACGTGATGCGTGAGTCTTCTCACGTATCACGCATCACGTATCACGTATTAGATAAGGCAGGCAATGATGACTGACAAACTCTTAACAGCAAAACCTATTTTGGAAAGATTCCGGCTGGATGGTCGGGTGGCGTTGGTGACGGGCGGTGGTCAGGGAATTGGCCGGGCTTATGCTCACGCCCTCGGCGAGGCCGGCGCAGCCGTTGCTGTGGTAGATATGTCGGCGGCAGGAGCCGAAACGGTGGCGGCTGAACTTGAGAAGAAGGGCATCGAGGCGATACCGGTGGTGGCCGATGTGACCCAGCCCGATCAAGTCCAGGCGATGGTTGGCGCAGTGATGAAGCGCTGGGGCCGTCTGACCATTGGGGTGAACAACGCCGGGATTGCCGGCTGGTTTGATGCCGAAACCATGCCCAAAGCGGAGTGGGACAAGATGATGGCTGTCAACCTGACCGGAGTCTTTCTATGCGCCCAAGCTGAAGCCCGAGTCATGCTGCCCGCCGGTTATGGCAAAATTATCAATACCGCCTCGATGTCGGCTCATATCTCCAATACGCCGCAGAACCAATCCGCCTACAATGTTTCCAAAGCAGGCGTCTTACATATGACTCGCAGCCTGGCGGCGGAATGGGCGCCGCGCGGAGTCCGAGTCAACAGTATCAGCCCCGGCTATACCCGGACGCAACTGGTCAACGAGTTTCTGGAGAAACCCATCGGCCAAGAGAAGCTGCCCCATTGGCTGGCTCGCACCCCGATGAACTGCCTGGGCGAAGTCACCGATTTGCAGGGCGCGGTGGTTTACCTGGCCGCCGAAGTTTCAGATTTTATGACCGGCCACGATATGATTATTGACGGCGGTTATTGCGCCTGGTAAAAAGTAGACGGTAAACGGTAGACAGTAGACGGGGTTTTTCCTGTCTGCTTTTGAGTGGCACACCATCATTAATGAAAATGAGGCGAGGAGGCGAGGGCGCGAGGAGGCGAAGAATCTTTCGCCTCCTCGCCTCACGCCTCATCGCGTCTTTATTTATGAGGAGGTTCTATGCAAGCAGTTATTTTCCCTGCACCGGAGAACATCGCCGTAGAGCAGGTGTCGGACCCGGCTTGCGGCCCGGAAGAAGTTATTGTGCAGGTGGCCACGGCCGGGATTTGTGGCACGGATGTGCATATTTACCGCAATGAATATATGTCTGATTTCCCGCTGATCCCCGGCCATGAGTTTGTGGGCCGGGTGGTGGAGGTGGGCAAAGAAGTGGCCGATTTTCGGGTAGGCGACCGGGTGGCGGTGGACCCCAATCTGTACTGCGGGCGCTGCTATTTCTGCCGCAACCAGCAGGCCAATCACTGCCTCAACTGGGAAGGGGTGGGAATTACCCGCTCCGGCGGATTTGCTCAGTATGTGGCCGCCCCGGCGAAAGCCTGTTATCGCGTGCCAGACAGCCTGACCGACGGCGAGGGCGCGTTTATCGAGCCGCTGGCCTGCGTGGTCCACGCCCTGAGCCGCTTCCGGGTTTGGCCGGGGGCGGAGGTGCTCATCTTTGGGGCCGGGCCGATGGGCTTGATTCTGGTTCAAGCTTTGCGCCACAGCGGCGCTTCGCAGGTGGTGGTGGTCGAAAAACAAGCCGAGCGCCTGGCCCTGGCCAGCCAGTTGGGCGCAACGGCGACCGTCGCCGCCGGACCTGACCAGGCCGAAACCCTCAAAGCCTTAGCCCCTTATGGCTTTGCCGTGGTCATTGACGCCACCGGCGTGCCGGCAGTGATTGAACAGGCTTTCAAATTCCTGAAACCCAGAGGCCAATACTTGCAGTTTGGGGTCACGCCGATGGAGGCCAGTATCACCCTGCGCCCCTACGATGTCTTCCGCCACGATTGGACGATTATCGGCAGCTTTGCCCTATGCTACACCTTTGAACCGGCCATCGCCTGGCTGGCCAACGGCGTCATCAATGTTAAGCCGCTCATCAGCCACACCGTCCCCCTGGCCGATTTCTCGGAGGTCTTTCATCAGTTTGCGGCGGGGAAAACGTTGAAGGTTCATTTGCAGCCAGCTTGAGCCGCTTTCTCCGGTATATCCTTTTTGTTAAAAACCCCACCGAAGTGGGGTTTTGTTATTTAATCGTAACTACTCAGCCCTCATGTCATTTCGAGGCTGAAAGCCGAGAAATCTTTGAGGCTGTTGTCTGCAAACTACGGATTAGGAGATTTCTCCCTTCGGTCGAAACCTGTCCCACCCCTTCGGGTGCGCCGAAGGGTGTGAGCTTGTCGAATGGATGACATGTCTGAGCAGCTACATTTAATCAAGAACTCATTCAAACTTTTTCTTGAGGAAAAAGAGCAGAATTCCGAAAAATTCTGTTAACATTTTCAACATTAAGATGGTAACGTTTTAACCCTTGCTAGAAGTTGGCAGGAAAATTATCTGTCCCCATGATGGGGCAACGGTAAGCGAGAGGCCGAATCGGCCGAGAAAGCCGGCCCATCATGAGCAAAATTCCAACGAAAGTGACCGAAAAACAGTTTATGGAACAATTCAGCCGGCAGAGTTTGGGCTGAGGCCAGGGCTTGTTGAGTGATCTGGCTCAAGTCCTCACCATAGTCAAAATCCGCCGCCGGAACCGTGACCAGCCAGGCCGAGGGCCGCCGGCCATACAGCCGGTCGGCGTAGAGGAGCAACGTCGCCGGTTTCAGGTGATGCCCTGAGCTGGGGGATAGCAACTCCGGTCTGAGCGGCTGCACCTGCACCTGTGGGTCAACCTCGCTCGCTTCAATGGCTCTGGCGTCCACAAAAACTACAGCAGTAACATCAGGTTCAGCTATCTCTGCGGTCAGTTCGGGCGTTAGCTGGTGACACGGCAGATGTTTGACAGCTACGCCTTGACTACGCCAGGCATGTTCCAGTCTTTCGGCCAAAATCAAGCCGGCCCCATCATCCCGGCGCAGATTGTTACCGTAGCCAATGAGTAAAATCATACAGCCTCAAAAAATGACCGGGGACGGGAGACCGGGGGACGGGGCTGGTTACTGCCGGTCTCCCGTCTTCGGTCTCCGGTCAATCTCGAATAATCTCGTCTACGACCGCGCCGCCCGGAGCTAACAGTTGCACATGCAGCGGCATTTGTCCCACCGCATGCGTTGAACAGCTCAAACACGGGTCAAAAGCGCGGATGCCGTGCTCGATCCGGTTCAAAATACCTTCGGTCAACTGTTGGCCGCTAACGTAAGCTTGGGCAATCTGTTTGACCGTTTTATTCATGGCCATGTTGTTTTGCCCGGTGGCAATAATCAAATTGACCTTCTGCAAAATACCGTTTTCGTCTACGTGATATTCGTGGAAAAGGGTGCCGCGCGGCGCTTCGCTTACCCCAATGCCAACCGTTCGGTTGACTGCGGCCCGGCTGCGGACATGGGTATTGGTAATCTCGGGGTCGTCCAACGTTTCGGCGATTTTTTCCAGGGAGAAAAGGATCTCGATCAGACGGGCATAATGATAGTGGAAACTACTGAGCACGGGCTGGCCGTGCGACCCCAGGCGGCGGAATTGGCGCAGTTCGCGGTCGGCGCGCGGCGTGCCGGCAAAATCGCAAACGTTGAGCCGGGCCAGCGGCCCGACCCGGTACATGCCATTCTCTAAACCATTGGGTTTGTAATAGGGGAATTTTAAATAACTCCACGGCTCAACCGCCTCGGCGATAATATCACGGTATCGCTCAGGGGCCACGCCGTCTTCCACGACACGGCCCGTGCTGTCAACTATCCGCAGCACCCCATCATAATGCTCCAGGCCGCCTTCGGGCGTGACCAGCCCCATAAATAGGCTGGGAAATTCGCCATAGGTTTGAATTTCCGGGCCAAATTGGTCAAAACGATCCTTGAGCAAATCCAGCGCCAGTTCCACCGTATCGAGACTTTCCGGGACCATAGCTTTGATCTGGTCCCGTCGCTCCGCGGTCAGGGGTTCGCGCACCCCGCCGGGTACCGACCAAGCCGGGTGAACGCTTCTGCCGCCCAAAATGCGGATGGTCTCCTGCCCAAATTGGCGCAGGCGAATCCCTTTCCGAGCCAGGTCAGGATGTTTGGCAATGAGGCCCATCACGTTGCGCTCGGCGGGATTGCTTTCCATACCCAATAACAAATCCGGCCCGCTCAGATGAAAGAAACTCAGGGCGTGACTCTGGACAATTTGGGCCCAATTGATTAACCGGCGCAGCTTTTGGGCGGTGGGCGGAATTTGCGCCCCCAGAATAGCATCGCCGGCTTTGGCTGAGGCCAGCAAGTGACTGACCGGACAAATGCCGCAGATGCGGGCGGTAATGCCGGGCATTTCCCAAAAACTCCGGCCTTCACAAAATTTTTCAAATCCTCGAAATTCCGTCACATGAAAGCGAGCATCTTCCACCCCCCCTTGCTCGTTGAGGTGAACCGTAATTTTGGCGTGGCCTTCGATTCGAGTGACAGGATCAATTGTGACAGTACGTGACATAGTATTTATTCCTTTGGTGTTTATGTCGTGATACGTGATGCGTGATACGTGAAAAACGCTTCGCGTCACGCATCACGCATCATCGCACCTATCCAAACTTGCGCATTGACGCATCCAGCGCCACCGGCTCACCCCGCAGCAGCGCCGACACCGCCGCCCAGATGCGGTCAGGGTCGGGCGGGCAGCCGGGGATGAAAGCATCTACCTCAATGACCTGGTGCAAGGGCAGCACTTTCGGCAGCAGCGCCGGCATCACTTTATCAGCCTCGCCGCCGCGCGGCTCCTTGCCCGGTCCCTCGCGGTAAACCTGGGTCAGCAAATCATCTACCTGCAATCTATTCCGCAGACTGGTGACGTTGCCGGTAACAGCGCAGTCGCCAAAACTGACCACAACCTTGCTCCGCGCCCGAATGTGGTGGGCCAATTCCAGGTGATCCACATTGGCCACCGCCCCTTCTACCAGGGTCACATCCACTTTGGGGGGGAATTCTTTGGCGTCGGCAATGGGGCTGTAAACCAATTCAACGGCCTCGGCCAGGGTTATCAACTGCTCCCCCAAATCGAGAAAGCTCATGTGGCAGCCCGAACAGCCCCCCAACCAGGCCGTTGCCAACCGGATTTTGCTATTCTTTTTCGCGCTCATCTATTTGCCTCTTCATTAACAATTCACAATTATAGATGTCCAGAAAAAATTCTTTCCCAACAATCAAGGTAGCAGGTAGCAAAGTAGCAAACTTAGGCCTGCTACATACTGCCTTGCTACCTGTTTCAGTAGCGAAAACTTTTCTGGAGAACCATACTCACCATTGCCACTGCTTCTTTTCCCGGCCATTCAAAATCCAGCCCAGAAAGCCCGGTTTCTTCTCCATCTCGGCTACGGTGATGCCTTTTTTCGACAGCGCTCCGGTGGGGCAAACCTGGACACATTTGCCGCAACTGGTGCAGCTTTGGCTTGTGCCCCAGGACTGGTTCAAATCGGCGATAATGAGACTGTTGACGCCCCGGCCCATCACATCCCAGGTGTGAGCGCCCTCCACCTCATCACAAACCCGCACGCAGCGAGTGCAGAGGATACAGCGATTGTGATCCAAAACAAAGCGCTCGTGGCTGGCGTCCATCGGCAGGTCTGGATGGAGATAATCATAGCGGACATGGTCCACCCCTAACTCCGCCGCCTGCCACTGCAATTCACAGTGCCCGTTCATCACGCAAACGGCGCAAACGTGATTGCGTTCAGCCAAGAATAGCTCCATGATCATCTGCCGGTACTTGACCAGGCGCTCGGTGTGGGTATAGATCACCATCCCTTCTTGAGCCGGGGTGACGCAGGCCGCCACCAGTCTGGCATTACCACGTCCATCGGGCCACTCGACCATACACAGCCGGCAGCTACCGCGCTCACTCAAGCCCTCCAAATGGCAGAGGGTGGGCACATGATTTCCGTGCTCTTTGATGACTTCCAACAGCGACTGGTCCTGCCGGGCGCTAACTAATTCATCATTGATGGTCAGGGTTATAACAGACATCGCCACGCCTCCATTTTCAAGTCGCTGTTTAGAGTTGCTCTATCATTTGGCCTCGTCATTGCTTATCTCCATTTTTGCCCAGCGCCAGGGGAATTGTGTTCTCACGAATCTGCGACTCATACTCCTCGCGGAAATAGCGCAGGGTGCTCAAGACGGGATTGGGGGCCGATTGGCCCAGCCCGCACAAACTGGTTTCTTTGACCAGCAGGCACAACTCTTCTAATTTTTGCAGATCAGCCCAGGTTGCTGTGCCTGAGGTGAAACGATCCAAAATGCGATACATCTGCACGGTGCCAACCCGGCAGGGCAGGCACTTGCCGCAGCTTTCATCCATGCAAAATTCCATAAAGAACTTGGCCATATCCGGCATATTGCTTTCATTATCCAGAATGACCAGCCCGCCGGACCCCATAATTGACCCCAACGCCTTGAGGCTTTCAAAATCTACCGGCGTGTCCAGGTGTTCTGGCGGCAGATAGCCGCCGCTGGGGCCGCCGGTCTGAGCCGCTTTAAAGGTGTTGCCGTTAGGAATACCGCCGCCAATGTCATAAACAATCTCGCGCAGGGTAATCCCCATCGGCACCTCGATCAAGCCGGTGTTGTTGAGTTTGCCGGTGAGGGCAAAAACTTTGGTGCCTTTACTTTTCTCGGTGCCAATGCCGGCATACCAACTTGCGCCGTTATTAATAATGGGCGCAATATTGGCAAAGGTTTCTACATTATTAATTAGGGTTGGGTAGCCCCACAGACCGCTTTGCGATGGGTAGGGCGGCCGCGGGACGGGCTGGCCGCGCCGGCCCATAATCGAGGCCATCAGCGCTGTTTCCTCGCCGCACACAAACGCGCCCGCGCCAATCCGAATATCAACCCGGAAATTGAAATTACTTTCAAAGACCCGGCTGCCGAGCAGCCCGCGCCGTTCAGCGGTGCGAATGGCTTTTTCCAGGCGCTTGATGGCGATGGGATATTCACCCCGCACGTAGATATAGCCCTGTTCCGCGCCAATGGCATAACCGGCAATGGCCATCCCTTCTAACACCCGGTGCGGGTCTGACTCCATAACGGTGCGATCCATGTAAGCGCCGGGGTCGCCTTCGTCGCCGTTAGCGACCACAAATTTCTTATCGCCGGGCGCTTTACGGACCAGCCCCCACTTAATGCCGGTGGGGTAGCCGGCGCCGCCTCGTCCGCGCAAGCCGCTGCGGGTAATCTCGTCACACACTTGCTCCGGCGACATCTCGCGTAAGGCATAGACCAGGGCCTTGTAGCCGCCGTGCATGATGTACTCTTCCAGGCGCTCCGGGTCAATATTGCCTGAATTAGACAGAACCACGCGGGTTTGCCGGGTAAAGAAAGGAATATCCTGCGAGAGCACATGAGGGGTTACGTCAGGGGTTACCTCCGGCTCAGGGACGATATGTTTACTGACAATCTTTTGAGCTATCTGGCGATCAACATGCTCGTAGAGAATCTCCGGCTCGTTGGGGGTCTGCACCCGCACCATTGGCCCGCGGCTGCACAGCCCCATACAGCCGGTTGAGACAAGTTGGACCTCTTTGGTTAATTGGTTTGCTTTGACCGCCTGTTCAAAAACCTCCTGGACCGAGGGTGAACCGGACGACAAACAGGCGGTGCTGGCGCAGCATAACAACCGGCAGCGAAACTGCTGCTGCCGTTCTTGTTCTTTTTGGGCTATGGTTTGTAAATCATCGCGATTCATAAGGCTTCAGCCTCCTCTAATTCCAGAGACGGTGACGCAGATTTTGGCTCAACGGGAGCGATCTGCCCGGCTACCAGCGCCCTGACCCGCTCAACGGTTGAAGCCGGCCCTTCTCGGCCCACCACATTGCCGTCCAGCACCAGCACCGGGGCCAGGCCACAACTGCCCAGACAGCGGGCGGTCGAAAGGCTGAGTTTGCCGTCGGGGGTTGTCTGGCCGGCCTCAATGCCAAACTCCTCCTGGAGCTTCGAGACAATTTCGCCGGCTTGCTTGACGTAACAAGCTGTACCGAGGCAGACAATACAGGTGTGCTCACCCAGGGGTTTGAGCGAAAAGAAGTGGTAAAAGGTTGCTACCCCGTAGACCCAACTGAGGGGTAGTTTCAACTGGTGGGCGGTGTAAATGAGTAAATCTTCCGACAGGTAGCCAAACGCTTCTTGCGCCGTATGAAGCACCTCAATCAAAGCATCCTGTTGATATTGCAGCCGCTTCAAGGCTCGATCAACCAATTTAAAGCGAGGGTCGCCGCTGGGGTGCTCGGCTTCGGCAGCTTTTGCTGACTTGCTGGCGTCATCTTTGATCACATTAGCCATCGCGTTTTCCTTTACTAAATGTGGGGTATGAAACGGTTTAAATTATGGCCTAGCATATCATAGCTAAGCCAGTACCAATAGTGTTAGGTATCACCTTTTTCGGGTGACATTCATCCTATTGTGATATATTTCACAATAATTGTAAAAAGGGGAAGTTTCAGGCCACTCGTCAAACAGCAAATCGTTTGGCTGACTCACTGGCTCTGACCAAAAAGACCGGGCAAGGAGCATATTGCAGCACTTTACTGGCTACACTGCCATAGATCCAACGGCTCAGACCAGAGCGGCCATGGGTGCTTATGACAATCAAATCAACAGCTTCCTCAGCCGCCAAATCTACAATGGCCTCGGCCGTCGGGTGAACATCCATAATTATCGCATGGGCTGACAGACGCATGCTCCGCAGTTGAAGCAAGACACGATCAAGATAACTTTTTGCCTCTACTCGTTCCCGGATAACTTGCTCGCGAACGATCCCGATTCCCGGTATCCCCCCGGCAAAATCTGAGGAAAGGTGCAGTACTCGCACTAAAACCAGTTCGGCTTCAAATTTCTGGGCTAACAGTTGAGCATACGGTAAAGCTTTCTCCGCCAACTGAGAACCATCCAGAGAAACGAGTATTTTCTTGATCATGCTTGCCTCCTCGACCGCAGAACATCGTTGGTCTCGCCCGGGATGCTTATTGGGTTTCTGCTTTGATTTTACGCGCTGGGGTTTCTAGGGGTAAGTGGCATTTGTCACTCTTTTAGACGATAGGTGTCATCCAAAAAAGGGGTATTTCAAGCTCAATATTGTTGTGCCCTGGGGATTTCTCGACCTTTGGTCTCGAAATGACATGAGACCGAGTAGTAACGTGGTTTTTATAGAATGTGGAAAATTATCGCTGCCCAGGGCTGGGAAGCTGGCTGAGGCTCTGGCTGGGGCAGGGTTAAACCGAGCAGGGTCGGAGCATCCAAAAATTCGTGGATGCGTTGTTCCAGGGTGGCAAAATCGCGGCGAAGCTGCCAACTCAGTTCCGGTTGGGCGCGGTTGCGCAAAATAAGGAAGAGGCGATTGCCGGTATGGTAGCGTCTCTGTTTGGATTGATGCTGGTACAACCAGCGGGCCAGATGATGGGGGCGCTGTTGGGCGTAGTCAATAGTTTCGGGGTAAGCGCGGGGAAAATGGCTGATTTTGAGATCAAACGGCAGGCCGCGCAGGTAAAAATCAACGGTATGATGCTTGCGGTTTTCTTCGGGCTGGGTAGCCGGATGGGCCAGAAACAGTTGTAGAATCTGGTCGTGGGTATGGTGATTGTACCATCGGTTGACCGCGTAAGCGCCGAAAGCTTTAACCTCCAGCCCTTCCCGGCGGGCCACCAGGTTTACCTGCGCCCAAACCTCGTGGAGTGTTTCCAGTTCATAAACAAAATTGCTCCACTTATCCCACTGGTCGCCTTGTTTGCGGCCCCAGGGTGGCAGGATTTTGAGCTTGTTGAGTTCATGCCGAATGAGGATAGAGTCAGACATCTACTTCGGCTTAAAAAACACAATCACATATTCGTGCTTAAAAATATAATATCCTCCCGCCAGCGCCCGATAGCGCCACAGGTTAGCCGATTTGCCTTTGCCCTTTTCATTGCCTTCGATATTTTTGACGATAATGGCCTTAGTTTTGAAACCCACCCGGTTCATGCGTTCCATGCACCAAAAACCGAGCGGAACCAGTTCGCCGTTGGCATATTTGTCGCCGATGATGAGCGCGGCGAAGCGGCCCGGCGCGAGCAATCCATAGCCGTGACGGGCCACAACCTCAAAGCCGTCCAAAAAAGTTTCGGTGGTGGGGGCGTTGGACAGGTCATCGGGCCGGTCGGAGAATTTGATGATGTCGGCGTAGGGTGGGTGGAGAATGAGCAGGTGAGCCGCGTTGGCCTGCATGCCGCCGAGGGTCTCGTTGATTTGCCTGACGGTTTCCGGGGCGGCGCTGTTGCCTTGCAGCAAATGTATCCGTGAGTCCAGCAGTTCAGGTTTAATTTTGCCGCGCACATATTCGACCAGTTCCGGCTTGAGTTCCACCCCAATGCAGCACCGATTCAGCCGAGCCGCCTCGATGGCCGTGGTGCCGGAGCCGAGAAACAAGTCCAGCACGATCTCATCTTTTTTGCTGTAGCGGGTCAGCAGTTGGGTGGCAAGCTGGGGAATGTAATTGCCGTGATAGTCAAGCTTGTGCCCATCGCCGCTGGCCCGGTTGTCATACATCCAAAGGGAGTCGGTTTTGATTTCCTCATATTCACGCCAGCGGTTGAGGTCGAGATCGCTCCAGGGGGTGTGTTTGGGAGGTAACGGGGAGTCTGCCATTTATAGAATTAACCAGTTTTCTTGTTGCAATTGGGGAATGGCGGAAAAATCTTTATCAGTGGTTAGCAAGGTGAGATCATAGCGGAGAGCCACAGCGGCAACTAAGGCATCAATCGTAGCTAGTTGCCAACCCCGCCGACGGAGTTTGATTTGTAATTCCACAGCCTGTTCGGCATCAAACTCATCTGAGGCATAACAATTGAAGTTTAACCTGAGACGTGCCCACTCAACCAGATTTTGTTCCGCTCTGGGTAAGAGATGAAGACCATACAAGACCTCAGCTAAAACCGGAACGGCTATAGCAAAAGAGTGATTAGCCTGAAGGCTTAGGACGCGCTGGCGCAATGGATGACCAAGTGTTACCAGCGGAGAAGCATGATTTGTATCTAAAAGATAATCTGTCATACATACCACTCTCTAGGCGCGTCTCTCAGCTATATCATCAGCCCGGTTGATTGCTTTTATTTCGGCTTCGATTTTAGCCCATTCAAGGTTCCAAGTTTCAAGGTCAAAGTCTGGATCTTCAGGAGCATTTTTAAGGGCTTCTATTAACGAGCCAGTAGCGGGACGAATAGAGGCCGGGTTGGGTGGAGTGGCCTTAATCCGGGCGACCAGTGCTTCCAGTTCATCCTCTTCAGGCTCAGTGGCGAGAGCATTGGTTAGCAAGTCTGTTACTAACTCATCGAGCGACACATGCTTAGCGTCGGCCTGGGCTTGCAGAGGATTAGCTATTTCATCGGGCAGGGTAATGGTTACAGACATTCGACAAAACTCCTTTCTATGGCTCTAATCATACTCAAGCCAATGGTTGAGGTCAAGGCCACCGAGGGATGTATTTATTGAGGAGTGTTCACAAACCAACGACACGCCACCAATGATGAAAAAGTAGCAAGGTCGCAGGGTAGCAGGTCGCATTATTTATTTTACGGCGGTCGGCGGTCTGTCGTCGGCGGTCTATTTTCGAAGAAGACGGAAGTATTTTAAGCCTTTTTCCACGCGGCTACAAACTCATCCAGAGGCCGGGTATTGACCACATTTTCCGCGGAGGCCCAACCGCGACAGGCCGTAGCGACGCCGAAGCGCAAATTATCAAAGCTGTCGGCGTGATGGGCATCGCAGTTGATAATCAGCTTGACCCCCAGTTCGATGGCCCGGCGGACATAAGTATCAGGTAAATCAAGCCGCTCCGGCGCGGCATTGATTTCCAGAAATGTGCCGGTTTCCGCCGCCGCCTGGATCAGCGCCTCCATATCGAAATCGCCGCCCTCGCGCCGAGGCAATAAACGGCCGGTGGGATGGGCTAACTGCTTGACGTAGGGATTTCTAATCGCCGCCAGCGCCCGCCGGGTCAAGGTGTCCCGATCCTGGCGCAGGCCGGTGTGGACGGAAGCCACCACATAATCCAACTGGGCCAAAACTTCATCGGGGAAATCAAGTGTGCCATCGGCCCGTACCTCCACCTCTGACCCCTGCCACAAGCGAATACCCGGAACACGCGCCTGAACTTCGTCAATTTCCCGGCGCTGTTGGGCTAAACGATCGGCGTTGAGGCCGCCGGCAACGCCGAGGCTCTGGGAGTGATCGGTAATTGCCAAATATTGATACCCCTTAGCCAGGGCGGCGCGAGCCATCTCTTCGATGCTGTGTTGGCCGTCGCTCCAGGTGGAGTGGCAGTGAACCTCGCCTTTGATGTTGCCCACTTCCAACCCCGCCGGCAGCTTGCCTTGAAAGGCCGCCTCAATCTCGCCCCGGTCTTCCCGCAAGTAGGGTGGAATGTAGGGCAGCCCGAAAAATTTGTACAGTTCCGCTTCATCGGCAAAAAGCAGCGGCTCGCCGTCGCTGGTGCGGGTGAGGGCATACTCGTTCAGACTGTAGCCCTTTTTTTGGGCCAATTCCCGAATTTTGACATTATGGTTTTTGCTGCCGGTGAAATAATTCAGCGCCGGGCCCCACTGCGCGGGGGTAACGCAGCGCAGGTCGGCCTGCATGCCGTTGCGAAAACGAACCGAGGTTTTGGTTTCGCCGGCGGCAATCACTTCCTCGACTTCGGGCAGAGTTTTGAACACGGCCATAATGGGTCCCGGCTGCTCGGTGGAGGCCACAAAATCCAGGTCGCCGATGGTTTCGCGCATGCGGCGCAAACTGCCGGCCGGCTCGACCTGGATCACTTCGGGCAGGTCCTTTAAAGCAGCCAGAACCCGCATGGCCAGCGGCCAGGCCACCCCCAAATGAACCCGGCCGGTCTCGCGCCGCTCCACGGCTTCGATGCTGGCCAGGATACGGGCTTCGCTTTTCGCGCCCATGCGCGGCAGCTTTTGTAACTTGCCCTCCTGCGCGGCGGCTTTGACTTCGGCCACGGTAGTCAGGCCCAACTCCTCCCACATGGCCTTGGCCAGTTTGGGGCCGACATCGGGGATAGCCAGCACTTCGACCAGGGCCGGGGGGATTTCGGCGGCTAATTTGTCCCAAAAGCCCAATTGGCCGGTTTTGAATTTTTCGTCAATCTTTTCCGAGATGGCTTGCCCAATCCCTTCGATCTTCCGCAAATCGCCGCCGGACTCCCAGTAATCATAGAGATCAAAACTCAGGTTCTCGATATGATCGGCGGCGTTGCGATAGGCCAGCACTTTGAAGCGGTTTTCACCTTTGATTTCCAGCAAATCGCCAATATCGGCAAAGAGTTTAGCCGTTTGTTGGTTGGTTAAACGGGGCATCGTTATCTCCTACGGGTTAAAGGTCCACAGATGTCACAGATGAACACAGATTTATCAACATTTATATTATCTGTGCGTATCTGTGCGCATCTGTGGACTGTTTAGTGGTTGTGTCACAAAATACATCCAGCGCTGTTTGGTCGCCTGATTCCCCTCGGCCAACTGCTGAGCTTCCTCCAGCAGGGCCAGGCGGGTTTCGTACTCTAACGGCGGCTCCATCCAGGCTGTCGCCACCGGAATCTGCATAAACAGATAGCTCTCAGTAGCGGAGCGGGTTCGCTCCAGCATCTGTTTGCCGATAATTTCGAAGCCGCAGTGGCGCAGAAAAACCTCAATCGAGCGCAAATCCTGGCGGCCCACGCCATAGCGTTCGGCGGCCAGTTGCTCAAACAGGACGCTCACCTTTTTGCTGCGCGGGATGGCTTCAAAGATAAAGTACGGCTCCGGCGCGTTGAACACAAAGCGGCCCTTCGGCCTGAGTACCCGGCGCATTTCGGCCATCACCTCCGGCTTGTGGCGAAACTGCCAGAAGACCGAGTTGCACACAATTCGGTCCACCGACTGCGCGGCCAGATGGGGGATAGTCGCGGCGTCGGCCTGGATAAACGTCACCTGCGCCGATTGAATTTGCTCGCGGGCTACGGCCAGCATCGGCTCAGAAACATCTACCGCAAAAACCTGTCCACTTTCGCCCAGCGTTTCCAACACCGCCTGGGTGGTCACGCCCGTGCCACAGCCCAAATCCAACACCTGCATCCCCGGCTCAATCTCCGCCAGTTGGACCATCAAACGGCTCAACTCCTGGTACATCGTTGTCTGTTGGGCAAAGTTATGGTAGCGACGAGCGGTTTCGGTTTCCAGCCAGGCGGGACTGCTCATTGATACATTCCTTGCAACACAACACATGATATATGATGCGTGATACGTGATGCGTGAGATTATTCTTCTGGAAGTTCGTAGTTAACAGTCTCTTCCTTTAAAATTTGCTGGCGTTGATCCAGAACCATTTTCAGTAGGAGGCGAATGATTTTAGCCAGCCACTCAAGGCGATGAGTGGTTACAGTTTCCCCAAGAACGTGTCGAGCTTTGTAATACCAATCTCGACTTTCCCTGGCAGAGCCAAGCGCATATTCATAAAATCGAGCACGATCTTTGCTTGAACCTCGACTGTATCCTTCAGCAATATTAGCACTGATGGAGCCAAGCGCACGATAAAGCTGATCCACTACCTGGACCGTTCGCTTATCTTGCAGCAGTTTTGTGACATCCTGCCAACCAATTTCTGCCGCAAACAAAGCCAGCCGATAGACTTGAACCTTCCACAAAACATCATCCGTGATGGAACGAGGGACAGACAATTCCCATTCCTGATAATTCACCTTGTCCTCCTTTTCGCGATAATGTGAAAATTCCTTTCACGCATCACGCATCACGTATCACCGGATATGAACTCTGCCCAGTTCCACAAAATCTTTCACAGGTATACCATTTTCTACCACCGGCAATCGTTCCTGTGTTTGCCAAAAATAGACCCCCATTTCAAGCCGATATTCAGCCGCAGGCAAATCGGACGGCAGTTCCAGCAGGTGTTTGTCTTGCAGCATTTCGCCTGGCTGCCATGTGCTGGTAGGCAGCGGAACTTCCCAGGTAGGCTGGCCGTCGTGCTGGGCCACTTTTTGCCCATCGGGGCCAATCAGGTGGACAAAAATGGTGTAATCCTCCGGCATGAGGCTGAGCGCCTGCCAGTAAAGCGTAACGGCCAGCGTAGAGTCTTCCCTTTTGGCGTCGTAGCCGCGCAGTTCCAGCTTGTCGTCAAAGTTGACCTGGAGCGGGTTGGCGGGTTGGAGCGTTGGTTCGGGGGGCGCGATTTCAACCAGCTCCCGGCCCTGCCGCTCGAAGGTAGCCAGGCGGACCCAGGTGTTGGCCTCGAAGCGGCGGAGGGGGGCGGGGGAGCACCCCCGTGAACTACCAGGGGCAGGTGGGGGCAGGGGAGCAGAGGAGCAGGGGGACGCTGCTAACTCAGCGGTCGGTGGCTCGCCCTGAGCTTGTCGAATGGATCGGTGGTCGGCGGTCGTCACGGGCAGCCGCTGGCTCCAATCGGACCAATCATTGCCGGCCAGGACGCCGGCGGCCAAGCTCCAGCGGTTGCCTAATGCCCAGGGCATAGTTTCGGCTATGATGGTTTCGCCGGGCTGCCACAAGTGAGGGGGAAACCAGAGTTGGGTCAGCAGGGGGCGCTGTTCGGTATTTTCGACCATCTGCCCCTCGGCATTGACGAAGAAGGGGTAGAGGCGCAGTTCCCGGTCGAGTGGGCGCAGGGCTTGCCAGTACAACCGAACCGACGTTTCCTCCCGGCGCGGGTCATCTATGACATCAAAGCCGAGCAGCCGCAGCTCGTCACCAAATTCGACATTCAAGGAATACTGAGGTTGGGGGTCGGTCACACGGGCGAAATCATAAAAAGCATTGGGGATTTCGGTTGTGATCAGGCCGCGCTTGAGCAGCAAATAGCCGTCGGCGGCGTCGAGTACCCCATATTGGCCTGAACTGAGCAGTTCCCTGGCCAGCGCCCAGATGTCGTTGGGGTGGACGGGCCAGGTACCGGTGGTGGCATCAAAAAAAACATACTCGGCCTCGTTGACATCCGGCAGTTGGTAAGCAATCAGCCGGTTGCTGAGGTGAGGATAAAGTTTGCCTTGAGCCGCAATCGAAGCATCAGGCGGAATCTGGGCGATGAAGCGTTGGGCCAGCCGGTCATGGGCGGTGATTTCCCACTGGGGCGGGTCGAGCGCCAGGGGGGAGAAGCCGTGAAAGAGCTGCCAGACCAGAGCCACAACCAAAAGCAAAATAGAGGGCACATGAAAAAACGTGATACGTGATGCGTGAGGCGTGACACCCGACACCCGATGCATGATTTGCCGTAAATAAACCATACCATACAGCGCCGCCCAGGCCAGCCAGGGGGCGACATCAGCGCCGTATTGCGCGCCGGTGGCGTCGTGCATAGCGGTGTTGCCGCTGAGCAGGTTGATGGCAAACGAGGGTGCGCCAATTGCCAGCACCGGCAGGCCGAGCAGCGGCAGATAGGCAAAGGGAGTCAGGATGTCGAACAGATATTGCAGCCGGGTGGGTTGAAGCAGGATATTCAGCACCAGGTCGGGCCGGGTGAGGGTGGTCAGGACAATTTCGGCGGGCGAGTCGCCCAGTTCGGCGTAGAAGCCGATGAAAAGATGATCGCCGGTGACGCTGTTGGCGGGGATAACCCAATACATGATAATGAAGAAATATACTACCGCAACGGCAATGGTGGTCAGCCCCAAACGCCAATCCCGGTGCATAACGATAGCAGCCAGGCCCAGAAAGGCAACTTGCAGCGGAAGCTGCTCCTTGCAGAGCATAGCCAGCACCGCCCAAAACAAAAACCAGCCGGATTTGCGCTTGGCCAGGCAGTAAAAAGCGGCCATGAAAAAACCAACCGCCAGCACCGGCGGGTGAAAATCCCACAGGTTGACAATTTGCAGGGTGGGGAAAAGCAGGTAGGCTGCCAGGAGACTCAAAGCGGCAAAGTCGCCACTTTGGAAATTAACCACAGATGGCACAGATTTCACAGATTTATCTTCTTCTCTTGTCTGTGTAATGGGTGAAATCTGTGGTTTTTTGTGACCTAACTTTTCTCGCGCCAGCCAGAACAAGGGCAACCCGCCGAGGCCAATCGCCGCTGTTTGCAAAAACAGCAGCGTTTCCGGGCCGCTGTGGATGAGATAAAACGGCGCGACCAGCAGCAAAATCAGCGAGGCATGGTTCGACAGGTGCAGCAGCGGCTGGCCGGTGGTGGTATAGAAGAAAGGCCGCCCATGCAGGGTATTCCAGACCACCTGATCGTAAATGCCCAAATCAAAGCCGCTGGAATCAAAGCTGGCGTGGCGCAGGATGGCCAGCCAGGTGAAGGTGACGATGTAAAGCAGGATGAGTCCCCAGGCGAGGAGTTCAGGAAACTGAGGAAACTTGAGGGCAAGCGGCCAAAATTTGAGCCGGGAGGAGGGTTTGAAGGAATCTATGCTGTCTTTGGGCAGTTCGTGAGATTTCATCAGCGTGGGAGTATTTTAGCATAGAGTAGGGGGCGTTGCCAATGACAAATCGGCCATGCGTCAACCAGATAATCGTGTGCGTGTCGAGCACCAGGGAGATCATAGCATGTCGGTATGATTCCAGGTTGACCACAACTCGCGCCGGGTTTCGTCCAGGGTTTCCGTTGGCGCAACGCCGCCGCCCAAATGACGAAGCACCCCATAAAGCGATGCTCCTGTTGGTTCCTGTTTTTGCGATGTAGATTCAGCCTGTAATTGTGCCAACGCTTGATACTCTTCAATCGGCAAGATAACGCCAATAGGTTTGCCGGTAATATCTCGAATATATTGTTTAGTGAGTACTGGATACCAGACAATAGTGCCTTAGCAATTGAGTCCTTGTACATTGAGCAAGAAAATCTCACGCAAAGTCGCCAAGAACGCCAAGAAAAAAATTATTAAAAATCTTTGCGTCTTTGCGTCTTGGCGAGAGAACTATTTTTGGCTCTGGCTTGTCCAGGTTAGGATTTGGTTAATCAATCAGGTTAATTACCGCTTCCACCGCCGGGCGTAATCAAAGGTAATGGCGACCAGCAAAACCAACCCAATCACAATCTTATGCCAGAAGGGGTTGATATTGAGCATAACCATTTCATTTTGGAGCACACCAATCAATAACGCCCCCACCAAAATCCCCACCACGCTGCCCTGGCCGCCCATCAGGCTCAAACCACCCAAAATACAGGCCGTGATGGCCAAAAGTTCAAAACCCTCGCCCGCGCCGGGATGTCCCAGGCTAAGCCGTCCCGCCTGAATAATCCCGACCAGAGTGGCGCAGACGACGGAAATGATGTAACACAAAATAATCCGGGCGTCTACATTAACCCCGGACAAACGAGTCGCTTCGATGTTGCCGCCGACAGCATAAATTTGGCGGCCAATAAAGGTATAGCGCAGCAAATAGTAAGCCAGCCCGGCCACCAGCAGACAAATCAAAACCGGCAGAGGAATCAAATCAAACAGATAGCCCTGCCCCAGCACCGTGTATTCATCCGGTACGCCGGTAATGGGGGTGCCGTTGGTCAGCACCAGAATCGAGCCGCGCGCCACCCCCAGCGTTACCAGGGTAATCAGAAAGCCGTGCATCTTGAGTTTGGTGACAAACAGGCCGTGGATAGCGCCAATAACCACCCCCACCAGCAGGGCCAGGGTAATCCCGACCCAAATCGGCAGGCCCATTTTGACCACAAAATAGGCCGACAGAACACCGCCCAGGCCCACAATTGAACCGATGGACAAATCAATCCCGCCGGTGATAATCGGAAAGCCAACGCCGATGGCAGCAATGGCTAAAATGGCCGCATCCCGCGTCATCACTTTTTGATTTTCCAACCCCAAAAAACGGGGGTTGACAATGGCCCCAATGATAAATAAGGCAATGACAACCAGAAAGATGAGAAATTCCGACACTCTGAACAACCGCTTGATTGTCTCAACCAGTCCGGCGGCAGGCTGAGCCACATCTCGCCCGGAGCTTGTAACAACTTTGTTCATTGATTTATCCCTTCTGCTACGGCTTCAACCTTTTCAGCAATATCGCCTTCGACGCTAAGAAACTGAGTGGCGCAGGTCATAATGGCTTCCTGGTCCAACTGGCCCCGCACAAATTCACCTGTGACCCGGCCCTGGCACATGACAATGACCCGGTCGCTCATGCCGATAATTTCGGGCATTTCAGAAGAAATCATCAGGATGCCAATGCCGCGCTGCGCCAGTTGGCTCATCAAGGCATGCACCTCGGCCTTCGCGCCGATGTCAATGCCCCGCGTCGGTTCGTCCATAATCAATAATTTGGGTTCAGTGCTGAGCCACTTGGCTAAAACCACTTTTTGTTGGTTGCCGCCGCTCAAATTTCGTACTGTCTGGGTTAAACTAGGCGTGGCAATCGAGAGGGCTTCGATATAGTGTTTCGAGATTCTTTTGGCCTCTGTTTGCCTCACTGCGCCCCACAAGTTTGAAATGCGCTGCAAAATAGCCATTGTCGTATTTTCCTGAACATCCATACCCAGCACCAGGCCGTGCAATTTGCGGTCTTCCGGCACCCAGCCGATGCCATGCTTAACCGCATCGGCCGGTGATTTTATCTGGACAGGCCGGCCCTCGATCAAAATCTCACCGCCACTCAGGCTGTCTACCCCACAAATAAGGCGGGCCAACTCGGTGCGACCGGCCCCCACCAGCCCGGCCATGCCCACAATTTCCCCTTTGCGTACGGTCAAGCTGATATTTCTAACGCCGTTTTGGCCCGACAACCGGCGCACTTCCAGCACCGGCTCGCCCACCGGCGCTGCTTCTTTGGGGAACAGGCCCACATCGCGCCCGACCATCATGCGGATAATTTTTTCTTCGCTGGCCTCGGCAATGGGCAGTGACCCCACCCGGCGGCTGTCGCGCATGATAATCACCCGGTCCACAATCTGGCGGACTTCGTCCAGCCGGTGGCTGACAAACACAACCGCCACCCCCCTTTCCTTCAACCGCCGCATCAGGGCAAACAAAGCGTCTACCTCGCGGCTGGATAAGGCCGAGGTCGGCTCATCCATCAAAATCAAGCTGGCCTTGTGCGAAACCGCTTTGGCAATTTCAACCATCTGCTGCGCGGCCACATTCAATTCCCGGATGAGTTGGCTGCCGCGTATCTCGGCCCCCAGACCCCGCAGCAGTTCTTCGGCCTGACGGTTCATGCGCCGGAAATCCACCAGTCCCAATGCCCGTCGAGGTTCGTTATTGAGAAAGATATTTTCAGCCACGCTCAAGTAGGGCACCAGGGCCAATTCCTGATGGATGGTGCTGATGCCCAACGCCTGCGCTTCGTGCGGGGTGTGGGGATTAATGGTCTGGCCGTTAAACCAAATCACGCCCTGGTCTTTATGATGAATCCCCGACAGGATTTTGATGAGGGTTGACTTTCCGGCCCCGTTTTCGCCCAGAAAGCCCAGAATCTCGCCCGGATAAACTTCAAAGTCCACATCATCCAGCGCTCGCACGCCGGGGAAACTTTTGGAGAGATGTTCTACCCTCAGCAGGGGTTGTTGGTCCATAGACCCTTGTTCCTTTCCAGAAGGTGCAAGGTGGCAAAGTCGCAGAGTCGCAAGGTAGCAGGGTTGCAAGGTAGCAGGGTTGCAAAAAAATGCTTGCTACCTGCTACCTTGCTACCTGTTACCCTGCTACTTGCTACCCTGCTACTCTGTCACTGCGAAGCAATCCCGATGGATTCGAGATAGGCTTTATATTGGTCAAATGTATCAGCTTTGATAACGTCAATACCGGTATTCAGCCGGATTTTACCGTCCTCGCCAAATTCATCCAGGTACGGATCCAGGATTTTCATGGTTTCTTCCTGGCCCAGGATGGACATGGTGTACATCACATATCCACTCAGATAACCGTAGAAGTAAACGCGCTGCCCAATCATGGCCTGGACAACGCCTTCTTCCATACAAGCCTGGGTTTCGGGTTCGGCGTCAAAAGCGACAAGTTTGAGGGTTCCAATCTTATCGGCCTGTTTGATGGCCTGGCATGCCGCCGGACCATCGTAGGAGTAGAAGGTGATAAACCCGGCCAGCTCGTCGCCATACTTCTGGATAGCGGTTTGAGCATTGCTCAAAGCTACTTCAGGCTTGACGTCATCTATCAACACCTCGACCAATTCCATATCGGTGCCTTCGAACACGTCATTAACGCCTTGAATCCGGTCCTGGGCATTTTGGGCGGTGGCAAAACCCACCAAACCGACCACCTTGCCTGTGCCGATAATTTCCAGCGCGGCTTCGGCGGCGGCGCGTCCGGCGTCATAGTCGGACATACCGATGTAGATAGCCCGCTTGCTGCCGGTGGCGTCGGAGTCCATGGTTAGCATGATTGTCCCTTGCTCCACCGCTTTCTCGATAATCGGAGCGGGCGCTTGCCGGTCAATGGCCGAAAAAGTAACGCCGGTGTAGCCATCATTGACAAAGGTTTCCAGCATCGAAAGCTGCTGGCTAAGCAAGTCAGAAGCGGTGGGGGCCTGGAAGGCAATCGGCACGTTCAGTTCCGACGAGGCGCGGGCCACCCCAATTTGGGCCGCCGTCCAGAAGGGCGACATATTGTTGGTCAAAAAGGCAAATTTTGCGCCGGCCGGCGGACTTTGACCTTCCGTCGCCGCCTTGAGAGCCTCGGCTGCCTCAAACAGGTTGCTGGGGCGATAGGGATTGTCCTCAGGCGCGGCTGCTTCAGCGGGCGCGTCTGCTTCAGCTTCCGCAGCTTCCTGGGTTACCATCACCTCAACGGTGACGACCTTCTCGACTTCCTTCTCGACCTCAACGGTGACCACCTTTTCCACTTCTACTTCTTTTTCAACCTCAACGGTGACCACTTTTTCCACTTCTACTTCTTTGACAACCTCAACCGTTTGCACAACGGTTTGCGGAGCCGCCGCGCCACAAGCCGCCGCGATAGCGATCAAAACGGCAGCGACGACGAATAAACCAATTGCTTTAAGGATACTGCGCGAATGCATGGATATTCCTCCTTTTATATCTACTTTGATTGGCTCTTCATTGATAAAAACAACCTTGTTGACAGCTCAGCCAGCCTTAGTGATTGTCTAAAAATAAGTCCCCTCAAGTTCCTACAAATTCCCAGGGAACTAAGGGAACTCGTAGGAACTCAAAACGGGAAGTAAATTTTAGACGTTTACTTAGTTGACCCCGCTTGACTGGCTTCGGTCAGCGCCCCTTTGCGTTTTTTCCGGTAGACCTCCTTTCTCATGGTACAATCCGCTTAATTTCCCGCTGCTGTTTGTAAGGTTGGGGCAAAAGTGATATATTCAGGAGGCTGATTAATCAAAGCCTCCTGGGTTACACTAAAGCCAAACCTTATGAGACCAGCTTGGGTTAGTCAGCATTGTGGCAGAGGCTCGTCACTCTTGGCGGATGGGGCGAGCCTCTTGCTTTTGCCGCTTAAAAAGCTGAAATTTTATAACACCACCTCCTTTCCTTTGGAATTACTAAAGTGTGTTAATCCAACCGAGCCGTAGATTGCCTTTCAATCAGCGTTGGTTCGATGACAATTTGGCGTTGCTCCAGGGCTTTTCCGGCTAAAATGTCCAGTAAAAGTTGGACGCCCGCCGTAGCCAACTGCGCAAATGGCTGGCGAATGGTGGTCAGGGGCGGTGATTGAAAAGCAGCCACCTCAATATCGTCCATACCCACTACCGAAATATCCTGGGGCACGCGCAAACCGGCCTCAAGTACAGCCCGCATGGCTCCAATGGCCATCAAGTCATTGGCGGCAAAAATAGCCGTTGGACGTGGCTGGTAAGTTAACAACCGCTGCATGGCCAAATAGCCCGCCTGACAGGAAAAGCTCTCTTCCACCACCACACGAGAACTGTCGGACGCGCCCCTGGCTTCAAGCGCCTGCTGAAAGCCGGCGAAACGTTCTCGCGCCAGCCGAATTTCCATGGGCCCGCCAATATGCCCCATGTGCTGATGTCCCAAATCTAAAAGATGCTCCCCGGCCAGATAGCCGGCCTTGAGGTTGTCAAGCATCACCGCCGGCCCCTCGTAATTGTCAGGCACCCGGTCAATAGCCACCGCGGGAATCCCGGCGGCCTCCAAAATATCCAACCGGCCCAGCCGTCCCCTGGCCGGAATAAAAATCACCCCATCTAACCACTGCTGCACCACAGCATTAAAATAACTCGTTTCCCGCTCGGTATCGTTGTGGGTATTGTAGAGAATAAGGCTGTAGCCAAAGGCGTGCGCGTGCGTTTCGGCGGCGCTGGCCATGCTCGCAATGGCCACGCTGGCCACGTTAGACAGCACCAGGGCAATGGTTCGAGTTTGCCGGGTGCGTAAACTGCGCGCCACCGAGTAGGGCTGGTAATGAAGCTGTTCAACCGCCGCCAGAACGCGGGCGCGGGTTTCAGCAGTAATTTCCGGTTTATTGTTGATTACTGCCGACACCGTTTGGATAGAAACACCCGCTAACTGAGCTACATCTTTCATTGTCGGTGATTTACGACTCTGCTTTGATAACATATTTAACCAATACACGCCGATAGAAGAGAGAGGATAAGGATGAACGTTCATATGAACGTTCATATGAACGTTCATCCTTATATCACAACTTAATTTCTTTGTCAAAATTCAAAAAGTGTATTGGTTCTTTAATGATGAATTGCTAAGGGATTTCTCGGCCTCTGGCCTCGAAATGACATGTAGCCTACACTTACCCCGGATACCAGATGATACGGGGGTCGTTTTCAGCCCGCCGATAGTCCCAGGCCGCATCGGTCATTTTCTTGAGGTTGTATTCGGGCCGCCAATCCAAAAGGAATTTGGCTTTGTTGTTATCAAGCCAGGTTGAATAAAAGTTAGTGCTAATTTCAACGGCAGGTAGGTGGCGAGACTCGGCCAGATAAGCGGCTAACTCTCCGTAATCTACCGGCTCGTCCATACAGATGTTGAAGGTTTGCTGCCTGGCTTTGGGCTGGTCAATTGCTTTCAAAATCGCGCCCACCAAATCTTCGACATGCACAAAATTGCGTTTGACGGGTTGGCCGTGTGGGTCGAGCATTACCGGGATAGTTTGGGTTTTGACATACGCTTCGGCCTTTTCCGGCCCCACCAAATCGCGCCAGCGCGGGCCGCCAAAGACATCCTCGCCAAAGGAAAGCTGGTACTTAAAATCATCTTTTTCCATAATCCAGGGGGCGCGCAGACAGCAGCCGTTCAAATCATACTGGATGTAATACTGCTCCAACATGACCTCTTCCAGCACTTTCGATAGGGCATAGCAGCCGGGATAGGCTGTATGCTTTTGCGTTTCGGTTACGGGAATAGGATGGGGATAGAAGAAGTGGCCCACTCCGGCATCGCCGCCGACGAGGATAAACTGCCGAAAGGTGGGGCTGGTGCGGCAGGCCTCCAGCAGCCAGAACATGCCCTTGATGGCGACATCCATAATCGTTTCGGGTGTTTCTTTGCTGGTAGCCAGGTGCAAAACGTGGCTGACGCCTTCCAGCGCTTCCGTCACCACCTGGAGATGCTCGATAGAGCCGCTGACCACTTCCAGGCGGGGGCCTGTTTCCAATTTACGGTTGTGACACAAAGCGCGCACCGTAAAAGCCTCGAAGTGCGGGTCGGCTAAAAAACGGCGGATAAAGGCTTGACCCACTTTGCCGGTCGCGCCGGTAACAAGAATACGTTTTGTTTCGGTCATGAATACCTCTAACCCCCTTTGATTTTTTTGAGGTAAGTTATTCAGCCGCCTGAACGTTGCGTAGACGCAGGGCGTAAATATTAATAATCAAGGCGATCAGCAAAATCACCCCGCGCACCCATAGGCGCACAAAAATATCGAGTTGAAGTTGGTTCAACCCATTGTTGAGGACGCCAAAAATCAACAACCCGATCAGGGTGTTTTTGACCCCGCCCTCGCCGCCAAACAGCGATGTGCCGCCCAAAACCACCGCCGAAATGCTGTCGAGCAGCATGTCGTCCAGGCCGTAGCCCTGGGCGCTGCCCAGCCGGCCCGTGTTCAACATTCCGGCCAGGCCGGCGCTAAATGCGGAAATGGTCAGGCAGGCCGTCACAATGTTCTTGGTATTGATCCCGCTCAACCGGGCGGCTTCGCGGTTGCTGCCGGTCATATAAACGTAGCGGCCAAACTTGGTATAGGTCAGCACAAAGTGGCCGACAATGAGGGCAGCGATGCCGGTCAAAATGACGACCGGCAGGCGAAACGGTTCGGTCTCGCCCATGTACTCGCCGCCCAAATAGGACAGGACCGGGGCCAGGGTGTATAGGATTGAACCTTTGGTGATATACTGACCCAGGCCAGAGGCAATTTGCATGGTAGCCAGGGTGGCGATAAAAGAGGGCAAACCAATGCGGGTGGTGCTCCAGCCGTTGAGCAACCCCAACCCTGTGGCGGCCAGAACCCCGGCCAGGATGGCCACAAATTGAGAGGCGCCTGCTTCGCCAAATAGTTGGGCGGCAATCACCCCGGTCATGGTGGCTACGGCGGCAATGCTCAAATCAATTTCACCGCATAAGATGACAAAGGTGATGCCGGTGGAGACAATGGCCAGCGTGGCCACCTGGCCTAGAATATTGCGAAAATTGATGTAGTTGAAAAAACTGTCGGTGGTGACGCTGAAAAAAACAATCAGGATGACCAGGGTGATAAACGGGGCCAAATCGCGCGCCCGGCGTCTGGCCCAATTAATTAATGCCCCGGTGCGATCCGCTGTCCGTCCCTGGTTAATCGAGCTGGCCTCAGTCCCCATCTGCCTTCTCCTTCGTAAGTAATCCACAGATTACACAGATTTCGCAGATAAAAATTAAAAATCTGTGCGCTTTGTGTCTGCGAAATCTGCGGATTTTCATTAAGCGTGTTTCATCAAATTTTCTTTGGTTAACTCTCGCCCACTGATCTCGGCGGTCAGGCGACCCTTGCTCATCACCAAAGCACGGTCGGCAATACTCAAAATGGTTTCCGGCTCGGTGGTGATCAGCAAAATAGCGACGCCTTCATCGCGCAGTTTCTTCACAATGTTCATAACCTCTTCTTTGGCCCCGATGTCAATCCCTCGCGTCGGCTCATTTAAAATCAGCAGCCGGGGCTGTTGGGTTAACCATTTGGCTAAGACAATCTTTTGCTGATTTCCGCCGCTCAAAGCGCCTACCGGCAGCAGGGGCCGAGGCGGTCTCACGGCCAGATGTTCCATTTGGGTGCGGGCAATGGCTAATTCGGCCCGTTGGTTCAGCAGCCAGGGGATCAGGCGGCCCAGGTGGGCCAGAGTCACATTCTTAAAAATCTCCTGTTGCAGCATTAAGCTGTGGCGGCGGTTCTCCGGCACATAGGCGATGCCCGCTTTTTTGGCCTGGGTGGTGTTCCTGAATTTTAATTTTTGGCTCTCCAGGGTGAGAGCGCCTGCGTCAAACGGCTCGGCCCCAAACAGACAGCGGGCCAACTCAATTTGCCCCGCGCCCATAAAGCCAAACAGTCCGACAACCTCACCTTTACGCAAATCAAAAGAGATATCTCGAAATGCGCCGCGTTTGGTCAGCCGCTCCACCACCAAAGCCACCTCGCCGACCTTGCGCTTTTCGACCAGGTGAGTTTCTTCCTCATAGACTTGGTGCAGCAGCTTGGCCTCAGTGCCGATCATCAACTCGACCAATTGATGTTTGTCCGTTTGATTGCGCTCCAGAACGGCTACTTTTTGCGAATTTTTTAGTACGGTGATGCGGTCGCTAATCTGCAAAACATCTTCCAAAAAATGAGAAATAAAAATAACGCTTTTGCCCTGGGCTTTTAAGGTGGCAATAAACTCAAACAAGCGCTGCGTCTCCGGCGGCGAGAGGGCCGAAGTGGGTTCATCGAGAATGATAATCCGCGCTCCGCTGAAGATGACCCGCGCAATCTCGACCAATTGTTGGGTCCCCACCGGCAAATGCCCCATCATGGTGGTCACATCAATGGCCAGCCCCAATTCGCGCAGATGGGTTTGAGCAACCCGGTTCATGCGCGGCCAATCCACCAGGCCGCCACGCATAGGCAGATTGCGGCCAAAGATATTTTCGGCTACGGTCAGATGTTGAAAGGTGCTGAGTTCCTGGTAAACCATGCCAATGCCCTGGCGCTGCGCGTCGGCGGGCGAGGCAAAACGAACCGTCTGGCCGTTCAACTGCATCTCGCCGCCATAGTCGCTGTAAACGCCGGAAAGCAGCTTCATCATGGTGCTTTTGCCGGCCCCATTTTCCCCAATCAGGCCATGCACCTCGCCCGGACGCAAATCAAAGTCAACATTATCCAGGGCGATAACGCCGCCGTAACGCTTTGAAACGCTATGCAGCTCCAGAATTGGCTTTGCTGTTACTTCTGTATTCATCGTTTCCATTGGAAAGTGGGCCATAGAGACGAGGCCAGCCCTCGTCTCTATGGTTAGGGGAAAATTACAGTAGCAGTTGTTCTTCCATAAAGAACAACCCATCCGCGTTCTGAGCGGTGACAACCGGGCCATCCATCAGGATATACTTGGGAATCCCGGTGGTGCCGGTGGCCGCCATCGCCCCAATGACCACCGCTCCCCAGTGGATGCGGCAAGAGGGGTTGCGCACCGAGGTCAGGAGCGTGCCATCCTTCACCGCGGTAATGGCCGGAGGCATGGCGTCAATACCGCCCAGCACAATGTCCTTCTCGCGGCCGGCATTTTTAATTACTTTGGCGGCGGCCAGGGCCATATCATCGTTGTGGAAATAACCGGCTTTAATATCGGGATATTTAACCAGGTAATCTTCCCATAGTTTGGCTACTTTGTTCACATCCCAATCGGCCGGGTCTTCGGCCAGCACTTCGATATTAGGGTATTTGGCAATGGCCTGCTGGAAGCCCTGGGCCCGTTTTTGCGCCCCCGTATGGCCGAGCGCCCCCTGGGTCATGATTACCTTACCCTCGCCGCCAATGGCAGTGAAGAGGGCCTGGCTCACCACCTCGCCCATAAAGATATTATCCGGCTCCAGGAAAGTGGTAATACCAATGTCATCTTTGGAAATAGTTGTATCCATCTGGATAACCGGGATGCCCTTGTCAATCATCCGTTTGACCGGGTCAACCAGGGTATCAATGCCAAAGGCTTGAATGGCCACAAAATCCCAATCTTGGGCGGCCATATCCTCAATCGCCTTGCGCTGCTTGTCAATGCTCAGGCCGCCGTCAAACCAGGTCACTTCAACCCCCAGCCATTTGCCCCACTTTTCGGCGGCTTCTTTGCCTTGAGCGCACCAGGTTGCCCCCAGCCCGGCGTTGGAAAAAGCAGCTCGTAGGGGTTTGCCAAAAGCTCCACCGCCTCCGCCACTGCTCTGCGCCGCCGGTGCGGCTTGCTCTTGGGTCTGGGGTTGCTGTCCACCCAGATCACAGCCGGCTAACAGGCCCGCTCCGGCAGTAGCGGCAAAGACCCCTTGCAGGAATCCCCGCCGGGTCATGGCCCCCCATACCTCCGAAAACTGCACGCCTTGGTTTTGATTATCGCTCATCATTTATCTCCTTTAATAGTATAGATCTACTTTGAATCAATACTTGTGGAGTTTTTCTCCCCCCACCCGGTCAAGCAAGCGCCCCTAAATGGTGCGCCTATTATAGTGTAGAAATGCTATTATAAAAATAGAGCAAACCTACAGAACTGCTACGGCGGTGTATGAATAATCATCTTATCCTCCTGAAGCCAAATGAATCACTTTTTAGTTGTTAAGCAAATTTTTGCACGAACTTCGTTTGATCAAAGAAGTGCTCAACAGATAAGTGGTGGGCCGGAAAGGTTTGCCGGGCGAAACAAGCCGGCGCAGGAGCAGGTCCACTGCCAACTGAGCCATTTCATCAATCGCCACATCCACGACGGTAATAGGCGGATTCCAGAAGCTCAACCACTCTGTATCATTAAAAGTTGCAATCGAAATATCGTCGGGTATACCTAGACCCGCTTCCCGCAAAACAGACAGAGCGCCCATCAAAATGCGATTGCTGCCGGTCAGAATGGCCGTGGGCGGCTCGGCCAATTGCAGCAATTCCCGCGTGCCTTTTTCGCCGTGTTGACGGCTAAAGGAACCGATCCGAATCAGATGGGGGTCAAGGGAAAGACCACAATCTTCAAGGGCGCGGCGGTAGCCGGCGTACCGGTTCTTGCCGGTGGTTAGCTCTGTTTCTCCCAGCACCAGCCCTATCCGGCGATGGCCCAACTCGATGAGATACTGGGTGATTTGATAAGCGCCTTGAACATTATCGGCCAGCACTGCATCCAGCAAGTCTTCCTCGCGCCGGCGATTGAGTTCAATAATGGGCATACCCTGCCCGGCCAATTCGCGGATAAAGGCCGAATTACTCCCCCCCAGAGGGTGGACATAAATAAGGCCGGCCGCCCGCTTTTCTTGGAGTATCTTCAAATACCCCAGATCAATGGCCGGGTCTTCATTGTTCAGGCAGAGGATGAGTTCGTAATGATGAGCATGCAAAGTGTTACAAACCAGTTGGATAATGGTGTTATCGTAGGAACTGACCACATCCGGCATAATCAAACCAATCAGGTGGGAGGGTTTGCCTTTTAAGCTCCTGGCCATCCAGTTAGGTTGATAGCCCAATTCAGCCACCGCCTCATCAACCCGCCGCTGCGTCTCTTGGCTCACATAACCACTTTTGTTGAGCGCCCGTGAGACCGTCGAAAGCGATAGGCCGGCCCGCCTGGCAACATCTTTAATGGTTACAGTCATAATTTTTAGACCACATAATATAAAAACGTTGCCACAAAAACTTCATTTTTATTCTGTTGGATACAGGTTTATAAGGGAGTAAGTGGAAATCAAACAAAAATCGAGATTTATTTACAGATGGAAGCAGCATCGAGTAGGAGAAGATGTGGGAACGTTTCCACACCCCCATCATACGATAAAACGATTTTGCTGTCAAATTGAGGATTTAGATTTGTAACAAAAAAATGCGGCGACCTTTGGCAATGCTGACGGTGAAGCGTAGAGTTGCCAAGGGTCGCCGCAAGCAGGGTATTGAGAGGGGTTACGCAGTGGGTTTCCGAGCTACAATCCGGGCGCTGTAAAGCCGGACATCAGCAGGAATGGCGGACCGCTCCAAATCTTTCAGCAGGGTCTCCTGGCTGGCCTTGTCCAGCGAGTCGAGGTCTTCCAGGCCGTAGGAACTGCGCGACTCAACGGCGACATCCACAAAGCCGGCCTCGCGCATCTGCTGTAGATAATCCTGCTGGTCAATCGCCCCGGTGATGCAGCCGGCCCAGGCCCCAACGTTGGCTTTGAGCTGCTCCGGCCATTCTCCTTCCGTCACCATATCCGACACGGCAAAGCGGCCGCCCGGCTTCAACACCCGAAACGCCTCGCGGAAAACCGCGGCCTTATCCGGCGAAAGGTTGATGACGCAGTTGGAGATGATGACATCCACCGTGTTGCTCTCCACCGGCAAATCTTCAATCTCGCCTTTGCGGAACTCGACATTAGTTATTCCCAGCTTGGCCTTATTCTGGTTGGCCAGGGCCAGCATCCGGTCGGTCATATCCACCCCAATCACCCGGCCGGTGGGCCCCACAAATTTGGCCGAGATAAAGCAGTCAATCCCCCCGCCGGAGCCGAGATCGAGCACGGTTTCGCCGGGCTGCAGGCCGGCAATGGCCGTGGGGTTGCCGCAGCCCAATGAAGCCAGGGTCACGCTGTCGGGCAGGCCGGAAATATCGGCCTCCTGATAAAGCGCCTGAGCCAAACTGACATCCTGAGCCGAATCGCCGGGGCTGCAACAGCCGCCGGCGGGACCACAGCAGCTAACTTCAGCTTGAGGACGGGCCTCCAACAATTCGATGGGAGCGGCGGCAATCGGGCTAAGATGCTGCTCGGCAATCGCCCCGTAGCGTTCTCGTACCTGTTCTTTAAGGGTGATATGGGCGGTCATTATTTTTCTCCTGAGGCTACAAAAATAGAAATAGTTGCTTTTTCGCCGCCGCAGCACGATGTACCGCAGCATTTTTCCTCGGAGTCTACTACCGCCACGTTCTTTAAACCGGCGGCAATAAACCAATCTCTAATCTCTAATCTCTTAAACCCCAGCCAGCGGTCGTACTGTTCCTGGCGCAAAAATTCGTGGGTATGCTCGTCCAGGTCGGTGATGACCAGCTTGCCGCCCGGCTTGAGAATGCGAACCATCTCTTTGATTGCCTCTCCCGGCGACTCAACGTGATGGAGATACATGTTGGCAAAGGTGTAATCTACCTCCGCATCGGCCAGAGGCAGAGCCTCGGCATCACCCCGGCGATAATCAATCTCGGCCGTCTCGCCAAACTTCTGGCCCATCTCTGCCAGCATGGCTTCAGATTGGTCAACGGCAATTACTTTCAACCCCCGACCCAGCAGCCCAGCCGTAATAAAGCCACTGCCCGCGCCAATATCTGCCGCCACCTGGCCGGCCCGCACTCCGGCAGTAGCCAAAGCCTTCTCGCGCACGGTATCGGAGAAGAAGCTTTGCTGCATTTGGTCCCACTGCTGGGCAATCTGGTCAAAATAAACTTTACTGCTCATAAATTTTCTCCTTTTACAAATGTAAATATATAAATATATCTATGTGTTTTGGTAAAAAAAAGAGGCGAAGAAGCGTGGATAGAAGATAGTAGATGGATGATAGAAGGAAAACAATTTTCCGCTATCTTCTATCCACTATCTACCATCCACTATCTTCACCTCTTCTGACTCAACAAACTCCTGTAAATTGATCTGGGTGGGGACAAACTTGGTAAAGAGCATGCCGCAACATTCAACAATATTTTCCTGGTTGGCGCTGTAATAAATTTGCTTGCCTTCCCGGCGGCTGGCGACGAGGTTAGCCTGCTTGAGAAAATTGAGGTGGTGGGAGATGGTCGGCTGAGAGACATTAAAAGCATCCACCAAATCACCGACACACTTTTCGCCTTCGGTTTGCAATATTTCTAAAATTCGCTGCCGGGTTTCGTCGCCTAACGCCTTGCAAAAGGCAACCATATCAAAACCGCTCATGGATCCTGCCATTATATAGACAATTATAAATATGTCTATATATTAACTCGATATACCTGATTTGTCAATAGATCAAACCTTAAAAATGTAACCACCCACCTCAAGGCTGAGTCTTAGGCTAAGGGTATGAAATCAATCAAATCAATCTTAGCCTTAGCCTTTGATATAGCGGTCAGTCAATCGTTACAAAAAGTTTAGAAATGGAGTTGAATATTGGGGGTTTTCAACTTTTCGGGGGAAACAAACCCATTGCCATTGCTTTCCACAATCAGGCTGTTGAGCGCCACCAAAATCGGTTCCAGTTCACGGCCATTAACCGCCGCCACTTCGCCTAGCGATTGGTGCGGATCAAACGAACAGCTTGAGCAGCCGCCTAGATGAAACCCGGCCAGCACTTGCTGCGCCTGGGGATGAACCGCCACAATTTCTTGCATCTTCATCTCCGGCGTAATTTTTAGCTCACCCTGCGCCTTAAGCAGTTGAAACTTCAAGGTCATCAATTCCTGCTCGGTCTTTTCCTGGGACTCCTGCATTTCGCGCCGCAGGTTGTAAACCCGGCTATTGACCTGAGCGATGCGCTCCTGCAACTCGCTGTTTTTGCGCCCGGCGCGCCAGGCCATAAAAAGACCCATTAATCCAATAGTTAAAGCAATGTAAGTCAGCATCAAAGTTCCTCCATCTGGTAAATTGGAAGGCTGGAAGGATGGAAAAGATTTTCAACCTTCCAACAATTACACCCGCCGGCCTCCCTTGAGCTGATCGGTCAACGCCTTGAAAGCCTCCCAATCACCGGCGGCGGCCAACTTGGCCTGCTCCGGCCAGGTAGCCGGGTCGGCCAGGCGGCGCAGGTTGGCCTCTACCAAAAGCTGCTCCAACCGGCTAACCTCGGTTTCGGCCAATTGGGCAAAAGTGGTAATCCCGGCCGAGTTGAGCAAAGTAGCTATTTTGGGGCCAATCCCCTCGATCATCTTTAAATCATCTGGCGCAGCCGAAGCCTGCGCCCGAACCGGCGGGGCTGCTTCAACCTTAGCCTCAGCCTCAGCCTTAGCCTCCTCCCCATCAGCCTCAACAGCGCCACCGGCCGCCCGTTGAGCGCGTTTGGCCATCATGGCTTCCCGCTGCGCCTTGATTTCTTCGGGTGAGCGTTTGGCCGGGGCGGGTGTTTCCGGCTCTGCGGCGGGCGGAGTTTCGGGGGCGGACTCGCCGGTCGCTTTTGCCTGACGCCTGGCCAGCATGGCCTCGCGTTGAGCCTTGATTTCCTCCGGCGTTTTCTTGGCGGCCGGAGCGGCTGGCGGAGCGCCGGTTTCCACTGGAGCCGCAGCCTCAGCAGCCGGGGCAGCCGCCGCGGCTGGCGCAGGCGCTCTTCCGGCGGCCTTTTCGGCGGCCTTGCGCTCCTTCTCTTCCTCGGCAGCGCGGCGAGCGGCCTCTTCTTTGGCGTTCCAGGTGGGCCGGATGGCCGCATAGTAGCTAATCGGCTTGAGCAGCCGGTCCAGATCGTGAATGTGGCCGACCTCGCGCTCGTAATCGGCCAGCTCAAAATCGTGGTCCATCTTGATGGCGTCAAAGGGGCAAAACTCGGCGCAGTAACCGCAGTTCATGCAGATATCGGTGTCAATGTAAAACTCGGCCGGCTGCGGAATCGGCTTGCCCGTTTTGGGGTCGTCGGTGCGGACAATCCAGATACACTGCGGCGGGCAAACTTTGGCGCAAATACCGCAACTGGTGCAGCGGTTTAGCTCCAGGGCTTTGGCCCGATCATACTCAGGGCTATCTTTTGGCACGTCAAAGTCGGTAATCAGGAAGGGCAAAAAGCGGAAATTCTCCGGCGTTTGCAGCTTCATTTCCGGGTATTCGACGGTAAAGATGCCCCGTCCTTGCGGCCCCTGCCGCCGGGCAAACGCTTCCTGGCTGGTCGCGCTGCGGGGAAAATAGAAATACTTGATGTCGTCCACATACGTTTCAATGAAGTGCTTGAGGGTAATCCCCAAGCCTTTGACCACGCCCAGTCCAAACATTAGCGGTCTACCTCCCCTAGAACAATATCTATCGCGCCTAGCGTCACGATGGTATCGGCTACTTTGCCGCCCTTGCACATGTCGGCCAGGGCATTGAGGTTGATGTAAGAAGGCGAGCGCACCCGATAGCGCCAGGGATTGCCGGAGCCGTTGCTGACAATGTAATAGCCCAGTTCGCCTTTGGAGTGCTCGATCCGGGCGTAGGCTTCTCCGGCCGGCACGCGGATGGTGTACGACGCCTTGCCGCCCAGGATGTCGCCCGGTTGGGTTTCTTTGATGCCCTTGAAAGCCTGGTCCAAAATCCGCAGGCTTTCCCGCGCTTCCAGAATGCGCTGGTAGAAGCGGGCAAAGACATCGCTGTCGGTTTGAATGGGAATGTCGAAATCAAAGCGGTCGTAGATGCCGTACGGCTCAACTTTGCGGATATCGTACTTGACACCGGCGGCGCGCAGCATGGGGCCGGTCACGCCGTGACTGATCAAATCTTCGGCGGACAGGTAGCCGACATCTTTGGTTCGCGACAGCACAATCTCATTGCCCGTGACCAGGGTGTCCATTTCCTCCAACGAGTGTTTCAGCATATCGGCGGCGGCTTCGGCCCGTTTGAGCCAGTCATCGCTGACATCATAAGCCACCCCGCCGAAGCGCATATAATTGCACATCATACGCGAGCCGCTGGCTTCTTCAAACAGGTCAAGCACCCGCTCACGGGCCTCAAAGGCGTAGAACAGCGGCGTCGCCAGCGCGCCCAGGTCGTTCATCAAAAAGCCGACCAGCGACAGGTGGCTGAAAACGCGGTTGATTTCGGCCATAATCACCCGGATGTACTCGGCTCGCTCCGGCACCTGGATTTGCGCCAGTTTCTCCACCACCAGGGCGTAGCCCCAGTTATTCTGCATCGAGTTGAAATAATCTAGCCGGTCGGTGAAGGGCATATTCATCAGCCAGCCGTTGCGCTCGCCAATTTTTTCATGGTTGCGGTGCAGGTAGCCTAACACCGGCTCCAAATCCACAATGGTTTCCCCTTCCAGGGTGACGACCATGCGGAACACACCGTGGGTGCTGGGGTGGTGCGGCCCCAGGTTGATCACAATCCGGTCGCTCTCAAAATCGGTGGTGTCCTTCACATCGCGGGCTTCGATGACGTGTTCCAGGTAATCCTCAAACGTATCGGGAGCCCACTTGTCCACGTCCCAATCTTTGGGGTAAATCACGTTATGACCAAAAGGATTCTGGCTTTCAATCCGCTCGTGGTGGCCGCCGGGCCAGCGGCTGGTGAAAGGTTTGACCGGCTCCTCATAATACGCTTCTTCGTAATCCTTGCGCATGGGGTGGCCGTAAAAATCATCCCACAGCAAAATGCGCTTCATATTGGGGTGGCCGGTGAAATTGATACCGTACAAATCGTAAATTTCGCGCTCTTGCAGATAACATGTTTTCCACAGCCCATACAGCGACGGCAGTTCAGGATTCGATTCGGGGGCGCGGGCTTTGAACACCAGGCCCGGTTTGTCGGGCTGGCTGATGCTGTAAGCGTGGTAAACCACCTCAAAGCGGTCGCCCTCGCGGCCTATATAATCTACACCGGTCACGTTGCTCAGCAGTTCATAGCCTAACTTGTCACGCACATATTCGCCAAAGGCCAGCAAATGCTCACGGGCCACCACCAGCGTGTCTGCTTCGGCGGTAACGGCCTGAGCCTGCAAGCCCTCATTAATATTATTCGCTAAAGCGGCTGCACTTTCCGCAGGTGTGACATCCCAGGTGGGCACTTTGGGCGGCTTGACCACTCGTTTGGGACGCGGCTTGGGGCCGGTATCGGCCACCTGGACATTGCCCTGCTGGCGGGCTTTTTTAACATACTCTTTAATCTGCGGGAGTTGGCGCGGGTCAATAATATCCGGCCCAAGAATAGGCACCGGAATGGCGGCCATTTCCTCTTCTTTGCGATACCAGGGCACGGTTTTGATGGATTGGCCTTTGATCTTCTCTTGCAGCTTGATGATGCCTTGCAGCAAAGCTTGCGGAGTCGGCGGGCAGCCGGGCACATAGACATCCACCGGAATGTATTTGTCAATCCCGGAAACGACATTGTACCCCTCTTTGAAGGGGCCGCCGCCGGTGGCGCAGGCGCCCATGCTGATGACATACTTTGGCTCCGGCATTTGGTTAAAAATGCGTACAATCTGGGGAACCATCTTTTTGGTGACCGTGCCGGAAACAATCATAAAATCGGCCTGACGCGGGCTGGCCCGATAGAGCGCCGCGCCAAAGCGGTCCTGGTCGTAGCGGGCCGCGCCGGTGGCAATCATCTCGATGGCGCAGCAGGCCAGCCCAAAGGTGAGCGGCCACAACGAATAAGCCCGGCCCCAGTTGTATAAACCGTCCAGCTTCGCCAAAAAAACGTTTTGTTTTAACTCTGCGGGAATTTCTTCAAAGTCCTCTTCTTCTTCGAGGCCGTTGGTGGGAAGCAGCTCTACAGTCATCTTCGACGCTTATCCTCCTGAAAGAATAGTGAACAGTGGTCAGTGATCAGTAGTCAGTCTGATTTGTTTACTGGTTTTTGTCCTTTTTTTCACAGGCTTAACTATACCACAGTGGTCTAATTTGTCAACTATTTTTGATAATTAATATTATATCTATTATAATAAAATTGATTTCACTTGTGGACTATGGTATAATTTTGACCGGGGACGGAGGACAATTCCCGGTCTGCCGTCCCCGGTCTTCGGTCTTTCATTATTGGCTCATCTGTCTAAAAAACTACCCATGCAAGCAACACGGCAACAAATTATTGAGTTTCTTAAAGAAAAGGGACAGGCTACGGTTGAGGAACTGGCGGCAGCCGTCAATTTAACGCCGATGGCCGTGCGGCACCATCTCAACGTTTTGCAAGCTGAAAATCTAATTTTGTCGTCCACCATCCGCCGCCAGAGCGGGCCGGGCCGGCCTTCTCAAGTTTATCAGCTTACCCAGGCCGCCGACGAGCTTTTCCCGGTAGATTACTATGGTTTGACCGATTACCTGCTGGCAGAGCTAACCCACCAGTTGGGCCAGGACGGCCTGCGCCAGATTTTTAGCAACATTGCTCAACGCCTGGCCAGCGAAGCGCCCCCGCCGCGTGAAAATCAAACCTTTGAAGAGCGGCTGGACGAAGTAATTGCGTTTTTATCGGCCAAGGGTTTTGTGGTGGATTGGGAGAACCGAGAAAATAACTACATGATCCACGCTTATTCCTGTCCTTACCGCCAGGTAGCCAAAAACCACGCCGAGGTTTGTCTGCTGGACAAACAGATTATCAGTTCCATGCTTGCCACCACGCCGGCCCGCGTGGCCTGCCTGACCACCGACGACGATCACTGCACCTACTGCATTTCCAGGCCGATTGAATTAATTTTTGACTCGCGCTGAACGGGCCTATTGTAGCACATTCGCCTTGATTGAAAAAATATTATCAAGGAATCTAAATGAAACCGGCCAGCCCTACCCGGTTTTTTTAATCAAAAGGGTTATGTTATAATAACATATCGCCGGCAGTTGGGTGACAAATCGCCTGGCAATCCGGGCTTTTTGTCACTAGCGCAATTGATAAAAATATTGTACAACTAAACTGTCAGCCAGTTCCAACAAAATGGTTATTCAATTCGTATTACGTGTTGCGTCTTGCGTAAAGACGAACGGAACACGCAAGACGCAACACGTTTTGACTGATTTAAATCTCGGAACAGCTTTGGATGTACTTCGCCCAGTTTCCAAGCCGGATAGTAACATTAGCCAGATGAGGAGAACGCCCCTGTGAAAGATAGTTTTGGTCGTGAAATAAATTATTTGCGTTTGTCTCTAACTGACCGCTGCAATTTACGCTGCGTCTACTGTATGCCGATGCAGGGGCTAACCTTTGTACCTGGCTCAGAGTTACTTACGGCCGAGGAATTGGAAAAAGTCGTCCACGCCGCCGTAGAGGTTGGTTTCAACAAGGTCCGGCTCACTGGCGGAGAGCCGACGCTCCGCCAGGATGTGGTAGACATCGTGCGCCGCCTGGCCCGAATTGAGGGGGTAGACCAATTGGTGATGACCACCAACGGTTACCGGTTGCCCTACATCGCTCAGGATTTGGCGGCGGCGGGATTAAAACGGGTCAACATTCATGTGGATTCCCTCAATAAAGAGGGACTGGCTAAAATCATGCGACTCGGCTCGTTTGATAAAGCCTGGGCCGGCATCGAAGCGGCGGAAAAAGCTGGGCTGACGCCCATTAAGCTCAATGCGGTCATTACTCGCGGTTACAACGACAGTGCGGCGGTGGAACTGGCCCGGCTGACCCTGGAAAAATCGTGGCAAATCCGCTTCATCGAGTTAATGCCCTTTGCCGGTCCGACTGAAATTCAACTGGAAAATTATGTTTCCAGCGACGAGGTCAAAAGCTGGATCGAAGCCGAATTAGGCCCGCTGTTTCCTATCAACGACGGCAAGCTGGACGGCGAAGCGCGCGTGTACCGTCTGGCCGGTTCGCTGGGCACGATTGGTTTTATCAGTCCGGTCAGCAACCCCTACTGTGATGATTGCAACCGTATGCGCCTGACCGCCGATGGCCGCCTGCGTATGTGCCTGCTGACGGAGGGAGAGCTTGACTTCCGCGAAACCCTCCGCAGTGGCGGAAACCACCGTGATTTGGTGGCTCTGTTCAAGCGAGCCATCCAGGCCAAGCCGGTCGGTCACAGCTTACGCAGCGGCCTCTTTGCCGAAAATCGGACGATGAGCCAAATTGGCGGATAGCTGCCAGCCTTCCATTCTTCCGCCCCTCCATCTCGCCCTTCTCCTTTTTGACAAATCCACCCAATCGAGTATACTTGTCATCGTTGCTGCGGGGCTGTAGCTCAGCTGGGAGAGCGCGACAATCGCACTGTCGAGGCCAGGGGTTCGAATCCCCTCAGCTCCACCAACGATAGAGATTGGAGATTAATGATCTCCTTTACAGTAAACCAATCTCTAATCTCCAATTCTTTAATAAATAATCCGGGGCTGTAGCTCAGTTGGGAGAGCGCTTGAATGGCATTCAAGAGGTCAGGGGTTCGACTCCCCTCAGCTCCACTGTAATTTCTCCACCCTATTGAGGGTGGAGTTTTTTTATCCCCCGCATACTTCAAGAGAGAGAAATAGAGGATGGAAGATAGTAGATAGAAAGAGGTTAGCTATCCACTATCGTCCAACCTCCATCCACTATCCTCTATCCTCTATCTTCTATCCTCCATCTTCTTGCCCCTTCGCTCATTCTCCGCTAAAATGGGCAAAAATCACTCAAGGGGGAGGTCTTACATTATGGCCCTACCAAAATCTGAATTTATCTGGTTCAACGGCGAGTTTGTGCCGTGGGATGAAGCTAAAATCCACGTGTTGTCTCACGTGCTGCATTACGGGACCAGCGTTTTTGAAGGCATCCGTGCCTATCAGACCCCGGCCGGGCCGGCGGTGCTGGGCTTGAAACCCCACGTCCGGCGGCTGTTCAATAGCTGCAAAATCATCAACATGACCCCCATGCCCTACACCGAAGAGGAAATCAGCCAGGCCATTGTCGAGACGGTGGCCCGCAACAAGCACAATGCCTGCTACATTCGCCCGTTGGTGTTCCGGGGTTATAATGTGCTGGGCGTTGACCCGCGCAACTGTCCCATCGAAACCATCATCGCTACCTGGGAATGGGGCACTTATCTGGGCGCAGACGCTATTGAAAAGGGGGTAGATGTGGCCGTGAGCAGTTGGCGGCGCATGGCCCCCGATACCCACCCGGCCATGGCCAAAGCCGGCGGCAACTACATCAACTCGCAGATGGTGGTTATGGAAGCCAAGCGGCACGGCTACGTCGAGGGAATAGTGCTCGACGTGCAAGGGTATGTCAGCGAGGGCAGCGGCGAGAATATTTTTGTGGTGCTCGACGGCAAAATCTATACCCCCCCGCTGGGCAACTCGATTTTGACCGGCATCACCCGCAGCTTTGCCATCACCCTGGCCCAGGAAAAAGGCTACCCCGTGGTCGAACAGCAGATTCCCCGCGAGATGCTCTACATTGCCGACGAAATCTTCTTTACCGGCACCGCCGCCGAAATTTCCCCGGTCCGCAGCGTGGACGGCGTCACCATCGGCAGCGGTTCGCGCGGGCCGATTACCCACGAAATTCAAAATGAGTTCTTCTCGCTCATCACCGGTGAAGTACCGGATCGCCACGGCTGGTTGACGCCGGTAAGATAAGGAAGTATCTTACCGTGGAGTACGCTGAGGCCGCAGGGTTTTCGGTAAAAATGTCCCTCGACATCCGTCTAAAAGTGTGGTATAATTGCCAATGTGAGGCGTGAAGAAATGTTTAATCAAGGTTATTCCGTCAAATCAAATCCATTTGCTGTTACCGTCGCCGGCCCCTGGCTGGTTTTTGGGCTTGGCTTGAGCCTTAGTCACAAACTTCTCCTTCCGACGGTTCCCCTTAATGGGATTTGACGGTAACTTCGCTTATCTTCAAGAGCCGGTCGGAAGACCGGCTTTTTTAATTGTCCATGGTGAATTGTCAATTGTGAATTGCGCATTTACAATAGCAGAGATTTTACCCATAGATTGTGAGAAATCATGACTGAAAAGTATAACCCGCAAGTGATTGAACAAAAATGGCAGCAGCGCTGGGAAGCCGACGGCTTGAACCGGGCCAAGATTGACCCCAGCCGAGAAAAATATTACGCCATGACCATGTATCCCTACCCCAGCGGTGATTTGCACATGGGCCACTGGTACGCCATGGCCCCCAGCGATGTCCGCGCCCGCTGGATGCGTATGAAGGGTTACAACGTCCTGTTTCCGATGGGTTTTGACAGCTTCGGCCTGCCCGCCGAAAACGCGGCTATCAAGCGCGGCATCCACCCCAAAGAGTGGACCTATGCCAACATCAAACGCATGCGCGGCCAACTGCGCTCGATGGGGGCCATGTTCGACTGGGAGCGCGAGGCTATCACCTCCGACCCCAGCTACTACAAATGGAGCCAGTGGTTCTTTTTGAAGCTGTACGATATGGGCCTGGCCTACAAAACTATGGCCCCGGTGGATTTTTGTCCCACCTGCAACACCACCCTGGCCCGCGAGCAGGTTTGGGGCGAAGACCGCCACTGCGAGCGCTGCGGCACGCCGGTGATCAAAAAAGATTTGAACCAGTGGTTCTTCAAAATTACAAAATACGCCGACGAACTGCTGGATTTTTCGCGTCTGAACTGGCCGGAGCGAGTCCGCGCCATGCAGAAAAACTGGATTGGCCGCAGCGAGGGGGCGGAGGTTGTCTTCAAAACAGAAAAGGGCGGCCACGACATCCCCATTTTCACCACCCGGCCCGATACCCTGTGGGGAGCGACCTTTATGGTCCTGGCCCCGGAGCATCCGCTGGTGGCCGAACTGACCACGCCGGAGCAAAAAGCGGCGGTAGAGACCTACGTTGCCCAGGCCACCCGCCAGACCGAGATTGACCGCCTGGCAACCGACAAAGAAAAAACAGGCGTCTTCATCGGCGCGTACGCCATCAACCCGGTCAACAACGAGCGCATTCCCATTTGGATTGCCGACTATGTTTTGATGACCTACGGCACCGGGGCCATCATGGCTGTGCCCAGCGGCGATGAGCGCGACTTCGAGTTTGCCCAAAAATACGGTTTGCCTATCCCGGTGGTGGTGGCCCCCAAAGATTGGGATGGTCAGCCGTTCACGGAAGCCTACACCGAACCGGGCACACTGGTCAACAGCGGCCCCTTTAACGGCTACGCCACCATCGGCAAGTACAGCCTGGAAGACTGGACGCCCGAACTGGCCGCCCAGTACGGCCTGCCCGCCGATTTGACCCCCGAAACCGAAGGCCGCCGGGCCGTGACCCGCTGGTTGGAACAGCAGGGCATCGGCAAATTTGCCGTCACCTACCGCCTGCGCGATTGGCTAATCAGCCGGCAGCGCTACTGGGGCTGCCCCATCCCGATGATTAGTTGCCCGTCGTGCGGCATCGTGCCCGTGCCCTACGCCGAACTGCCGGTTGAGCTGCCGGAGGATGTCCAATTTATGCCTACCGGCGAGTCGCCGCTGAAGTTTCACGAAGGCTTCCGGCATGTCAAGTGCCCGCAGTGCGGCTCTGAAAACGCGGAGCGGGAAACCGACACGATGGACACCTTTATGTGCTCCAGTTGGTACCAGTACGCCTATATGGACCCACACTGGAAAGACGGTCAACCCCTGTCGCCGGATGATATACCCTTCAACCCGACTGAGGGCGACTACTGGCTGCCGGTGGACCAGTACACCGGCGGCATCGAGCACGCCACCATGCACCTGCTGTATACCCGCTTCTTTACCAAAGCCATGCACGATATGGGCGTTGTGCCGTTTGATGAACCCATGAACGCCCTGTTCAACCAGGGTATCATTCTGGGTGAAGACCGGGAGAAGATGAGCAAGAGTCGCGGCAACGTGGTCGCCCCGGATGATTTGGTGCAAGCCTACGGCGCCGACACCGTGCGCGGTTACCTGATGTTCGGCTTCCGCTGGGACCAGGGCGGCCCGTGGGACAGCAAGGGCATTCTGGGTGTGCAGCGATTTTTGGAACGGGTCTGGGAGTTGGTGACGGGAGACGCGGGAAAGCGGGGAGACGAGGAGGCGACAGAGGCTCAGTTGCGGGAACTGCGGCGCAAGCAGCACCAGGCCATTCGCCGGGTAACGCAGGATATTGAGAGTTTCAGCTTCAACACGATGGTGGCCGGGTTGATGGAATACACCAACGCTTTGGCGGCTATTCGTGGCGCTGCGCCGGGAATTGTCACCCATTCCGCCTGGGGCGACGCCATCCGCACCCTGGTGTTGCTGCTGGCCCCCGGTTTCCCCCATATCGCCGAGGAGATGTGGGCCAAGCTGGGCCAGCCCTACAGCGTTCATCAACAAAGCTGGCCTACTTGGGATGAAGAACTGGCCAAAGAAGATGTGGTCGAAATCGCGGTGCAGGTTAACGGCAAAGTCCGCGACAAAATCGAAGTGCCCGTTGAGATTGGCGAGGCCGAAGCCAAAACGCAGGCCCTGGCTACCGAAGGCGTCCAGCGTCATCTGGAAGGCAAAACACCGGCCAAGGTGATTTATGTGCCGGGGCGGTTGGTTAATATTGTGGTAAAGTAACCTCATAGGGGTGCGGAATTAATTCCGTACCCCTCTAGCTTTTAAGCGAGAGGTGTGCGATGAATTTACAAACGATCAGCCCTACCAGGGAGTTCGAGCAGAGAGCGGTCCAGGTTGAACTGCCCCCTTTGAATTCAGGCGACCGTCTTTCACGCGCAGAGTTCGAGCGACGATATGAAGCTCACCCTGAAATAAAAAAAGCCGAGCTTGTTGAAGGAGTTGTTTATATGCCATCACCTATACGCGCTGAACACCATGGGGACCCTCATTTTGATATTATTACCTGGTTAGGCGCGTATAGGGCAGCTACTCCTGGTACGAAGGGTAGCGATAATGCAACCGTGCAACTGGACTTTGAGAACGAAGTTCAACCTGATGCGCTGCTCCGGTTAGAGCCAGAGGTTGGAGGGAAAACATTCATTACGGAAGATGACTATCTTCAAGGCCCGCCCGAACTCATTGTGGAAATTGCCGCCAGCAGCGCCGCTTATGATATGCACGACAAGCGCCGGGTTTATGCGCGTAATGGGGTGCAAGAGTACCTGGTAGCGCAAATGTATGAAAAACGAATAGACTGGTTTGTTTTGCGGGAGGGCGTTTACGAAACACTCGCGCCCGATGAAAAGGGTATCCTCCGCAGCGAAGTTTTCCCCGGCCTGTGGCTGCAACCCCAAGCTTTCTGGGCAGGCAACCTGGCGGCTATGCTGGCAACTCTGCAAGAGGGTCTGGCAGCGCCGGAGCATCAGGCTTTTGTCGAGCAATTAAAAACCAAAGTTTCTTCACGGAGCTAAAAGACGGTGTCAACGATTATCCATGTAGTTCGTCACGGACGCATCCCCAATTACAATACCGATCAATCCTTGACCGCGGAGGGTCGGGAGGAAGCTTTAGCCGTTGGGCGGGGGCTGGCGGCTTTGATCCAACCAGGTGAAACGATTCGCTTTTGCAGCAGCCCGGCCCGCCGCGCCCGCGAAACGGCGGCTTTGCTTGGCCAGAGTATCGCTGCCACATTAGCAGAGACCCGCACAGAAGCCACCCTTATAACCCCCATCGCGGTGGATGATCGGTTGCAGAATAACCAATTCTATCTGAACGGCTCCAGCTACGATCCTATGATCCCCCTGCTCGACATGGCCCACTGGCGAGTCCAGAGTATGCCCTCGCCGGAAAATGAGGCCTTTTTGACCTATCAAACCGAATTTTGGAGCGCGCCCGATCCGGTCACTTATTGGCTGACTCACCCCAGCCCGCTGGCCGAGTCACCCGCAGCGGTGGTTGAACGGCTGCAAGCCTGCCTCAAGGAGCGGCTGGCCGGGCAGGGAGATAATAATTCGCTTCGCCGCGAGATTTGTGTGACCCATTCGGCCAACATTCGGGCATTTCTGCGGCGGGTGTTTGGCCGCGATCCCGGTCCGCCGGCCTTTAGCGGTATGTTGACCCTCAGCGCCGGGCAGGTGGAATATCAAGGACAGGTGGCAGCTTTTTCCTTATGAAACAACCAGACCCGGTTCCCCGGCAACGGCGTCGAAAACGGACGATGACCGTCGAGGGCGCGCTTGAAACCCTTGAAAATGAGCGGCGCTATGTGGCCAGAGAGCTGCACGATGGCGTGGCTCAGACGACGCTCCAACTTGGTTTGCAGGCAGGCATCTGTCGTAAACTGCTGGAACGGGGCAATTTGGACATGCTGGGGCAAGAACTGGCGGCGCTTGAGGCGCGGGTTCAGTTGGCCTCAACCCAGGTCCGGGAAGTGATCGCCGAGATGCGCCCGCCCCGGCTTGAACCGGATGCTTCTCTACAAGAACATCTAAAAACCGCTATTGATACCCATATAGAGCGAGGCGGGGCCTGGCTTGAGTTTCAGGATAATTTAAGGGGACATCTCCCCTTTTCACCGGCTCAAAAGCTGACCTTAACCCGGATAGTCCAGGAAGCGCTGCTCAATGTACGCAAACACGCCCAGGCGACAAATATCCGCCTGAGCCTCAGCGAAGATGCCCATTATGTTTATGTGACGATTGCCGATAATGGCCGGGGGTTCGAGCCGGCTGAGGTGGCGGCTCGCTCGGTAGATCGGGGTGGGGCCGGGCTGGCCAATCTACAAGCGCGAGCCAGGGCATTGGGAGGAAGGTTGACAATTGCCAGGGGGACAGGCGGACAGGGAACAGAAATGAAGGTCGTTGTTCCCAAAAAGTTCATCGGCCAGATATAAAAACCGCCCATCTTTAAAAGATCAACCTGAGCGGCTTACAGACAATTACCGGCAGTCTCAGTAGATCCAATTTTCGAGGAGTGAGGCACGCCCACGTGCCGAACGGAGCCGCATGTGGGCGTGCTGGCTCCTCAAATTTGAATCTACTGAGTCTAAACTTTGACCCACAGATATAACTTGTGGCCCTCTTCGACCGCCTCCCAGCGGACGGCTAAAATATCGAGTTCACCACGCGCCCCATCGCCGGTGGGAAAATCAAGGCGGGCGGGCCGGCCTTCGCGCCAGGCTGCCTGGCAGCGGTCCACCAGCTTGGGACCGTTGAAGGTGCGCATCTCACACATGGCAACATCGCCATTATCCGAGCTTTCCAAAACGCTCAACGGCCAGCCGCTGGCTACGTCGCGGAAATCTGGCGGCGGGCCTTCGACAATGGTAATGTAGGCCGGTTTATGTCGTTCCATAGTGGGTTTCACCTTTGGGGAAAGTCACCCGCTTTTTATTTGCAGCGGTACTTGTAATATTTTACACAAAAGTTGTCAAGCCGCCAATTGGCGGCATAATTTCATTTTATTTAACACGCTTCCCCTCCGAGGGTGATAGTGGTATAATGCGCAAACTTATAGCGATCCAGAAAAGTTTTCGCCATTGAAACAAGTAGCAAGGTAGCAGAGTAGCAAATTTTTTACCTGCTACCCTGCTACTTGCTACCCTGATGTTTGAGAAAGAATTTTTCTGGACACCTATAGCTCAAATCCTCATTTCAGAAAGGTAAACTGATGAGCACTTTTGATACAATTGTCATTGGCAGCGGGCCGGGCGGCTATGTTGCGGCCATCAAGGCCAGCCAATTGGGACAAAAAACGGCTATTGTCGAAAAGGAACATCTGGGCGGTATTTGCCTCAATTGGGGCTGTATTCCCACCAAAGCTTTGCTGCGTAACGCCGAGGTGGTCAACCTGTTGAAAGAAGGTAAAACTTTTGGGTTTAGTTTTGATAACTTAAAGGTTGATTACAGCGCCGCTCAGCAGCGCAGCCGCCAGGTAAGCCAACGCCAGGCCAAAGGCGTGGCCTTTTTAATGAAAAAGAACAATATCCAGGTGATTGACGGCTTTGGCACGCTCAAAAGCCCCACTGAAGTTGACGTCAACGGCGAAACTCATACCGCCAAAAACATCATCATTGCCACCGGCGCGCGTGCCCGCAGCATCCCCGGCGTCACCATTGACGGCCAGAAGTTATTGACCTATCACCAGGCGCTGGAATTGACCGAAGTGCCGGCTTCGCTAATTGTGGTCGGCGCGGGCGCGATTGGTATGGAATTTGCCCATGTTTTTCGCAGCTATGGCGCTGAGGTGACGGTGGTCGAGATGCTGCCGCGTGTGCTGCCGCTGGAAGATGAAGAGATCAGCCAGGAGGTCGCCAAGCAGTTTGGCCGGAATGGGATCAAAGTAAAGACCGGGGCCAGGGTTGAAAAAGTCGAAACGGAAGGCGAAGGCGTCACCCTGACCATCAGCCAAAATGGACAAACCGAAACCCTCAAGGCCGACAAGGCGCTGATTGCTATCGGCGTGGCCCCCAACAGCGAAAATATGGGCCTGGAGACGGTCGGCGTCAAAACCGAGCGCGGTTTTATCCAAATCAATGAGCGGATGCAGACCAGCGTGCCCAATATCTACGCCATCGGTGATGTGACCGGCAAGCTGGCCCTGGCTCACGTCGCCAGCGCCCAGGCGTTGGTGGCCGCCGAAGCCATTGCCGGCCACGAAACGCGCCCGCTCAATTATATCAACATGCCGCGTTGTACCTACTGCTACCCCGAAGTGGGGTCGGTGGGGCTAACCGAGGCCCAGGCCAAAGAAAAGGGCTACGATGTCAAAACCGGCAAATTCCCCTTTATGCCCAACGGCAAGGCTGTGGGCCTGGCGGAAACTGTCGGCTTTATCAAAATTGTGGCGGAGAGCAAATACAACGAGGTCTTGGGCGTGCATATGGTCGGCCCGCACGTCACCGAGTTGCTGGCCGGACCCACCGGCATGATCGGCCTGGAGACCACCCTGGAAGAGCTGGCCCACACCGTCCATCCCCACCCCACCCTGAGCGAAGTGGTCATGGAAGCCGCTCACGTGGCCCTGGGCGAGGCAATTCATATTTGAGATTGGAGATGAGAGATTGGAGATTAAATTTTACCAATCTCCAATCTCTCATCCCCCCTTCCACGGGAGTAGATGGGAGTCGAACCCACCGGCGCCTGCTGCTCGCAACCGCCCACTGATTTTGAAGACCAGGGCCGCCACCGGGCGACATCCACCCCCGCCAGGTATTTTAGGCGATTTTAGAGGTTTGGCAATTGGTTGAATCTAACCAATAAACCCCACCAACTCGGTGGGGTTTATTAATTTATCAAGAGGGACTCTATTCGATTTTAGGAGGTTCTAAAGTAAGTTACTGCGCGCCCATGCTGGATAGGACGTTGCCTATTACAGCCAGCACAATGCAGGCCGTCCAACCATACATGATGTTCTGTAGGTTAAACCGCCCCGCATTCATCCAACCCCAAATAAAGGCATAAAGGGAGCAGATAATGCCCAGGACACCTTTGAGAGCGCCTTCAGCGGGGAACATTTTGATAAGAACCATAATAAAGCAAATTAATGAACCAATACCACCAATTGCTGCCAAGATTAAACCTACTGTTGCCATATTGTACAGCCCTCCTTAAAGTAAGGTAATAGGTTTGGGGCAAGCTAAAGACCTACCCCTTGATTAAATTAATAAACGCCTCGGGAAAGAGCAGCAAGCGGGCTAACCAATAAACCACCAAGCTGATTAGCAAAATTGCCGTTATTCCCGTGCGGTGTTCCACCCATTCAAGCCGGCCAATCAGCCAGGTTTGCTGATAGCGCGGCAAAATGGCAGTCACCAGTACTAAAATAAACGCCAAAACAAAGATAGGCGCAAAAGCGTGCATTTCCAGTGCGCCCGACCAATCACCTTGCAAGAGCGCAAGACAGGCTCGCGACAGCCCACACCCGGGACAGGGCAGCCCTATTACATGTAAAAAAGGACACGGCCAGCTTGGTAAACCCAAACTGACTAACCCTACTTGCGTTCCGGCCGCGCCGGCAATCACTGCCCCAGCCAGCCTATTTTGGGCCACGGAAGTTAAAATAGGGGTACAAATCTGTTTTTTGAGGGAAACTAAAGTTGGCAGAGGTGAATGTGGCAGCATTGGATTGCATCAGTTAAAAATTTTTTAGAACCGTGCAACTTCAGTGGATACCATAATAGCACATAATGCAACCAAACGTCAAGAGATTTGGCTTGATTTTTGGGGATTTTGGGACTTTTGGCGATTTTACAAGACCGCCCCTTGATGATTATTAACCTAGCGATTCCGCTCACCGCGCACAAATAAAAACGTGCCGATGACCAAGAACACAAAAAACATGGCTGCCATCACCATCAGGTTGAAGATGGGATTTTGCAGCACCACTTTATCATAATCCGGTTGACCGGCATAGAAGATACCGCGCGCAAAGTCAACGGCGTAGCGCATGGGCGAGATACGCGAGAGGATGTCCAGATACCAGGGCAAGGATTTGATCGGCGAAAAGACGCCGGCCAGGAAAAATTGGGGCAATAAGATAAACGGGAAAATTTGATCGGCGGCCCGGCGGCTGGTCAGGCTGGCCATAATGATGATGCCAAAAGCGCCGCCAAATAAACAAATAATCAGCGCCACCGGGAGGAGGCCGACCAATTGCGGCCCACTGAGGGGAATGCCCAGCAGCAGGCCGAAGATGACAATCGCCACCCCTTGGCTCACCGCTACCAGGGATTCGCCCAGAATCTTGCCAAAAATAATCGAGTAACGCGAAATTGGCGACACAAAAATTTCCTGGCTGAAGTCGTTTTCCCGGTCCTCAATCAGAGAAATAAGACCCAGCGCCGCCGATTGGAACAGGGTTTGGGCCAGGACGCCGGTAAAAGTGAAGACCAAAAAATTGTAGCCGACATCCTCGCCCAGATTGGCCTGCAAACTGCCGCCCAGGGCAATGATAAAAACCAGCGGAAAAACCAGCGTCGAAACCAGGCGCGGCATGTCACGCAGAAACTTGAGCAGGTCGCGGTAGGCCAGCGTCGAGATGGCGTTAACTTCGGTCATGTTCCTCCACAATGGCCAGGTAAGCCTCTTCGAGGGTCGGAGTGTGGGTTTGCAGCACCGTCAGCGGGGTATCGATGCCTTTAATCACCTGTTGGGCGCTGTGCCCGTTAAGGCTGACCTTGAAGCGGGGTGTTTCTGTAAAGGATAGACCCAGCCCCGCCAGTTCAGCGCGCAGTTGCTCTCGGTCGGCGGCGTCGAGCAGCAGATAGGCTTCGACCAAATCTGCTTTGACCTGGGCCGGCGAGCCGTAGGAAATAATCTTACCGTGGTTGATGATACAGATGGTATCGGCTTCCTCGGCCTCTTCCAGGTAATGGGTGGTCAAAAAGATGGTGGTGTCGCTTTCGGTCCGCACCTGGCGCAGATACTCCCACAAATTGCGCCGGCTAATCGGGTCGAGGCCGGTGGTTGGCTCGTCCAGAAAAAGCACTTTGGGCCGGTGGATCAGGCTGCGGATAATCTCCAGCTTGCGCTTCATCCCCCCGGAAAAGGTGCGGATGGGCTTAAAAATTTCTTGTTCAATCCCCAAAATGGCCGCCAACTGCTGAACTTGCTGCTTGTAGGCGCGAGGCATCAGCGCATAAGCCGGGCGGAACGGGTACAGTCCATACAAAATGGCATGAAACCGGACATTCTCCTCCGCCGTCAGGTTGAGATCAAGGCTGGGCTTCTGAAAAATAATGCCGACCTGTCGCCGGACGGCGCTGGCCGAACTGACAATATCATGTCCGGCAATACAGGCCGTGCCGGAGGTCGGCGAGAGGGTGGTGGTCAGGATGGAAATAGTTGTCGTTTTGCCCGCCCCATTGGGGCCGAGGAGGGTAAAAAACTCGCCCGGCTTGACGGTGAAGGAGATGCCATCAACCGCATTGGCGTCGGCGTTTTTGTAACGTTTGGTCAGGTTGTTAACTTCGATAATCGGTAACATCGTGCCGGATTATATCATAGGTTAAGCCAGGTTGCTACCGACAAAAGTTGTATTTTGGATTGAATGAGCAACTCCAGTTATGGAATAAAGTTAAATGGCACACGGATGAACACAGATTTTACGGATTTTTATTTTTTTGTAGTGGTCAACAAGATATTAGACTCAAATATCTCACGCAAAGCCGCAAAGTCGCAAAGATTTTTTATTTTCTTGGCGTTCTTGGCGTCTTCGCGTGAGATTTTACAGCCTGTTTAGTTCAA